>Ga0315272_10001854_pt1 | contig 10420 bp, 11 predicted proteins | sample C3_middle_MG_FD_203918 | JGI IMG/M metagenome (GOLD analysis project Ga0315272, IMG submission 203918) | Sediment microbial communities from Yellowstone Lake, YNP, Wyoming, USA - C3_middle | ecosystem: Environmental > Aquatic > Freshwater > Lake > Sediment | place: USA: Wyoming | collected...
TCCTCTGCGCCATAAATTATACCTGATACTTGCTCCAGCCCTGTTTCTAAAATCCGCGACGTCAAATCCCCACGGAAAACAGGCCGCCAGAAAATCAATAATAACGTCTTAACCGAATTTGATATCCCTGCCAGCCAACCCAATCTCTCCCCCGGCAAGCACCTGCTCCAATATTTTGCGAATCCGATCCGCGGGCGGCGGACAACCGGGCAGGTAAAAATCCACCGGCACCACTTCATGGATCGGACGCACCTGGTCCAGGAGCACCGGCACAATCCCCGGCTCCTGGGGTATCTGGGCCTGAATGTCGGCCCCTTCCAGATAAGCCCTCCGCAGGCAGGATTCAGGCGTGCCCAAACCGTTGCGCATGGCGGTGACATTGCCGGTCACGGCGCAATCGCCAAAGGAAACGATCACCCTGGTGTTGCGGCGAATGTGATGGATCATCTCCATGTGATCCTCGTTGGCAATGGCTCCCTCGACCAGCGCCACATCGACATTCTCCGGATAGACCTTGATGTCCATGATCGGGCTATAGACCAACTCGACCTTGCCAGCCAAATCCACGAGCCATTCGTCGAGGTCCAAAAAAGACATGTGGCAGCCCGAACAGCCGCCGAGCCACGCTGTGGCGATTCTTAAACGATCCATTGTTTCTTCTCCCGTGCGGTTACGATAAATTCCAGGCGCGTGCGGTCGCGCTCCATTTCTCCGACTGTGGCGCCCTGCATGAATAACGCGCCGGTCGGGCACCCTTGAACGCACTTGCCGCAGGAAGTGCAACTCTCGGCCTCGCCCCAGGGTTGTTTCAAATCCGTAATCACCCGCGCATTGGCGCCCCGGCCCGAGATGTCCCAAGTATGCGCCCCCTCGACCTCGCTGCACACACGCACGCACCGGGCGCACAGAATGCAGCGGTTGTGGTCCAGGCCAAACAACCGGTGGGTGATGTCCATTTCAAAGGCGTTGAACTGGTAATCATACCGAACATGATCCATGCCGAGATTGATGGCCATGTCCTGCAGTTCGCAATGGCCGTTGGACACGCAGACGGAACATACATGATTACGTTCGGCAAAGAGCAACTCCAGAATCTGTCTGCGGTATTTTTTGAGCCGGTCGGTCTGGGTTTTTACCTCCATGCCCTCGGCCACCTTCAGAACGCACGCCGGCAGCAGCCGGTTCAGGCCCACCACCTCCACCAAACACAACCGGCAGGCGCCAATGTCCGACAAACCGTCCAGATGGCAGAGCGTGGGGATCGTAATGCCCGCCTCCGTTGCCGCCTGAAGAACCGTTTGGTCGTCCGAAGCGCTGACTTGTTGTCCGTCAATCGTTAAAGTTTTTACAGCCATGTGATATGCCTTCTGGTCGCTGGGGTCGCTGGTTCAGGCCGTTACGGAATGGTCGGACGGGCTTGATTTTGCGGGAGTCTGCGGCACTGAAGCCTGAAGCAATTCCAGATATTCATGCCGGAAAAAGCGCAAGGTGCTCAGGACAGGATTGGGCGCCGTCTGTCCCAGGCCGCAGAGACTGGTGTTTTTGACCACTTCGCACAACTCTTCGAGCTTGTCGATGTCCTTCTGTGTGGCCTTGCGCCCCAGGATTTTCTCCAGCAGATGGTGCATTTGCACCGTGCCCGTCCGGCAGGGAATGCACTTGCCGCAGGACTCGTCCTTGCAAAATTCCATGAAGAACTTCGCCACGTCCACCATGTTCGTCTCCTGGTCCATGACGATCATGCCGCCCGATCCCATGATCGAACCGACCTTCATCAGGGAATCGTAATCGACCGGCGTATCCAACGCCTCTGCAGGAATGCAGCCACCGGAAGGGCCGCCGGTTTGCACGGCCTTTACATTTTCATCGCCGCCGCCCATTTCCTCCACAATCTGCCGCAGCGTGGTGCCCATGGGCACCTCGATCAGGCCTGTGTTCTCAATCTTGCCCGCCAGCGCGAACACCTTGGTCCCCTTGCTCTTTTCCGTGCCAATGGAGGCAAACCATGCGGCTCCCTTGCGAATAATGGGACTGATGTTGGCGAAGGTTTCCACGTTGTTGAGCAGCGTTGGGAAACCCCACAGGCCGCTCTCGGCAGGGAATGGGGGACGCGGACGCGGCGTGCCGCGCTTGCCCTCGACCGAAGCCATGAGAGCCGTCTCCTCCCCGCAAACAAACGCGCCCGCGCCGATGCGGATGTCGATATTAAAATTGAATTGCGATTCAAAAATACCCATGCCCAACAAGCCCATTTGTTTGGCCTGGCGGATCGCCGTTTGCAGACGGGCGATGGCCAGCGGGTATTCGGCGCGCACATAAATATAGCCCTGTGAGGCCCCCACGGCGTATGCGGCAATGGCCATGCCCTCGAGAACGCGATGCGGATCGCTCTCGAGCACACTGCGGTCCATGAACGCCCCGGGATCGCCCTCGTCGGCGTTGCACACCACGTATTTGCGCTCGCTCTGTGTTTTCGCCACGGTGGCCCATTTCAAACCGGTCGGATAACCCGCTCCGCCACGCCCTCGCAGACCGCTTTTGATCATGGTGTCCACGACGTCGCCGGGCTTCATTTCGAAGAGCGCCTGGTGCAGGGCTTGGTAACCCTCCTCGGCGATATAGGCCTCAATCCGCTCAGGATCGATCCGGCCGCTGTTCTCCAGGACAATGGACATTTGCTTGGTAAAAAACGGATGCTTCAGATTGCCCTTGAGCGCATCCGTCTTCCCGCCACCGAGCGTGCCCACTACCGAAGCCGCCTGCTGCGGCGTGACTTTCTGAAAAAGCTCTTCCTTGGGCGAAATCTCAACCAGGGGTCCCTGGCAACAGAGCCGCATGCAGCCGACCCCGCGCACCTCGACCTTGTCCTCCAATTTGGCGTCCTTGACCGCCTTTTCCAAACCCTCTCTGACCGCTTGAGAACCCGAGGAGGCGCAACCCGCTGAAACGCAGCAATTGATTACGATCTCCTTGCGGGCATTGCGTTCCTTTTCCGCAATTTCGAGCAAATCGTTAAGAACCATGTTGCATCCATCCTTTCACCTGATTGAGTACCGTCTCAGGGGTTTGACGCGCCATGACGGTGCTGTCGCAAACCACCGCGGGGGCAATGCCGCAGGCGCCGATACAGCGCGCCGTCAACAAGGACAACTCGTTGTCAGGGGTGGTTTCTCCTGATTTGATTTTTGCAAAGTCCTCGATGGCCGCCAGCAACTTGTTCGCGCCTTTGACGTAGCAGGCCGTTCCCATGCAAACCACGCAGGTATGTCTGCCATTGGGCTTGAGATTGAAGAAATGATAAAAAGTGGCCACGCCATAGACACGGCTCAATGGCAGTTTCAAGCGATGGGCGACATGTGTCAGCAAATCGTTGTCGAGAAAGCCGAAAAGTTCCTGCGCCGTGTGCATGATCTCGATCAACGCATCAGACTTGTGTTGATGCCGTTTCATCGCCGTTTCCAAAATTTTGTACCGTTTATCAGTCCCACTGCTGGGCGGCGCCGCAGGCTCCGGCTTGCGTTTCATATATGCAACATTTGGGTGCATCGATTGCCTTTCTTGCTTCAATAATTAATTAAATCCGCAGCATACTGCCTGATAATCTTATACAGGGTCAAGCTATGTATTAGAAAACATCATGTTTGACCTTTTTTAAGATCGAATGCATCCTGAGCTAAGTCTGGCAGCAACCTGACAGTTTGAAGTCGTGAAGTTTTACATCGGTCGCGTTATGCCCAAATTCAAAGGCTTACACCGAGACGTCATTAAAACAGGTCGATTGGGGGCCAAGGGTGGAAATGAGCAAAACCGGGGTTCCGGCGGACGTTTCCTTTCTGTTGGCGGTTTCCGTTTTTGGTCGGAATGGCCCTTATGGAAGCGGTTTTCGCTCCTGGCCATCGGCGCCGCCCTGGGCCTTGTCGCGGGCACCGCGTTGTTTTCGCCCCTGTATTCACATCCGCCCGCCAATCCCGGGAACTTCATCCCCAACCCCGCCAACCAACCATCGCCCTCTTCGGCCCAAAACGCCCCCGACAATGCCGAGATTGGCGAATTCTATAAAATCGCCAAAAAAGCCCTTGAAGCAGGACAGTTGGAGGAAGCCGCCGCCCAATATCGAAAAATATTGGAGATCAATCCGTCCAGCGAGGATTCCCACTTCGGTCTGGCCGTCGCACTGGCGCGACAGAATCGGGATGATGAAGCCGTTCAGGAGTATCAGGAAGCGCTTCGATTGATGCCCAATTACGCCGAAGTTCACAACAACCTAGGCAATTTGCTGGCTAAACAGGGCAAGTTGACAGAGGCCATCGACCATTTCCAAACCGCTCTTAAAATCACTCCGGATTACGCTTCCGCGCTGAATAACATGGGCACGGTGCTGGCGCGCCAGGGAAAATTCGATGAAGCCAGACAATCTTTTGAAAAGGCCATAAAGGCGTCGCCCGACTATGCGGCGGCGCATTTCAACCTTGGCGCCTCCCTGATGCGTGAGCGCAATCCCGCCGCCGCCGCGCGCGAGTTTGAAGAGACATTGAGATTGCAGCCGGAGTTCCAGCGGGCAACCGATGCTCTCGCATTGGCTAGAAAGCAGGCGGACGACCCTCAGGGCAGCGCCAACAGCGGGTTGGGGCCCACGCCACCATGATCGATCAGACTCCATTTCCATTCAGTCAAACGATTCCGCACCCAGAAAAACGTCCGGATTGAAAAAACACCTTAAAAATCCGCCAACGCCTGCAGCGGCAGCCCATGGCGCCCATGAAAAATCGGTTGCTGAAACCAATCCATCACCCCGGCGCCCGTGGTGGTTCAAATTTGCGGCTGCGATCCTGGTTCCCTGCTTTATTCTGGCGTTTGTGGAACTGGCATTGCGGTTGCTCGGTGTTGGTTTCAATCCAGCCTTTTTCCTTAAAAGCAATGTCGATCGTCGCGAGGTCTTTGTGGATAACCAGCGCTTCGGGCGTCTTTTTTTCTCTCCTTCGATGGTCCGGCACCCGGCTCCGCTTCAATTTGACGCCGTCAAAGCCACCAACACGCTTCGTCTTTTTGTCATGGGAGAATCGGCCGCCATGGGCGATCCCGATCCCAGTTTCGGATTTGGCAGAATACTCGAGGTGCTGCTGCGGGAGCGCTATCCCAGGTTGGAGGTCGAAGTGGTCAACACAGGGATCACCGCAGTCAATTCTCACACCGTGCTTGCCACTGCCAAAGATTGCGCCTCCAAGGAAGGCGATTTCTGGATTGTTTACATGGGCAATAACGAGGTGGTGGGACCCTACGGCGCCGGCACCGTTTTCAACCAAAGCACCGTTCCACCCCTCTGGCTCATCCGCGCGCAGCTCGACTTGAAAAGGACCCGCCTGGGTCAATGCGCAGAACGACTGGCCGCGGCGCTGCCTCACAGTTCCAGCGCGCAAGAGTCCTGGCACGGCATGGAAATGTTCATCCATAATCTGGTGAGTGCCGATGATCCGCGCATGACACGAGTTTACAGCAATTTTCGTGGCAATCTGCAGGACATCGTTCTATTGGGCATCACTTCCGGGGCTACTGTCCTGCTATGCCCCCCCGCCAATAATATCAGGAACTGCGGTCCCTTCGCATCTCTCCACGATCCCCGATTAAGCGCGGACGATCTGGCCCAGTGGACTCGATGGTTTGACCAGGGCATTGCCGCCAGCCTCACCAACGACACCCAGACCTTGGAATTTTATAAAAAAGCGGAAGCGATCGATCCGAAGTATGCCGACCTGGCCTATCGTCAGGGAACCGTCCATTTCAAACAGGGTCACTTCGATCAAGCCCGCGCTTATCTGGAACGCGCCCGGGACCTGGACGCCCTGCGGTTCCGACCGGACAACCAGATCAAATCCATTCAGCGCGAAATGGCCGGTTCTTTTGCTTCGAAAAATCTTCGCTTGGTGGATACCGAGGCCGCTGTGGCCCAGGCCAGCCCAAATGGTCTCGCCGGTTGGGAACTGCTCTATGACCATGTTCATTTCACTTTTGCCGGCAATTACGTTCTCGCCATGGCCATGGCCACAAATATTGAGACCAGTCTGCCATCCCGACTTCAATCCCTGGCCGAACCCGCCCAGCCCTGGTTGAGCCAGGAGGAATGCGCCCAGCGCATGGCCTACACGTCCTTCGACCAATACCAAACCGCCGAAATCATGCGGGATAGAATGAAACGCCCCCCTTTCACCCAACAGTCAGACTGGAAAGTCAATATCGGCCACTGGCAGGCTGAGGTGGATTTGCTAAAGCCGCAGGTCAAACCTTATGCCCTCAAAAAGGCCTCCGGACTCTACCAGCAGGCGGTGGAACATGCCCCCGGGGATTGGAATCTTCGTGCCGCTTACGCCCGATTGCTGCAATACGCGGACAATGGCACAAACGCGATGGCCCAGTGGCGCGAAACGCTCCGGCTGGCGCCGCAACATCCACAGGCCCACTGCAACCTCGGCATGTTACTCGCTGACAACGGCAGCTACGAGGAGGCCCTGTTCCATTTGCAAACCGCGTTGGAACTTTGTCCGGAATTTCCCGAGGCTCTCAACAGTTTGGGATCCCTGCTCGCCAAACACCAGCAATTCGATCAAGCCCTCGTCTATTACCAGAAGGCCGCTGAACTGGCCCTGGATTCCGTGCCGTGCCTGTTGAATGTCGCCCGCACTCTGGAACAATTGGGAAGGCATAAACCTGCCGCTCGCATTTACAATCGCATTCTGGATCTCAATCCCGGCAATGCCGAGGCCCGGCGCGCTCTGAACATCGCGGGAGACGCCCGCTGAATCCCCTCGTGGCGGCCCGCCGCAAAGGCAGCGACCGTCCAGTAAGATCGAATTGCGGCGAAGCCCCGCGTTCGCAAGTTGGCGCATCCGTTTGCGTTCCGGAGGTCCAGTTGCCGCGGTTCCTGAGCAACGCCCGGCGCAGCTTCCTTAAACGGGGTGGAAGTCCCGCCCGGGCCAGAAACTCCTTTGACGTGGCGCGCGAGTCAAACACCCCAGAGCCTTCCTGTGGTCATGGAATCGTCCATTTCAGCGTATTTTCTCAACACCTCAGCGCGATATTCGGGCGCGATCGAAACGGCCTGCGCGGCAATCCGCTCGCAATAGCCGCAAGTCTGGCAGTCCATGGAGGCGCAGTCGCGCTCGCGAAAACCGTCCAGGAAATTCCCCGGGATCTTCCGCGCCTCCACCCGGATCGGACACTCCGGCAGCGGCGAGAGCCAGCCTTGCACGCGTGCCAGGTCGAGCAGCGGTTTCAGTCGCCCGGGATTCACCTGCCGCGGTTTCCAGAAGTGACGCAGACTCCAGAGGGATTCCTTGCGGATCGTTTGCTTGAAGCCATGGGACAGCAGCAGTTCCGCCAGATTGCCATCAAATCGCCGCTCGCTGTAGATTCTACTCCCTCGAATCTAATAAAAGAATCACTCATGAAACACGACGGGAATCAAGCTGCCACTAACTCGATAACATCATTGATTGCCCGATCGACCTTTTGATATGCGCGTTCAAACTTCGAATCAGGGGCATGATCGGGGTCTGGAGTGTGGCGAAGCGTGCCAAAGGCAATGGGGCCATAAACACGCATGCGTACTTCCAACGCCGCCGAACGGCTCAACCAGGAACTCAAACGCCGCACGCGCGTCGTACGGATATTTCCCAATGACACCTCGCTGTTGCGCCTGGTGACCGCCCTGCTGATGGAAAAACCGACGATTGGGAAAGCGATAAGATTTATCTCAACATGAAGCCGGAAACCAAACAGCCATAAAACCCGCCCTTGGCAAAATGAACGAAATTACAGAAATAATGTTGCGTGGCCGCAGGGCGGCGGGCTTTGATCCCAAGATCCCGCCGCCCAGCGGTCTAAGTTCCGGGTTGTCCGTGTTTTAGGATGTGAATTCCAAGGAGTGACGGGAGATTGGAAGGGCCCGGCCAACCCGCACGGGCTGTATTACCGATCGCATGGGCGACGGGCAAACATAGCCTGTGCGATGGGTTTTGATTCCCTAGCGTCCAGTCATATTCCATTCAACATCAACTGGTTAGGAAAGTCGCTTTCTGGAAATACTTCAACCTATTTCGTAAATAACTGCGGCAGAGTGTTTTGCTCAAACATGGTTACACTCAAAAGCTGCAAGATCATGGTCAATCGCGGCACGACCCACATGCAAATGCTTCATGATTGACGGCACGAATGAATTGAGCTTTGTTAGGGGCAATTCAAAACACTGCACAATACCAATCGAAAGAGACGACCTTATGGCCAATCAAGTTTCACGCAGAACCGCGATCAGGACCTTTGCCGGAAGCGCGGCACTTTTGGGCGCAATGAGCGCCACTCCAACTTCCCTCCTGGCGCAGGAAGAGGCCCCGCTCAAGGGGAACATCAACCATTCCGTTTCCCGTTGGTGCTACGGGGGCATCAAACTGGACGATCTTTGTGTTGCGTCCAAGAAAATGGGAATCAAGTCCATTGAACTGCTCGGTCCGGACGAATGGGCGACTGTGAAAAAGCACGGATTGAGTTGCGCGATGTGTAATGGACCGGACAGCATTGGCTACGGCTTCAATCGTGTGGAACATCACGATAAGTTGGTGGCGGGCTTCGAGAAGATGATTCCTGAAGTGGCGAAATACGGATTTCCGAACATTATTTGCTTCTCGGGCAATCGCGGCGGCATGGATGACGCGGAAGGGCTTAAGAATTGCGTCACCGGTTTGAAGCGGGTGATGAAGCTGGCCGAGGACAACAAGGTGACCATCGTGCTCGAATTATTGAACAGCAAGGTGGACCACAAGGATTACATGGCGGACCACGCGGCGTGGGGTGTGGAGTTGTGCAAAGCGGTGGGTTCGGAGCGTTTAAAACTGCTCTATGATATTTACCACATGCAAATCATGGAGGGGGACATCATTCGCACCATCCGGCAGAATCATCAATATTTCGGCCACTACCACACGGGTGGAAATCCCGGTCGCAACGAGATCGACGAGACGCAGGAGTTGAATTACCCCGCGATCATGAAGGCGATTGTCGAAGTCGGATACAAGGGTTTTGTGGGGCAGGAATTCATTCCCAAGCGACAAGACGCCCTCAAATCCCTGGCTCAGGCCATTCGGATTTGCGACGTGTAATCGCGTGGGCGAGCTTTTTTTGTTTGCTTGAGAGGCGCGGAATTTCCCCGCGCCTTTTTTTTGTGGTGCCGCGCGCGTTTGATTGATTGACGCATGGGGAATTGTTGGACATGCTGGCGGCTGCAAACTCAAAGAAAGAATGCGCGGTGGAAATTAAAAAGGCGATCATCACGGCGGCGGGCAGGAATCAGCACACATTACCCTTGCAGACATTGGTGGATCGGGACGGCACCCCGAAGTCGGCATTGTGGATCATCATCGAGGAGGCCTTGCGGGCGGGAGTGGATTCGATTTGTGTGGTGGTGAATCCAGGAAGCCAGGCGGCATATGCGGCGGCGGCGGGCGAGCATGCCGATCGTCTTGAATTTGTCGAGCAGGCCCAGCCATTGGGCTACGGCCACGCGGTCTGGTGCGCCCGGGATTTTGTTGGAAACACTCCCTTTTTGCTGCTTGTGGGCGATCATCTTTACGTGAGCCGGGGGCCAAAGACCTGCGCTCAACAGCTTGTTGAAGTGGCGCGATCCGAATCGTGCAGTGTGTCGGCGGTGCAATCGACCCATGAAAGCAAGCTGCCGTTTTACGGAACAATCGGCGGTCGCCTGGTCACTGGAAAACAGCGTCTTTATCAGGTGGAGAACGTGGTGGAAAAACCGGCGCCGACCCAGGCGGAGCAGGAGCTGATCGTGCCGGGATTGCGCGCCGGGCATTATCTGTGTTTTTTTGGAATGCACGTATTAACGCCCGCGGTGATGGAAATCCTGGGCCGGATGGTCAAATCAGCGGGAACCGCGGGTGGATTGCATTTGTCCGCAGCCCTGGCGACGCTGGCGCTCCAGGAAAAATACCTGGCATACGAGGCGCGCGGATGGCGTTACGACATCGGTTTGAAATACGGTTTGCTCACAGCCCAATTGGCGCTCGCATTGGATGGGCAGGACCGGCAGGAAGTGCTCGCGGGGTTGGTTGAACTGCTTGCCTTGAGGGCCGAATAAGCGGTTTCCCTCATAAAAACTCGAGCCACCCACGCTTAACCATGTCCAGTTATTTAATCAGCATCATTACGGCGACGGATCCCGCCCTGAGAAACCAGCCATTGGACGCGTTCTGTCATGCCGCGTCGATGCAGGAACTGCTCCAGGAATGTTCCTCCCTGGATGAATTCCGCAGAAATCGCGAGAATCTTTACGAGCGGGTCCGGGCGCTGTTTTTTCTTTATTCGATTCATCGATTTCACCTTCCCTCCAGGCAGGGGGCGCAAGGCTGCGGCAAGGTGT
>Ga0315272_10001855_pt1 | contig 10415 bp, 9 predicted proteins | sample C3_middle_MG_FD_203918 | JGI IMG/M metagenome (GOLD analysis project Ga0315272, IMG submission 203918) | Sediment microbial communities from Yellowstone Lake, YNP, Wyoming, USA - C3_middle | ecosystem: Environmental > Aquatic > Freshwater > Lake > Sediment | place: USA: Wyoming | collected...
CTGCTGACGAAGTAGATCAAGTGCTAGGTCGTGCAGTAGTTGCAAAACGCCTCAAGCCAATCTTGGTGGAAGCGGTAGTACGTGGCTATCTCGCTGGCAGTGGCTGGAAGGATTACAAAGAAACTGGCAAGGTTTGCGGTATTGCATTGCCGGAAGGTTTAGAAAATGCTCAGAAGTTGCCTGAGCCCATCTTTACCCCTGCCGCAAAAGCAGAAATGGGTGAGCATGATGAGAATATCTCTTTTGACAAAGTAGTTGAGATGATTGGTGAGAAGTTAGCTAATCAAATTCGTGAAGTCAGTATTCGTTTGTATAAAGAAGCCTCTGACTATGCTGCGACACGCGGGATCATCATTGCTGATACCAAGTTTGAATTTGGTTTAGATGATGTTGGACAGCTGGTGTTAATGGATGAGATTCTGACTGCTGACTCTTCACGCTTTTGGCCTGCCGAAACCTATTACGTGGGTGCAAATCCACCCTCTTACGACAAGCAATTTGTTCGGGATTGGCTCGAAACAGCCATGGTAGATGGCAAGCTTTGGCCAAAAACAGCCCCTGCACCTGCTTTGCCAGCTGATGTGATTGATAAAACGGCGGAAAAGTACCGCGAAGCCTTGTCCCGTTTAACTAAGGCCTAATTTCCTGAGGCTCTAAAAAGGCTGGGATAATAGGGTCTTAGATAGGTTAACTAAGTTAGATTAGGGTATTTGGAGAAGCAGATGATTAAGAAGCCTATAGTCGGGATAGTGATGGGTTCCAATTCAGATTGGGACACCATGCAACACGCTGCTCAAATGCTGGAGCAATTTGGTATCGATCATGAGGCTAAAGTTCTCTCTGCTCACCGCATGCCTGATGATATGTTCCAGTACGCAGAAAATGCCCGCACAAATGGCCTGCAGGCCATTATTGCTGGTGCTGGTGGTGCCGCCCATTTACCAGGCATGCTCGCCTCCAAAACAATTGTTCCGATTTACGGCGTTCCAGTTGCTGGCAAGTATCTTCGTGGTGAAGATTCCCTTTACTCCATAGTGCAGATGCCTAAAGGTGTTCCAGTAGCGACATTTGCTATTGGTGAGGCGGGCGCAGCCAATGCAGCTTTGCATGTGATTGCTAATTTGGCTGTTAATGACCCTGCTTTAGCAGAACTATTGGAAGAGTTTCGTGCGAAGCAGTCCGCTACTGCTCGCTCAATGAATTTGCCGGGATATTAAAAAGATGGTAGATCGCATGGAACCCATTTTGCCGGGTTCGTATTTAGGAATTTTGGGTGGTGGTCAATTGGGACGGATGTTTACGCAAGCTGCTCAAGCGATGGGGTACAAGGTTTGTGTCCTCGATCCAGACGCAGACAGTCCTGCAGGCTCCATTGCTGAAAAATTTATTCAAGCTGATTACACCAACTCTGCTGCTCTAAAAGAGATGGCGGGCTTATGTAAATCTGTGAGTACCGAATTTGAAAATGTTCCTGCTCAAGCTTTGGATGAGTTGGAATCTTTGGGTGTCTTTGTGGCACCCCGAAGTAGCTGCGTATCTTTAGCTCAAAATCGGGTGGCTGAGAAAAAATTCTTGGCTACATGGAAATCTGAGACCAACATTGGACCAGCGCCATACTGCGTAGTCGAACGTGATGCAGATATTGCACATATACCCGCAGATCTTTTCCCTGGAATTTTAAAGACCGCTCGCATGGGTTATGACGGCAAGGGTCAAATAACTATTTATGAATCCACGAGCTTGGCTGCCGCTTGGGCTGAGTTGGGTAAAGTCCCCTGCATTCTTGAAAAGCGGATGGATTTAGATTTTGAAGTTTCTGCTTTGGTAGTGCGCGGCTATGATGATGCCGTAGTGGCCTATCCTGTTTCACAGAATATCCATCGTAACGGTATCTTGCATACCTCAACTGTGCCAGCGCCATCACTGAAGTCTCCGCAAGAAAAAAAGATTATTGAAGCCGCTAAAGCCCTCATTCGGAAGATCGATTATGTGGGTGTTTTATGCGTCGAATTCTTTGTGCTTAAGAGTGGCGATATTGTGGCGAACGAGATTGCGCCACGCCCCCATAACTCTGGTCACTACACCATGGATGCTTGTGTGAGTAGTCAGTTTGAACAGCAGGTCAGAAGTATGGCGCGCTTGCCCTTGGGCGATACCCGTTTACTAGCCCCAGTTTCTATGTTGAATCTGTTGGGTGACCTTTGGTACGAGGGTAGTGAAGACAAGGCAAGAGAGCCCGCCTGGAATCAGGTACTTTCTCATCCTGATGCTAAGTTGCACTTATATGGCAAGGCCGATCCACGCATGGGTCGCAAGATGGGTCATATTAATTGTTTGGGTGAATCGCTCAATCAAGCCCGTCAAAATTGCGCTGCTGTCGCTGTTGAATTAGGGATCGAGCCCTAGAAATGTCCAGCGATAGTAGCTCACTGCAATCAGCTGTGGTGATTAATGAGGCAGTGCAATGTTTGCGCGATGGTGGTTTGGTCGCCTTTCCTACTGAGACGGTCTATGGTTTGGGCGCGGATGCGAAGAACCCTGATGCAATCAAAAAGATTTTTACTGCCAAAGGTAGGCCCTCCAATCACCCACTGATTGTTCATTTAGCAGCCCCTGATAAATTTGATAAGGATCAAGTTGATTGGGTTCCGGTACTCGCTCCTTGGGTGAGGGATCTATCGGAAGATGCGCTCAAGCTCATGAATACATTTTGGCCGGGCCCGCTAACACTGGTTTTCAAAAAAGATAAAAATGTTTTGACTGAGCTTACGGGTGGTCAGGATACGGTAGCGATTCGTGCGCCCGCTCATCCTGTTGCCCAAGAATTGCTGCGTAAATTTAGGGGTGGGGTTGTTGCCCCTTCGGCAAATCGATTTGGTAAGGTATCGCCAACCAGTGCAGCAGACGTCCGTAGCGAGTTTGAGGGCATGCTAGATCTTATGATCTTAGATGGCGGTGATTGCGAAGTGGGAATTGAATCAACGATCATTGATTTATCTTCGGGCAATCGTGCAGTCTTGTTGCGACCAGGCCATATTACCCCCGGTGAAATTTTTGCCAAAACGGGCATCAAGGTGTACCTGCCTGGAGAGGGCAATGTTAGCGAGCGGGATGTCACCCTGCCAAGAGTATCGGGAAGTCTACGTGCGCATTACGCCCCGACAACCCCATTAAGAATGTATGCATCAGGAAGAGTATTGGATGCGCTCAGTGAGTTTCCGGATATGAAGTCGCGAGTAGCGGTTGCGGTGTGGGATTCAGATTCTTCATTGGGTGAGGATGGGCATCCATCAGCACATTTTGAGGAAGTGATTGTTCCTAGTGATAGCACTACATTTGCAAGTCGTTTATATCGCTCTTTACGAGACCTTGATCAACAAGGTTGGGATTTAATTTTGTTTCCAGAGCCGCCTGTGGGCGAAGAGTGGGATGGCGTCAGAGATCGACTTCAGCGCGCCTGTTTTGGTTCCGGACCATCGTCTAGTAGCCACGCTAATAGCTGATCGTGTGCCTCTAAACCTCTCCAAGCGTTGGGGTGGTTAATAAAGGAAGTCACAGCGTACATCTTTCCAGATTTACTCATCACGTAGCCTGAGATTGCCCTAACATCAGCGAGGGAGCCAGTTTTAATGCGGGCTTCGGGCTTTTTCTTCAAATGCAGAAATTTTCGCAAATGTGCCATCAGGCGATTTCTCATGGTGCCATCCGTTCCTGCAATTGGCAGGCTGTTATAAAAGGTATCGCCTACAGACAGATTGCGGGCTGCAACGAGTAATTGATTCATGTGCTCCGCGGAGATTGCTTCGTTACGAGATAGGCCGGAACCATTTTCAATCACCAGCTCTGGAAATTGCAAGCCCAAGCCCTTCAGCAAACTCTGAATAACAAGCTCACCATTTTCAGTCGTTGCTGGCTTACCCATTTTTTCCAAAGCTAAGGTCAGCATCAGTTGCCGCGCCATCACATTGTTGGAATACTTGTTGATGTCCAGCACATCATCTGCAAGAGCGATACCTTCAAATTGCAGTAGCAGACGCGCTGCTAGAGGAACGTTGCTAGACTTTCCAATGGGCGCTTGCACCCAGGCGCCTCCCGCCAATTCCCATGCTGCAGAAAATCCTTGAGTTAAGAAGGTGTTGGCATCTAAAGCGACAACGTTGTAGTTCACTCCCTTACAGGCGCTAGGGAAGCTGCCAGAGAACTGCGCTATGAGGAGTTGATTGGTGGAGACCCCATCTCCTTCGGGGTCTAAGTTAAAGCGAATATTGCTTTTCCAGCTATCGCAGGACCGATCAACCAATTGCATTTGGTTGATCACTTTTAGTTGCGAGAGTGGTGGCGTGTAGCCAATATCAATGAAGTCCGCTGTACTTGATTTACCTAGCTGAAAGGAGAGTGTTCTAAAGGCATACAGCAAAGGATCTGGCGGTACGTTGTAAGCCCGTAAAGATTCACCATCAATGGTGTTGTGCTCCATCACATTGGGAGCATAGGCGCTTCTATCAAAAAATAAATTGCCATCAATTTTTTGAATGCCGAGATTTTTCAAGGCCTTCATCATTTTGGCCAACTCTTCGGGGACTAGTTTTGGGTCACCCGTGCCTTGCAAATAGAGATTACCTTTAAGAGTCCCTTGCCGAATAAGTCCATCGGTATAGAGATTAGTACGCCAACGATATTGAGGACCCAAGACGTCTAGACCAGTAAGGGTGGTGACCAGCTTCATCGTTGAAGCGGGGTTCATCGCCTGCTGAGAGCGCCAATCCAATTCTGTTTTAGATGTTATTTTTCCAGGGCGACCTGGCTCAATTTCTACTACCGAAATGCTGATTGCTTCTTTGGGAATTTGGTTTTTTTCAAGGCTGGCAGCGACTGTCTTGGGGATGTACTGCAGCGCAGTCTCTTGAGCAACCAAGTCAGCAGAGTGGGCTTGGGTTGCAAGCAGTAGGCCGGCCCAGAGGAAATTCAATAGACCGAAGGCGGGGGGCGGAAAAAATTGGGCACGCATTCCACATAGGATAAACCTTGGTGCTCACTTCACCAAGGGTTGGTGTTTTCTGCTGATATTGTTTTTTGTAGGTCTCGATGGCTAGGTTTGTCTCTTCTAGGAGAGTTATGAGTGCGCCATTCATGCTGAAAGATAAAAATTGATGGCGCGAGTCAAGGGCATAGATATCTGCTGTAACGCTAATGATGATTAAGTCACGTTTACCCCTCAACCTGATTTTTTTGGCTAATTCAGACCTCTGCATGCCAGGCATCGATTGATCTGTGAACATGGGATCAAAGTGGTGGCCCCCATGAGTTCGAGTGTGGCGCTAGAATTTTCACAAACACAAGTTTTAATACCAAGAGCCTCTAGTGCAGTGACAAAATATAGCGGCTGGCTTAATGATCTTCAACCACCAATGCTTAAATGGCATTGTTATTTCGACCTGGCCTTTTAGAGATCTAACTTTTAGGAGGCGGCGTGAGCGAATCAAAAAAAGAAGTGCGGTCTAAATTTCTATAAAAATCACATCCATATGGTTTTGATAGATTTTCAAATTCAATCATGGGCGTCTAGAGTCCATGACGATATGCATCCATCTTGGAAATTTTCCCGATTGACTTTGGGCTGCTCCGGTCAAATTAAGTGCGAAAAAAAACCCAGGAATTAATCCTGGGTTTTTAATAATGATCTAAGGACTATTAAGCTGCTTGAATATTGCTAGCTTGTTTGCCTTTAGGACCTTGAGTAACATCAAACGTTACTTTTTGGTTTTCCTGAAGGGTTTTGAAACCACCCATATTGATTGCGCTGAAATGCGCGAACAACTCTTCGTCACCATCATCAGGTTTGATAAAGCCAAAACCTTTTGCATCATTGAACCACTTAACAATTCCGGTCGCCATGCGAACTCCATTACATAAACTTAAAACAACCGTGATGAGGGTGAATACTTTTTAATCAGTCTCGCTCTACAACACGCCTAAATAGAGCTTCAAATGAACCCTATGATCTAATTGTTTGCCCTTTATGCTGGGGTGTCAAGGGGTTAAGTAAGGATAGTTACTAGTAAAGCCCCCTTTTTTTATCGAAAAATGCCCCAATATGTGTTTAAGAGACCTTTATTGATGGTTTTTTGCAACAAAGCCCTCAAATCCAAATTTATATATCTGTGTTTAGAATGTTTCTCATGAGTCGCACTACGAAAAATCCCACGGTTGGCAATCCAAACAACCCCCACATTGAAGACACTATTCTTCTCGAAAAGCAGGCCGAGAAATTAAAAGCGCCTTCGATGTACAAAGTTTTACTGTTGAATGACGATTACACGCCAATGGAATTTGTGGTGATGGTGATTCAGGAGTATTTTAATAAAGATCATGAGACAGCTACACGGATCATGTTGCAGGTTCATTTGGTTGGCAAAGGCATTTGCGGTGTATTTACACGTGATGTTGCGGCAACAAAAGTGCATCAAGTTATCGAGCTCTCCCGCGAAGCGGGTCACCCACTACAGTGCACTATGGAGGAAGCATGATTGCCCAGGAATTAGAAGTGAGTTTGCACATGGCATTTGTTGACGCGAGAGCCTCAAGACATGAGTTCATTACGGTAGAGCACTTACTTGCTGCTTTACTGGATAACGCGACAGCAGTCGAGGTCTTAAAGGCCTGTGCTGTCAATATTGCTGAGCTTCGTGCGCAGCTGAAAAATTTTATTAACGACAACACGCCTGTCGTCCCTGGAGGCGATGAAGTTGATACGCAACCGACTTTGGGTTTTCAACGTGTGATTCAGCGCGCCATCATGCATGTGCAATCCACATCCAGCGGCAAGAAAGAGGTGACTGGCGCCAATGTGTTGGTCGCCATCTTTGGTGAAAAAGATTCTCATGCGGTTTACTTCTTGCAACAGCAGGGGGTGACACGCTTAGATGTGGTGAACTTTATTAGCCATGGGGTTCGTAAAGATCAGACTGAGCAGGTTAAGCCTGCCGAATCCACTCCAGAAGCCGAAGAGGCGGGCTCTAGCGGCAAGGAGAGCCCTCTGGAGCAATACACACAGAATCTCAACGTCTTGGCCAAACAAGGCAAGATTGACCCCCTCATTGGGCGCGATAGCGAAGTTGAGCGTGTGATTCAGGTGCTGTGCCGTCGTCGTAAAAATAATCCACTCTTGGTGGGTGAGGCAGGCGTTGGTAAGACTGCCATTGCTGAGGGTCTTGCCTTGCGCATTGTGAAGGGTAATGTTCCCGAGATTTTGGCGGATGCCACAGTCTATTCATTAGACATGGGTGCTTTATTGGCGGGCACTAAATACCGTGGTGATTTTGAGCAGCGCTTAAAGGGTGTGTTGAAGTCTTTAAAAGACAGCGCTCACGGTGTTTTATTTATTGATGAGATTCACGCCTTGATTGGTGCGGGCGCCGCCTCTGGTGGAACGCTAGATGCAAGCAACTTACTTAAGCCCGCATTGTCTAATGGTCAGCTCAAATGTATTGGCGCAACTACCTTTACTGAGTACCGGGGTATTTTCGAAAAAGATGCTGCTTTATCCCGTCGCTTCCAAAAGGTCGATGTGGTTGAGCCAACCGTTGATCAAACCGTACAGATCTTGCGTGGCCTGAAATCTCGTTTTGAAGAGCATCACGGCGTTAAATATGCGTCCGCTGCTTTAGTAGCTGCCGCAGAGCTTTCTGCACGCTACATTAATGATCGTCATTTGCCAGATAAGGCGATTGACGTGATTGATGAGGCTGGCGCTGCTCAACGCATCCTGCCTAAATCTAAGCAAAAGAAAACCATTGGCCGCCCAGAGATTGAAGAGATCGTCGCCAAAATTGCTCGCATACCGCCACAGTCTGTGACTGTGGACGATCGCAGCAAGCTACAAACCTTAGATCGCGATATTAGGAGTGTGGTATTTGGCCAGGATCCCGCAATCGAGGCGTTAGCTAGTGCTATCAAAATGACCCGTGCCGGCCTTGGCAAGATAGATAGGCCTATTGGCTCCTTCTTATTCTCAGGCCCAACGGGCGTGGGCAAGACTGAGGTTGCCAAGCAGTTGGCTTATATCTTGGGTATTGAACTCTTGCGCTTTGATATGTCGGAGTACATGGAGCGTCATGCGGTAAGTCGTTTAATTGGCGCGCCTCCAGGGTATGTCGGCTTTGATCAAGGTGGTTTGCTGACTGAGGCCGTTAATAAGAAACCGCATTGCGTTCTCTTACTCGACGAGATTGAAAAAGCCCATCCGGATATTTTCAATATCCTCTTGCAGTTCATGGATCATGGCACGCTTACAGACAACAACGGGCGCAAGACAGACTTCCGTAACGTGATCATTATTATGACTACCAATGCTGGTGCTGAAGCGATGCAGAAGTCTACTATCGGCTTTACCAATGCGCGTGAGTCTGGTGATGAGGGCGGATATTAAGAAGTTCTTCACACCAGAGTTCCGCAATCGTTTAGACGCAATTGTTTCCTTCAAGGCGCTTGATGAGACCATCATCATGCGTGTGGTTGATAAGTTCTTAATGCAACTAGAAGAGCAGTTGCATGAAAAGAAAGTAGATGCCACATTTAGTTCAGCATTGCGTGCTCACTTAGCGAAACATGGTTTTGATCCATTGATGGGTGCAAGACCAATGCAGCGGATTATTCAAGATACCGTTCGCAAAGCCTTGGCTGATGAACTGCTCTTTGGTAAGTTGGCGCAGGGCGGTCACGTTGCCGTGGATGTCGATGCGGATGGCAAGGTACAGCTTCAGTTTGATGCACCAGTGGTTCCGGGTAAGCGACCTAAGGCAGATATAGCGCCAGTTGAGGAAATTTAATTTTTCTTAAAGTGGTAATGCTTTATAGAGTATTTCGTAGAAATTAAAAAACCACCCTCGGGTGGTTTTTTAATTTGAGCAAGTAATGCCAGCGAAAAAGTCTAGCTTAGCCCCGACCAGTACTCCCAAATCCACCAGCGCCCCGACTGCTCTCAGTGAACTCTTCAACAACTTTGAGTTCAACTTGTATTACTGGCATCACTACCAATTGAGCTAAGCGCTCCATTGGCTCGAGCTTAAATGTTGTGGAGCCGCGATTCCAAGTGCTCACCATCAGTTGACCTTGGTAATCGGAATCAATTAATCCCACTAAGTTTCCAAGCACGATGCCGTGCTTATGGCCAAGTCCTGATCTTGGAAGGATGAATGCTGCATACCGAGGATCTTCAACAAAGATAGCCAAGCCAGTTGGTACGAGTATGGTTTGACCTGGGGCAATCTCGATGGTTTCATCTATACAGGCGCGTAAGTCTAGGCCTGCGCTACCAGGTGTGCCATACGCTGGAAGTTGATGACGCATACGTTCATCGAGAATTTTGACTTGAAGTTGTTGCATAAAATTTCCTAAGACTGGGTTTGAGTATTTTGGTATTTCAGTAGTTGCGAGGCTAAAAATTATATTTTCTTAGCCACAAGTTGAATGAGCTGACGTGCAAGCTGAAGTTTCTCTGCCTTGGCGATTTTTTTGCTACCACTTTCATCAATGATGAGTAGTTGATTGAGATCGCTACCAAAAGTATCCGGTCCAATGTTGCCGACCACCATTGGAATGCCTTTGCGCTTGCGTTTCTCTTCAGCATGTTTTTGGAGATCGGTAGATTCAGCTGCAAAGCCAACGCAATAAGGATGTGGCTTGCCACCTTTGGTTATGACTGTTTTAGCAAGATCCGCAAGGATGTCGGGATTAGCAACGAACTCCAGAACTGGAGCCTGTTTTCCTTGGCGCTTCATCTTTTCTTTTGCGGGTTTAGCAATGCCCCAGTCAGCGACTGCGGCAACAGCAAAAAAGATATCGCAATCCGCGGATTGCATAGTGGCCGCATGCATTTCTTTAGCGCTGACCACATTAGTGCGGGTAATTTTCCCTGTTGCCTCTAATGGTGTCGTGAGATCGCATGGGCCAGCAACTAAGTGAACCTGCGCGCCGGCCTCTAAGGCTGCGCGAGCAATGGCAAAGCCCATCTTGCCTGAGCTACGGTTGGTGATACCGCGAACTGGATCAATCGCTTCAAAGGTGGGTCCAGCAGTAATGAGCACTCGTTTACCAAGGAGCGGCTTCTTTTGGAAGAAAGCAATCAGTTGTTCGGTAATTTCTGCTGGCTCGAGCATGCGCCCAAAACCTACCTCACCACAAGCCTGAAAGCCACTAGCAGGACCGAGTAAGGCAACCTTATCTTCAATCAGACGCTGTGCACTTCTTTGTGTCGCTGCGTGCTCCCACATTTGTTTATTCATGGCGGGGGCCAGGAGGAGTGGGCAATCTCTTGCTAGACACAAGGTGCTTAGCAAATCATCAGCCAAGCCCAAAGAAAGCTTTGCCATCAGATCTGCACTGGCAGGCGTAATCAGGATGGCGTCAGCCGCTCT
>Ga0315272_10001856_pt1 | contig 10414 bp, 12 predicted proteins | sample C3_middle_MG_FD_203918 | JGI IMG/M metagenome (GOLD analysis project Ga0315272, IMG submission 203918) | Sediment microbial communities from Yellowstone Lake, YNP, Wyoming, USA - C3_middle | ecosystem: Environmental > Aquatic > Freshwater > Lake > Sediment | place: USA: Wyoming | collected...
CAAGCGCAAGGCGTCCGGGAGTTGGGGGGACGGGATGGATTTCGGGCTCATGATCAGGTTGCCGGAGCATGGGTGGCTCAACCGCTCTATTTTCGAGTGCGAGTTTCCCGCCGGGGTAAAACACCCGCAAGTTGGGGAGTTCGGGCATTGACCTCGGCAAGCAGGAGTCCCAGCGTGCAGGCGGTCGGCTCACGGCCCGGTGGGCGGTTGCCAGCGCCTTTCGCCAATGGCTAAAGGCTGGTTCGCACCCGCGCGGCATCAAGGTGGCCGACGCTGCGCCATTGCTCTTGGCCCGAGCTGTCGAAGAAGATGAATGTTGGAGTGAGTTCGATCCCGTATTGGCTCGCCAGTTCGCGCCCTTCGGCGCTTTGGATGTCCACCCGGCGCAAGACGAGCCGGCCCTGCAGTTCACTCTCCAGCCGGTCCACCGCCGGTTTGACCGCAACACAACCGAGGCAGTAAGGTGATTGCACTAACCACAGCGACGGCAAGCCGCTGAGCGGCGTCCACGGGCGTGCCACCGGCCGGCACCCCCACCACGCCGCCCCGAGCGCAACCATTGCCCCGCCCAAGACCAGCCACTGGCGCATTTTCCCACCGCGACGCAACACGAGTATTGACCCGCCGACCAGCAACAGGGCCGCGAGAATGGGGGCGGAGTAATGATTAATGAAATGCATGGTCACATCACGATTCTGGTCCAGAACATCCCGCTAGTCACCTCATAACGGAGATACTCTTCGCCGAACCGGGTGAGCGCATCCGCTTCTTTCAGTTTGACCAGCTGATAGTACACAACCGACAAGACCAACAAGACCAGCAACATCAGCAACGTCACGAGTGTCGGCCAAGTGATGCTGCTGCCCAAAAGGAACAGGAAGAAACCGGAATACTTGGAATGCCGGATATGCCGATACAGGTGGGCGCGCGCCGTCTGCTCCGCGTCGCCGACGTTGTTGCCGCGCAAGGTCACCAGCCACGGCAATGGGTCGTAGCCTTTCCGCCGCTTGAACTCGTCACGAAACAACGACGTCCAGTTTTGGTCGCCGACCTCGTAGCTATCAATGAGAAAATGCCGGAAACTTTTCCCAAGCAATGGACCGAGGTCCTGCTTGAGCGGATTGATCACGGTTTTCCAATGATACCGGGTCTGTTCGAGACTCATCTTGTCGGCTTCGAACACCTTGTTCCGAAATCCATTCTGAACCGCTTCGATTCGAGCGCGGCATGACGGACCAGCTTCCACCACGGTTCAGTCCACGAAATGATTTCCGGCGTCGGGCTGTTGCCGATCTCGCCCGCCCACGGCGTCGTCACATCCGCGAGACTGAACATCGTCGTGCGATTGAACTCGGCATCCTTGAGCGCCTCCAAGTCGCGGGTGATTCCATTCGAACTGAGGTTGCACCCCATCCACATCCACAGCACGCCCGGTTTGGCTGACTCCGGCGGGTAGGCAAAAATTCTATCCAACTCATCGGCCCGCGACGCAAACCCTGCGGCCAGCAGGAAGCTAATCAAAAGTTTTTTTCATATGTCCTTCTTGAACAAATCGAACTGGATGACTTTGGCTTCGATTTTCAGGCGCACCTGTTGCGCCGTCACCGGGGCAAATTCCTTGGCGTAGATCGTGCCGAACACCTGCCCCTTATGAACCGTGTGCCATGAACAGTCGGGCTGCCGGACTTGCAACTCAAATCCTTTGAACTGCCCGCGTTGGTAACCCGGATTCTCAATAGTGAACTCCAGCCGGTCGAATGTCTGCGGCTGGCCGAAATCCAATTCCGTTCCGGACTTGCCCGCTGTGAGCGAACCTGCCGAGGCGGTGGCGCGGGCGAGCAGCTCAATGGGCTGATCGTATTCCAGCCTGAGGATCGTGGCCGAGAGTCGCTTTGAGGAAACCACTTTGGCTCGAAGGCTCGGCGCTGCTCCACCGTTGTGAACGTAGAGCATGGTGTCGCGGAAGACACAGTTTGGCCACGGCGCGCCCTTCACGCCGGTGACGCTCTCGCCGAATTTCTTCAACCACGCGCCGGTCGCCGGGCCAGGCTGCGGCAAACCGTCGAGCATCGGCGGCAAGTCGAACAGCCAGTTGCGGTCGGCACAGGCCACGTCCACCAGCGTGCGGATGCGCGCTTCGGGCGTGCTGAAATCCACCACATCAGCGCGGCGCGACTTGGGCGTGACCGTGAGCGACTTCACCTTGCCGTTGCGATACACGCACTCGACGGTGGTGTTGTCGTTGGCGCAGAGTTTGAAGGATACATCCCAGTTTTCCGGCCACGCGGGCAGGAGATGGATTTTCTTGCCGTCGCTCTGGAGCAACATGCTTTGCAGGGTGTTCGCCGAGTTCGCGCCGTGGTCGTTGTCCGGCGTGCCGTCCATCTTGCATTCCCAGAACGCCGGGAAACGCGGACGCGGACGATAAGGAAACGGCAGGCCGGATTTGGGATCGCCGATGACGAACCCCGGGCCGTCGGCATCTCCGCGCGTCAGTTCGCCGTTCGGACCTTTCGTGATGTTGCCCGACCAGTGGATGAACCGGTCGTTGAAGTTGATGCTGGCGAGCCGCGCCGCTTCGCGAGCCAGGCCGAGGTAGGCGGCTTGCACCGGCGCGGATTGCCAGCCGCCGGTTTCGACGGGCTGCCAATCCACCGTGCCGTCGAGGCTCGCGTTGCGGACATGAAACGACTGACGCGCCATGGCCAGTTTGTCCGGCGTGCCGAGCCAGGTCTGGCGGAATGGATAGATGGAATACAGTTCCGGCGTCTCGCAATCCACGCGGCCGGGATCATAGACTTCGCCGACGGCCAACAGGTCCATGCCACGAATGTGGCGGGTGGGCACGTCCGGCAGCATGGCCCGCCATTTCGCGAACTGGGCGCGCTGCCGGTCATCAATCGGGAACGTGAGCAACTGGTTGAGCAACAGCTTCATGCAACCCATCTCGGTCGCCGGGCTTTTGACTCCCTGATAGGTTTCAGCGCAGCCGACGCCCTCCATGACCATCCGGCCCTGGGCATCGGTCTTGGGGAAACGGCTGAAGTAGAACTTGAGACCCTCCTCGGCGCACGGCAGCAGCACTTCGCGCAGAAACGTCGCGTCGCGGGTGTGAGCGTAGGTTTCCGCCATGATGGCCGGCAACTCAACGGTGGCAAGCTGATGAAAACGCAGATGTCCGGGCATTTGATCCCAGTTGAACACACCGACGTTGTGCCACCAACTGGCTTCCATGATGAACGCGCCGGCCACGCCCAGGAGTTTTTTGGTGTGGTCGAGGCAGAGGTCGAGACCGTCGCGCACGAACTGCATGCCCGGCGTGATGGTGTCGTAATCGCCCCGCGTCGACATGGTCCAATACGGATGCCGCGTGTTCTGCCACATGAACGACAGCACGGCCCAGTCGCGTCCGTCGGGCGAAACCGGATTGGGCTTCGTTCTGTCGAAACCCATTACGCCGCCTGGCATATCCATGGTAAAAATGGAGCCGTTGTAGGGTGGAGGAACAGCACCACGACTGGCGGCGGCTTCGCAAAAGCGTTCCAAGGCGTAGCGCTGGCTCAACTGAAAGGCGTTCTGCGCGGCGGGAATCAAATTGTGTCCCGCATACGCTTCGGACGCCGTCGGGAACTGCATGAATCGGTATTGGTCGAGGTTCACGTCACCCTGGCCGCAGCTCGTCACAAAGATGTGGCTGCGATTCCAAAATGCCCGCCAGTATTTCTGGTGCGCCGACCAATCTGATTTCACGGGCTGCCCGGCTTCGACCAGCCACGCCGCCACGTTGTCCGGCTGGCTCGACAACACGCGGATTGAACAATCAAAACCTTTCACAGCTTCGCGGCTGATAAGGGAGGACTTGCCGTCACGGACGAAATCCGCCGCGCGCAGGACGCATCCGGAAGTGCGGTGCAAAATCCGGTCTTTGGTTTTGGCAACCATCTCAGGCGTGTTCTGGCTCGCGAAATTCGCCGCCCAAGCGGACGACTGGTTGCGATAACACCACGCGAGCCAGTCGGACTGATCTTCAAACAACACGCCCGCCGTGCCGCCGGAGGGCAACGGAGCAGCCGCGCTTTGCATGGGCCGAAGGGACTCGAACGCAATGCTCACCCGGCGCGGACTGGCGCTGTGTCCTTCCAGGCGCACGACCGGCGCGTTGGCATCCACCCACAAGCGCACGTTCGCATCGCCCGCCTTTACCTCGATGGCGGCGTCGCGCAACACCAGCGTCTGCCGGAACTTTTTCACACCGAGCGCCGGGTCAAACTTCACCCGCACGCGGCCGAGCTTCGGCAGGAGATGCCCGGCGTCAAAGGCGTCCACCTTGCTGAGATAAAACACCAAATCGCCGTTGTTCTCAACCCACACGTTTACGCCAACATCTCCGTTGCCCAGAGGCATTGATCCAAAGGAATCTCCGCTCGGTGAGTCCCAAACGACGTTGCAGTCGTCGAGCGATTCGACAATGGGCACTGCCTGGGTGGTCAAAACCGCCAGTGCCAGCCACAGAATACCTGCTTTTAACGTTAGATTTGGACATTTTTTCAGCGAGTTCGAGGTGTGGAACGATGGCATATTCAGTGTCATGATGGGAATGTTTACTATGCTCTCTGGTTGGTGGTTTTTGGTGTGATTGGAGCCAGGATCAGCGCCAAGCGCGCTGGGCCAACAAAACTGGCGGTGAGTTCGCAGTCGAGTGACCGGGCAAATACGCAGGCGATCGAAAGTCCAAGACCGGTGTGGCCGTCGGGCGAACGTGCCGCATCTTTACGCCAGAAGCGCTCGAACAGGTGCGGCAGGTCACGCTCGTCGAGGTTCTCCACCGTGTTGACCACGCGCAATGTGAAGTCGCCAACGCCGCGCCCTTTGTCCAATACCAACACGCGAGCTTCGTTTGCCTGCACCGTGCGTGCCGCGATCAGACCGCTAACGCCAGCGCCAATCACGATTGCGTCCACGTGTGAGTCTGCCGTCATCATGGCAATTCAACAGGAGCAGTGCGCCTGCATGCAGGTGTGATGCTATTCATAGTCGCGGGATGAGGCTAAATTCTGTGGCCAAATTGTCCAGCACTTCCCTACGGGCGCCGTCATGCAGCCAATGCCAGTAGCCGATGAGCGGGCAGAAGAAGGCGTCGGTCTGGTCTTCCACGTGCTTGGTCCACGTCGCCCGGAGAAGCGCCTCCGTCACCGCGTCCAGTTGCAGTTTTCGAAAATGCTCACTCAAACAGGTCCCGAGGAGCCGCTGTAATCGGCGGAATTCGCGCTTTCGTTTCGCCACGTACCCCCGCTTGTAGCGGATTCGTTCGCTCAGGCCGAACATGCGAACCATCGCCGGATGCGGATAGACCTTGGCGATAAGACGCGGGCTGGGCAATTGATGAAGACCTTCCCACCCAAGCCGAAATCCGCTTTCCGCAAACTAGGCCGCCACGCGTGGCGGGCGCGGGCACTTTGTCGCATTGGCAGGGTGACAACCGGCGTGGAACTTGCCGAAGCGAACATGCGTCAGGGCATCTACCGAGCGCGCACCTGTTGGGTTCGGGCATACCAGCGGTGCATCCACGGTGAGGAACGCCGGGCCGGTTCCGACGTGCCGCGCCACCCAGCTGAGCAGTTCGTCATCGCCGTGCGTCAGTCCCAATGTGATGACCCCCGCACCGCGAGAGGCGGCTTCGAGCGCGCATACGCCGTCGGGCTTGCGTTCGCTTCACGCGAGGTCAATTCCAGCGATGCGGATTTTCATTCCAATTTCACTCTGGAACGATATACCATTCGGACATGCATAGTTTGACAATCTCGTTGCAGGCCTTCGTGGCCGTGTCGGTTTTCTTCGTGTGGGTGGTTCGCTACGCTAACATCGTCCAGGAATTCAAGCAGTATGGCCTGCCAGACTGGTTGAGGGACCTGGTGGGCATTTTGAAGATGACATGCTCGCTGATGTTGTTGATAGGGATTGAGCGAGAACCCTTTGCGATGGCGGGGGCCATTGGAATCGCCGTCCTGATGGGAGCCGCCTTTGTCACTCATCTGCGGGTGAAGAACCCGGTGTTCAAGATGCTGCCATCGCTGACATTATTTGTTTTATCAGTGGTCATCGCCTGGATCCATTATCGGTTGCTGGCTGGATGAACCATTTCGTCCGCCTTGGCGCCAAAAACCTCCTGCATCCGTTGCTGCCGATATTGGAAGATCCGCTCCACATCGCGCCGGACGAACAGCCAGTGGATGATCGCGCCCCGCTGTCGATCCGGACTTGGACCGCCTCCAAAGGGCCGTTGGCGAGTTTCGACGATGCGTCGCTGCGGTCGCTGACGCGACGAGGGAGGCCGGACCGGCGGCGATACAGATGGCCCGCCATGACGCCCGCAGTGTGGAACGCGAGTTGGCCTAGACGGCGTCGCCGCCCGCAACGACCCGTCCGCCGTTCCGTTACCGCGACAAGGGCACCATGGCGACGATTGGGCGCTCGGCGGCGGTGGCCAAGCCGGGCCCGTCGGAGTTCGGCGGCCTTCTCGCCTGGCTCGCCTGACTGTTCGTGCACCCGGTCTTCCTCATCGAGTTCGACAAGAAGCTGACGGTCCTGGTCCAATGCGCCTATTCCAATCTGACCGACAAGCGCGGTGCACGGATCGTCATCGGAGAGGCACGCGAGGGTGGGCGGGCCGCAAAGGGGTGGTGGTTTCTTGGCTCCGGCGGCGCAGGCCGATTGCCCGCGCCGGGCAGGCGAGCGGGACGGTTACTTCCTGAACCGGTAGCCTTCACCCCGCACGGTGAGGATGTGTTTGGGCGACTGCGGATTCTCTTCGAGCTTCTGGCGCAACCAAGCGACGTGAACATCCACTGTCCGTATCGTAATGAAGGACTGCTCTTTCCACACCTGGTTGAGAATCCGCTCCCGCGTCAGCACCTGCCCCCGGTGGTCAATGAGGCACCGCAACAACTGATACTCCTTCGCCGCTAGCTTGACGGGCTGGCCATCGCGCAGAACCTCCGACTCGGCGAAATCCACGCTGACCTTCCCGAACTGGAAACGCATCACCGGCGTCAGTTGCTCCCTATGGACGCGGCGCAACAGAGCCTTCACCCGGGCGAGGAGTTCATCTGGATCGAACGGTTTCACGAGGTAGTCATCGGCGCCCTTATCGAGGCCTTCCACGCGGTCCTGGGTCCGCGACTTGGCGGTCAGCATGAGGATGCCGCCGTCGAAGCCATGTTGGCGCGCGGCATGACAGATGGCGAAGCCATCTGCTCCTGGCAACATCACGTCGAGCACAAGCAAATCGAACCGGTTCTGGGTTGCCAGTTCCCGGCCGAGGTTCCCATCCGTTGCGGTTTCCACTTCGTAACCTTCGGCGCGCAGCAGATCCTGTAGGATCAAAACGACGCCCGGCTCATCTTCCACCAGCAGAATGCGTGATTTCATTGGGGCGGTGTCGTGGCGAGTGCGGGCAGCCGCACGCAGAACTCGGCTCCGTGTCCAGGTTCGCTGCGGACGGTGACCTCTCCGCCGTGTGCCTGGATGATCTCGCGGACCAGACTCAAGCCCAGCCCAACCCCCCGGCGGTTCTCCCGACGTGCCCGCTCGCCACGATAGAAGGGGTCGAAGATGCTCGCTTGTTCCGCCAGAGGGATGCCGGGGCCGCGATCCCGAACGGAGATCTCAGCCCGCTCGCCGTTGGATCCTTGAATGCGCGCGGCATGGACCCCAATCCAGCCCCCGGCAGAACCGTGTTTGCTGGCGTTGCTAAGCAGATTCTCGAACGCCCGCAGCAACGCGCCGGCGTCTCCCTCCACCGGCGGCAGGTCCGCCGGTAAAAGGAGTTCCAGCTTGCACCCTGACCGCTCCAACTCCGCGCGAGTTGCCTCCGCCGCTTGACACAGCACCTCCCGCAAGCAGACGCGGTCATGCGGACGGGTGGCCATTCCCTTTCGCGCGCCGGAAAGAACCAGCACCTGTTCAATCATCTGCGTGAGTTGCTCGGCGTGCTGCACAATGAGTTAGGCGTACTGGGTGATCCGAGCAGGGTCACGGACGAGGCCTTTGAGCAGGTTGTGACCCGCACCCCGGATGACCGTCAGAGGAGTGCGCAGCTCATGAGATACGGTGGCAACGAAGTGCATCTGCATTTCGGCAGTCTGGCGCGAGCAACGCGTCTGCCAGAGGAGCATCCCAGCCGCTGCGACCATGAGCGCGTTCACCAGGCCTGCTACAGCCAGGTTGCGCCAGCGCGTTTTGGCAACGACGGTTTCCAGCGGGCCGGCACGATAGCGCGCCGCCACGACCCATCGTCCGACGCCAGCCCGAACGCGGCCGTGGTCACGACCTATTCCGCCCCGCGTCAGTTCCACCGCGAAGAGGCTGGCTGCGGCATCCGGCCGCCACTCCCGAAGATCCTGCGCCGGGCGGGACGTGTAGAGAATGGCATTGGTGGAGGAAGCCAGCCGCACCTCGAGGTCGTAGCTGGGCCCGGCATCCGAGTTCAAGTGCGTGCGAACCAGTTCGGGAAACCAAGTCTTCCAGACATACGGCAGGTCGAGCTCGAAAATCATCCACTCCCGTTCCAACCCTCCGCGTTCCCCGCGCGGGGAATGCGCGAAGACCGGAAACTCGATCAAGGCTGAACCGGGATCGGTGGGCGGCGCCACGATCATGCCTCGCCCCTGGCGGACGGACTCCAATCGCGCGCGCACAGCCGTCCAATGGGACGGCCATGCAATCGGGGCGAGCTTGCCGGATGGCCGATGCAGCTCGAGCAGTTGAATTCCCTGTTGCGCCGGCAGGGCAACTGCGATGTGAGCGAAGAGGGGCCGGGGGTCAGTGGCGAGCCATTGCTGCCAACGCGCCGCGTGGGCAACCTCGGCCCCGCTGGCCTCGATTTCGGTGGCGGACGGCAGGAGCTGGAAACAACTCTCCCGCAATTCGGAGTCGAAGGCCCGGCCCAACTGCTCGAGGCGCTCGTTCAGGCTGGCCCGCAAGCGAGCAGCCTCGGCTCGGCTGAGTTCACCCGTCCAGCGATACTGGATGACAGCGAGAATGCCGCACAGGAAAATCATGAGGGCCAGAAAGCTGTCCTCGACGAATCTGACGTTCAGGCGTTGGCTCATGGTCGGTTCCGACAAACGCGGAACCTATCACGTCTTCGACCTCAGAGTCGATTAGAAAGTATTAAGAGTGCGGATTTCATAACACTCCTTAACATGACGCGCTCCCGCTCTGCTGCCATGATTTCGCCGATGAAGAGTAGATATTGTTCCTGTCACCACGCGTTTGTCGGACACACGCTGCTTGCACTGGCCGCTTCGGTTCTGGTGCTGGCCGCCGCCGGGAAGGCCCGCGCCAGCACCAACCTGAATCTGGCGTACGCCAGCGTGTCGTCGGCCCAGAAGCTCGACCTCTATGTGCCGACCAGCACCAATGGGCCATTGCCGCTCATCATCCGGATTCACGGAGGCGCCTTCAAGAGCGGCGACAAGTCGGACGAAGCCAGCAGCCTTCCTGCCCTGCAGGCGCGAGGCTACGCCGTGGCCAGCCTCAATTACCGGTTGTCGAGCGAGGCGAAGTTTCCGGCCGGAGCGCAAGATGTCAAAGCCGCCGTTCGGTGGCTGCGCGCCAATGCGGCCACTTACGGCATTGATGCAAACCGGTTCGCTGCCTGGGGCGGCTCAGCCGGCTCTTACTTCGCGGTGCTGCTGGGCGTCACCGGCGACCAAGCAACCCTCTTTGACGATTTCTCCCTGGGCAATAGCAATGTCTCCAGCGCGGTGCAGGCCGTCGTTGATTGGTTCGGCCCGGTGGACTTCGGGTCCATGGACAGCCAGCAGCGGGCGGCGCCGCCAGCCGCCTGCCCAACCAGTTGGCAGCAACACGACCCGGCCAATTCGCCAGAGTCCGTCTGGCTGGGGGCCGCTCTGCCGACGATCCCCGCCCTAGTGGCGCAAGCCAACCTGATCAACTACATCGCCTCCGCTACCAAGCTCCCAGCCTTCATTCTAAGCCACGGAGACAACGATTGCTTGGTGCCGCACGGCCAGTCGGAGGAACTGCATGCGGCGTTAACCGCAGCGGGAACCATCTCGCAACTATCCATCATGCCTGGCTACTCTCACGCGGATTCGCGGTTCGCCTCGACGCAGACCACGCCCGCGCTCGACTTCCTGGATTTGCACCTGAACCCGCCGCCGGCCATGACGCCGCGCTTGGTCGCCGACGAGTTGCAGATTTCCTGGCCGGCATCCGCTACCGGCTACAGACTCGAGGAGGCATCGAGCCTGCAAACCCCGGGCGTCTGGTCCGCGGTTACCAATGCCGTCGTGACCACCAACGGCACATCCACGGTTGTCCTGCCCACGGATTCCGCCTGCCGGTTCATCAGGCTGGTGAAGTGACGGACTGCCATTCACCAGGCGAA
>Ga0315272_10001857_pt1 | contig 10409 bp, 4 predicted proteins | sample C3_middle_MG_FD_203918 | JGI IMG/M metagenome (GOLD analysis project Ga0315272, IMG submission 203918) | Sediment microbial communities from Yellowstone Lake, YNP, Wyoming, USA - C3_middle | ecosystem: Environmental > Aquatic > Freshwater > Lake > Sediment | place: USA: Wyoming | collected...
GAGCCTGCACCGGTATCCCAGCCAGCCTGGTGGCCTCTTCATTGCCACCAATTGCAAACACCGATCGGCCGAATGCGGTCTTGGTCGCCAGAACATGGGCGATAAGAAATACTACAATCATTGTCCAGATGGGGACGGGAATTCCCAATGCGCGTCCTTCGGCAAAGAAACGGAATCCATCCGAAAATCCGAATATGGGAGAGCCTCCCAGATATACATAAGTAAGTCCCCGGGCTATCCCCATCATGCCCAAAGTGGTAATGAAGGGGGGGAGACGCAGGTAGGCAGTTAGGACGCCATTTATTGCTCCTAATGATGTTCCAACTAAAAGCCCGGTAAGCAGGCACAGGGGAAGGGGAAGATTTGCCTTCATCAAGCCGGCAGAAACCGAGGCGGATAGAGCCAACATTGAGCCTACGGACAGGTCGATGCCGCCGCTAAATATCACATAGCTCATTCCTGCCGCCAGAATGGCGGTTACGCAAACCTGGACCAGGACATTGGTCAGGTTCTGGATAGACAGGAAGATGTTCCCCCCTTCGGCTGTTCTAGGCGATAAATACGCCAGAATTGCACAAAGAATTATGAATGTTGAAACAGCTCCCAGTATTCTTTTCAAGCCGTAACCAGCCCCATGGCGGCGGCCATTACTTTTTCCGGTGTCGCATCTGAACGGGGAATGATTTCTGCTATTCGTCCCTGATGCATAACCGCAATGCGATGTGAAAGTCCCAATACCTCGTTGAGGTCGGATGAAATCAGGATAATGGCAATTCCTGTGGCTGCCAATTCCGCTATCAGGGTATAAACCTCCTGTTTGGCCCCAACATCGATTCCCCGGGTTGGTTCGTCGAATATCATTACCCGTGGGGCTACCGCCAGCCACTTGGCCAGCACAACTTTCTGCTGGTTCCCGCCGCTTAGGTTATTAACGACCCGGTCCAGATTTGGCGGACGCAAATGCATTCTATCAACCAGTGTGGCTACTTCAATGCGTTCTTTTTTAGAATTTATGAAGCCTAATTTGGTAAACCTCTCCAGGGATGCCAACGATGAGTTTTCGAGGACCGGGAGTCCGAGCACGAGGCCTTGTCCTTTCCGGTCTTCAGGCAAAAGCGCGATTCCGGCGTTTTTAGCTTCACGAGGAGAGGACAGATTAACTGGCTTTTCATTCAATAAAACATTCCCTCCGGTATGCGGGTCAGCTCCTGCCAGGCATCGGGCTACTTCGGTGCGGCCTGAGCCAACCAGTCCGGCGAATCCAAGTATTTCACCAGAATTAATGGAAAATGAAACCGGCCCGAAGTGTCCCCGGCGGGCGAGACCTTCTACCCGCAATATTTCCTTATCGCTGGGGGGCGGGATGCAGGGAAATAATGAAGACAGTTCCCGTCCAACCATCAGCTTAACCAGTTCCGAATCAGATATTGCCGATAAATCGGATTCTCCAGCTACTATGCCATCCCGCAATATAGTTACACGGTCTCCAACTTGTCTAGCCTCTTCCAGACGATGGCTTATATATACGATAGCCACACCTGACTTCTTTAGTTCATTAATAATTGCAAAAAGTTCAGATGTTTCTCGCCGGGAAAGTGGGGCAGTAGGTTCATCCATGACAAGAATCCGGGAGTTCAGGGATAGTGCCCGTGATATTTCCACCATTTGTTGCCGGGCTACCGACAAATTACCGGCAAGTTCATTAGGGGAAAAATCCGCCTGCAACCGGGACAGCAACCGGGCGGATTCATTAATCATGCTGGTCCGGTCGATGATGCCGAATCGGGATGGCTCGCGGCCAAGAAATATATTATCGGCAACTGAAAGCTGGGGAATCAGGGTCATTTCCTGGTAAATCATTGCTATTCCCAGTTCACGCCCATGATGCGGAGAGCGAATATCAATTTCTTTATCATTGATTTTTATTGATCCGGAATCTTTTGGGTAAGCTCCGGAGAGAATCTTCATTAGGGTGGATTTTCCGGCCCCATTTTCACCCATAAGCAGGTGAACTTCTCCCGCCCGCACACTGAAATTAACTCCATTCAAAGCAATAACTCCGGGGAACTTCTTGGTTATCCCGGTCATTTCTAGTGCAAAACGGGCGTTTTCATTCATGGCTTGAATGCTATTTTCGCAGTAGTCTGGAGGTAAATAAAGGCGGTATCATTAGTCCGGTTTATTAAGTGCTGATATGCTGATGTCTGGGTTTGGCTTAATTACTGGTATAGCAACCCAACGCTGCGAGGGCGTCTTGCGGCAATGATAGTCAGGCTTTATAAATGGATGGTCATAAAAATGCGGCCGTAGCTCAACTGGAAGAGCAACCGGTTTCTACCCGGTTGGTTGGGGGTTCGAGTCCCTCCGGCCGTGAGTCATAATTATCTCTATTGGGTAAGGATGGTTATGCTCCGAAGCTGTCAGCTTTCAGCTCTCAGCCAGATTCGGGGTGAATTCTACGATTGGCTGATTGCTGACAGCTGAACGCAGACAGCTAGCAATTGTTCGCTGGGAGGTGTTGTTCAGTTAACGACCACCTTAAAGCACACGCACCCGGTTGAATTCACATAGACATCCCGGACGGTCCACCTGAGCCATCTGGCCGTATTGCTCCCTGAAGTGCCGGCGGCAATGGTCGTGAATGCAGCATTGGGCGGTGTAGTGCTTGAACTAACCGCCAACGCCAGGGTAACTGCAGCAGTTGCCGGGCCATTTTGTCCACAGACTGCATTATTGGAAAGCTCGGGAACATAATCGGTTCCTCTTGGTACGGCGTCTGTAATAGTGAAGGAATATGCTGTTGCGGTTGAATAGTTGCTCCAGCATATGCGGAACTGCACTGTATCTCCGGATGCTGCCACGGAGAGCTTGTTAAACTTTTCCAGCTTTACATCCGCTCCAACTATTTGGATGGAAGTAAGGCCCATTATTGAGCCGTCAAGAATATCGGATGCAACGATAGTTACCAGTCCTAGCCTGGTCATCGTGACATTTACAAAAATCTTCACGCCATTATCAGTTGCTGGAATCCAGGTGTAATTATAAGTATCCATCGGGGTTGCCTGTATTTTTGCCCCGGGATCAGTTGAACTGAACGAGGTGGTACCGCTGTAGTTTGTCTTGGTGCCTCCGCCGGCATTGACGACGACTATGGTAATCCAGAAGTTCTGTCCGATATATGCGAATGCCGGGGCGATAATGTCGTAGTGGACACCGGTTGCCAGAAACGGGGCAGTTACAAACTTATGGCTGGGTTGGCAGTGCGTATACATTGCAATTGCATCGGTTGCTGGCCCGGATATCTGGACACGGAAAATCTTGCGCGCCCCAGAACCAGGGTCTGATATCCGTTGGAAAGCCACACACTGGTCGTTTCCTGTCGTTGTGTATCTGGCGGTGTATCCCATTGTGTCGTAACCAGTTACCACCATTCCAGTCGCTGGGCAGAATACATCCAAAGAATACAGGGGAGTGAATGGGGAGTTGCAGTGTCCGCTGGACATTATCCAATTCCATCCCATTCCAAGCCAGAAATCACTTCCATACATTCTGCCATCGGAGGCATGTAGAAGTGAGCTGCCGCTATAGGTGGAAAAAATCCTGGAACCAGAGCAGATTTCGATTGGACCACCAGATTCCAGAACAATTCGCCACATTCCGGCGGTACTGCCAGGCGGTTCACTGAAAATATAAGTGTTGTCATAAAGGGTTCCGTAAACATGGGGATTGCTGGTGTTGTAGTTAGGTGGAGTCCAGGCTGGAGGCCACGGTAATCCAGGGGCGACACTATCCGTTTTAATGTATGTCCAAGTTCCTGATGTATCAGAAAGCCATGCTGGTATACCTGGTCCGGGTGCGGAAGTATCTCGAGGTTGATAGCGCTCAATCCGGTATGATGCCGCCACCGGCCCCATGTTTGTAACGACGGCCTGTACATCGAGATAACTGTCCCAAACTCCGGGGAACAGGTAGAAAGCCTCTCCAGCTATTCCCGAGGATAGGTTGCCTACATTTCTGGTGGGACTCATTGTCGCAAAGTTGTTTGCATCCGGACCAAAGTATGTGAAGTAGCCTATGTGCACTACTGATTTTGCCGGAGAAGAAACCACCTTATACCATTCGTTACAGGCAATATTAAGAACATCCGGCATATACTGGCTTTCCGCATCGATTTCAGTTGTTTCGCGGTAAATCCATTCGAGATTAACATGATCCCAGGTAAAAATATGTACCGTGTTTATCAGGGTGGGATCCAGTACTCCTGATGGTCCAATCGAAGTATTGATTATGTTTAGCCGGTCATACCCTTTCCTGTCGAAAAAATAGTGGACATAGCCGGAAAATGAAAGAGATGTGGATGGAGCATATGTCTGCTGATCCTGTCCGGAACCGCATCCACAGGAAAACATCTGCCAGAGAATCGGGGTATTTGACACAACTTTGTAGATGTAATGATATCCATCGTCGGGATAATCGCCGCATCCGGCATCGGTTCCGCAGTTTGCCAGGCATTCGCCAAATGGGCGGGCATCTGGTAATCCCTCGCTCCAACAAAAATATCCCGCTGGAGCCCGCTCCGCTTTACATCCGGCTACTCCTCCGGCACCTGCTCCGGCAGGGGAGGAGCAGGAATTAAAACCGCCGACGCAACTGCCTAAATAAGTGTTAATACTGGGAGATAGTCCTCCATTGAGCGCCCATGGGTTGGCGGGGAGTGCCTCCAATGCGCGCAGTTCAAAGTTGGTCATCCGATTTAACGGGAAGAAATGAATGTGCATCCCTCTTTTCCCCATTCCGGATCCGCCAATTCCGGCATAACTGATGAAGGTGGTGCGGAGAACCAGGGGCGCTATATGGACGAAATTCTTGGGATTTTTTTGGTGGCCAGTACCGCCGACTATGTTCGTTTTGCCCACCTCCATGATGGACGCAATATTAACGGCAGTCGAACCTGCAGGAGACTGGGGATTTACATGCCCCTTCCAACGTATGGTGATAGTCATTTGAGGTGGCATATCCAGCTTCCATGTCAGGATTGTTTTCGTGCCATTTAGGACAACTCCAGCTCCGGCTATTGCACAGCCTGAGGGGGTCATGGTCCAACCAAGACAGGAGTCTTCGACCCCGAAACTGGGATCCCAAACAATAATCTCGGGAGGTACCGTGTCCCAAATTTGGACATTCCACCAAGTTTTAGTGGTGGAGACATTCTTTGCAGTGATGGAATAAATCATTTCGTCGTCGCTCAATCCCGAGCGGGAAGCGAATAACAGGTCATTGTCGCCAATCTTCCAGAAAATAAACCTTCTAATCGATGTGGATACTCCTTCGGATGTCCGTCCACTGGCGCATCCGCCTCCGGACCAGGAGAGGTGGGCGTAATTTCGTAGAAATTCGCCCTCGGGAGCCGCCTGATCTCCGGAGCCCGGCTCAAATGATTCGCCATTGCCCCAATCGGCGGTTAATTGAAAAGTAATTTGCCCGGTTGCCCCACCTGCAGTATTAACAAGCGCAGGGAAAGTCCAGCGCAATTTAGATGGTGGGCCGGGGTTAGGATCCCATCCCGGGTCTGGCAGTGGATTGGCGACATTATTCCAATGAGTGTAAGTCGGCATACTGTCGGTAACAATCAGGTTTGATATGTTTGGCGTGCCCGGTTTTCCATAATAGATTGCATACGAGATGGTGTCTCCGGGTGCCACAACCTTGGGCGAAGCAGTTTTCATTACATAGCGAATTGTTTTCATTTCATCCGTGTAAGGACCTGAAGGTCCTCCCATGCCGCAGCTATCCCTGACTCCAGGGTCGCCTAATGAATTAAATCCGGGGCCCAGGACGATTGATGCTCCATCGGTCGGACAAGAACTTATATCGGTGTAAACCAGAATGCTCTGATAACACCAGCATCCATTTTTTGTGTCGCATGGATCAACAGAGTTAGGAATTGCCCCTGCCCATGTCCAGGCAGGATATGTGCCTGACCCCATGTTCCAATTTCCGGCAAATGTCATGGTGGCTAATGCAGTGTTTTGACTTCCACAAACAATATTGAAATACATCGCCTTAATATCGCCGGCTCCACCTCCAGTGGCGGTTCCGTAGTTCAGCATCGTCATGGATGTCAGGCTGCTTACCGCACATCCGGGGCAGGTGAGATCATCGCACTCATAAATCATGAATCCTGCAGTAGGTGCTTTAAGCCAGTTGGGAAAGAGGACTTTGGGTGCATCGAATGCGACAAAGGCACCCGGCCAGACATCATTAATTCCGTCGGATTTACCAATAGAAGTGAATTCAAATGTTAACAATAAGACTGCCAAAACCCCCAAATTAATGAACTTACCCATAAAATTACTGTATCAGTAAATCATATGGAAAGACCAAATATATTGGAGAAAAAGGTCGCTCAGTGGGGGTAGAATATGCCTGTGAACAAACCAAAAATAACCTTTTTAGGCGCTGCTGGAAATGTAACCGGTTCCTGCTACCTGCTTGAGGCGGGTGGGGCAAGGATAATAATCGATTGCGGCATGTTTCAAGAGAGGCCTTTTAAGGACAGGAATTGGGCCCCTTTTAAGTTTGACCCACGGACATTGGATGCCGTCCTCCTGACCCATGGACATATAGATCATTGTGGATTGCTCCCGCGTCTGGCTAAGGAAGGGTTTGCCGGCAAGGTTTTCTGTACTCCGGCAACGGCTGATGTCGCCGCAATAGTGCTTAAGGACTCAGCCCATTTACAGGAAGAAGATGCCACACTAAAGCGGGAAAGGCATGAGCGGGAAGGTAGAACTTCGCCATTCCCAGTCCTTCCGTTATATGGAGAGGTGGATGTGGAGGCCCTGCTAAAGCTGATAGTGGAAATCGATTATGAAAAGAAAATTCCAATTCTGGGAGGAATAGAGGCGTCATGGCATGAGGCAGGACATATTCTGGGTTCCGCCTCAATTCTGGTTTCTTTTCCATATGAGGCCACAGTCCGCAAGACATTCCTGTTTTCCGGTGATGTCGGCCGGTGGGGAAAGCCGATCTTGAAGGATCCCGCACCCCCAATTTATGCGGATTTTGTCGCGATCGAATCCACTTATGGCGACCGCGAGCATGGAGATGTAGATGAGGCCGGAGGGGCCATGGAAACATCCATTAAGTCCATTCTCAGTTCGGGTGGAAACCTGATAATTCCCAGTTTCGCTGTTGAGCGGTCGCATGAGCTGTTATGGGAATTGAATCGCCTGCAAATGGAGAATAAAATTCCCCGCATTCCTGTATATCTTGATAGTCCGATGGCGGCGGGGATCACCGAAGTGTTCAAGAATCATCCAGACATCTACGATGAGCAAATGCAGGGACTGATAAAGGGTGGGCATTCCCCCTTTGACCTGCCCGGTTTGACCGTGGTTCGGCGTGGCAATGAATCAGCCGCACTTGATCGGGTGAAGAATCCCAGCGTGATAATAGCCGGTTCGGGTATGTGCACAGGCGGACGAATTAAACATCATCTAACAGCAAATTTGCCGAGACCCGAAAGCATCATTATGTTTGTCGGATACCAGGCTGAAGGGACGCTGGGTAGGGAAATATCCGAGGGAAGGTCGGAGGTCCGTATAAACGGTGAATTCGTCCGGGTTCATGCCCGAATCGTTTACGCACATGGTTTTTCAGCCCATGCTGACCGAAGCGAGCTGGATTTATGGTTGGGCGAGCTGGAAAGACCGCCTGCAAAGCTTTTTGTCGTTCATGGGGAACCATCAGCGGCCCGCAGTTTTGCCGATATGATTCAGGAAAACCGTGGCTGGAAGGTGGAAATTCCTGCCTGGGGAGACTGTATAGAGCTTTAAATATTGGTCAGTAACTACTAGCCGGATTATACTGTTCCGGTGATGAAGAACAGTGATTCGAAGGGTTTCTATCGGGTTGGTTTCATAGGTGGTGAGGGTATTGGCCCGGAAGTGGCAACTTCTTCCCGGCGATGCGCTGACGCAGCAGGAATTCCGATTAGGTGGGAGAATTTCTCGCTTGGACAGGAAGCTTTCTTACGGGGTGGCCAGCCCCTTTCTTCCACATCAGCTAAAGCATTATTGCGGACTGGTTGCGTTTTGAAGGCCCCACTAGAATCCGCCCATGGCATCCTGACACGAAATCCCAACACCGTATTAAATGAGTTGTTCGGCGTTTATGCATCCATAAAAAGATGCCGGGGGTTGGAGGGTGCGCGAACTAATTGGCCAGGTTTGGATCTTTTGGTTATTCGCCAGGAGAATTGGCCGGATTCAATGCATTTTGAGGCCGATTCCCGAGATCCTGAGTGGGAGGTAATGCGGAAAATGGGGGCGCCGCTTCATGGGGCAGCATCGATAAGGTTTGTTTCCGCTGAGGGGTGCCGTTCATTTTTTGATCACGCCATGGAGCATGTTGTGGCATCGGGCAGGAGAAAGGTAACAGTTGCTCATCGGGTTGGTCATTCAAGGAAAGGCGATGGATTGTGGTTGGAGGCGGCAGAAGATGTGGCGAGAAAATACCCTCAATTGGAAGTTGAGGACATGCTTTCGGAACATCTAATGATGCAGATGGTAAGGTCGCCACAAAGATTTGACGCAATTCTTGTGCCGGAATGGGATGGAGACATGATTGGAAATGCAGCGGTTTCATTGGTCGGAGGTTTAGGTTTTGTTCCCGAGATTATGTCCGGAATGAAGGGGCAAATATTTACCACCGTTCACGGCACAGCCCCGAAATATGCCGACCTGGACAGGGCGAATCCCTGTGCGATGATTCTTGCTGTTGCAGAAATGATGGAGTGGCTGGGGGAGTCTGATGCGTCCAAGAATATCGTTGAATCGGTTAAACAGGTTCTGTCTTCCGGGTCCCGAACTTCTGATGCTGCGCCAGGGATTGGTGCAGAAAAGTGGTCTGGCACAATGGAATTTACCGATGAGGTGGTTAAGCGGGTAAAGGCGAAAGCAGGGGACAGAAAGAAGGAAATCGGCAAAAAGCCTTTAAAATAGGGGTTTTTAGGGCAATGGAGCGATCTGTTATTTGTCCATTTTTATTGATTATTTACCCTCCTTCATGCAGATAAATACAGTATTGACACGGACCTATGTAATCTGATACAACTTTGTTTCGTAGCAAAGGACCTCTCGATGGGGTCGCTCTTGCCTGAATACCAAGGATCTTTGAAAACCAGACAGGCCGCATCCAAGCTAAGTTCAGATATTTGTGAAGAGTTTGATTCTGGCTCAGGACGAACGCTGGCGGTGTGCCTAAAACATGCAAGTCGAACGAGTTTTTTGGGGTCCGCAAGGATTCCAGGAGACTAGTGGCGAACGGGTGAGTAATGTGCGGAAGATCTGCCCTAGAGACGGGGATAACCGGTCGAAAGGCCGGCTAATACCAGATGACGCTCTCGGTTTAAGTCCGAGAAGTTAAAAGATGGCCTCTGCGTAAGTATGCTATCGCTCAAGGAGGAGTCCGCATCCTATCAGCTAGTTGGCGGGGTAACGGCCCACCAAGGCTATGACGGGTAGCTGGTCTGAGAGGACGACCAGCCACACTGGGACTGAGACACGGCCCAGACTCCTACGGGAGGCAGCAGTTGGGAATTTTGGACAATGGGGGAAACCCTGATCCAGCGACACCGCGTGCGCGATGAAGGCCTTCGGGTTGTAAAGCGCTGTCGGAAGTGAAGAAGATTATTTCCATGAATAACGGAGATAGTCAGACGTTAGCTTCGGAGGAAGCCACGGCTAACTCTGTGCCAGCAGCCGCGGTAAGACAGAGGTGGCGAGCGTTGTCCGGATTTACTGGGCGTAAAGGGTGTGTAGGCGGTCGTGTAAGTCAGTTGTGAAATCCGTCGGCTCAACCGAAGAAGAGCGACTGATACTGCACGGCTGGAGTGCGGAAGAGGAAAGTGGAATTCCTGGTGTAGCAGTGAAATGCGTAGATATCAGGAAGAACACCAATGGCGAAGGCGACTTTCTGGTCCGCTACTGACGCTGAGGCACGAAAGCCAGGGGAGCGAACGGGATTAGATACCCCGGTAGTCCTGGCTGTAAACTATGGACACTAGGTGTGGGGGAGTTTTCTCCTCCGTGCCGAAGGAAACCCGTTAAGTGTCCCGCCTGGGAACTACGGCCGCAAGGCTAAAACTCAAAGAAATTGACGGGGGCCCGCACAAGCAGTGGAGCATGTGGCTCAATTCGACGCAACGCGAGGAACCTTACCAGGGCTTGACATGACTTGGAAAACATCCGAAAGGATGTCCTCCCGCAAGGGACCGAGTCACAGGTGCTGCATGGCTGTCGTCAGCTCGTGTCGTGAGATGTTGGGTTAAGTCCCGCAACGAGCGCAACCCCTATCCCTAGTTGCCAGCAGGTTAAGCTGGGCACTCTAGGGAGACTGCCCGGGCA
>Ga0315272_10001859_pt1 | contig 10408 bp, 10 predicted proteins | sample C3_middle_MG_FD_203918 | JGI IMG/M metagenome (GOLD analysis project Ga0315272, IMG submission 203918) | Sediment microbial communities from Yellowstone Lake, YNP, Wyoming, USA - C3_middle | ecosystem: Environmental > Aquatic > Freshwater > Lake > Sediment | place: USA: Wyoming | collected...
GATTTCGTATCCATCGTATCCCTGCCGTTCTCGCGATGTATGTAGGTACTGCGGCGCTTTTCCTTGGACTCATCGTGGCTTTCGTTCCGCCGGTCGTGAATGAAGTGTCAGATGTTACCCAAAAGCTCCCAAGTATCGTGGAGTCTATTGATAAAAATGTTTTAGGAGACAAAGCTATTTTGTCTACCGCATTTTGGGGCGGGAAGAAAGTGAATGCCTCTACAGTAAATCTCGCAATTGGCGACTTGTTTGGAAAAATTTCAGGCATCGGTACGGCAACACAAAGCGTGCTCGACACCGCGGGGGTGATCTTTGGCGGGCTATTTAGTTTTGTTTTGATTGTCGTGCTCTCTTTCTATTTCGCAATGCAAGAGCATGGTATTCAGTCCTTTTTGAAGATTGTAATCCCCTTCGGAAATGAGGAATATGCAATAAATCTTTGGGAGCGTTCAAAAGCAAAGATTGGAAAATGGATGCAAGGGCAGCTCCTGCTAGGGGTCCTCATTTTTGTGCTCGTGTATCTTGGGCTCACAATCTTTGGTGTGCCATACGCAATGTCACTCGCGCTCCTCGCGGGGGTCTTCGAAATTATCCCGGTGTTTGGGCCGATTCTTTCGGCAATCCCTGGAGTAATTATCGCCTTTACCCTTGGAGGCGCTAGCCTTGCAGCGATTGTGGCAGGCTTCTATCTCCTAGTGCAGCAGTTTGAGAGTCATTTGATTTACCCACTTGTGGTGAGAAAGGTTGTCGGGGTACCCCCCATTTTGGTTATTCTTGCACTTATTATTGGTGCGGAACTCGGTGGATTTTTGGGGGTACTCATCTCTGTCCCAGTGGCCGCCGCAATTATGGAGCTCGTGGAGGATATCGAGCGTAAAAAAGGAATGATCGTTTAGTTATTAATTTGTTTTATTATGAATGAAAAAAAATTTTATATTGTAACCCCTATTTTTTACGCAAATGCAGAGCTTCATTTAGGGCACACCTACACGCTCGTGCTTGCAGATATATTGGCACGCTACCATCGCGCGATTGGCGATAATACCTTTTTTCTTACTGGCTCTGACGAACACGGAGACAAGATTGTGCGTGCTGCGCAAAAGGTAGGAATGGGCCCGCAGGCATTTGTGAATGCAAATGTTGCAAAGATGCACGAGCTCATCAAGGCGCTCGGCGTGTCTAATGATTTTTTCATTCGCACTTCAGATCAGGAGCATCATTGGCCTGGCGCAGAAAAACTTTGGCGCGCATTCGAAGAAGCTGGCGATGTGTATAAGGGTACCTACAAGGGGTTATATTGCGTTGGGTGTGAAGCCTTTATTACAGAAAAAGAATTGGTTGATGGGAAATGCGTGCATCATGACACCAAGCCCGAAAATGTCGAAGAGGAAAATTATTTTTTCAAACTTTCTAAATATGGCCCTGAGATCAAGCGCTTGATTGAGAGCGGAGAGCTAAGGATTACTCCGCCTTCTCGCGCAAACGAAATCCTCTCGCTAATTTCTGGACAGGAAGGACAGTCAATAGGGGACATCAGCATCTCTCGCCCAATGCGCGCAATCCCGTGGGGCATCCCAGTGCCGAGCGACCCCACACAACTTATGTATGTGTGGTGCGACGCGCTCTCGAATTATATTTCAGCGATTGGCTATGGTAGTAATGATGAGGAAAAATTCAAAACTTTTTGGCCTGCGGATGTGCAGGTGCTCGGCAAGGATATTATTCGATTTCACGCGCTCCTCTGGCCAGCGTTTCTTCTTTCCGCAAAACTTCCGCTCCCGCGCGAGCTCCTCGTGCATGGTTTTGTAAATTCCGGTGGCAAAAAAATGTCAAAAACTTTAGGCAATGTGCTTATTCCAAGCGAGTTTATCGAAGAATATGGCAAGGATGCACTGCGACACTATCTTTCAAGAGAAGTTTCTCCGGTGGAAGACTGGGATTTAACGCGCGAGAAATTTAAAGAAGTGTATAATGCAAATCTTGCAAACGGTCTCGGCAATCTTATCTCGCGCACACTCAAAATGGCAGAGCAGTATTTTGATGGGCGCATTACGGGCGATGCTTTTTCGGTGCCTCCTGTTCGTACAAAAATTGCCGAAATCGAAAATCTCGGGGGGGTTGCAGGGTTGAATATTCCCTACATTATTACCAACGACATTCTTCCGCGCTATCATTCGCATATGCAGGCTCACGAAATCAACAAGGCGGCAGATGTTATTTGGGAGCTTGTGGCGCACCTCGATCAATTTGTCACCGACTACGAGCCGTTTAAATTAATAAAGACAGATAAGGAAAAAACTGAGGCAGTTATGTTTGGGCTTTTGTATGGGCTCCGCGAGATTGCCCAAATGCTAGCACCGATGATGCCTGACACTGCAGAAAAAATAAATGACCTTTTAGGCGCTACCGAAAACGGCGAGGGGAGTGTGACCTTCAACGCAAAAACTCCTGAAGCGCCACTTTTTAAACGAAAGGAATAATTTGCAGTCCTATGCTCCCGCAATTTTTTGATATTCACGCCCATATAAATGATGCGCGTTTTGATGAAGATAGAAATGTGGTGCTTGCACGAATGCGGGAGCGCGGCGTGTGGGCAATTATTGTTGGTACTGATTATAAGAGTTCGCAGGAGGCTGCGACGATGGCTTCGTTTATAGAAAATGGCGTGTATGCGTCAATCGGGGTGCATCCTATTGATGACCGAAATGAGCATTTCAATGAAGCTTTTTTTGCCGATCTCGCTGTATCTTCGCGTATCGTGGCAGTGGGTGAGTGTGGGCTTGATTATTCGCGCCTTTCCGATGTACCCGATGTCTTTTTAGAAAAGGAGCGCCAGCGGGCACTTTTTGACGCGCAGGTGGAATTTGCGGCAAAAAACAATCTCCCTTTGATGATTCATTGTCGCGACAGTGACAAAAAACTCGCCGATGCGCATCGCGATATTCTCGCAATTCTTACTGAAAAGAAAAAGGAAGTAGGGGAGCGCCTCCGTGGCAATGTACATTTTTTTTCACAAACGATAGCAATCGCACGCGAGTATTTTGCGCTTGATTTCACTATTTCATTTACGGGGGTTATTACTTTTTCAAATGAATACGATGAGGTGGTGCGTCTGGCTCCGCTCGATAAAATAATGTCCGAGACCGACTGCCCATATGTAACACCCGTGCCATATCGGGGCAAGCGCAATGAGCCCATCTTTGTAGCGGAAGTAGTGAAAAAAATTGCTGAGCTTCGCGGGGAAGATTATGAAATAGTGCGCATAGCACTCGTCCAAAATGCGCTCCGTACCTTCAATATTACCCTATAGGTTAAACCTCTGGGGATTTTGACTTATTCGCTCCTGTCTGGTAGTATGCTTTGGTTACTAGGTTAACGGGGGAGACCCCACAAAAATAAATATGGATCATAATGAACACACGGAGCCTCGCATTTACGAGCTTGGCTACCATCTCGTTCCAACGCTTGCCGAGGAGCAAATCCCCAAAGCGTCGGGAGCCGTGCGTGGTATGATTGAGCGGATTTCCAAGGACATTATTGCCGAGGAATTACCCGTATTCATCGACCTCGCCTATCAGATTGTAAAAACAATCGAACACAAGAATAAGCGTTTTGACGAAGCTTATTTCGGATGGATTAAGTTTGAAGCATCTCCTTCAGGAATTGCAGAGCTCGAAGAAGGGCTCAAAAAGGATGAAAATGTTCTTCGTTACCTCGTGGTGAAGACAATCCGTGAGAATACTTTTATTGCGAAGAAATTTACCGGAGCAAAGGTAAAAGAGTTGGAAGAGGAAGTTGCTGTTGCCAATGAGGCAGTTACAGTGGTTGCTCCATCAGATGAGGCACTAGACAAGGCTATTGAAGAATTGGTAGCATAAGTAAGAACTTAATTTTGGCAAATTCCTTCGTTGCCGCTCCGTTTTCTCCCGCGCAGTATTCCTATACAGCCTGGTCGAAATACTCACGGGCGCCTCGGATGCATCCAAAATGTAAGCCCTTACAATCGTAAATAATTAACTACATTATTATGTATATCAACAAAGCAATGGTGTATGGGAACTTGACGCGCGACCCAGAAATGAAGGCGCTTCCGTCAGGACAGCAGGTTACCAGTTTTAGTCTCGCGACAAACCGCGTATGGAAAGACAAGGCAGGCGCAAAGCAGGAGAGTGTGGATTATCACAATATCGTAATGTTTGCGAAACTCGCAGAACTCGCCGCTCAGTACTTGAAAAAGGGCTCCGCCGTGTTCATCGAGGGTCGTATGCAAACGAGAAGTTGGGATGATGCCACCGGCAAAAAATATCGTACGGAAATTATTGCTGATACGATGCAATTCGGGCCTCGCGCAACAGGCGTTCCCACAGCAGGCGGCTACACGCCAGCCTTGTCTCCAAAAGGCGCAGCAGCGCCAAAATCAGCTCCCGAAGCTCTTGAAACCATTGAATACCCAGAGGAAGACATTAATCCAGACGACATTCCATTTTAGAACATTCATAAGTGGCACATTCCTTCGTTGCCCTCTCCGTTTTCTCCCGCGCAGTATTCCTATACAGCCTGGTCGAAATACTCACGGGCACCTCGGACTGTACACACTTCTAAATGTCCTAAATTAAACATTAAACTTATTATGAAAAAGAACACACAATGCTACTTTACGACAAACAATGTAACACTTATCGACTATAAAGATGTTGATATTTTGAAGAAGTTTCTCACTCCACACGCTCGTATGATTGCAGGAAAGCGTACCGGCGTATGTGCAAAGCACCAGCGCCAACTCGCGTCAGCAATCAAGCGCTCACGCTTTATGGGACTCCTTCCATTCGTTGCGAAGTAAAAATCAGGCTAAAAACAGAAAAAGAACGACCTTGAGAAGTTCTCAAGGTCGTTCTTTTTCTGTTTTTAGCCTGATTACTATTTCTTGTCCACGCGCTCCGCGTAAGTCCCCGTTTCTGTATTTATTCTAATGAGATCTCCCTCGTGAATAAACATTGGTACATTGATTGTTGCGCCGGTCTCGAGAGTTACCGTATTTGATCCACCTGATACTGTGTTGCCACGCACTGCAGGAGGAGCCTCTTTTACAAGAAGCTCAACCTTAATAGGCAAACGAACGCTGATTACTTTCTCATCAAAAAGCATCGCGGTAACAAGAGTATTTGCTTTAAGAAAACCCTCTTTTCCATCAAGAACCTCTGATTTGAGTGAAAAACGATCTGATGGATCCTTTGGGTCACAGAACCATGATTCTCCTTTACCAGAATAAAGGTACTTAATTTCTTTATTCTCAATATCTGCCTCTTCTACACGGTCAGACTGCTGGAATGTTTCCTCTACTACGCGTCCTGTAATGAGGTGCTTAAGTTTGGTCTGGTTGGTTGGGCGTCGCTTTTGCTTTTGTGCCACATGAGAATACATAACCTCGTACGGCTCGCCTTTCAATACGATACACTTCTTCGGGGTGATTTCATTGTAATCTATAATTGCCATAATCTGCCTATTTTACTCGTTTTTTTGGAAATAGCAAAGTGGTTGACAAAATTCGCTATTTAATGTATACTTGATGTAGTAAAGGTAAGTAGTTCTCGTTAATTTAGTAGCAAAACCCCAAAGGAGGGGGTGGGAAATGGAAAAAACGGGAGTAGTTGTATTCGTTGCGATGGTTGTGTACGATGCCGCATTCTATGTGGCAGTTGCCGGATATGGAGTAGTTCGTATAGGGACTGCAACTTGGGAAAATTCACGGGGTCTTCGTGAATATGCGGTTGGTGTATGGAGACACAGGTCCCACCATCACCATCACCATCGCGGGATAATGTAACATAGGGCGAACTTCTCTTGAGAAGTTCGCCCTAAATTGTTGTTACACTACTCTACATCCTTTAGCCTTGCGCGAATTTCCTTTAGCAAAGAAGCGCGAATCGCTTTGTTTTCTTTGTCCGCAAGAAAAGTGCAGGCCGAATCATACCCGCGGCCAATTTTAATATCCCCATACGAATACGAGGAGCCAGATTTCTGGAGAATTTCAAATTTTTCTCCAAGGCCGAGTATCTCTCCCTCCTGCGAAATACCTTTCCCGTGCATCAGATCGAATTCTGCCTGCTTGAAAGGCGCCGCCACTTTATTTTTAATTACCTTCACCCGCGTACGGCTCCCCACCACATCCTCCCCTTTTTTAATTTGTGCAATACGGCGGATATCGAGACGCACTGATGTGTAAAACTTGAGGGCCTTGCCTCCGGGGGTCGTTTCAGGGTTTCCAAACATCACCCCAATCTGCATACGGATTTGGTTAATGAAAATAACAATTGTTTTTGAATTAGCAACAATTGCGGTGAGTTTGCGGAGTGCCTGAGACATCAAGCGTGCTTGCTTGCCCACATGATGCGCGCCCATATCACCCTCAATCTCGTCTTTTGGCGTGAGTGCGGCAACAGAGTCGACTACAATAACATCAATTTTTCCAGATCGCACGAGGCTCTCCACGATTTCGAGCGCTTGCTCTCCTGTGTCGGGCTGTGAAATGAGAAGCTCGTCAATATTCACGCCGAGTTTCTTTGCATAATCTGGATCCATTGCGTGTTCGGCATCAACGAATGCACAGATACCACCCATTTTTTGTGCCTCTGCAACAACGTGGAGCGTGAGGGTTGTTTTTCCTGACGACTCAGGTCCAAAAATTTCAATAATGCGTCCGCGAGGAAGCCCCCCTACACCAAGCGCATAGTCGAGACCAATGGATCCCGTGGAAATAGCATCCACCCCCACTCTTGGCTTATCCCCAAGTTTCATAATCGCCCCCTCGCCAAACTTGGCTTGGATTGCTCTGATGGTGTCTTCGATGTTTCCACCCACCTCCTTTTTCTCTGCTACTTTCTTTTTTGCTAATGCCATTTTGTATAAATTAATTAATGACCGCGCCCTCCGTCCATTGTTTTGTGCTTGTTGAGATATTTGTAGTGCTTGATGCGCTGTGTATCTCAATTATTTTCGGTGTTGTCGTTGCGACCGCTTCTTTTTCGGGCACCACGAGCACCATCTCAATTGTTTTTTCTACGGTTCGCTCGTAATTATCTTTTGCCGTAACCTTAATTATATTATACCCGGGAGCGAGTATCAATTGACTGCGGAAATTACCTTCAAGATCCACCGCAGTCTGGGAGCCATTGATGGTGAGGTTGTTAGTATGAATTCCTCTGCCGACTATTGCAATGACTGGTGTAGTTGTCGAGAATCCCGTTTGCGGGCTACCTATGACGATTCTTGGCCCACGAACAAAGTCCTCAATGACGAAATATGAATAGCCGATAACTAGAGCAATGCCGAGTCCGCCAAGAGACCATTGTATTATCTTGCGGCCGTCCATATTTATTCAGTTGCACCACCCCCTTTTTCAAGTACAGTGCGTGGTTTTGCGCCATCCCCGGGGCCTATCACACAGCGCTCCTCGAGCATATCGATAAGACGCGCAGCCCGCGCATAGCCCACCTTGAGGCGTCTTTGAAGGTAGGAGGTGGATGCTTTTCCTGCTTCAATAACGATTGCCCGCGCATCCTCATATAAATCATCGTCATCATTTTTGTCGCCACCTTCCTCGTCGAACGATGAGCTAAAAACTGAATCTCGCTCGTTACTAATGCTTCCGCTTGAGAGATTGATTTCATCCGTGTCAGGAATGCCATCGGTGGGAAGATTTATAAGGTATTTCACGACTGCTTTCACTTCTGTTTCAGACATAAATGCCGACTGGATACGGGTAGGCTTCGACATTTCTCCTGATATATAGAGCATATCGCCCGCACCGAGGAGCTTCTCCGCACCAGATGCGTCTAAAATAGTGCGCGAGTCTATTTGTGATGCCACTTGAAGTGCTACGCGTGCTGGCACATTTGCTTTGATGAGACCAGTAATAACATTCACCGAAGGGCGCTGTGTTGAAAGGATGAGGTGAATACCCACCGCACGGCTCATCTGAGCAAGTCGCACGATAGCGCTTTCGAGTTCGCGGGGGTAGGTTTGCATAATATCTGCGAGCTCATCGAGGATGATAACGATGTAGGGCATTCGTTCAGGGAGAGTTGCTCCCGTGTCACCCTTCCCTGCCTTCTTCGCTTTTTCAGCAGCTTTCATCGCGGGTTCGACAATATTTTTGTGATAAGAAGAAATATCACGCACTGATTCTGCCTCGAGAATATTGTAACGGCGGTCCATTTCTTTTGCTGCCCACTTGAGCGCAAGAATCGCTTTTTTTGCATCAGTGATAACGGGAGTGAGGAGGTGAGGAATCTTGTTGTAGAGGGTGAGCTCAACACGCTTAGGGTCGATCATAATGAAGCGCATTGCTTCGGGGCCATTGCGATAGAGGAGAGAGTTTACTACCGCGTGAATCGTTACCGACTTACCCGAACCCGTAGCACCCGCGATGAGCACATGAGGCATTTTTGCGAGGTCCGCATAGTAGAGTTTCCCGGATACTCCGCGACCAAGTGCGACGAGAAGTGGTTTCGGTGATTGTTGATATTCGTCTGATGAAAAAAGTGTTTTGAGTCCGACGACTGTCTTCGTTGAGTTTGGTACTTCGATACCCACGAGTGACATACCAGGGATCGGTGCTTCGATACGAATAGGGTGTGCAGCGAGTGCGTACGAGAGCTCACTTTGGAGACCAACGATGCGGGAGAGTTTCACCCCCTCTGCAGGTTTCAGTGCATAGCGCGTGACCGATGGCCCGATCGAAACTTCATCCATCTCCACCGTGATGCCATACTGTGCGAGTGTGCGTTTGATGATGTTCGCATTCGCTTTGATATCACCGACACCAGGCTTGCCGCGGTCTCCTTCAAGAAGTGAAAGTGGTGGAGGAACATAGGTGGTGTTCATTACCTGATTGAGAGAAATTCCCGACTCATCACCCTTCACTTCTTCTTTCTTTTCTTTTACTTTTGCTACGACCTGTGCGAGCCTCGAAGGCTTTTCTTCTTCTCCTTTTTCTTCCACTTTTACTTCTGCATCTTGAGTATGAATTTCAACTTCCTCGTCAGTATCTAAATCGGCACCCGCACCTTTTCTCCAGAAGAGAAGTACGCGCAAATTTGGTCGCGTGTTGAACATCACGAGAAATGATATTGCGAGAAACGCGATGAGGAAGAGGGTCGCAATATAAGAGTCAAAAAGTTTTACGAGGGGAGTGGAGACAAGTTTCCCGAGGATCCCACCCGCATCGTTTCCAGAAAAAATATTTACGAGACCAAGAATAGAAAATAAAAAAAAGAAAGCACCAACACTCGCGGTTACTGCAATGTTTGGTCGCGCCTCACGAAAAAAAGAAACACCAAGTAGGAAGAGGAGGAGGGGGAGCGCGAAGTATCCAACTCCGAGAAGATAGTTAAATCCTCCGTAGACTGATTCACCAAGCATCCCCGCTTTTCCAAAAGGTGCTACAGAAAAAAATACGCCAACTACAAAAAAAAGTATAGCAATAACACTGTGCCGTATCTCGTCAGAGAGCCCGCCAAAGAGAGATATCTCACTCCACCAGGATGGTCCTTGATGGGTAACCTTTTCAATTTTTTTAGTAACCTTCGTTTCGTTTTTCCTAGGTTTGATTTCTTTTTTTGCCATATAATCGTTCACTTATAGTATCAGATATAAACAATCCTCCCAAATGATTATTTTCTAAAAGACATTTGAAAACATTGACTTTATTTGAATGTCCGATATATAATGGACAAACATTGCGAAGGTAAACATAAAGGACATATCCGAGAAAAAATAAATACTAAGAGACATTAAAAGGACATACAATGGACTACAAAAAAGACATTAAAGACACAAGCATTGCGACCCAAAGAACACAAGTTGGTGCGTTTACTTTTGGTTGTACTCTTTCAAAAAAGTGCGACAGACTCGCGACGGCTATCTACCTCGTCACCAATTTTCTATCGGACACAGAACCAATGAAGTCTCGTCTACGCACCCTCTCTCTTAGTCTTGTCCGAGAGTCGGCGCTCCTCAAAAACAGTAGTTACGGAGTGGAGATAAATGTCCTTGAGAATCTCCGAGGCAACATCGAGGAGTCGATCTCACTCTTCGAACTCGCGTTTATCGCAGGTCTTGTTTCGGAGATGAATTTCACAATTTTAAAAAGAGAGTATATCTCGTTAAGAGGAATCATCGAGGTGAAAATCGCATCGCGCGAATCACTCACCGATACCATTTTGGGTGATAACTTTTTTGGCTCACCATTCGCAGAAGTTCCTAAAAAAGCTTCATTCGCACAAGCACGACCAAGCACTACATTTCATAAAGGACAGTCTGTCGGACAGACAAACATTACAATGTCCGATAGGAATGTAAAAACTTCTGCCGAGCGGGTGGTGCAAAAGACACATAAAGGACAGTCTCA
>Ga0315272_10001865_pt1 | contig 10397 bp, 10 predicted proteins | sample C3_middle_MG_FD_203918 | JGI IMG/M metagenome (GOLD analysis project Ga0315272, IMG submission 203918) | Sediment microbial communities from Yellowstone Lake, YNP, Wyoming, USA - C3_middle | ecosystem: Environmental > Aquatic > Freshwater > Lake > Sediment | place: USA: Wyoming | collected...
CGGAGCCGCATGGGAGATGTCAACCGGCTGAAGGTGTGGTTTTCCGATGGCCAGGGCGACCCCAGCATCTTCTGGATGGACAACCACGCAACCCAGGCCATCTCCAGCCCGACAGCAGCCTATGAATTTGAGGCAAGCCAGGTGTACGCCACCGGCCTTCAGGTAGCCAAGGATCCCGGCGTCTGGACCGTCTATGCCGGGTGTGCCCTCATGCTGATAGGCCTCTACGTCGCTTTCTTTCTTTCGCACCGGAGGGTTTGGGTATATATTGTCCGGGAAGAAGCTGCAGACCGTTGCCGAATACTGGTTTGCGGCGCCAGCAGCAAAAACAAGATCGCCTTTGAAAAAGAATTTGCCGCCCTGGTCGAGTGTTTTACACACGACTCCACGCTTCAAAACGCTTAAGGATCTGCCATGAACAGTTCACAACTATTGGGCATAACAACGCTTGCCTATCTTCTTTCTGCGATTCTCTACATCGCAATCTTTGTCTTCCGGGCAAAAAAGCTCGGCCTCACCGCCACAGTGATCACGGCCTGTGCGTTTTTGATCAACACTGCGGGTATCGCCCTGCGCTGGCAAGAATCGTATCAGGCAGGCATCGGCTACGCGCCCCTTTCCAACATGTACGAATCCCTGGTGTTCTTCGCCTGGGCCATTGCCATTTTCTACCTAGGCCTTGAATGGAAGTACAAGAACAGGGTTCTGGGCGCTTTTTCCATGCCTTTTGCCTGCCTGAGCATGGCCTATGCCTCGCTTTCCCCCCAGTTCGGCAAGGAAATCAAGCCGCTGATCCCGGCCCTGCAAAGCAACTGGCTCATCGCCCATGTCATCACCTGCTTTGTCGGCTATGCAGCCTTTGCGGTGGCAAGCGGCATGGGCATCATGTATCTGATCAAGGACCGGAAGACGAACGAGACTCCAGGCTCCCTTCTGGCCTCCCTGCCCGAGCTGAAAGTAATCGACGACATCATCCACAAGACCCTGGTTTTCGGTTTTCTCTGGCTCACCGCCGGCATCATCACCGGGGCGGTCTGGGCCAACTCCGCTTGGGGCACCTACTGGAGCTGGGATCCCAAAGAAACCTGGTCGCTGATCACCTGGTTTGTCTATGCCGCAACCCTCCATGCCAGATTCACCAGGGGCTGGGGCGGGCGGCGCATCGCCTGGCTGGCAGTACTCGGCTTCCTTTCGGTGATCTTCACTTACTATGGCGTCAACTTCCTGCTTTCCGGCTTGCACAGTTACGGCGGCGGAAGCTGATCTGAGCTGTCAGCAACAAGCAACAAAATTGACTGAATCTAAAATATTCTTCCTGCTTGACAAGGCTTGGCAAGTGGGTTTATAAAACAACACTTGTAAGTGAATGGGGATTCATAAACCCAATTTTATAAACCAACTGTATTAAGGGAGAAGAACAATGAAGAAAACCATTATCTGTTCCGCAGCCTTCGCACTTGCCTTCGGTTTTGCTGTTGCCAGCAATACTCTCGCCGCAGACAAGGGTCCGGCCGACATCACCCTGAAGACCGATGCAGCCAAGAAACCCGCTGTATTCCCCCATGCCAAGCATCAGGCAAAGAATGAATGCGACGTCTGCCACAAGAGCGCTGACTTCCCGGCTGACAAGAAATGGGACATGAAGAAAGGCCACGCTCTCTGCCAGGGCTGTCACAAAGCCAAGAATGCCGGTCCGACCAAATGTCCTGACTGCCACAAGTAAGCTTCCTGTTTTATAGGCAAAAAAAAGCTGCTCAATTGAGCAGCTTTTTTTTGCCTTATGCCATCCCCTGCAACCAAGGGTCAATCACCAGTCTATCTTCCCTCCACTGGTCGCTCACTCCTGATCACAGAAATCACCGTCTGCATCTCCCTTTGCTTCCAAAACAAAACTCCCGCCCCATGCACTTCGTGAAACTTCGCCTCAGAACATCGCCTCCGGCTCAGGCCCATTCGCCTGCTTTGCCAAGGAGATTACGCTGCAGATGGCGGCAATGACGGAAAACGGCCCCAACAAAAGAAAGAGAGCAAAGGTCGCAACTCCCCAGAAGGCCTCGCTGACCTGTTGAAAAGAAACCTTGGTCGTAACACTGCCCGCTGCTTCGCTCACACCCACGGAACCCATATTGATTTTATCTAAAAACTGCGTGATGGTCGTCATTGTCGTTCTCCTTGTAAAAAATAGCCGTTTCACTTGCTCAGGCGGCAACATCCCCTGATCTCTGCTCTACGCTGATCTTTCTGGGAACAAGTCCACTGGACATAAAGGCCGTACACTGCTTTCTTTTCTCAAAGGGACAATCTGCAATGTTCCAGCAGGGGGTGTACTGCAACAGTTTCTTAATGGCGGCGATGCTGATGCCATGCTCATGAATCATGTCCCGCAGACACTGAATCCACTTGATGTCATCCATGGTGTAGTAGCGCCACTGTCCGTTCCGTAGAGGCGTGATCAGATTTTCCTTTTCGTAGATCCTCAGGGTCCGCGGATGCACTTCCAACATTTTTGCTGCGGTTCCTATGGTGAAGATTGCCTTGTTGTCAGATATCATTGTCTCTACTCCGGTGTGAGCTTCCTGCGGGCGGAGATTCCGCCCGCAGGAGGTCATTTGTCTTTACTCAGCCTCAAATGGGGCCGTGATCAATGATTACCGCTGGGCCGGAAAGCCTTACCAAAAAACCGCTCGCCGAGCAGGAAACCGAGACCTACAAGACCAAAACCACCCAGAGCGATCAGAAACTCGGACACAGAGGGGATATAGGAAAAGTAAGTCGGCAGCTCATCAAACCCGTTGTAGATCGGCACTATCTGGCCAGCAACAACGATGTCGAAGCGCTGAAAGTATGCACCAACCAAAACCATAAGGGCCGCGGCAGACAGGGCCTGCTGACTCTTCATCCGGGACAAGGTCATGACCGCGATGGGGGCAAGCATACCAACCACGGTCTCGAACACCCAAAAATTCATGGAAAGCGGGCCCTGGATCAGGCTGAGAGCAGCAAGACGAGCCTCTTCGGCACCGGAAAAAGCGGCAATGAACTTCCAGGTGGTGGCAATGGCAAGGAGCACAAGAGTGCTGAACATAACCTTGCCAGCGCCTTGGAGACCTTCACGGGTGAGCTGGCTCATTTCCTCACCACGCATCTTATAGGCCCAGTTGCTGAACAAGATGATTGCGGCAGAACCGGTCATTACGGCAGAAGCAAGAAAATAAACAGGCAGCTGGGAACCGTACCAGAACGGACGTGCGGAAAGAGTCGCGAACACCGCACCCAGGTTGGTATTTGCCGCAAGCTCAGCTATGGCCCCAAGCACACCCAGGGTCACAGCCATGGAGTATTTCTTGGTCAGGATCAGGTAAAATTCGACAAACATGAAGCCCACAGCCATGCTGTACAGGGTTCCCATCCACCATATATTAGAGGTCAGGTTCGGGGAGAGCATGTTGTAAAGCAGCATGCGGTGGGGATTTTCAAGCTCAAGACCGATAATAAGAAACCCGCCGAAGATAACCACGATGGAAAGATATACCATGCGGTTGGCGAGGGCAGTCAGACGGTTGTGGCCAAAGATGTGACTCAGAACCGCCAAGAGGCAGAGTCCTGTTGAGATGATGGCGAAATAAGCATAATTCGCAATCAAGATACCCCAAGGCATCTCCCTGGTGTTAGCAAAGGCATGTTCATGCCCGACAACCTGTGCATAGAGGCCAGCGCCGACACCGGCAAGGGCCAGGATTGCGCAGATGATGGTGGCCTTGGTCACGGTCGGGGTAGCGACCTTTTCCTCTGCCACCTCAGCGATTGAGAATGCGTTCAACATGATGTTTCCTCCCTAAGAATTTTACGTACAAATTATACAGTTAGTTTTTAACTCACTCCCGGCCAGGGAGTTATTTCTCACAAACTTCTTTTGTTTTTTTATTTCAGCCTGTACCCAAACAGTTGCTGGTGTTTTCTGGAGCAAGGTCTACTTTCCGGGCCGCCACCCGATGATTGAGGAGTTTTCCCTCTCCAGAATATTTCCCGAACTCTCCCCGGCCACCTCCTTGTCTGTGCATACGCTTATTCGGCCATGGGCTTTTCCCGCGCAACATCCCATGTCGATCTTGGTACAGAGCAAGGGGCGTGCCACAACAGCCAATCAGCGGTTTTTTTCTCTCAAGTTTCCTGTTTTTCATAGAGAAGCGGGAAGTTAGAGTTCTGCAAAAATTCATTTCATATCTTTCACGAACACATATTGATTCAAGTTATCTGACACATGGGGCTTTTTTTGATCCGATCGCCACCCGCAAGTGGACGCAAAAATATCCCACATTGGACAAAGCGGCCCACCCCCACACAAGACAGCAAAACCATGCATCTCCAGAGAGATACACAACAGACGACCCTTAATTATAGGTTCATGCACTTTCCGCCAACCGCAACAAACCCCGGACACAACACACAAACTTTTACTATTAAATCAGATAGATACACGGAAAAACCCACAAACATAGCGCAATATGCGCCACAGGAAGACGCCCCCCACACACCACGCGTGATTCACAAAAATTTTTCCGGAATCTCAGGGGGAAGAAAGGCGCTGGCTTTGCTCAACAAACAAAAACAAGAACTTCGCGGGGATACGAACGTCCGCGCTGGCCCTGCTCAATGTAAACAGAGGCTCTACGGGCTACGGAGAGTTACGGCCAAACTAAAGGCGAGAACTCACCTATTATTTGACAATAGGAATTACAGAGCTACACACGGCAGCGACCAACAGATTATGCACATTCAAGGCTTGTTGTGCGGGCAGGTATCGGCACAAAAAAAGGACAACGGGGGATAAACAACAGGGAGGAGAATCACAAAAAAAGCGGAAAGCCCTTTTACCGCAAAGGCTTTCCGCTTCAAAAAATCGGACCGTGGTTTATGCCAGTCCGCCAGCTTAACTATCGAGTCGACGGATGGAGTTCAGCCACAGAAAAAATCAATGCTTGCCCGCAGGCTTACCCTGAGGTGCCGCTCCGGTCAACTTGTTGTACCCCTTCACCCCGACATGACAAGTTGCGCAACGGGTATTAGAGGCAAAAGCCATCTGCCCGTCATGGCATGTGCCACAGTATTTCCCCTTATACAGGGAAGCCATGGTGAAATCCGCCTTCTGTTCGGCAGTGCCAGCAGCCATTTCAAAAATCTTGTCGTGGCAGTTGTCACAGGAAAGCCCGGCATCCATGGTGTGGGTTTTATGAAAAAACGCCACTCCTTTCACAGGTTTGGTCCAAAGAATAGGCGCCTTCGGCCCATAGGTATCCTCATCGTAGGCTTCCTCGCCAAAAGACAGGCTGGAAAAAACAAGGAGACCGACAACAGCCGCCAAGCCCACTATAGTTATTGCGCTCTTATTATTGCGTTTCATTACGGCCCTCTCCGCTGTTTGGTTAATCATTCATGTAAAACACGTTGGGCATGGCGCCGGTTTCAGGCCGAAGAACCCAGACAACCTTTTCAGGCTTGTGGATCAATTTATAGGCTTCACTGTCGTAGTCGGTAAGATCCCCGAAAATACGAACCCCAGCCGGACACGCCGCCGAACAGGCCGTCTTGCTCTCACCCTTGGAAATGCGGGTATCGAAACAGAAGTTGCACTTGTCAACAGCCCGGTTCTCTTCCTTAAAATACCGGGCATTATAAGGACAGGCGGCCATACAGGTCTTACAACCGATGCAACGCTTGTAATCCATCATAACAATGCCGGTTTTCTTGTCCTTATAGGTTGCGGTGGTAGGACAGACCCGAACACATGGCGGCCGGTTGCAATGGTTGCAGAGTACCGGCATAAAGACCCGTTCTTTCGCGCCCCTGCCAATCTCCCGCTCCTGCTGGAGAATGGTGGTACGGTAACCATAGGAAGGAACATTGTTGGTCTTCACACACGCCTCCATGCACCGCTCACAATCAATACAGCGATTCTGACGGATAACCATGGTGTAGTGGGGACTGTAGGGGAAGCTTCCGGATGCCGGCACCGGCCCCATGGCGCTCTCGGCGTTACGGGCAGAGGTCAGGGAAAGTACGGACCCTCCGACAAAAACACCGGTTACCGCCAAACCAAAGCGAAGGAATCGGCGCCGCTCCTCGGAAGGAAGGTTTTCAACCCCCTCATTCTCGAGTTTCTTAAAATCATCTATCTTCATTCTCACGTCTCCTCAATGTATTTCAGAAGGGTGCTCGACCTCTTCCACCCTTCAGGAATCGGATAATCCAGAAGGTACTTAAGCAATTAATCTCTGGATTAATTGCCTGTAGGTAAATTCCACGCATTCTAATTTGACAAGCACGCATGTCAAGATAATTTTTCGGCCAGAGTATTCGCAAATTCAACAAACTGCTCCCTCCTTCACGCCATATCCATCCGCAGGCCAGAAAAAACAGCCAATTACGCCTTTCTGCAAGCATACTCTCTTCTTTTCTGCTATATTTTTGTACTCGATAATCCTTATTAAACATACCGGAACAATTCCCCCTGAATGCCGCCATGGAAAATACGACAACCCCACCCTCGCCCCCCCCTGTACAAGAGGCCGTTTTCACCGTAGATGAAAACTGGCAGATCACCTCCTTCAACGAAGCCGCTGAAAAACTCATGGGCCTCACCACCGGCGAGACCATCGGCAAAAGCTGCCAGGATGTGTTCAGCGGAGCCGGCAGATTCGAAGCCCTGTGCAGCCTGTACGGACCACTGGCCTCGGGCCGGGCCATGCACGGATTACGGGTCGTGATGAACAAGCCGGACAGCCAGGAATCGGTCATCCTCCTGGTCACGGCGATTCCTATTCCCGACAAAAACGGCAAACTCTCCGGCGCAATCATCACCCTCCGCGACGCCAGCGACCCCGGCCAGATCTACCCGCTGGTCTTGGACAGCATCGCCGACGGCGTCTTCACCGTGGACAAGCGCTTCCGCATCACCTCCTTCAACAAGGCGGCAGAACAGATCACCGGCTGGACAGCCCAGGAGGTGGTTGGCTCCTCCTGCAACAAAATTTTCAAATCCAATATCTGCGGGGCGGACTGCATCCTGGCCCAGAGCGTCAACGACGGAAAGTCCATCGTCAATCGTTCCATCTATATCAAAGGGAAAAATGGCCGGACCATTCCGGTCAGCATCAGCGCCTCACCCCTTGTTGACCCGGATGGCCAGGTCATCGGCGGGGTCGAAACCTTCCGGGATGTTACGTCCAGCCTACAGCAGGATCTCATTTTAGACAGCATTGCCGACGGCGTTTTTACCGTGGATCGAAACTGGAACCTGACCTCCTTCAACAAGGCTGCGGAACACATCACCGGTTGGCTCAAAGAAGAAGTAATCGGCAATCCCTGCAACACCATCTTCCACTCCAGCATCTGCGGCGACAACTGCATTCTCGCCCAAAGCGTAGAAAGCGGCAAACCCATTGGCAACCGTTCGATCTTTATCAAGGGCAAGGACGGGGAGACCATCCCGATCAGCATCAGCGCCGCCCCGCTCACCGACCCGGACGGAGACGTCATCGGCGGGGTGGAAACCTTCCGGGATCTGACCTCGGTCATGACCAAGGATCTGGTGCTGGAAAGTATCGCCGACGGCGTTTTCACCGTAAACCGCAACTGGAAGATCACCTCCTTCAACCGGGCAGCCGAACAGATTACAGGCTGGAAACGGCAGGACGCCATCGGCAAGTCGTGCAGCGACGTGTTCCACTCCAGCATCTGCGGCGACAACTGCGCCATTGCCCAAAGCCTTTACAGCGGCAAGCCCGTGGCCAACCGCTCCATCTTTGTCAAAAACATCGAAGGCAAACAGATCCCCTTGAGCATCAGCGCCGCCCCACTCCTTGACCACGAAGGCAACGTCATTGGCGGCGTGGAAACCTTCCGGGACCTCAGCGTGGTCACGGAACTCCGCAAGCAGCTTTCCCGGCGCTACACCTTTGGCGAAATCCTCAGCAAAAGCACGTCCATGCAGCGCATCTTCAGTATCCTCCCGGAAATCGCCCGTAGCGAAAGCAATGTTCTGGTTCTCGGCGAGTCGGGTACCGGTAAGGAACTGGTGGCCCGCGCCATTCACACCTCAAGCCAACGCAACAAAGGCCCCTTCATGGCAGTCAACTGCGGAGCCCTACCGGAAACCCTGCTTGAATCGGAGCTTTTTGGCTACAAGGCCGGCGCCTTCACCGATGCCAAACACGATAGACCGGGCCGCTTTGCCAGCGCTGAAAAAGGCACCCTGTTCCTTGACGAAATCGGCGACATCCCCGCCTCCCTCCAGGTCAAGCTCCTGCGGGTCCTCCAGGAAAAGGTGTATGAACCCTTGGGGTCCAACAAACCGGTTAAATCTGACGTGCGGATCATCGCCGCCACCAACCGCAACCTACAACAGCTCGTCCAGGAAGGCATCTTCCGGGAGGATCTCTTCTACCGCCTGAACGTGGTAAAGATCCTTCTTCCGCCCTTGCGGGACCGCATGGAAGACGTCCCCATGCTCGCCGAACATTTCACCAAACAGTTCAGCACCCAACAGGGCAAGGATATCGTCGGAATCTCCGATGAAGCCTTGAGCATTCTCATGCGCTACAACTTCCCCGGCAATATCCGCGAGCTGGAGAATATCATCGAGTACTCCTTCATTCTCTGCCATGGTGGCTTCATCAGACCGGAACACCTGCCCGAGCCCTTTGCCCCCAAGGCCCAGGACAGCCAACAGACCGGAGCCATCCCTCTCCACAAGCCGCAGCTCTTGGACGAGATCGAGAAACAGGCGATTTTTCATTCACTGGAGCGGAATCACTGGCGGAGGATGAACACCTGCCGGGAGTTGGGGATCTCGAAGGACACCCTGCGCCGGAAGATAGAACGGTATGGACTGAAAAATCCCTTTGGCGAGGACCTCGATTAGATCCTCCGAGGCAATACAATAAAAAAAGGCCGGAGAGAAACCCTCTCCGGCCTTTTTTTATTATTCGTTGACCACCAACTGTATCAGTTGCGCCCGACCTGCTTCTTGCGGCCGGAACCGGTATTTTCCTTGGCCCGGTCGGCCGCCTTGGCTTTTTTTTCTGCTACCTCATCGCCCGCGACACGCAACGACCGCGGCACAGCTCGGTCAAAAAGACATTCACAGGTTTCATGAACCTCACTGGGACATTCTGCAATCTCCCAACATGGCGCAAGCGTCAACAGCATTTTCAGTCCCGGAATACTGATCCCCTGATCGTGGATCATAGACCGCACACATGATACCCACTTTATGTCATTCAGAGAATACAGCCGCCGGGATCCATTATGCTGGGGATGAACCAGCCCATCTGCCTCGTAGATACGAAGTGTTCTCGGATGAACATCCAACAGCTTTGCTGCCACCCCTATGGGGTAAATCGGCAAATCTGGCCGCAAAGGCTGGATGGCCGTTTTTCTCTTGGCCACCATAATCCTTCTCCTCTGCGCGCTTAGTGATCCTCGGACAAATGCCCCCTAAAAAGCCTCTCGCCCATGAAGAAGCCAGCAACACAAATGCCCATGGCCCCTGCGGTGATCACAATTTCATGCAGGGAAGGGGTGTAGGTTAACAACTCGGGCATATCAACAACCCCCAACTCGCTATACCAAGGAACAAGCTGCCCAACCACAACCAGGTCGTAGCGCATGAAGAAGATGCCGACGATACCGGAGATGGAGGACCAGAAAAGAACGGGGATATTCTTGGCGCGCGCGGCCAGGATCATGGCAAAGGGAATGACCATGCCGAGCATGACCTCGCCGAGCCAGAAATTGATCGCATAGGGGCCGTTCACCAGAGCCATCATGGCCTCATATTTTCCCGGCGGCTGTCCGCTGATGCCGGAGATCATCTTCCAGGTGGTGAAGAACATAATCACCGCGATCAGGGTTGCCCCTAATTTTGCCGTGGCCATGAGGGATGCTTCCAGTTTCTCGCTCATTTTCCAACCATTTGCCCGGTATCCGAGACAATGGAAGAAGATAACCGCTGCGCAGCCGGACATCATGGCGGAGGTGATGAAGTAGATGGGCATGTACGGACCATGCCAGAACTCACGACCACCGAGCAGGCCAAAAACCGCGCCAAGGTTGCTGTGGGCGGCAATACCGGAAATAACCCCCAGCAAGCCGAGCATTCCGGCGGTCTTGTGTTTTTCCATCTGCAACAACGCAAACTCAACAACCATAAAGAAGAGATACGCGCCATACAGGGTTCCCATCCACCAGATATTGGAGGTGGGATTGGGGGACAGCATATTATAGATGGGCATCCGCCAGGGGTTTTCGATCTCGAATCCGATCACGAAAAAACCGGCGACAATGGTAACGATGGCCATGAACACCGAGCGCTTGGCAATGGGCTTGAATGCCTCAAC
>Ga0315272_10001868_pt1 | contig 10393 bp, 6 predicted proteins | sample C3_middle_MG_FD_203918 | JGI IMG/M metagenome (GOLD analysis project Ga0315272, IMG submission 203918) | Sediment microbial communities from Yellowstone Lake, YNP, Wyoming, USA - C3_middle | ecosystem: Environmental > Aquatic > Freshwater > Lake > Sediment | place: USA: Wyoming | collected...
GATCTTCGCCTTGGCGGTTTCATGCACGAATCGGGGTTCCAGCAGCAGCGTAACCACATTTTCGTCACTGGACCAGTTCACCATATGTGACACCCACGCTCCGATCACGACGGCTTTTGGTCCTTCGAAGCGCTGCTTTCGCCACTCGTTGTCCGGGGTCTGAAATGAAACCCCGCACCAAGCCGCAGCGTCGAGCAGCGCCAATATCCGCACTTGCGCGCAGCGCACAGGGCCATCGTCGGAGGGTCGCGCTCTGATTTGCACGCTGACGCCACGGCCGGAAATCAGCCAGGCTTCGATGCTCTTGACGGCGGGTGTAACCGCGACGGCGTCGAGCAAGTTTTTGTTGATTTCTGAGAATGGTGTTAGGTCGGGCATACGTAAAATGCCCGCGACGACGCCCCGCGGGCATTTTGATAACGCTAGCAGACGAATCCCTGGAAGTATCGGCTCGGCGCACCTTTGTGTCGGCTGCGCGCACCATCGCCGATTGGAGCATGGTTGAATCTGACGCCCGAGGACTTCGAAATGCTGACTGCGAAGTAGCGGCAGGTCTGGAACGGATAGCTTTCGATGCCAGAGGTGCGAATGCGACAGCTGCTTGGGTAAAAAGGGACCCGGCGGACTCGGGAAACATCGGGCGGAGTCTTGGTGCCTTCGGTGCCCACCCAACCGCGGTCAGCGGCCAACATCGAGGGGGCCGCGCACGCATGGTATCATACAAGTTGGGAGTGGATGCATAGGCGTCAGCTCCGTTTTGCGAGCACGCTCTTTTCGTAGGCCTGAACCTCCACGAGCCACGCGCCGCCGATGGGCACGTTTTGCCGGCGACAATGCTCATCCCACACCGCGGCGAAAGGCAACAATTTCGCCTCTTCCATGAGCGTTAGACGTGCAGTGTGGTCGCCGGCCCTCTCCGCGGCGCGCAGCAGTCCGGCTGGCTCGAGCATCGCGATGAGAAGCGCCTTGATCGCGTTGCGGGTGCCAATCGTCCAAGCAGCGATGCGGTTGATGCTGGCATCGAAGTAATCGAGCCCGATGTGCGTACGCGCGAGGTAATCGCCGCGCACCAGCTCCTCCATGATGGCGCGTAGGTGATCGTCCAGAATTACGACGTGATCGCTGTCCCACCGCACGCCACGGCTCACGTGCAGCAACAGCTCGGGAACATACTGGAGGACGGAGCTGATCTTGTCGGTTAGTGTTTCTGTCGGATGGTAGTGGCCGGCATCGAGGCAGATGAGCTTCTGCTTGCGGATTGCGTAGCCGAGGTAGAACTCGTGCGAACCGACGACGTAGGATTCGGAGCCGATGCCGAAGAGCTTGCTCTCGACGGCGTCGAGATGGTGGCGCGGATCGAGCGACTCGGCGAACACGGCGTCGAGCGCGGCGGCCAGCCGCTCGCGGGGCGCGCGGCGGTCGAAAGGCAGGTCCTTGTAGCCGTCGGGAATCCAGATGTTGGTCACGGTTACCGTGCCCAACTGGCGGCCCATCTCGGCACCGATCTTGCGGCAGGCGATGCTGTGTTCGATCCAGAAGTGGCGGATGCCAGCGTCGGGATGCGACAGCGTGAAGCCATCGGCGGCCTTCGGGTGCGCGAAGCACGTGGGATTGAAATCGAGCCCGAGGCCATTGGTCTTGGCCCAGTCGATCCAACTTTGAAATTGGGCGACGGTGATCGCATTGCGTTCGACTTTTTCCCCACCGAAATCGCCGTAGCACGCGTGCAGATTGAGGCGGTGCTTACCGGGGATCAGGCGGTAGGCGAGTTCGAGATCCTGCCGCAACTCGTCGATCGTGCGGGCCTTGCCGGGGTAGTTGCCCGTGGCAGCGATGCCACTGCCCGTGAGGTCGGAGCCGGTCTTCTCGAAACCGCCGACATCATCGCCCTGCCAGCAGTGCAGCGAGATTGGCACGCGGGCGACTCGACGGAGTGCGGTCTCGGTATCGACGCCGAGTGCGGCGTAGGTTTCCTGGGCGAGGGAATACGAAGTGATGGCCATGAGTGACAGGGAGTGGAAGGATGCGAAACGATGACGTGATGGCGGCGCGGTTTAGTTGCCGCCCTTGAGGTAGGTGCCGTAGCCGATGATGATCGTGGAGAGGATCAGCGCAGCGATGCCGAGGCCAATAAGGCTGTGGGCCTTCTTCGAGGAGTTTTTCCACTCGTGGAAAATCCAACCCCACATCGTCGCAAAGATGATGATGCTGGCCATGTGCAGTGTCCAAGAGGCAAAACCGAACTTGCCCATCTGGGTTTCGCCCATCGTGTAGAAGAAAAACTGGAAATACCATGTCGTGCCGGCCAGCGCGGAGAACAGGTAGTTGCTCAAGATCGGCACGATGAGATCGGCCGCTGCGGGAGCCGCCTTCGTCGAGGCACCGCCGCCGTGTTCGCCTCCCGTGGCCTCACGGTTGGCATGCTCATGCCGCACATGAGAGGCGATGTATTGGTAGCCGGAGTGGTTCTTGATATTCAAGATGACGCACCAGACGACGTTGGTGGTGAAGCCACCGAGCAAAATGACAACTAGCTTCGACAGACCCGCCCAAATCGGACTGGTCTTCGCCGCGAGCGAAGCTTCAGCGATCGGGTTCGCCGCCGTCAGCGCAAACGCGAAGCAGGCGCTCATGATGCCGCAGAAGGTCGCCACGATGATGCCCTTGCCAAAACTAAACTCGGCAATCGACTTCGCCTTCTCCTCGGGTGGCATCTCTCGCTCCTTCGTCCAACCGGCGAGTGCCGCGATCGCGATACCGAGCAAGCACACGCCGACCCCTGCGAGCGTGATCTGGCCAGGCTTGGTTGCGGCGATCTGCGCGATGGTCTCCGCCACCGGAATGGCCGGGATGAAAGCCTTGAAGATCGGCGGCAACAAGGTGCCGATCGCCGCGCAATAACCGAGCGCCACCCCCGTGCCCAGAGACAAACCGAGGTAGCGCATCGTCAGACCGTAGGTCAGTCCGCCAAAGCCCCACAACAGGCCAAAGAAAAACGTCCAGAACAACGTGCTCGCCGACTGCTGCTGAAGCACGCCCAGCAGATCGTTGGTCAGGAGCCCGGCAAAAACCCAAGGGCAGATGATCCAGGAGAATATACCTCCGACGAGCCAGTAGGTTTCCCAGGACCATTTCTTCACGCCCTTGTAGGGCACGTAGAAACTGCCGGAGGCGAGGCCGCCGAGCCAATGAAACAGGACGCCGAGGAATGGATTTGGGGACATAGTGTGGTGGATGAAAAGGGCCTCGAACTTCGGAGCGTGGCGACGACGCCATTGTTAGCGCGGATTCGTCAGCTCGTGGAGAGTTCGACGTGGCCTTGACTAATCGTCATCGGGCGCGGTCTTCACCGCCCAGCGGGGAAACGGCGCGGCGGAGCCCTGCATGGCGTGCCAAAGAATCTCGTTGAGCCGCCCGTCTTCGCATTGATCGGGAAGGTCGAGCGGCAGGGCGGCGGAGGCGACCGCGTGTTTTCGCAAGAGGGCATCCGTAACTTTCTTGGGCTCCGGGTTCAACGTGTCTAACGGCACCTGGTTGAGTACCGCGGTGTAAAGGGTGAGATCGGGCGTCGCCGTGAAACAATCCGCCATGGGCGTGGCGGTGGCGTCGAGTTGGTTCATCGGCGGCACGCCGAGAATGAGTTCGAGGGTGCGGAGCACGCTGGTCTGGTTGTATTGTGTGCGGATCGTCTGGCCGCGCTTGGTGTAGGGCGACACGACGTAGCAGGTCGTGCGGTAGCCGCTCACGTGGTCCCAGCCGCTTTGCGGGTCGTCCTCGATGGCGATAAGGCAGGTGTCCGGCCAGAACTTACTGCGCGTCACGGCCTCCACCACTTGGCCAAATGCCAAGTCGTTGTCGGCCACCATGGCGCCGGGAGTCGCCCGACCAGCCGCAGTGCCACCGGTGTGATCGTTGGGCAGCCACAAAATTGTCAGCTCTGGCCACATGCCCTGCTGTTCGGCGCAGTGCAATTCCTCGATGAACTTTGTGGCACGCACGACGTCAGGGACGGCGAGATCCCAACCAACCGTGTCGGTTTTGCTGATGGAGCGCAGCCCCGCGATGACAGGGTGCGACGCCACTTTCATCAGGCCGGTGCCGACTTGGTGGTCGCGGAGATAATCGAGCCAGCCCGGCTTGGGCCGGCGGTTCGCGTCCTTCCAACCGGACTCCGAGATCATCCATTCGCCGAAATTGCGGCACGTGCGCCCGTGGGCGAGCACGTGGTCCCAGATGAAACCGGACGAGGCGTAGACCAGCGCATCCGCGCCCGCCACGTCCTTGGCGCTGGGGTAACTGCGGGGGTAGGCAGCGACGAGCTGGCGCTCGGTGTAGTCGTTGACAATGCCTGCGTCGGTCCACTGGTGTCCGTCTGAACTCTGGACCCCCGAGCAGTAAGTGTTATCGAGCAGCACGAATTCGCGAGCGAGCTTGTGCTGGTTGGGGGTGTAGAGTTCGCCGAACGTGCACAACCCAGGATCGCCATCCCCCGAAGGCATATCGCCAAGTATCTGGTCGTAGGTGCGGTTTTCCTTTATCACGTAGATAAAATGCTTGAACACGCTGGGCTCGCCGGCGCGTTCTGGCACCGGGCGGGCGGGTTGATCCGGGCGGGGCGGCAGGGCGGCTTCAGCCAGTCGCGGATACCGCATGTTCGCCAGCGCGGTCGCCGTGTGCGCCGCCAGCTCCACGCCCCGCGGCAGCGGGACAAGCGAAAGCGTGCCCCAGAAATCCGTCGTCGCGAACTTCACCGGCTCGTCTGCTCCGAACGTCCGGTAGGCGCCAATACCCTTCAAATTCGACACGCAGAGGCGGTCGCGCCGCCGGTCGAAGACCACGCCCGCCGGGAACCAGCCGACGGGAATCAATCCAAGGATATGCGAGGCGTTGTCCTTCGGTTCGAACTCCACGACGGCCACGGCGTTTTGCGTGCCATTGCAGACATAGAGGCGTTCGCCAGAACGGTCGAAGGCCAGGGCGCAGGGTTGCGCGCCGAAAAGATCCGACGGTTTTTGCCGGGCCCAGATTTTTTCCGCGATCTCGTCACGACGCGTATCGAGGACGTGGAGCGTGTCGCTGCCGGAGTTCGCCACGACTACCCAACGCTCGTCGGGGGAGACGGCCAGCGCCGACGGATGCAGGCCGACGATGATCTCCTTGAGGATGCGGCCCGCGTCCAAATCGATGATCGTCACCGACCCTTCGCTGGCGAGACCATTCCGGTCGACGCGCACCATCATGCCCTTGCCGGCTGGGCCGGTGAGATCGCTCACCGCGGGACGCCGACCACCGCGGTTGCTCACGTAAGCCTTGCCCCGAGCCAGCACGACCTCGCCGGGAGCGACGCCGACGGGCCAGGAACGCAGCACTGCACCGGTCTCGGCATCCAGTTCGTGCAGGCGGTTGCCGAGGTTCGCGACCACGTAGAGCCGACGACCGTCGGCGGACACCGCCAGGCCCGCCGGAACCTCTGCCGGCCGGGACGGCGCGGCGGCTGCGGGCAAGTCCAGCGTGCGCACGAGGGTGGCGGCGTGCGTGGCGGGATCGATACCGAACACCAGCACGTTGCCGTTGGCGTTGGAGAGAAAGAGCCGACGCCCGTCGCGGGAAAACACCAATCCGGCCAGGCTGATCTTGGCATCGCTGGTGGCGATCAGGTTGGTGGTGTCAGTGGACGCCGCAACGGCGAGCTGGTTGGCCAGCGGCACGCGCTGGCGGACGGCGCCCGTGTCGGCGTCGAGGAGCAGCAGTTCGCCAGTGCGGCCCGAGGTGGCCAGAGTCTGGCCGTCGGGGCTCAGCGCCAAGCACTGCGGGCGGATGCCAGGCAGCTCGATCTGGCGACCGGCGGGCGTGAGAAGCTGGTTGGTTGGCAACACGTGCCGGTTCGCCTCTTGCCGGCCCACGGTCGTCCCCGGCGGCAGCGGTCCAAGCCGCTCCGGTGGCAGCGCACCCAGGATCGGGCCGGCCAGGGCCAAGCATAGGCCAGCGTAGCCAAAATGACGGATCGGAATTGAGGAGAGAGAGGACATGATCGGGGCTACAAGAGAGTTCAAACAAGTGCGCTTCAGTCGTGTGGCTTCACGGAATTTTGTCGCCGCTTGCCTCACAAACGATGTTCCCGCCGGCGACCGGGCGGGATGGAAGGCGTCGAAGGCGGGCCGTCGACACACCCACACTGGCCGCGCCACCTTCACAAGAGTCAGCAGCGAAATCTTTGTTTCGTTGATGGCCTCGTTGGGCAAATCTCCCCGGTAACATTCTTGGCGAAGCAACCCAACTGCCTCACTTTGCGCGGCCGGAAAGGAAAGTGATCAGCCGCGGCAAGTCGTCCGCGCTGAGTAGATCCACGCCCTGTTCCAGCAGGTAGCTCCAGACACGCTCGTCGTGCGGGATCGCCCACAGGCGCACTTTCTTGCCTTCCCGGTGAGCCGTCGTCACGAACTCGCGCAATCGCGCCTGCTCTTTCGCCGCTACGGCACCCGCGCCGGTCCACTTGAGGAAGCGGGTGTAGGACGCACTCACGACTGGCTCGACGGCCGCCGGGATGCCGAGCCCGAGTTCGTCGGGCGTGCCATCAAGGGCAACCGGCGCAGCCGGATCCGAAAGGATCTCGTAGAACGGCCGCCGGCCCTTAAAGCCGGAAATGAAAATTGTCACCGGGCCGTTGGCCTCGCCGGCTCGCCTATGCGGGTCTGCGATCATGTCGCGGTAAGGCGCGAGCAACGCCTTGAGGCGGGCATAGGTGGCCGCGCTCTCAGTCTTGACATCGATCATCAGGTAAAACGGCCCGTTGTAGCCGGGGTAAACGCGACCACCGTGCGCGCGCACATGGACGGCAAGTGGCTCCAGGTAAAGGCGCGTGAGCGTGCGCTCGGGGCGGAGTTCCTTCGGCGCGTCGTGGGCCACGTGAAGATCGCCGTCGATGAGGTAGACATCGGCTTCGACGGACGCGAATCCAAGCTCGAGTGCCGCCAACAGGGGGCGGGTTTGCTCGTAGTCGTTGTGCGAATGGGCGTGCGGTTGCGGGCTGGCACCGAAAGCCAGTGAAGCAGCAAGCAAGATCAAGGCAGGGTATCGTGTGTAAGAAGGCATGCGAAAAGAGGGGGAAAGACCGCGGCGTGAGGGCCGACGCGAGCGCACACACGTCCAGCTATGAGTAGTTGATCTCCAGTTGTTTAGGAATATTGACATGGTCGTCTCTTGTATCAAGTTTCATAAGCAACTCCGGCAACGGTATTTGCTCAAACGAAGAGGCACTGACGATTTGCAGGATTTCATACATCGACGGCGCGAGATGTTTTTGCTGCTTGGCGATGGCGACGAGGAGGTAGGCGCACAATGCGCTCCAGATCTGGACCCGCACGCCGTTCGGCGAGTGGCTGAAAAATCCGCGCAGGCGCAGGTGCTGCTTGATCCAACGGAAGAAGAGTTCGATGGCCCAGCGCCGACGGTAAATCAACGCGATGAGCAACGCCGCCAGCCCGAACTGATTGGTGAGGAAGACCAGCGCCTGCTTGGTCTCGATTGTGAATTTGTTCGGCATTGGCTTGGGTCGCTGAACGATAGCCCGTCAGGACACCACCTGTGAGAACCGGCTGCGCGATTGAACCCACTGTATTAAACATGTCTGTGTCGCGAGCGGCATCGACAGCGGTCGCCCGGGCCGTAACTTTTTCACCGAAACGCTGCGTGAGATTAATCTCGGCGAACATGCCTTCGACGGTCGTATCGTCATCGGGCGTAATCTTTGAGAAGAAACGATCGGAAACAAGATGCCGCGTCTGACCCGGATCAACCGGCAACTGGGAACGTTGAAACGCGTGGTTGCGATGCTGGTAAGTGAATTCGAAGTCGATTTTGGTGTTCTTGGTGTCTTTGAAGGGCTGCACCGTGATTGCCGGCGTAATGAAAGTCTGCTCCCACCGGCCGTTTTTGAGCCAGCTCTTCGATTTCTCGTAGGAACCAGTGAGCCGATAAAGGAGCGCACCGGACGCTAGCGCAGGGCCGGTGGTATCCAACTCAAGGCGGCGGAAATCCTCGGAACCAAATTTCAGGCCGAGTTCGGTGCGTCGAACCGAGAGCGGCTTTTTCGTAATGATGTTCACCAGGCCGCCGGGATCCGCCAATCCATACAGCACGGTTTGCGGCCCCTTCACCAATTCGATTTGCTCTATGAACGAGGCGTCGGTGGATATATTTAACGGCACGCGGTTTTTCAGGTTAAGAGTCGAGTTGAACCCGCGAATCATATAGAATTCCTCGAAGTGCCCTTCGTTGCGGCCGCGATTGGCCACGCCAGCCACGCCTTGCACCGCTTGCTCGACATTCGTATGCCCGAAGTCAGCCATGAACTCTTTGGTGACGATGTTAATCGTGGCGGGGATCTCCAAAACCGGCGTGTTGATGCGAGTGGCGCTGAGCGAACTCCCCGCCGCGTAGCCCTTAACCTTGTCAGTGGAAACCGTGAAGGGATCGATTTTAACCACTTCATCGGTGGTTTTCGCGGGCGTGGCAGGGGTTTGGCCGAGTGAGCCGGTCCAAGTCAAGAGACCCAGTAGGGCGGAAAGCCAGCCAGCGAGGTTTCTAGAGCGGTGGGATTTCATGGGGTGTTGGGTGTTGTTGTTAGGTTCTGTCGGAAACACCCCATCCGCTGAAAATGGGCCGTTTCCTCGGAGAGGGTTCGGTAACTGAGAGCACCGGCCGTTCGTGCGACGCAGATGAGTTTCTTTCGCAGGCGTTTCAACGCGGCGGATTATTTGAACAGGTAGTTCACGCCAACGAATCCCGAGCGACCGCTGTCGCCCTCTTCGCGTCGGACGTCCGCCGTCGGGCCGATAAACCGGTTGACGCGGGCATTGGTGAGGTTTTTGCCATCCAGCGTAAGGCCCCAGCGGTGGTTGAACTGGTAGCGCAACTGGGCGTCGTATCGGTCACTGCTTCGGGTATAGCGATCAAGGGAGGATGAGGACGTATCGAGGAGATACATGATCGGGCCGGTGTGTTTGTAGCTGACCCTCGCGCTGAGCTTGCCCACCTGATAGAGGAGTGAAGCATTGAAGGTCATCTTCGGGGACTCGAGCAAACTGGGGATCTTGCGGAGCGTATTGTCGTTCATGGTCACGCTGGGCGTTTGCATCGAGAGCAGGGTCAGGTTCATCTGCACCCCAAGGCCGTCGAGCTGCCGGGGCAGAAAGGCCAGCTTGGTGTCGGTGAAGGCGAGTTCGACCCCGTCGATGCTCGCCTGGCTGATATTCCGCCAAGTCCTCGTGGTCACTGCGGTATCGACCCCACCGCTTGTGGTCTTTGTCAGGGTGGTGGTGCGAAGAATCTCGTTTTTCAGGTCCTTGCGAAAGACGGCCGCCGCGAGCAACGCGTTTTTCGAGAAATACCACTCAACCGAGAGATCGTAATTGTTGGACTCCCGGGGCTTCAGGTCAGGATTTCCTTCATCAATGAAGATGCCGTCGACCGTCGTCTTCTCGATAGACTTGGCAATCAGCGCGTTGAAGTTGGGCCGGCTGAGGGAGCGGCTGGCGGCTGCGCGCAGGAGCAACTGGTCGGTGAGGTTGTAAGAAACATTGGCGGACGGGAGAATTTTATCGTAGTCACCACCGCGTGCCTCGGGCAGATAGCTGGTAGCCGCGCCCACGGTGCGGGTGGTGATCGACGTGGTGGAAAGCGAGGTAGCCTCGAAGCGCACGCCGGTGACGCCCGTCAAACGGCCTTTCTGATAGAGGCCCATCGCGTAGGCCGCCGTTACATCTTCAGTGAGTGAATCGGGGGCCAGGATATTGGTCGTGGCGTTAGTCGAAATGAGTGGATAGAGACTGCGGTTGGCCTCGAAGGCGGAGCGGGCGGCGTCCGTGTCGACAATCAGCAATCGAGTGCCACGGCCATTGTAGGGGATGATGCTTCTGGCATCGAGCCTGCCGGCCAGCGTGAGGGCGGTGCTGGTCGGCCGATAGTCTGACTGCGAAAATTTATCCTCGACGTAGCTGCGCCGATACTGGGCGCCGGCTTTGAAACCGAAGCCCTCGTCGCCGGGTTTGGCGTTACGACCGTAGGCGGCGGAAAGCGCCAGAATCGTGTTGGCGGTTTCAGTTTTCTGGAAAAGTCGCTGCGTTTCCCGGTAGTTGGCCGGATCGTAATAGAAGCTTTCGTTCAGTGGCCTGACGTAGGGGACCGAGTTGCGCTCGAACTCGTAGTCGTAAGCGAGCGAAGCGGTGGTCGTGGTTTGATACGTGTTTATTTCGTCCTTACTAATGTAGTATCCGCTCGCGTAATGGGCGGAAAACTCCAGCTGGCTACCCGGAGAGGGCGCGAAGGTCGCGCCCAAGGTGCCGTAGGCAATGGTGCGGGTTTGGTCGAACAGGTCGTTGGACACCAATCCGGT
>Ga0315272_10001869_pt1 | contig 10382 bp, 9 predicted proteins | sample C3_middle_MG_FD_203918 | JGI IMG/M metagenome (GOLD analysis project Ga0315272, IMG submission 203918) | Sediment microbial communities from Yellowstone Lake, YNP, Wyoming, USA - C3_middle | ecosystem: Environmental > Aquatic > Freshwater > Lake > Sediment | place: USA: Wyoming | collected...
TTGAACGAGGCCCCCCGTCAGCGCCTCGGCACAACTGTGAATATTGGTTAATCGTTATCTTAGCGCCTATGGGGCGGACCCCCAGGTCCGCAGGCCGACGCCCTCGTCGGCCGTTTGCGTTGGTTCACGAACCGGCTTTGCGAAAAGCCGGTTCGTGAGGTCCGGCGCGGACGAGGGCGTTCGACCTACAAAACGCCTTCCCTGCAACCCGGCTATTCGAGGACAGCCGCCTTCGTGATGCCGTCCATCTTGGGGAAACTGGCCTCAAGATAGGCGTTGCCCATGGTCCGGATTCGTCCCTGGTCGGGGCCGCTGCCGTAGGGTGCGCCCTCGCCGTATCCGGCGTACAACTTCTCGACCACGTCGAAGCCTTCCACCACTTTCCCGAACGGCGCGAAACCCATGCCGTCCAGCCGCTGGTTGTCCACCAGGTTAATGAATACCTGCGAGGTGCGCGTGCCGGGCCCGGCCGTCGCGAACGTGATGGTGCCCTTCGCGTTGCTCTGGGTGACCGGATCGTCCTGGAGATTGGAGACCTTAGGCGCTGTCTTCGGATCGGCCGGCAGGCCGAACTGCACGACGAAGCCGGGCAGCACGCGGAAAAACTTTGCGCCATCATAGAAACCACTTGTGACGAGCTCGGCGAAGCGCGCCGCGCCCAGCGGAGCCCATTCCGGCGTCACCTCGATTACGAAGTCACCCTTGGTCGTCTCGAATTTTATCTTGGCCATGTTCTCTTGGAGTCCTTTTCAAGTTGCGCGCAGCGCCATTCGCGCACGCTTCTACCGTGCGAACGCTGTCTGGGCTGACACCCACGCTGCCGTGGGCGCCGCCGGTTATTCCCTCGATGGCTACAGGCGCCCGGAGCGCTCAATCCACCACCGATGCTTTGAAAATCGTATCGAGCTGAGGGAACTTCGACGCCGCATAGGAGTCGCCCTCCACCGCCAGCTTGCCGGGATCCGGTCCCGTGCCACGCGGTGGCATGTCGGCATAGCTGGAATAGAAGAGATCGACCACCGTATCCATGCCTTCGATCACCTTCGCAAAGGGGGCGAAGCCCTGTTTGTCGAGCTCCGGATTATCCTTCAGGTTGATAAACACCTGAGCTCGGCGAGTCCCCGGACCGTTGCTGGCAAAGCTCATCATCCCCCGCTTGTTGCTCTGCGTCACCGGATCGTCTTTGATGGCCAGACTATTGAACACCTCGTTGGTGCGCGGATCGGGAGAAACCCCGAACTGTGCCACGAAGTTCCTCTTCACGCGGAACACGCGCGACTTGTCGAAGAACCCGAGGTCGACCAGCCGCCAGAAGCGCTGGGCCCCGAGTGGCGCCCACACCTTGTGGACCTCCACGATGAACGGACCCTTCGTGGTGGTGAAGCGAATCTTGTAGACGTCCGGCATCGTCCGGACCGCTTGCTTCCTGGGCGGTCCCTGTTTCTTCTCCGGAGCCGGTCCGCAGGCGGCCAGCGACAAAATAGCCACCGGAAGAGCGAACCGGATGAACCCGCGGCAACGTATCGCGCTCATCGTCGCTATTCTCTCATTTCGGCGTCTGCTCCACCAAAGACCGACGCTTATCCGGGTTTGGCCGTGCGCCCTCGTGGCTCCGCCCCTCTCCATCCGACCCACGGCGAAGAACCCGGGGACGCGCGTGGCGCGCCCCGGGAGGGCGCAAGCTTCGCACAGAACCCTACCCACGCCGATCCAGGCGCCAGGTTCGAAGTGATGATAAGGTGCGCCGTGACGAATCAGAATTGTGAATTATGGAATGCGATCGCCTTCTCCGGACATTCACCCTTGGGGACGGGCGTCTGGAACGGCGGCTCGCATTCTCTGCTCTGCTCCCACCGCCGGCGCGACGCCCGGTACGCAACTGCCGGGGACGGGGAGAACCGGTTCCGCGGTCGCTATTCCATTTCCATGTACGGCATTGGCGGGACCATGCCCAGCAGGCGCGTGTAGACGGTAAGCGCCCCACGGTGGTGCGCGGTATGATCTGTCAGCGCGCTGACAATCGCGTGGCGGGGAAGGCCACCCATGATCGGACCCAGCGGGAGCGCCGCCGCCCATTCCGCGCCGGAATGCGCGGTCGCCACGGCCTTGGCCCTGTCGGTCGCGGCATTGAACCAGGCACGGGCGGCGTCCAAAGACGTGCACGCCCGCACTTCCTTATCCATCCGCTCGAAATTCATATCGAAGCCCGCTTCGGCAAAGGCACCCGAGAAGAACCAGTCGACGGTCTGCGCGACGTGCGCCACCATCGCGGCTGCGGTAAACATGCCCGGGGCTGGCGTAAACGACGAATTCGCCTCAGTGAGCGCCCGGGTGGAACGGTTGAAGTACTCCCGGCTCGTTTCGACGGAGAGGGCAATCTGTTCTGATGTCATGGTAGTTCTCCTTGCACGGACGAAAGCAGGATACTCGAACCTAGGGCGAAATAAAAGCGAAATTATGATGAGTGTGATTACGAGATAATACGAGCCATGGAACGCCGCGAGTTCATAGCCGGGATGACGGTCGCCCTCGCCGCTCCGGCGGTGTTGGCCAACCCCCAACCTAAGCTCGGAGTGGACCTGTTCAGCCTGCGGTCGCAGGGTTGGGACGCCTTCCAATTCCTGGACTACTGTTCGAAGTTCGGGGCGAAAACGATCCACTTTTCGGAGATCCGATTTCTCGGCAGCCTGGAGGACGATCACGTCCGCAAAGTGAGCGAGTACGCCGCCCGCCTGGGCATCGAACTCGAGATTGGGATGCGCTCGATTTGCCCGTCCTCTTCCGCGTTTGACGCAAGCGCGGGTTCGGCGGAGGAGCAACTGCTCAGGGTCGTCCGCGCCGCGACAATCGCCAGGTCGAAGCTCGTGCGCGCGTTCCTCGGCACCTTTGCCGACCGGCAAAAGGCCGCTCCAGGCAGCACGCCTGGTAGTGCGCAAGCCCCGATCGAGTCGCACATCGACAACGCCATCAAGACACTACGCAACGTCCGCTCCCAGGTAATGGACGCCGGCCTGAAGGTCGCCATCGAGAACCACGCCGGCGACATGCAGGCGCGCGAGTTGAAGATGCTGATCGAGGGCGCGGGCAAGGAGTTCGTCGGAGCCTGCTTTGACTCCGGCAACCCATGCTGGGTGCTGGAAGATCCGCACCTCACGTTGGAAACGCTGGCGCCCTACATCCTGACGTCGCACATCCGGGACAGCTACCTGTGGAACACGAGCGAGGGCACCGCCGTGCGATGGGTGCGGATGGGCGAGGGCAACGTGGACATCGGCAGCCTGCTCCAACGTTTCCTCGAACTGTGTCCCGGCAAGGCGATGTCGCTGGAGGTCATCGTCACCGGCGCGCGGATGTACCCCTGGAGGAAGCCGGAATTCTGGGATGGCTACCGGACGGTGAGGGCCTGGGAGTTTTCGCGATACCTCGACATCGCCTCCAAAGGCCAGCCGCAGCCGCCGCTGCCCGATGTGCCGAAGGATCGGGTGGCGCAGGTCGAGCGCGAAGACTTCGAAGCGTCGATGCGCTGGACCCGCGATTTTCTCAAAGTTTGACTAAGGCGATTAAAACCCGGCGCGCGCGGGGATCTCCCTGTGCCGACGCCTGATCCGAATACCATGCGACTTTTTGCTTTCATCCTTGGACTTGTGATCGTGACGGACTTTGCACCGGTTCCGGCGTATGCGCAACGGCCGGAGATCGTGGGGCAGATTCGAGCAGCCATCGACGCCAAGGACTTCGCACAGGCGGAGCGGATCCTGGCTGCGCACAAGGCTGCCGCCGGCGTGGACGGGCCCTATCTCGAAGCGCTGAGCTGGCTGGCGCGCGGCGAATTTGCGGCCAAGGATTACACTGCCGCGGAGCGGTATGCCGAGCAGACCCGCGCCGGCGTACTCGACCAGTTGAAGCGGCGCAAGCTGGACGACGATTCTTCGCTCGCGCTTGCGCTGGGTGCGTCGATTGAAGTGCAGTCGCAAGTGCTGAATGCCACCGGACGCAAGACCGAAGGCGTGGCATTTCTCCAGGAGGAAGTGAAGACCTGGCACGACACCAGCATCCGCGCGCGCATTCAGAAGAATCTGAACCTCGTCACACTGCAAGGGCGGCGGGCTCCGAAGCTCGACACGAAAGAGTACCTGGGGACCGCCCCTCCGTCGCTGCTGGCCTTGCGCGGCAAACCCGTGCTGCTCTTCTTCTGGGCTCATTGGTGCAGGGACTGCAAAGCGGAAGCTGACGTGCTGGCGCGGCTGGCGGAGGAGCATCCTGCGCTGGTGGTGATTGGCCCGACCCAGCGTTACGGCTACGCCGACGGCGGTGAAGAAACGACCCGCGACGCCGAGTTGCGCTATATCGAGACTGTGCGAGCCAGATACTACGCCCGCATTCCCCGCATGAGCGTGCCTGTGAGCGAGGAGAATTTCAAAGCCTGGGGCGCCAGCACGACGCCCACCCTGGCTTTGATCGACCGTCTGGGCATCGTTCGCCTCTACCACCCCGGCAGGATGACCTACGAGGAACTGGCGCCAAAGGTCGCCGCACTACTCAAGCCCTCTCCCGCGAAACAGCCTATAGGCCGTTGAATACACGTTCAGTCGCTGTCTTGAGCACACAAGAGCGTGGCCCTCTGCCCGGAACGCCCGTCACCAGGCTGGGCCGGATTGCTGCGTCAGCAGCAACGCGGCGCATCAAGTCATATTCCCAGTGCCGGAGCAGGTCCGTTCAGGCCAAGGCACCACAATACGCCATCGCCTACCGCGAGAGTCCCGGCGCGGGCAGTGGGGGCAGAATTCATTTTGCGTGGGGCTTCAGCGCGCGCAAAGCCTCCTTAGAGAGATCGGCTGAAGCCGGGGTGCAGAGGTCGGCCCACACGAGCCTGCACTACTCCCTGGTCGCACAAGTGAGTATTTCTGGACATCCGCTGAGCGAAGCTGATTACTCTGTTCCCGGGACCGTCACTCCGGGCGGCAATTCCATGATCCTGATATTGCGGAAGTGGATCTCGGCTCCTTCCGATTCCAGGCAGAGATAGCCCTTGCGCCGTGTCGAGCGGCTGATGCCGTTGACGAACTTGCCATTCACCGAGAGCTTGATGACGCCATCGACCGCGACGACGTCGTAAGTGTTCCATTCGCCCCGTCCTTTGCAGCGGTTCTCGACGGATTTGCTGCGCTCGCCGCGCGGATTGTCGGGTACGATCTTTACGCCGCCAACGCCGAACAGCTCACCGTGGACGTACGCATCGGGCGGGGTCACGCCATTCACCACGTGGAGTCTGGGCCAGGCGAGTTCGAGCATCTGGATTTCAATGCCATCGGGCAGGCGGCTCTCCGGATTCGGTTTGGCGCTGCTCCAGGCGAACGTCCCCGAATTCCCGCCCGGCTCCATGTGCATCCACTCGATATGCAGGATGAAGTTCTCGTACTGCTTCTCGCTGCGCATCACGCCGATGGGATGGCCGGAACAGATCAGGAGCCCGTCGCGGACCTTCCATGTGTCTGCGTCGGTGTTGACGTTGACCCACCCGGTCAGGTCCTTGCCGTTAAAGAGATCCCGGAACGCCGGGACCGCGTCATCGGCGGCGCGGCACACGCCAAACGCAAGCAGGCCCGAGACAACAGCCATCGCAATCGCAATTCGTTTCATGGGAGAGTACGCCTTTCAGAATGACCGCTGAATGCATCCCAGCATACGGCAGTTCTATTTTGTATTGCAGGCCGGACGAGTCCGGCTCTGTTCGACAGTTCGCGCGCAACTATGCGCCCAGAATCGCGTCGATCCTCGCCAGTTGCTCAGGCGGGAAATGCAGGTTGGCGAGAGCCGCTACAGCATCGTCGACGTGGGACGGCCGGCTGGCGCCGATGACGGTGGAGGTTACCGCGGAATGGCGCAGCGTCCACGCCACCGCCATCTGCGCGAGAGTCTGACCGCGCTGTATGGCGAGTTCGTTCAGGCCGCGGATCTTGGCGAGCTTCTCTTCGGTGATCTGCTCGGGCTTCAGGAAATGGTGCTTCGAAGCGCGCGAGCCTTCCGGGATGCCGTGCAGATATTTGTCGGTCAACATGCCCTGCGCGAGCGGCGAGAAGACGATGCAACCGATGCCCTCGGCTTCCAGCGTTTGCAGCAGCCCCAGCTCCGGCTGGCGGTTGAACATGCTGTACGACGGCTGATGGATCAGGCAGGGCGTGCCCAGCGAGCGCAGGATCTTCGCCGCGCGCCGGGTCTCCTCGGGCTCATAGGACGAGATGCCGACATAGAGCGCACGGCCGCTGCGCACTATGTAATCGAGCGCGCCCATGGTCTCTTCGAGCGGCGTGCCGGGATCGGGCCGGTGGTGATAGAAAATGTCGACGTATTTCAAGCCCATGCGCTTAAGGCTCTGATCGAGACTCGCGACGAGGTACTTGCGCGAGCCGAGGTCTCCATACGGGCCGGGCCACATGTCCCATCCGGCTTTGGAGGAGATGACCATCTCGTCGCGATAGGGCGCGAGGTCCTTCTGCAGGATGCGGCCGAAGCTCTCTTCAGCGGAGCCGTAGGGCGGTCCGTAGTTATTGGCGAGATCGAAGTGCGTGATGCCCAGGTCGAAGGCGCGGCGCGCCATGGCGCGGCCATTCTCGAAGACGTCCGAGCCGCCGAAGTTGTGCCAGAAACCGAGCGAGACGGCAGGCAGTTTCAGGCCGCTGCGCCCGCAGCGGTTATAGATCATCGTGTCGTAACGGGTGTCGGAAGCAGAGTAAGGCATATGGGTCCCTCCGATCAGCGTACAGGAACGATGGCGACCGCATGAAGGGGATGCGTATTCCGATCCAGCCGGGCATTCTGCCTTTCTCGCCGATTTCACGCCGGTTCCCGGAGTTCCGGCAACCGGGCGGCTTCAGCGTCCGTCCACGAAGTAGCATCATGCGATTCACGAGACTGTTCGCGGCGGCAGCCGCAGTGGGATTGGCGGGCGTGTGCTCGGCCTCCGACAAATGGGATGCGCAGGACCCCGGTTCCTGGTCGCACGACACCGTCCACCAGTTGATGCACGACTCGCCGTGGGCTCGCCCCGGTAAGGTCACCATCGAGGCCGGCCAGGGCGGGATGAACCGGCGCGGCGGGCAATATCCGAACGACCCCAATAACCCGAATGGCGGCAACTATCCGGGCGGTGGTGGTACACAGCGCGGCGGCATCTTCATGCCCGGAGGGATTGGGCTCCCATTCCCGGGCGGAGGGATCGGGCTGCCAGGCGGCCATGGCGGAGGAAGAAGAGGCGGCCGCCAGGCTCCGGGCACAACGACAGCCGTGGTGCGCTGGGACAGCGCTCTGCCGTTGAGGCTGGCCTACACGCAGCAGGATCCGGATGGACAGGCTCCCGCGGATGCGGCGAAGACGGCCGGCTGGCGCAAAGCGGACGAGGCGCCCCCGACTGCGGCCGGCGCAGCCAGTGCGGCCACCATAAGACCGCCGGAAGCGCCGCCCTCCGCGTCGGAGACGCCCAGGGAGTACATCATCGCGGTCGACGGCTTTCCGCTCAATTCAGGGAACAGCCAGGATTCGCGCCAGCGTCAGGACGCCGGCTCTTCGCGGACCGGCGATCGGACGGACACCGATGCAAGCAATAATGGCGACCGGGACAACAGCCAATATGGCGGACGGGATCCGGAAGTGATTCGCGAAGAGCTGATGGAACGGACCACGATCTCGCGCGGGTGTGGGCGCTCGCTCCGGCCGGTGAAGGTGGAGTTCGATCTGCCCGGCAAGACGGGCATCATCTACTTCCATTTCTCGCGTGAGGACGAAATCACGCCGAAGGACAAGGAACTTGTCTTTCAGACCCAACTCGGCGGCAATCGCCTCGAGTGCAAGTTCGAGACCAAAGCGATGGTCTACAAGGGCAAGCTCGAACTGTAAGGGGCGCCAGGAGTGGGGCGGCTCTCCAGGCCCCGCAACAAACATTCGTGCGCAGAAGCGCCCGCGGCCAGGGCGCAAGTGGGGCAGGCTTCAGCCGGTCCTTCCGGAGAAGCGAGCGGGGCTGAAGGCCCCTGCGCAGACTGAAAGTCTGCCACACCACGCGCGCGAGGTTATCCCTGCGGCGGAGAATTGCGCGCGACCAGATCGCGCAGCAACAGCGCGATCAGACCCTCGGATGCACCCGAGCCCTGTGAACCGCTGACCAGCACATCGGGCGTGAGACGGATGTTTTTGTCGGCCAGGGTCGTGAAGATCTGGAGCAGACCGAACGTGTCTCCCAGAGCCTTCACGCCGACCTGGTAGGCCTCGGCGCGCGCGTTGCCGATAGCGGCGATCGCCTCCGCCTCCCGGCGGCCCTTCATGGCGACCACGTCCGCTTCGGCCGAGCCGACTTTGACAACGGCCGCGGCCTGGCCCTCCGAGCGTTTGGCGGCCGCCTCGGATTCGCCGGCGGCGGTCTTGACGACGGCGTTGGCGCGCATCTCGGCGATACGGACGTCCTGCTCGGAGTTGAGGATCTCGCGCTGCTTGTCGGCCAGCGCCTTTTGCCGCTCTAACTCCTGGCGCGTAGTCTCGCTGGTCTGCTGAACCACGAAGGTCTTACGCTGCTCGTCGGCAAGCTTGCGGTCGGTGAGCGTCTTCATCAGCTCCGGTGGCGGGGTGATGTCGCCGATGAGCGTGTCGACCGACTGAACGTCATAAAGCTGGATGGCCTCGGCGATATGTTCGCGCGCTTCCTTCTGGCGTTCGGTGCGGTTGGTGAGGAAGTCGAGCACGGTGTAGGCCTGTGCCGAATTGCGGAAGTAATTGCCGACAATCGGCTCCAGTACCTGGGCGACGAGGTTCTGGACGGAGCCGACGCGGGAGATCACCCAGGGGGCCTTGGTGGCGCCGATATTGATGATCTGGCTGACGTCCAGGTTGAAGGTGAAGCCGTCGAAGGAGCGCACGCTGATCGTACAGAGACGCTCGTCCAGTTTGTGCGACTCGCTGCGGGTGTTTGCCCAGTTCAGGACGATGTTGGTAGTCGGGACGAGTTCCACACGCATGATCTTCACGTTCAAGGGGTGCTTGCCCGGATACAACGGATCCTTCCAGACGCCCTTACCGCCGACTGAGACGATGTTGCCGTGGGTGAAACCCTCGCCGGAGATATCCTTAGACTGCTCCTCGCTGCCGACGTAGCTGACGACGACGCCGACGTGGCCGATGGGCACCTCCGTCAGATCGAACTCCTCCACCTCGGCAAACCAGGGATTGATGTTCCAGGTTCCGGCCAGGATGATCTGCTGCTGCAGGCCGCGGCTGCCACCGCTCGTGATGAAGGCCTCGGGATCCTGGAAATTGTTGTGTCCGGCAACCTCGGGCGCGGCCATCTGCCCCGGAGGCATCGGCGCGCCGTCCAGCACGGTGACGACGCCGACTTTGTTCGACTCGATGCGCCGGATCGCGATGTCGGTCTTTATCTCAAACAGCGCTGTGTTGATGCGGTAGAGTCCGGCCGTCAGCATGGCCGACTGGCGTCCTCTCTGTCCTCCATGTGAGAGGAATTTCCGCGCGTCCTGGAAATTGTCGCAAGGCACGGACGAGCAGAGGATGCGGTTCACTGGCACCGGATCGCCGTCGCGGGCGTTGACCAGTCCGAGATGGCCGGGCGGCACGACGATGACCGGAACCTTCTCGATCCGGTAAACCCAGGGCCAGTACCAGAAATGGAGTCCAGGCGCGAGCGTGTCGGCCTGAATCCCGGGCTCTCCGTTGAGCGCGACAATGCGCCCGTTGGGCAGGCTGGCGCCACCCAATCGGAACTTCTTCACAACGACCCCGACCTGGGTTTCCCGGATACTGACCAGACCCAAAAGGGCCTTGGCGCACAGCAGCAGGACGATCAACCCAAGCAGCGCTATGACGTAATACCACGCGTCGAGCATGAATATCTCCTATTGTTTCAACGAATTCTACGCTGAATGCGGGCGCGCGCGGGCAAGGCGCGCTTCCGGCTGCAGCGTGGAATTTAGGGCAGATGACAGGCGGGAGAGAGGGCTTCGGGCCGGCTGGCGGCGCCAGGCGGACATGCGGCGAGGAACATCGCGGACACCTCTCAAGACAGCATACGCGACAAAGGGAGCGAAAGACCCCCAAGTTCCATCACGGGAGCGTTGCCAGCGATTCCGCAACCGATTTCTGTGGGCTGCCAAGACATCTGATTCTATTGTTGTTTTGACTTGAGGCCGACTCCAGTGCACATTCGCATTGTGTTTTAGCTCTTGCTTTGCGGCCTCATCTTGTATAACATGAGTACAAGACATGGCGTCTCGTCTCAGCCGCGCCGAACTTTCCGCCACCGAGCGCGGTCTCCGTTCGCGCCTCGCGCAAATCGTCTCTGGCGAGCGCTTTCTGCGCGGCACGCTGTCGGAGCGCTCCAGCAA
>Ga0315272_10001870_pt1 | contig 10381 bp, 12 predicted proteins | sample C3_middle_MG_FD_203918 | JGI IMG/M metagenome (GOLD analysis project Ga0315272, IMG submission 203918) | Sediment microbial communities from Yellowstone Lake, YNP, Wyoming, USA - C3_middle | ecosystem: Environmental > Aquatic > Freshwater > Lake > Sediment | place: USA: Wyoming | collected...
TGACCGCACAGGCCAGCGCCCGGACGCTGGAGCGCGTGCCGGCTGGAGCGAGGTTTCGCGTCCGTCTGGTGCTCGACATTCTGTGCGCCGAGGATAAGGAACTCGCTGCGAAGGTCGCCGAAGGGCTGCGGCTGCTTGAGGATGACGCCCTCGGCGGCGGCGGCTCGCGCGGCTCCGGGCGGGTGAAGTTTACCGGCTGGAAGGCCTCCTGGCGCTCGCGCGCTTACTACACCGCCGGCGCCGCGGAAGCGACTGTGCTGGAAGCCGGGACCACCGCCGACCTGCAGGCTGGCGTGTTGTCGGCCGATTTTGCCGAGAAACTGAGTTAGGTCCGATCGGAGACGCATGAACCCCGCGCTGCTCATCCGTCTCCGGCCCATCACGCCCTGGCGCATTGGGCCGGATCACGGAGCCCTGGATCAATCCGAGGCTGTACTGCACAGCGACGCCCTTTACTCGGCCCTCTGCCTCGCTTTCGAGCAACTGGGCTGGCTGGAGGAGTGGCTGAACGCAACGGCGGATCCGTATTCAATGCCGGCCGTCCGCTTCAGTTCGTGTTTCCCCTGGCAACGCGGCCTCTTGTTCGCGCCGCCGCCGCTGGGGCTGTGGCCGCCCGCCGAGACGCCCGGCGTGACTTCCAGGCTTCGTTGGAAGGGTGCCAAGTTGGTGCCCACCACCGTCATCGCCGCGCTGCTGCGCGGAGAGACCCTGGACGAGAAGGCGTGGAGCGTGGACGCTCATAGCGGATGCCTGATTCCCACTGGCGGCCGGTTCCCGACCGGGCCATTCCGGCGGATGCGCCGCTCGTCGGTCGCGGTGGACCGCGTCACCGGCAGCAATATCCAACCGTGGGCCGCGGGTTGCTTGCAGTTCGCGCCCGCCTCCGGGCTGTGGTGCGCCGCGGAGTTCGCCAACGCGACCGCATACGCGGTCTGGGCGCCCAAGCTCGCTTGCGCGTTCGGGTTGCTGGCCGATTCCGGTCTGGGCGGCTTGCGCAGCCGCGGCTTTGGACGGTCAAGAACGCCTGACCTGCAGCCGGGAGTGCTGAGGGAGTTGCTGCTCCCCGGGACGGAGCCGGTTCAAGCCGCTCCACAGGCGGCCAGCCGGTCCTGGTGGCTGTTGTCGCTCTTCTCTCCGGGCGCGTCCGATAAGGTGGCCTGGGGCAGCGGCAACTATGCGCTGATCGAGCGTAGCGGACGCATCGGTTCCCATGCCGGGGCGGGCCTGGTGAAGAAGTCTTCGCGGCTGGTGAAGGAAGGCTCCCTGGTGGTCTCCGAAGGGGCGCTGGCGGGTTCGGTGCGGGACGTCGCTCCCGACGGTGCGCCGCACCCGGTCTGGCGCTCCGGCTTTGCGGTCGCCATTGAGCTGACCAAGAGAGACCTGCCAGGGAAAGAGACGTCCGGAAAGAACAATGCCGGAGGCGCCGCCGCATGACGGAAGAACTCTTGCAGGAAGAATCCACCTCGGGCGGCACGGCTGTGCCGCAGTCCACGCGCTACCGCGTAACGGTTCTGACGCCGACGCTCGCGGGCGACGGGCAGAAGCTCTCGCCCATCGACTACATGGTCTGGAAGGACCAGGTGAACGTGCTCGACCAGCGGCGGATTTTCCGCCTCTTGGCCCGCGGTCCGCGCATTGAAAGTTACCTGACCCAGTTGCGCAAGTCGGAGAAGCTCGATTTCGCTTCCTGGGGCGGCTACGCGCAGAACTACGCGATGCGCCGCATCGCTTTCGACGATCCGGCCAGCGCCGAAGTCTATGCGAAAGCGCCGGCCGAAGAGTGCTTCATTCCGACCTTCGCCACGGGGCTCAAGGGCATTTATCTGCCTGCCAGCGTTCTGAAGGGGGCCATCCGGCTGGCTATGCTGGTGGACCGTGTCTCCGAGGGCCAGATCAAGGCCGCCGTGGAAGGGTTGAACTCCGACACTCCCAGGCGTTCGGCAAGCATGCTGGAGAACGCGATTCTGGGTGCGCAGGGCGTAAGCCGCACGCGGCCGGTCAGCCTCTCCGACTCGCGCCCGATCGGCAACTCGGCAACGAAAGTCTACCTGCTCCGCACCGCCACCCTGGCGGATCGCGGCGGCAAGCTGGAAGCGGGCTGGAAGGGCGGATCTCGCGGGGCGCTGCCCTTGAACCGCGCTTCGGATTCCACGCCATTTTTTGCCGAAATGGCCGCTCCCGGCACCGTTTTTGAGGGTGATTTCCGAATGCCCGCGCTGTTCCGCCAAGCGGAAATTACGCGCGCGTTCCGCTGGAAGTCGGCGGCCGGCGCCGTGGAGATCGCCAAGGCGGCCAATCACGCGGCCACGCTGCTGCTGAACGTCCACAAGAAATTCGCGGAAACCGCGGGTCTGACGCATCTCGCCGCCCTGTGCGACGCGCTGCTCAAGCGGGTGGAAGAGGCGCAAACGGCCGGCCGTTTCCTCGCCTGCATCGGATGGGGCACCGGACTGTTGTCCAAAACCCTCTGGACCGCCTCGTCGGAAGAGAGCATGCGCGAGGGCTTGAAGCCCGTGCCCGGCTACGGCCAGGCGCTGCGAACCGGCCTGCCATTTCCCAAAACGCGCCGTCTCATCATTCGCAACAACCGTCCCGCTTCTTTACCAGGCTGGGTGGAAGTGGAACTACTGTAATTTTTGAGAGTTCTGCGCGACTACGCGTGACGCCCGATCCAGACTCGACCGCCCAGTACTTGCGAAGCAATGGCCCGTCATCGAAATCACTTCGGGTCCGAGCCGAAGCTGCCAAGGCGTCGTGCTCCCTAGAAGCGGTGGGCGAGGTTGACAAAGCAAGAACGCAACACAACTGTTGTTTGCCCTTGGAAAAACATCAGATCTGTTGTATATTTTGGCCATGACCAGTGCCGAACTCAAGAAGTGGCTGGCCAGTCAGGGGTGTAAGTTCGCTCCCGGCAAGGGCGGTCACCTCAAGGTTTGGCGCGGTGAGAAGCGCTCGGTTCTTCCGATGCATGGCTCTGGTAAGGAACTTGGCAGAGGCTTGGTTGAGAAGATCAAGAAAGAATTGGGCCTCAAGTGAAAGGAGAACCATGGTTCAATACCCTGTAGTCCTGGAGCCGGACACGAACGGAACCCTCCTGGTTACCTTCCCCGATCTTCCAGAGGCTTGCACATTCGGCGAAGACGAGCAAGAGGCCCTGGCTCGGGCCGTAGACTGCCTCGAAACCGCTCTGGCTATGCGTATCGAGGACCGGAAGGACATCCCCACGCCCTCGACGCCTTACGGCAAGTTCGTGACGCTCCCGGCACTCACTGAGGCGAAGGTTGAACTCTACAAGGCGATGCGCTCTGCTAAAGTCCGGAAAGCGGAACTGGCGAGGCGATTGGGAGTCAAGATGCCCCAGGTGGACCGGCTCTTGGATCTCAACCACGCATCTCGCATGGATCAGATCGAGGCGGCATTCCGTTGCCTGGACAGGCGAATCGACATCCAAATCGTCAACGCGGCATAGTCCTGAAGCAAGCGAGGCCCAAATGAGGTACGCTGTTCTCTTCGAAAAGACCGATACCGGCTACAGCGCGTACGTTCCAGATCTGCCGGGCTGTATAGCTGCAGGTGCCACGCTGGAGGATACCGCACAACTCATGCGCGAGGCGATAGAATTTCACCTGGACGGTATGCGGGAGGACGGCGAACCGATCCCAGAGCCAACGACGATTGCGGAGTACGTGATCGTGGGCTGATTTGTCGAGAGGTGAAGACGGAGGCGAGCTGTGAGAATGATTCTGAGCTTCCTTGTTTTGGCGGGGCTGGTGTGGGGGCAAGAAGGCTGGACGCCGCACGTCACATCAACACCGATCTCCGGAGCCCGCTTCGAGATTGTACAGTCGGAACTGGCAGCGAAATTCACGTTTAAGCTGGACCGCTATACGGGCCAAGTTTGGCAACTCGTGACGGGAAAATCAGAGAGTGGCGACGAGACGAACTGGCAGGAGACGCCAGTTCAGGGCGCCCCGAACTTCGCGCCGACAAACACCCCGCGATTCCAGATCTTCACCTCGGGTCTCGCCGGTCGGTTCACGCTCCTGCTGGATACGCGCACGGGCCTTTCATGGGTATTTACCACCTTTTCCGATGGCAATGCCTGGAAGCCAATGCAAACATTCAAGTGACCCCTGGCTCGCCGCCAATGGGAAGTGAGGTTAAGATGAAACTCAATATGAAATGCGTCGAACGTGTTTGTATACCAGAAGAACTGCTGGCACAGACCGTGCGACTGGCTCAGGACGAGGACGTCCCTAGAGAGCAAATGATCGCTACCCTGCTTGAGGAAGCTGTTGAGGCGCGGCGGAAGGACGAATTGGCTCAAGGCTGACCATGAGGGCGGATTCTTGATTCATCGGCTTCCCACTGCGGGACGCCACTCGCCGCCCGCAATCCGTCCCGCAGCTTTGGGCTGCTTATCTTGTTGGCATGATAGACTAGAAAGAAAGGTATTATTGCTGTATTGCGCTTGGGCGGCGTCCTCTCCCGATGTATAACGCTTTCTTCGGCTTTCGCGAAAACCCATTCAACTTGAGTCCGGACCCGTCTTTTCTCTACCGCAGTCCGCAGCATGAGGAAGCCCTGGCGAACCTGATTTACGGCGTTCACAGCAGGAAAGGGTTCATTGTCCTGACTGGTGAGGTGGGCACGGGAAAGACTACCATGCTCGAGTGCCTGCGGGACTATCTCGAGTCGCAATACGTGGAGTTCGCCTTCGTTTTCAATTCCCGGATCAATGTCGACCAGTTCTTCGAGATGATTGCCTACGATCTGGACCTGCGCTGTGCGGCCAAGTCCAAGACCGAAGTGCTGATCGCGCTGAACCAGTTGCTGGTCCAGCAGGCGCAGGAGGGCCGCACGACGGTACTGATCGTCGACGAGGCCCACAACCTCGAATGGGACGTGCTTGAAGAGATTCGCCTGCTCGGCAACCTGGAGAACCCGCGTCTGGGCAAACTGCTGCAGATCATCCTGGCCGGCCAGCCTGAACTGGACCGGAAGCTGGACGCTCCGAACCTGCGCCAGTTGAAGCAGCGGATCGTGCTGCGGTGCAACTTGAAGCCCTTCCGGGCTCAGGAGACGATGGAATACATCAATTTCCGCCTCGACAAGGCGGGGATGCCCGAGCAGACGTTCTTTACCGAAGACCTGGTGCGCGAACTGCACCTCCGCAGCCAGGGCATACCGCGCCTGATTAACGCGCTTTGCGACAACCTGCTGCTCACCGCGTTCGCCGAGGAGTCCCGGACGGCGACGACCGGGATGCTCGACGAGATTTGCCAGGATATGCGCCTGGAGTGGCCGGGCCACCGCCTGCTCCAGCGGTCCGGCCCGGAGTTTCCATCCGACGGCGTCGAGCAGCCGCTGATCTAAGCGGTCTTAGCCCGCTATTTCTTCCCAAGTCACGATGCGCCGCTCTTCGATCGCGGTGCGGCCCAGGATGCCGACCAGGGTCGAAATTCGCCCGGATTCGGCGTCGTTCAGCGGCTTCTTGCCGTTCCTCGCGTTGTCCACAAACGCTTTCAGGCTCATGACCTCGGGGCTCTGGCCCGCGTTGGGTACGTCGAGCTGGATCAGCGGACCCTTGTGATCGAGCTTGCCATATTGCGCCTTGGCGAGATCGATGGCTCCTTCCGAGCCGTAGACGCGTTCCTTGACGCCTGAGAATCCGGCCGGGTCGAAATAGATCTGGCTGAAGTTGAACCGTACGTCGTCCGGGTACTCGTAGATCACCGAGTAGTTGTCCATGACGCTCCGGCCTGGCGGCACGTTTTTGAACAGATTGATGCCGCCGGAGCCCATGGCGCGCAGCGGTGGCTTGCCGATGGCCCAGGTCATCAGGTCGAGAATGTGGCAGGCCTGCTCGACGATGATGTCGCCCGAGCGCTTCTTATCGAACAACCACGGCTCGTTGTACGGCAGGTCGCAGCCGTGGCGATAGCCCTGGCAATAGATCACGTTACCGATGCCGCCCGATTTGATGAACGCCATTGACGCGGCGCGGTTCGGGTCGTGGCGGAGCTGGAAACCGATCTGATAGATGCCTTTGGCCGATTGCGCCGCCTTCACCGTGGTGGTGCACTCCTGCGGCGACAGGCCCATCGGCTTTTCGCTGTAAATGTGCTTTCCCGCTTCTAAAACGCCAAGGGCGACCCGCAGGTGGGTATCGACGGGCACGGCGGCGACAACGGCTTCGATGTCTTTCCGCTCTTCCAGCATCTTGCGGAAGTCTTCATATTCGGCGGGATTGTGACCGGCGGCGCGCGCTTCGGCGGCTGCCTTGGCCGTCCGTTCGGGGATCAGGTCGCAGACGGCGACAATGTCGACGTCGGACAGCTTCAACATCTGGGACAGCAGGTAACCGCCGCGGTTGCCGACGCCAATGAAGGCGACCTTCAGGCGGGCGGGCGCGTCCTGTGCGCGCAGAATCGCAGGAGCGGCCAGTGTCGCGGCCAGAAATGTCCGGCGGGTAGTGGAAGAGAGTTCGTTCATCAGGTTAGTCTTCAGTTTCTGAATTATACAGGTTGGCGCACAGGCGCGGGTGCCGCCCGGGAACGCCGATCTCCCGATCGCCTGCATTGCCGCGCCAGCGGCGAGCTGGCGGGAGCAGGCCAAAGCCGGCCGGCCTGGAGACCGGCGTTCCCGGGGATACACACCGCCTCGCCGGGCGTTCGCCAATGCCCTCCGGGGCTATGTTAGATTGAGCGATGGCATGAGTGACACGGCACGGTTGCGCAAGACGCCGCTCAACGAGGTCCACCGGACCTCGGGGGCGAAGATGGTGGACTTCGGCGGATGGGATATGCCCGTGCAGTATTCGGGCATTCTCGACGAGCATAAGACAGTCCGCACCGCCGTCGGCGTTTTCGATGTCTCCCATATGGGTGAGCTCGAGGTGCGCGGACCGCAGGCGCTCGACCTGGTCCAGCATGTCTCGACCAACAACGCCGCCAAACTGCAACCCGGCCAGGCGCAGTACTCCGGCCTGCTGTACGAGCACGGCGGATTTGTCGACGACATCCTGGTGCACAAGGTCGCGGACGATTCTTACTTCATCTGCGTCAACGCCTCCAACCAGGACAAGGACTTCGAGCACATCGCAGCGCAGAACCGCTTCGACTGCACTGTCGAAAACGCTGGCCCGAAGTATGCGCAGATCGCCATCCAGGGACCGAAGGCGCTCGCCACGCTGCAGAAGCTGACGCAGACCGATCTCGCCTCGATCCGCTATTACTGGTTCAAAGACGCGGCGGTCTCCGGCGACTCGGCGCGCATCGCCCGGACGGGCTACACCGGAGAGGACGGATTCGAGATTTACGTCGCGCCGGAACTCGCTGCCGCGCGTTGGGGCGAGATTCTGGAGGCGGGCTGCGAATTCGGCATCAAGCCGGCAGGCCTGGGCGCACGCAATACGCTTCGATTGGAAGCGAAGATGGCGCTTTACGGCCATGAGATCGATGCTTCCATTACTCCCCTCGAAGCGGATCTGGCTTGGATTGTGAAGTTCGAAAAGGGCGACTTCCTGGGCAGGGAAGCGCTCGAAAAGCAGAAGGCCAACGGCCTGAAACGCAAGCTGGTAGGCTTTGAAATGCGCGGCCGCGGCATCGCCCGCGACGGCTATGAAGTGCGGTTGGACGGCGCGCCGGCGGGGTGGGTGACCTCGGGCGGGCCGGCTCCGACACTCAATAAGAACATCGGACTGTGTTATCTGCCGGCGCTCAGCGCGCAGCCGGGAGTTGCCATTGAGATCATGATCCGGAACCAGCCTGTCGAAGCGGTGACGGTGCCAACGCCTTTCTACAAGAGAGCGAAATGAACTACCCAGAAAATTTCCGCTATACCAAAGAGCACGAATGGGTCTCCGTGAACGGCGACGTGGGGACCGTAGGTATCACCTTCCATGCCCAGAGTGAATTGGGCGACATCGTGTACGTCGATATGCCCATGCCCGGAGCGGCCGTAACGGCTGGCGAATCCTTCGGCAGCGTGGAGAGCGTAAAGGCGGTCAGCGAGATTTACTCGCCCGTCAGCGGCGAGGTTGTCGAAGCGAACGAGGTGCTGAAGAGCGCCCCAGAAAAACTCAACGACGATCCGCACGGCGAGGCCTGGCTGGTGAAAGTGCGGTTGTCCGACAAGTCCCAGGTGGACGGTCTGATGAACGCGGCCGGGTACACGGCCTACATTGGGGAGTGAGATCGGGGGGGGCTGCTGTTCCGAGTTAGAATGTGATTTGCGGTATCCCTACCAGGCAGAATCCCAACCGGAGCAGGTAACCCACCTTGCGATACTTACCGAAGTCTGACGCCGAGCGGCGTCAGATGCTCGCAGTCTGCGGGCTCGACTCGCTCGAACAACTCTACGCCCACTTGCCGGAAGAAACGAAGCTCAAGCGGGACCTCGTCCTGCCCGGCGGCAAGTCGGAATATGAGATTTATGACTACTTCAAGGCTCGCGCGGCCGAGAACGCCGACGGCTACGCCTCGTTTCTCGGAGCTGGCGTGTACGCGCACTACCGGCCCGTGCTGTGCGACGTCATCGCCAGTCGCGGCGAGTTCCTGACCTCCTATACGCCCTACCAGGCGGAGATGGCGCAGGGGACTCTTACGAGCATCTTCGAGTTCCAGACGATGATCTGCCAGTTGACGGGCATGGAGGTCGCAAACGCCTCCATGTACGACGGGTCGACGTCCGTGCCTGAAGCGGCCATGATGGCCATGCGCATCACCGGGCGCGAGCACGTGGTCATCGCGCGCAGCGTCCATCCCGAATATCGCCAGGTGCTCGACACCTACGCGCGCAACGGGCGCTGGGACGTTGATACATTCGGCTACGATGCCGCAAGCGGGCGCATGAACATAGCCGAACTGGAATCCAAAATCGGCAACAAGACCGCCTGCGTGATCGTGCAGTCGCCCAATTTCTTCGGCGTGGTGGAGCAGATCCCGGAGGCCGCGGCGCTGGCGCACAAGCACGGCGCGCTGCTGATCGTTGTGTTCACGGAGGCCGTCTCGCTGGCTCTGCTGGAGCCGCCGCGGGAGGCCGATATCGTGGCCGGCGAACTGCAATCGTTCGCCATGAGCCCGAGCTATGGCGGGCCCTATGCCGGCATCATCGCAACCAAGGATAAGTTCATCCGGCAGATCCCGGGGCGCCTGGTGGGCGAGACGAAAGACGCCGACGGCAACCGGGCCTTCTGCCTGACGCTGGCGACGCGCGAACAGCACATCCGCCGCGAGAAGGCGACCTCGAACATCTGCACCAACCAGGCCCTGATCGCTTTGATGGCGACCGTGTTCATGGCTGTTTACGGCAAACTCGGGCTGCGCGAACTTGCCGGGCAGAATCTGGCCAAAGCGCATTACCTGGCGGACGGGCTGAAGCGCAGATTCGACGGACCGTTCTTCAACGAATTCGTCGCCGACTGCGGCGCGAAAACGCCCGGCGCGGTGAATGCGGCGCTGCTCGAGAAGAAGGTAATAGGCGGCCTGCCGCTGGGCCGGTTCTATCCGGAACTGGCCAATTGCGTCCTGCTGTGCGCGACGGAGATGTCGAAGCGCGCGGAGATGGACCTGGTGAAGGAGGCGCTCGGAGCATGATCCGCAAGACGCGTTCCAACATTTCGCAGAACGAACAACTGCTATTCGAGATGTCCAGCCCGGGAAAACTGGGCTACCAGTTACCGGAACTCGACGTGCCCGCCGTGGATGCGGCCGCGGCCCTGGGCGCGAAGAACGTGCGCGACGAAGTGACGGACTTCCCGGAGGTCAGCGAGGTCGAGACCATGCGCCACTTCTCGCGCCTCTCGACGTGGAACTACGGCATCGACCTGGGCATCTTCCCGCTCGGCTCGTGCACGATGAAGTACAACCCGCGCATCAACGAGGCGGTGGCGAAGATCGACGGCCTGGCGTGGGCACACCCGTACCAACCCGAGTCGCTCTCGCAGGGCGTGATGGAGATCATCGCGGCGCTCGAATGTTCTCTAGGCGAGATCTTCGGCATGGACGCGGTGACGCTGCAGCCGGCCGCCGGCGCGCATGGCGAGTTCACCGGTATCATGCTGGTGCGCAGCTATCTGGAATCGCAGGGCAATGCGCGCAAGGTCGTGCTGGTGCCGGACTCGGCGCACGGCACGAACCCGGCCACGGCCGCAATGGCGGGGTATCAGATCCGCAACATCAAGTCGAACGAGCAGGGCATGGTGGACGTCGGCGCGCTCGAAGCGCTGATGGACGACAGCGTCGCCGCGTTGATGATCACCAATCCCAACACGGTCGGCGTGTTCGAAGAGAACATTGCGCAAATCTGCGCCGTGATGCACGCCAAGGGCGCGCAGGTGTACATGGACGGCGCGAACATGAACGCGCTCGTCGGCATC
>Ga0315272_10001871_pt1 | contig 10380 bp, 12 predicted proteins | sample C3_middle_MG_FD_203918 | JGI IMG/M metagenome (GOLD analysis project Ga0315272, IMG submission 203918) | Sediment microbial communities from Yellowstone Lake, YNP, Wyoming, USA - C3_middle | ecosystem: Environmental > Aquatic > Freshwater > Lake > Sediment | place: USA: Wyoming | collected...
GAGACCCGCCATGGACGACCTCGAGCGGTTTGTCGCACAGGACGCGTTCGCGCAGTTCATCGGCGTCGAGGTGCCGGAGTACGGCGACGGGCGCGCGACGGCGCGGCTGACGGTCGAGCCGCGTCACCTCAACAGCGCCGGCACACTGCATGGAGGCGCGATCTTCTCGCTCGCCGACGCGGCCTTCGCGGCGGCGTCCAACTCGCACGGCGTCCTCGCGGTCTCCATCGACGCCAGCATCTCCTACTTCACCGCGGTGAAGGCGGGGGTCGTGACCGCCGAGGCGCGAGAGATCTCCCGCAACCGCAAGCTGGCCACGTACCTCATCGACGTGAAGGACGACTCCGGCGCGCCCGTGGCCCACTTCCGTGGCACCGTCTACCGCAAGAGCGCCGCGATCGGCGACGTCCTCGCACCCTGACGCGGCCGGAGCCGCGCCTGGTGGTGGGTCGGGCGGCGGCCGTGTCCGGCGGACCAGGCCGCAGCGTCCGACGCGGCGTAACATGAAGTTCGTCAGGCGTTCATCTCCGCGGGGAAACATTGCTTTGTCAAAGAGTTCCGCCGCCGTCGGCGGCGGTCCGGCCAGGCAGGTTCGCCCATCTGCGCCACACGACCGGTGGACGATGGATCGAGGAGTCGAGATGGCTGTCTTGAAGAGCTCGGTGGAGGCCGACGTACCCGTCGCCTTCGCCAATGAGGAGTGGACCGAGTTCGTGTACCGCTCGCTGTACGGCAACTACCAGCGCGGGTTCGAGGACGTGGCGGTGTCGCTCAGCGACATCGACGCCGACTCCGGCACGGTGACGTTCGAGACCGAGCCGAACGGGTGCGTGAGGATCGCCGTCGAGGCGGAGTACACACCGCATGGCCGCGATGCTTCCGCGGACGTCGCTCGCGCCCAGTCGTCGCTCCAGGAGGATCTCGCGAAGTACCGCGTCTTCCTTCTCCGCAGGTGCGACCAGGTGAGCTGCCGCTCGAACTAGTACGGCAGACCCCACAGTGAGCTGGACCGCGGCCGGGTGTGCGACCACGCCCGGTCGCTTCGCGCCGCCACCCGGCGCGGGGTACATGTGTCTAGATGGACTGGGGAATCCGCCTCAAGCGACCGATGACCCCCGTGTGAGTCCAGACAAGGGCTCCATGAACAGGGAGCGTCACGTGAGCGTGCGGATCACGCAAGAGCGCGAGCGTGCGATGAATCGAGGGGCTGCGGCATGAAGCGCTGGACGGAACTCGTCCTCGTGGGATCCGCGGCCGCCGTCGCGCTGGCGGAGTGGCTCACCCCCGACGGGCTGGGAGCGGTGCTCGGCCTGCTGCTCTTCGGTCTTGTCGTCCTCACGGTGTTCTCGCGCCGCTCCCAGCTCAGCCACACGCTGGAATCGCTGAACGCGGCCCACTCCGAGCAACTCGACAGCGAGCGCCGCTACCGGGCGCTCTTCGACGCCTGCAGCGACGTGATCCTGGTGTATCGCTTCGAGCCCGACGGCAGAGCGGGGCTGATCGTCGAGGTCAACGAGGCGGCCTGCCTCGCCCTCGGCTACTCACGCTCGCAACTGCTCGCGATGACCGCCGACGACGTCCTCGCCCCCGAGGCGCGGGTCCAGGTGCGGCAGCGCGCCCACGCCCTGGCGGACGCGGGGACGCTCACCTACGAGACCGTGCACATCTCCAGTGACAGGCAGCGCGTGCCCGTCGAGGTCACCGCGCGGATCGTGGACATCGGCGGGCGGCGGCTCTGCCTGACGGTGAGCCACAGCATCGCCGCCCACAAGGAACTCGAGGAGTTCCTGCGCGGGCTCACCGACGTCGACGAGCTCACCGGCCTCCTCAACCGGCGCGGCTTCTTCGCGCGGGTCGACGAGACGCGGCGCCGCGCCAAGCGCACCGGGAGGCAAGTGTTGCTGATGTACTTCGACGTCGACGGCCTCAAGGGCGTCAACGACGAGTTGGGGCACGCCGAGGGCGATCGGCTGCTCGTCGCCGCCGCGGACGTCCTGCGCGCGACCTTCCGGGAGCGCGATGTGGTCGCTCGGCTCGGCGGCGACGAGTTCGTGGCCATGGCCCTGCTCGGCCCGCAGCACGACGAGAAACTCGACCGCCAGGCGATCGAGATGCGTCTCGACAAGGCCGTGAAGGCCAAGCGCGAGGAGGTCGGCGACGTCTTCCGGCTCTCGGTGAGCCACGGAGCCATGGTCGCCAACCACTCCGAGCTCGAGGACATCGACGAACTGCTGGCCCACGCCGACGAGCAGATGTACAGGACCAAGCGCGCGAGGCGGCACGCCGCCGCGGATCACTTGGCGTAGAACTCGACGATCAGCTTCTCGTCGGCGGGAGCGGCGATCTCGTCGCGCTCGGGCTCGTCGTGGTCGGCGAGCAGCCAAGTCGGCACGCGGTCGACGAGCCCGGTGGCCTCGCGCGCAGGTGCGTGGCGTACTCGGACGCCCTCTGGCGGCCGCGCCGTGCTGGCCGGGCGGGTACGGCCGCCGCTCCAGGCCACTCCTGCCTCCGAGCAGACGGACCTTCAGCTCCAGCTCGACGCCCTCGCGGCGCGAGAGCTTCTCGACGGGCCCGGCATCGCGTCCCATCCGATCACGTTCGTCTCTCAGACGGACGCCGGCTCGCGCCGGGGCCCGGTAGTGACTCTGGTCGTGGCCGATGGTGGTTCCCCGCCGCCGGGCGCACGAACCTTCAGGTCGTCCGCGCCAGCAGGCGGTCCAGCGCCTGGTAGCTCTGGCCCAGGCCCTCCGTCATGCCCGTGTCCAGCATGCCGTCGCGCTCCTCGATGGTGAAGAACTGCGACGTCGTGATGACCCTGGTCCGTCCGTCCCCGAGGTCGACGAACTCCGCCGTGCTTACTGAACCATACGGTTCAGTTTCCCGGCGGCACGCATGCAAGACAGGAGAGCGTCCTTTGGCTGAGCAGCCCCGGAGCGGCGCTGAGCCGGCCGGGGTCAGTCGGGCGGAGGGCCGTCCGGCGATTCGCCCGGGCCCCAGCAGCGGCGCGTCTCGAAGCTGCAGAGCTGACCGCCGGAGTCGTGCTCCTCTGCGTCCTTACCGACCAGGTGCGGGCGCGGGCGCTCCTCCGGCTCCGGGCCGGAGCGCCCGCCCTCGTCCGCGAACTCGCGCTCCACGATCCGGCGGAGTTCCTCGGGAGAGGGGTGCTTCTCCTGCGAGCCGTGGCCCTCCGGGTCTTCCTCCCCGCTCGGGGGCTCCTCGTCCAGGAGGTGGCTGATCGGCTCGCTCAGCTTGACCTCGTGGATCGTGCCCTTCTTCTGCTGCGCCTCTTCGAGGGCGCGGTGCTTGCGCGCGGCCTCCTCGAAGGAGATGACCTGTCCATCGTTGTCGTCCATGGAACTGTGGATACCCCGGCACGCGAGTGCTACGCCCGGGCCCCGTGCACGAGCACGGCGCGCCGCACCAACGCGTGCTGAGCACGAGACGCACTGAATGCTCTAAATCGTCGCGGTCCGGAAGAACCTTGCTGACTCCGAACGCGCCGGGGGGCCGGCGGACACGGATGACTGGGGCCGACATGCACGAGCAGACTTCTCGGACGCGCGAGGCGTCGCGGGCTGAGATCGAACGACTCGAGCTCAACCGGCGACTCGAGCGTACTTGGTCACGCACGTCGAGGTGGGCCGCACAGACGTCGGCGGCGAGACCGCCTACTTCGTACACGGCGTCCGCGTCGGGTACGACCCGCAGTACTCTGCTACCGCTGCAGCGGGTACTCCCGGCAGAGCTTCTGGGGATTGCGGCCGGTCGGCACGACGAGCTCGCCGTCGACCTCGTCGAGCGCGAACCACCACTTGTCCGTGCGCTCGCTGGGGTCGACGTACCCAGTCGCCTCGTTGCGCGCCCGCTGCTCGTCCACGGTCGCGTGCAGCCAGGCCAGGTCACCGTCCCACGCCGCGAAGTCGCGGGCGTCCATGTGCGGGCGGTGCCACGGGCAGACCTTGGTGCACCGCCCGCACACGCACCCTTCCTTGTTCAGGATGTCGAAGTCACTGCAGACGCGGTCGTTGAGCTTCCAGGTGTAGTAGCCGTTGTAGAGGGTCTGCTTGCCGCGTGTGATGGCGTGCGACGGGCACTGCTCGGCGCACACCGTGCAGCTGGAGCAGTACTCCTGCAGGCCGAAGTCGGCGTAGCCGTCGGCCTCCAGTTCCATGTCCGTCAGCACGGCGGCGACCTTGAAGTTGGCGCCCAGGAACGGGTTGAGCACGATGCCCATGCGCGACACCTCGCCGATGCCGCAGTCCAGGGCGATCTGCGGCATCAGCGTCACGTAGCTGTTCATGTTGGTGGCCACGGCGTTCCAGCCCAGGCGACGGATGTAGTTGGCCATCACCTCGGTCTGCAGGGCGACGCGCTGGTACGCCTGGAAGCTGGCGCCGTCGACGATCTCCTCCCAGCCGTTGGACGCGCAGAGCGTGGGCTCGCTCTTGCGCACCACGAGCGCGATCGCCCAGGGGTAAGGCGCGTCGATCTCCCGCCCCTTCATGTCGCGGGAGTAGACGGCCGACTGCGGCAGGCGGCCGATGCCGACGATGTCGGCGCCGAGGAAGTGACCCAGGCTCTTGAGGTGCCGGCTCAGCACGCGCGGGTCGGTGGGGATCGGTGCCTTCTTCTCCGCCACCTTGTTGGGGCGGCGCGGGTACAGGTTGATGTGGTTCTGCAGGTCCACCAGCGCGCCGCCGACGGGGTAGCGGACGGTCATGCGCTTGAACTCGCGCTCGAGCTCCTCGCCGAACTCGCCCAGCAGCGAGCGCGCGAAGACACTCGACCGCTGGTCCACCCGCTCCACCGGGCCGGGGACCCGGTTGGTCGGCTCGGCGACCCGCTTGACCAGGTGCGTGGGGTACGGTCCGATCTGGGCGTCGTTGTAGAGGATGTCGTGGTAGGGGAGCTGGTCCATCAGGTGCTGCCTCTCTCGTGCGTGGCGTGGTGGCCCGACTCTCGCACGTGAGAGCCACGAGCGCCAGAGAAACGTCCCACGATGCGGACGTCTGGTTCTGCCTGGTGGACTACAAGGAGAGGAGCGCCACGCCGGCGAACACCGCCGCGACCCCCGCCCACTGCCGCACGCACAGCCGCTCGTGCAGGAACACCTGCGCCAGGACGACGATGGCCACCGGCGAGAGCGAGCCGAGCACCGAGACGATGCTGAGCAACCCGATGGTGAAGGCCACCGTGAGCAGGACGTTGGCCACCGTGAGCAGGACGCCGACCGAGGCGAGCGCCGGCAGGTCGCGCGCTCCCATGTCGAAGCGGCGGCGGCTGACGAAGAAGTAGACGAGGACCACGAGCGCGGAGGCGAGGCGCACGACGAACACGGACTGCAGCGGGCTGCCGTCGCCGCACCGGTCGAGGGCGACGCCCATCACTCCGAACAGGACGGCCGTCAGGATGGCGAGCAGGATCGCCGACCCCGGGACACGGTCCACGCCCGCGCCTCCGCCGCGCGAGACGAGCGCGACGCCGGCCGCCGCGAGGACCATGCCGGCGTAGGCCGCCGTCGGGGGCCGCTCGCCCAGCGCCAGCCCCACGGCGACCGGGATCACGACCTGTGCGGCGATGATCGGTGCGACCACACTCATCGCCCCCAGCGCCAGGGCGCGGTAGTAGGCGACGAGACCCATCGCGCCGCACGCTCCGGCGAGCACCGCCCACCCCGCGTGGCCGGAGGTGAGCGTCTCGCCGCGGGAGAACAGAAGAAGCACCGCCGCGCTGAGCGCGGAGGCGAGCTGGCTGACCGCAACCACCGTCCACACGGAGCGGCGCCGGCTCTCGAGCCCTGCGGTGAAGCTTGAGACGCCCCAGCTGAAGCTGGCGGCGAGGGCGAGCAGAGCCGCGAGCACGGGTGGCGTCCTCCAGGGTCGATCAGGGCCGGCGGCCCCGGAGCCTACCACGGCCCGGTGCGCGACCCCGCCGGGGGCCGACTCGACGGCTTGCCCACCATGGGGGCAGGCGTCGGGTAGGATTCGGGTGCACATGCACCACCCACCCGCACCACGCTCCCGGGACCTCGGCGTGCTCTCGCTCGCCGTCATCGCCCCTATCTGGGGGTACAGCTGGGTGGTCAGCAAGGTCGCCCTGGACTACTCGGGCCCGCTGACGTTCGCCGGGCTCATCTCGGGGCTGGGGGCGGTCTGCCTGTTCGCCGTCCTTGCCGTCAGACGCCGGCCCCTGAAGCCGCCGCCGCTCGGCTGGACGCTGCTCATCGGCCTCCTGCAGACCACGCTCTTCAACGGACTCGCCACGGCGGCGCTCGTCGTCGGCGGCGCCGGCAAGGTCTCCGTGCTCGTCTACACCATGCCGTTCTGGCTGCTCCTGCTGGCGTGGCTGTTCCTCGGGGAGCGGCTGCGCGGAGTGCAGTGGCCGGCCGTCGCGCTCGCGTTCGCCGGCCTCATCCTGGTGGTCCGCCCATGGGACATCGGCGGGGCGCTCAGCGGTGTGCTCGCCTGCGCCGCCGGCCTCTCGTGGGCCGGGTCGGCGCTGGTGGTCAAGCTGCTCCAGCGCCGCACGCGCTGCGACACGCTCTCGCTCACCGCCTGGCAGTTGCTGCTCGGCTGCATACCGCTGCTGGCCCTGGGGATCGTGGTCGAGGGCGCCATGCCGGACTGGACCCCCGTCTTCATCGCCTGCCTGGCGTACTCGGTCCTGCTCGCCAACGCCGTGTGCTGGGCGCTCTGGCTCTTCGCCCTCCGCGCACTGCCGGCCGGCGCCGCCGGGCTGGGGACGCTCGCCGTCCCGGTCCTCGGCGTCATCGCCGCCTGGATCCAGCTCAACGAGGCGCCGACGCCGGTGGAGGCCGCCGGCATGGCGCTCATCATCGCCGGCCTCGCGGCTCTGGCCGCGGTCGGCGTCGTGACCGGGCGCCGCGGAGGGCCGGGCGGCGAAGAGGAGCCGGCCCTGCTCCCCATCATCGACTAGCCGGCCCGCTGGGCGTGACGCCCGCCGGCACGACGGAGACCGGGGCGTCCGCTAGCATGGCCACATGCCTGAGGCCTCCTCCACACGCACGCGCGACCTCGGGATCCTCGCGCTCGCCGTCCTCGGACCCATCTGGGGCTACGGCTGGGTGGCCACCAAGGTCGCCCTGGGCTACTCGGACGCCCTGACGTTCGCGGCGCTGCGTGTGCCGTTCAGCGCCGCCTGCCTCTTCCTCGTCATGATCGTGCTGCGCCGGTCGCTGCGTCCTCCGCCGCTCGGCTGGACCGCGCTGATCGCCCTGTTCCAGACGACGCTCTTCATCGCCCTCGTGATCACCGCGCTCCACGACGCCGGCGCCGGCAAGGTCAGTGTCCTCACGTACACCATGCCGTTCTGGCTGCTGCTGCTGGCGTGGATCTTCCTCGGCGAGCGGCTGCGCGGCCCGCAGTGGTTCGCCGTGGCGCTCGCGCTCGCAGGACTGGTCCTCGTCGTGCGCCCGTGGGAGCTGGGGAGCGCGACCAGCGGCATCCTCGCGCTCCTCGGCGGCGTCTCGTGGGCGGTGGCGGCGCTGCTCGTCAAGCTCTTCCAGCGCCGCCACACCGTGGACGTGCTCTCGCTCACCACCTGGCAGATGACGCTCGGGTCCGTCCCGCTCGTCGTCGCCGCCGTACTCACCTACAGCGGCGGCCCCGACTGGACCTTCAGCTTCTGGTGGGGCTTGATCTACACCATCGTCGTGGCGAACTCGGTGGCCTGGTTCCTCTGGCTGTACGCGCTCCACGCGCTCCCCGCCGGCATCGCAGGACTGGGCACGCTGGCGATCCCCGTGGTCGGCGTGATCGGCGCCTGGATCCAGCTCGGCGAGGTGCCCACACTCGTCGAGGGCATCGGCATGGCGCTCATCATCGGCGCCCTGGGAGTGCTCGCGGCCTACGGGATCGTCGCTCTGCGCCGAGAGCCGGCGGCGAGCGCGGCCGCGCGCGAGCCGGACGTCCGGCCGGTGACCGACTGATGGACCGCCGCGGCCGTGAAATGGGCGCCCTGGCGCTCGCCGTCCTCGCCCTCATCTGGGGCTACAACTGGGTGGTGATGAAGGTCGGCCTGCAGTACACGCAGCCGTTCACCTTCTCCGCCCTGCGCACCCTGCTCGGCGCGGTCAGCCTGTTCGCGGTGCTGCTGGTGCTGCGCCGGCCACTGCGCCCGCCGCCGCTGCGCTGGACGATCGCGATCGGCCTGCTGCAGACCACCGGCTTCGTCGGGCTGATGATGTGGGCGCTCGAGAGCGGCGGCGCCGGCAAGACGTCCGTGCTGACGTACACGATGCCGTTCTGGCTGCTGCTGCTCGCCTGGGCGTTCCTGGGCGAGCGCCTGCGCGGCGCGCAGTGGCTCGCCGTCGCGCTCGCCCTCTGCGGGCTCGTCCTCGTGCTCGAGCCGTGGCGCCTGCAGGGGACGTTCAGCAGCCTGCTGGCGGTGGCCGGCGGCCTCAGCTGGGCATGCAGCGCCGTGGTGGTCAAGCGGTTCCAGGCGGCCCACGGCGACGTCGACATCCTCTCGCTGACCACCTGGCAGATGCTGTTCGGCTCGCTGCCGCTGGTGCTCATCGCGGCGCTGACGTGGCAGGGCAGTCCGGACTGGAGCCCCGTCTTCGTGGCCGCGCTCGCCTACAACGTCATCCTCGGCAACGCGCTGGCGTGGCTGCTGTGGCTGTTCGGCCTGCGGCGGCTCTCGGCGGGCGCCGCGGGTATCGCCACGCTGGCTACGCCCGTCATCGGCGTCGCCGCGGCCTGGATCCAGCTGGGGGAGCGGCCCTCCGCAGGGGAGGCCGCCGGCATGGCGCTCATCATCGGCGCCCTCGCCATCGTCACCGCTCGCGGCCTCGCCGCCGGGCGGCAGCGGAAGATGACACCGGCGGAGGCGGAGACCACACCGCCCGAGTGAAGCGGGGGGTGGGGCGAAGCAGCTCCGCCCCACCCCCGCCGCATCCGCTTGGCCGCCGGAGCCTCCGCCGGGCTCAGGCCGCTTGCGCCAGCCCCGGGGCCTCGTCGAGATACACCTCGTACACCTCGGCCGAGACGCGCCGTCCCCAGCCCTCGCCGGACGGCGACATGCGGTCCATGATTCGGTCGATCTCCCGGGGCGCGCCGCTTCGGCGGCGCCCGCCGTCAGCCGCGGGCAGCGGCCAGCAGCCGGTGCGCGATCTGGCCGCCCACACCGGCGAGGTCCTCGGCCGGGAGGTAGTGGCCCGCGCTGGCGTCGAAGAGCACGCGGGCCTCTCCCGGCTCCTCGTCGTCGCCGGCCCAGACGAGCACGGCCACGTCCACGCGCGGCAGGGCGGCGAACCGGAACGAAGCGTCACCCAGCGTGAGCGCGTCGCCGCCGAGCGCCCGCGCGGCCGTGCGGAAGCCCTCGAGACCCTCCGGCGAGGCCGCGAACGCGCGCGCCACCGGCTGCTCGGCCCGCTGCATGAACGAGAAGGCGTAGAACATCCCGTCCGGCAGCTCGCGGTAGGCGCTCCACGCGCCCTCCGGAGCCGCGCCGTCGGCCGTCAGCAGATAGTGCAGCAGCAGGATGGTGACTGCGACGTGGGCCGGCCTCCCCGGCTCCGCCGCGCCCGGGCCGGCCTCCTGCGTGACCTCTCCGCCGGGATGCGTGACGAGGTGCGGCGCGCCGAACAGCGGCACCAGCACACCGCCCTCGGCGAGCCTGCAGCCGGCGCGCGCGGCACAGGCCGCCGCGTCCGCGGCGGCCCACTCTGCGCGCGCCTTCGCCAGCGCGTCCGCGAACCGCCGTTCCGGCGACTGCTCCATGTTCGCTCCTCCTCTGTCTGCGCGACCGGTCACTCTGCCGGCCGCCACCGCACGGATGTACCGGGCACCTTACCGCAGCGACGGTCGTGGGAGGCGATTTCACTTCGGACCCAGTAAAATCCCCCGACCAGACCTTTGGAGGGACTACGTATGGCCAAGACCACCAGGCACCGCTCGCGCTCGTGGAAGAGGACCCTGCTCTGGGTCATCGGCATCGCGGTGGTCCTCTTCATCGTCATCCAGTTCATCCCGTACGGCCGCAGTAGCCACTCCAACCCGGCGGTGACGAACCCCTTCCAGTGGACCGACCCCCAGGCCGAGGCGATCGCGAAGACTTCCTGCTACGACTGCCACAGCAACGAGACCAAGTGGTGGTGGGCGACCAACATCGCCCCCTTCTCCTGGCTCGTCCAGCACGATGTGGACGAGGGGCGCGCCCGCCTCAACTTCTCCGAGTTCGCCGGCCTGCCGCCGGCGGACAGGTTCCAGAGCATCGTGCAGGAGGGTGAGATGCCGCCGATGCAGTACACGCTGCTGCACCCGAACGCCAAGCTGACCGACGCGCAGAAGCAGACGTTGATAGCCGGGTACTCGGCGGGCGTCGCGGCGATGAACGGCTCGAGCAGCGGGTCCGGCG
>Ga0315272_10001872_pt1 | contig 10376 bp, 8 predicted proteins | sample C3_middle_MG_FD_203918 | JGI IMG/M metagenome (GOLD analysis project Ga0315272, IMG submission 203918) | Sediment microbial communities from Yellowstone Lake, YNP, Wyoming, USA - C3_middle | ecosystem: Environmental > Aquatic > Freshwater > Lake > Sediment | place: USA: Wyoming | collected...
AAGGGAAACCCAGCAAGGCCAGATCGCCGATCACGTCAAGGGTCTTGTGCCTGGCGAACTCATTGGCAAAACGCAACCCCTCGGCATTGACTATGCCATCATCGTCGATAACCACCGCATTTTCCAGAGAGCCACCCAGAGCAAGCCCGCTCTGCCGGAGCTTTTCGACCTGATCCAAGAAACCAAAGGTTCTGGCTGCGGCAATCTCCTTGGCGAATTTCTGGGGGGTCAACTCACTGGAAAAGGTCTGCTTCCTGATCAGGTGATGATTGAACTCTATCTCGCAGGTGACCTTAAAACCATTATAGGGCAGGATTTTCACAAAGGAATCGCCCTCTTTATAGGAGATTTCCTTGTTCACCTTGAGCATCCACTTGCAGGCGTTCTGCTGACGACGACCTACCCGTTTCAGCACATGAACAAAAGGTCCGGCGCTGCCATCCATGATGGGCACTTCGGGACCGTCCAACTCGATCACCGCATTGTCGATGCCCATGCCGAAAAGCGCAGCCAACAGATGTTCCGTGGTGGAGATCATCGCCTCATCCTCGGTGGCGATGGTGGTGGCAAGCCGGGTGTCGACGATCCGATCCATGAAGGCCGGGGTTGGCGCAGCCTGCGGCAAATCACTGCGGACAAAGCGAATCCCGCTGTTCTCCTCGCCGGGCAGAATGGAAAGGGTGGCTATCTTGCCGGAATGGAGACCAATTCCCGCGAAACTTACCGGCCTTTTGATAGTGTGCTGTAATGAATCCATATGATGAACACTCTTTTTCTGATCTGTGTGTATTTTACAACGATAACGAAACCATATGGGGTAAATGCAAAAAACAGACCACCGTAATCATGTCGGATAAGAAAAATAATAAAATCATTTGGTTTCGGGATGTTACATCTGGTGAGCAAAACAGTGGGAGGCAGGAGGACAGACAGACTGTTGCAGAAAAACCACACCCAAGGGATATCAGCCTTCCCTAGAATCGCGTCTTAAAAACCTTAACTACAAAAGCTACTCGCCCAACCACTCAGCCACAAACCGATTAAAACCCTGATCCATATGGAGCTCGATGGTCAAGGCCAGGATGGGAAACTCCCCAAAGAAAGGCCGGAGTTTGACAAAATCCTTTTCCGTGGTGATCAGCGCCTGGGCGCCGCATGCTTGAGCCGCTACAACAAGGGCTGCAACGTCCTGGGCCGTGTAGCCATAATGGTCCTTGAACTCCTTGAACCCGGCAAGAGAAAATCCCTCCTGCCGCAAGGTCTGGCGGAAAGAATCCGGGTTGGCGATCCCGGCAAAGGCGAACACCGACATTTCCCGGGCCTCGGCAAGGGTGCACGCCCTATCCTGCCTGCTGTGCCAGATCCCGGCAGGCAGATATTCCCCCACAAACACAGGCTTTCCCGGAAATGCTTCCTTAAGCCGCCGTTGAAAATCCTCAACCTTGGTGCAGTTGCCGTTGTCAACCCCGGTGATGACAAAGGCATGGGCCCGTCTCAGGGCGGAAACCGGCTCCCGCAATGGGCCGCCCGGAAAAACCCGGCCATTGCCAAGAAGGGTCCTGGCGCTGAACAAGACCAGATCAAGATCACGGCATACGGAAAGATGCTGAAAGCCATCATCCAGCACGATGTGGTTCACCCCGAACTCGTGTATGGCATGGCTGGCAACCCGTGCTCTTTCAGTACCGGTCAGGACCGGAACCCCAGGCAACGCCTCGGCCAGCATGAAAGGTTCATCCCCGGCCATATCCGGCAAAAGCAGTATTCGTGTACCATCGGAGACGATATTCACCGGGTCGGCAGCCTTTCCGCCATAACCGCGGCTGACAATGGCTGGCCGCAGACCCCTGCCCAAAAGCAAGCGGATTACATAGCGCACCATGGGCGTTTTTCCGGTGCCCCCCAAGGTGAGATTGCCGATGCTGATGACCGGCACCGACAACCGCTGGGATTTTAAAAAAACGTTTTTCCGATACAAAAAGGCGCGCAGCATCATGACCAGACTATACGCCGGCGAAAAAAGACGCCCGACCAGAAACAAGAGGGCAACAAACTGTTTTTTCATTCTTTTTTCTCCATCGCCAGCACACTGCGGATCAAGGCAATATGCGCCTCGGTGACGCCACGCCTGGAACCAATCAGCTCCTGCGCCTGGTGCCCTGCCCGTTCCCGCTCGGCAGGATCAGCCAACAGAATGGCAAGCGCAGCCCGAAGCTCCTCTGCATCGTGAACCTGTCTGGCCCCACCCGCCACCAAAAAATCGCGACTGATCTCGGCAAAATCCTCCATATACGGTCCAAACAACACCGGCTTACCATACACCGCAGGCTCCAACGGGTTATGGCCGCGCTGAGGCACCAGACTGCCGCCGACAAAGGCCACATCACACAGGGCATATACCGATGCCAATTCTCCCAGGGTATCGAGAATCAACACCGAGCCCTCCTCTGCGCCGCCGAGGGACCGACGAAACACCGAAAGACCCCGCCGGGTCGCAAGATCCGCAATCTCAACTCCCCGCTCTACATTCCGCGGAGCCACGACCAAAAAAAGATTTGCCCATGATCTGGCAAGCTTTTGAAACGCATTAAAAATAACCTCTTCCTCACCCCGGTGAGTGCTGCCAGCCACCCAGACCAGGGCCTGTGCCGGAATCCGCAAGGCAGCCCGATCAAGCCCTGCCTTAACACTGCCTCCAGACAGGGCGGCATCGTATTTCAGGTTGCCCAGGACAACCAGGCGTGCGGAATCAACCCCCAACTGACGCATACTGATGGCGTCCTGCTCTGTCTGCATGGCAAGGGCCTGGAAGGAATTAAAAACCGGGGTGAAAAGCCAGCGGAGCTTGCGGTATCTGGCAAAGGAACTATCAGAGGCCCTGCCATTAACCAGAAGACTCGGGATATCCCGCCGATTCAACTCCGTCAAAAAATTCGGCCAGAAATCTGTCTCAACCAGGACAAAGAGGTCGGGCCTTGCCCAAGAGACCAGACGCTTTACGCTCCAAAACAGATCAAGAGGAAAGGGAACGAAGCAATCGACATGTTCATGAAGGGTGCTACGAGCAAAAGACTCCCCGGACCGGGTGGCCGAGGAAAAAAGGATGATTCCTTGTGGATAGCTCCGCCGCAACTCCTGCATCAGGTTCCGAGAGGAAGCCACCTCGCCAACGGACAAGGCATGCACCCAGATGCGGGGCCTGCCCGAAGCGGAACCACCAGGGCTCTCCCCAAGAGCGAAGCCGAGCCGCTTAACAGAACGACTGCGGTACTTGGGCGTCAGTATAACTTTGACGAAAAGAAGCGGAGCGAATACAATCACCCCCACCGTCAAGAACAGATTGTAAAAAAAAGCCGATACCATATCCATTATGAACCTGATCCTACTCCATCCACGGGAACTGACCGATCAGCATGTCACCCTGACCGGACGCCGCGCCGAACATATCCGCAAGATTCTTCGCTGCGCAATTGGAGACAGCGTCCGCGTCGGCATGCTTGGCGGCTTGCTCGGCACCGGCTGCATCCAGGGAATAGACATCGACCACGTTGTGCTCCAGGTGCATCTCTCCACCGAACCACCAACCATCCCGCCCACCGACCTGATCCTGGCCATACCCCGCCCGATCATGCTCAAACGAGTCTTATCCCAGGCGGCTTCCATGGGGGTAACCCGGATATTCCTGATCAACGCCAACCGGGTTGAAAAAAGTTTTTTCAGCTCCACCCTGATCCAAAACAACGACTTTACAGAACCGCTGCGCCTTGGTCTTGAGCAGGCCATGGACACCAGGATGCCGGAGATTTCCGTCCATCCCCGCTTCCGTCCCTTTATGGAAGACTTGCTGCCCAGCCTGCTCAGCGATTGTCCGACCCGACTTCTCGCCCACCCGGAAGGCGACCGGACCATTGCCCAGGCAGCCGAAGGGTTGTTGGGACAGCCGGGTCAACGGGCGGTCTTGGCCATCGGCCCGGAGGGAGGCTGGGTTGATTTTGAAGTAGAACACTTCAAGGCGCAAGGCTTTATGCCATTCAGCCTCGGCCCCCGTATCCTCCGGGTCGATACCGCAGTTCCTGCCCTGTTGGCCCAGCTTAGCCTGCTCCGCCAGTTGCCCTAACGCCCAAAGTCCTCATCCTCCCCAACCAAAACGCTGACGAACCCGTTCCACCAACACGGTCAACTCCTTAAACCCCAAGGCATAGAGCGTCACGCCGTAGATCGTTCCCCCCGCCGCGATGGCCATGGCCAACGCAGCAACACTTCCCAGAAAACCGGTCAGGGCAAGAGGGGCGAGCAGATATTGCACCCCGAACAAACAGAGGGCCATGGCCATCGAAGCGCAGAGAACCCTGCCCAGGCCGGAGAAAAGATAGCGCAGGGAATATCCGGCGAGTTTTCTATACAGCACCGTGCTCAGGAAAAGAAAGTTCAGAATCATGGCGCAGGAGATGGATAGCGCGAGGGCTCTGTGCTGCAAGAAATCAATGGTAAGCCAGACCAGAAGTACGTTGGCCGCCATGGTCAAAAAGCTGCCCAGCACCGGATACCTGGTCTCATCCAGGGCGTAAAACACCGGAACCATGATCTTGACCGAGGAATAGGCAAAAAGGCCCACGGCGTAACAAGACAGCGCCTCTGCGGTTCTCGCGGTGGCCAGACTATCAAAATTGCCATGCTGGAAGATGACTCTGGTGATGGGCTCCCCCAGCAGAATCAGTCCCACCGAGGCAGGAATGGTCAAGGAGAAGGCCAGTGTAAGCGAGGAGGCATAGGTTTCCCGCAGCTTCTCCATATCCTTAAGCGCTGCATACCTGGCAATCACCGGCAGGGTCGCGGTGGACAGGGCAACCCCAAAAAGACCCACTGGCAGCCAGAACAGGCGAAAGGCATAACTGAGCCAGGAAAGGCTTCCCTCGGCCAGGGAAGAGGCAAAGTAGGTATTGATCAGTACGTTGACTTGCAACGGTGCAAGGCCGATCACCGCCGGAGCCATAAGTTTCATGATCCGACGCAGACCGGGATGGCGGAGGTCAAGCTGCGGCACAAAGACAAATCCGGACTTAAACAGGACGGGCAATTGACAGGCGAGCTGCAACAGACCTCCGATCAGGGTGCCGATGGCCATGCCCACGATGGGCGGTTGGCCAAACCTGGGCATGAGCAGGGCAAAGCCAACGCCGCCAACGATCGAGCCCAGGTTGAAAAAACCAGCAGCCAAAGCCGGGACAAAAAAACGTCCCCTGGTATTCAGAATCCCCATCACCACCGAGGACAGGGAGATAAAAATAAGAAAAGGAAACATGATCGTCGAGAGAAGCGTGGTAAGCGCAAATTTTCCGGGAATCGATTTAAACCCAGCCTCGACCATGAAGCCAACGATCTGTTCGGAGAACAACATCCCCAACAAGGTAAGACAACTGAGCAGAATTGCGATAAAGACCAGGACATTGCCAGCCAAAGCCCAAGTCGCTTTTTCTCCCTTGTTGGCTTCATAGTCGGAAAAAACCGCAACAAACGCAGCGCTCAAAGCGCCTTCGCCAAAAAGATCCCGCAGCAGATTGGGGATACGGAAGGCCACCACAAACGCGTCGAAGGCAAAACCCGCCCCGAAAAACGTGGCAAAAACCTGCTCCCGGACCAAGCCCAGAACACGGCTGCACATCACGGCCACTCCGACTGTCCCGGCGGACTTGGCTATTTTCCCTGTATCCTGAGAGGGTTTTTTCATAAAAAGTCACCAAAAAAATAGACTGAAACATCCCAACTGTAACTGTTCAGCAGTACCGCAGATGCTAGGAAGAGGTCTGCGAAGTGTGCTTTTGCACATGAGCAGGCCGATGACAACGCAGATGTGGTGCTGCTGGACCGTTACCAAAATAGCAGGTTGCCCGGGAGAAGACAACAGGCATTCCGATTAGCTGCTTGACTTCATTGGATTTTTCCTACTACTATGCAGACGGATATCACCTGCGAGAAGGAGACAGCGCATGACCCCATACACCGGCGGCATACTGACCATCAGCGACAAGGGTTCCCGCGGAGAACGGGAAGACACCAGCGGCCCGCAACTGCAAGCAATGCTCGACGAACAGGGATTTTCCGTGGTGGCCTATGCAATTGTCCCGGACGAGATCGCCATAATCCAGGAGACTCTCCTGGCCTGGGTGGATGAAAAAAAAATTGACCTGATTCTCAGCACCGGCGGCACCGGCGTTTCCCCCAGCGACCAGACCCCGGAGGCGACCCGGACGATTCTTGACCGGGAAATCCCCGGCATCGGCGAGGCCATGCGGCAGGCCAGCCTGCAAAAAACCCCCAATGCCATCCTCTCCCGGGGAATCGCAGGGACCAGAAAACAGAGCCTGATCATCAACCTTCCGGGCAGCAAAAAGGCGGCCAAGGAAAATCTGGAAGCCGTCCTCCCCGCTTTGCAGCATGCTATCTACAAGATCAAGGGTGGCACCAAAGACTGCGGGAGTTGAATCCGCAACAAAAAAGGCCCACGGAAAATCCGTGAGCCTTGAACACAATCCAGACGAACAATAAATCAGCCGCAATCGACCTCAACGGCCATGGTGTCCTTTTTCTTCATGGCGTCAATCTCCCCGATCAGATAGGGGGTCTCACCCAGGGCTATCAGCTGTTGCATACAGTCATCCACCTGTTTTGCATCAACAACCACAACCATGCCGATACCGCAGTTAAAAGTACGACACATTTCATAGGCAGATATCTTCCCATTTTTCTGGAGAAAATCAAAAACAGGGAGGATATTCCAGCCCTTCTTGTTGATCACCGCCTTGCAACCATTGGGCAAGACCCGCGGAATATTATCGATAATGCCGCCGCCGGTTATGTGAACCAGACCTTTCACCTTGAAATTTTTCACCAGATTCAGCAGGGTCTCGCTGTAGATCCTGGTGGGCCGCAGCAATTCCTCGCCAAGGGTGCAGCCGAACTCGTCAATTTTATCGTTGACGCTGAGTCCCATCTCGTCAAAACATACCTTGCGCACCAGAGAAAAGCCATTACTGTGCACCCCGCTTGAGGCAAGGCCGATCAATTTGTCGCCGACGCTGATCTCGGAGCCGTCAATCAACTTTTCGCGTTCACAGATACCGACCACGAATCCGGCGATATCATAATCCCCAGCCTGATACAAGCCGGGCATCTCTGCCGTTTCCCCGCCAATCAGGGAACACTTGGAAATCTCGCAACCCTTGGCAATACCCTTGACCACGTCGGTGGCAACCCCAAGATCAAGTCCGCCGGTGGCGAAATAATCCAGAAAGAAAAGGGGGTGTGCGCCGCAGACGATGATATCGTTCACGCACATGGCCACTAGGTCAATGCCTATGGTGTCATGCTTGTTGCACATGTCAGCGATTTTCAGTTTAGTGCCAACCCCATCGGTTGATGACACTAAAACCGGATCCTGAAATTTACCGCCGCCCAAGGCAAACAGCCCGCCAAACCCGCCAATGCCAGTAAGCACTCCGGGACGGAAAGTAGAGGCGACAATCGGCTTAATGGCATCGACAAAGGCGTTGCCCTTATCAATATCAACCCCCGCTTCCGCGTAACGAGAAATCTCTTTCTTGGCCATAATCGTCTTCAATAACCCCAAATTCTCAATCTTGTAAAAAAAGAAGCGGCGGACGGAAAATCCGTGCTGTGCGTTCGTGTCTCTATAAAGAAAAAAACGGCTTGTAGTCCAGCGAACTCTATCTTTTTATTTTTTTTGCGAGACCATCTTTAATTGCCATCCCCGCAAAAGTCAACCTGTTTTCCGGTAACTCACCGAGAATACAAGCGTTACGCAAAGAGTGGAGACAAGGATCATTTCCTGCCGCCCCTCTCGCCTTGCTTGAAAGTGTACCCTGTTCACTCGGGTAAACTCAAGCGCATTTATCCCTGGCGCACGAATTGCCGCGAACTTCCCGGCCAGCTTTCATTTGTCGCAAAAAAACACTTGCTCAGTTGACCTCCCTCGCATTGTGCATTACTTTACGCTGATGAAGTTTTTAATGAAATACCGAGTTTCTCTTATTGTGTTCCTGTTGCTCTTTGGCGTGTGCCTTTTCATCTTCACCTCTATAAACACGCCCCTAGCTTCTTGAGCCGACAAAGCAAGAGCGTCCCAGGTCGGAACGCCAGTAACCCGGTAGAACACGCCCATCAATAACACCAAGGCCATGCGCCTGCGGAGGATATCACCATGAACATTGAACGATGCATCAAGCTTGCCAGCGAAGAACACTTCTGCCCCTACTGCAAGGAGCGGCTTTCTTGCTGCGAAGCTCCGCCATTTCATATCGGCGACGGCCTGGGATGGGGAACGGACATCCTCTTCATCTGTCTCAACAATGACTGTTCCGTGTTTGCCAAGAGCTGGGAGCAATTCGAGGAACGCTATGGCCACCGAGCATCCTGTCGTTATATGCTGCTCCCAGGGGAAGAAAAAGGCATGACCATGATGGTGGGCGGCGCCGACGCCTTTACCGGCTCGATAATTGATATTGAGGCCATCCAGAAGCAGGACGAACGCCATCACAAAGAAAAAATACACACCAAAGAGCTGGAAACCTGTGTGGCTGGGAACAATCTCACCCCGGCCCTCTGTCTTGTCCTTGACAACTGCGCGGACCTTACGGCGCGCAAACGTGCATGCGAGCTCCTGATAGACCTGAACAACCTCGACTGCATCGATCCGATCCGCAACCACAAGTTCATCCATGGTGATATCGAGATGCAGGCCAACCTATCCATAAAGCAGCTCCTGGAAAACAACCACCAGAAGGAATGCCCCTACTGCATGGAGATCGTCAAGTCCCAGGCCAAAATATGCAAGCACTGTAACAAAGAGCTATAAGCCCACGACCGCCCCGACTTTGCCCTTGCGAAACAGAAACCGATTGATTATATAGGGGGCGTTGGTTTCGGGGAAGATATCCCGTCCATATGGTGAGCGTAGCTCAGCTGGTGGTAGCACCGGGTTGTGGCCTCGGAGGTCGTGGGTTCAAGTCCCATCGCTCACCCCAGAGAAAAGACAAGGGTTTCGCATTATTGCGAAACCCTTTTTTTATTGCCCCATCAAACCGAACTGCCGTGACGGCCCGACGGATATTCCTCTCTTTCAAAGCGCGCCTTTCCCCCGATGCAGCCAGGAGATCTTATCCCACAATCCCCGAAGAATCTGCACCTCATGTTCGGTCAAACCCTGACGAGCGAGCATCCGTCGAAAGGCACGAACCAGATGTTCCGGGTTCTGTGGATTGAGGAAGCCCACCTCAAGAAGCACCTGACGCATCTGGGAAAACATAGCTTCCAGATTCTTCCCCAGGGCAGGACGCTTCCCCCGCGTCTTATCCTCGACCGGAGCAGAAAATTTCAAGGATGCCTCATACAGGCAAACCGCAACGGCTTGGGCCAAATTCATGGAGGGTAAGTCTGGATGGGTGGGGATGGTCACACAGTATTGACAAAGGTCCAGATCTTCGGTCTTAAGCCCGGTGTCCTCGGGGCCGAAAACAAGTGCCGCCCTGGCGGTTTTTGCCAGGCTAGCAGCTGTGTTCGCCGCCTCTGAAGGAGACAACAGCTCCTCCCGATATTTACCGAATCGCCGAGTCGTGCCCAGGGAAAGGTTCCGGTCTGACAGGGCAAGAGCCAGATTTTCATACACCTTGACCCGCTCAAGAAGGTCAACGGCGGACACCGCCATATTGCGGGCTTCCGCCCCGAGATGACTTGCACGCGGCTGCACCAAACGCAGCTCGCAAAAACCGAAATTTTTCATGACCCGGGCAACCGAGCCTATATTTCCGCCACCTTTTGGCTCCACCAGAACAACACAAAGATGATCACAAGCCAGAGACATTGAAAGAAACCCTGTTGACCTGCTCATAAATTATCATTCTTCCGACAGGGCAGCATCCGCCAGAAAAATATTCCTGAAGTTCTTCAGTGGACCTGTAGGTTATCGACAACTCCCCTGACACCCTCTGTGGAACGAATCAGATTGAGAACTTTTTTCTTCGTTTCCTGGCTCGGAACCGTGCCGGTAACATTGGCGGAACCAGAATAAACATCCACGTCGATATTGAGCGACCTAATGCCGGGCTCTTCCATGAGCCTCGCCTTGATCTTCGCACCAAGCACCTTATCATCGAAACCCTGGCCCATGGTGCGAGAGCCAACCCGAAGTTCATTTTTTACCCGCACAACCCCAGACACTGCTTTGGCGATGAGGCCAGCCCTGTTTGCCTCCTGTTGCGAATCGACATAACCGGAAAGGACCACCACCCCCGCGACGGTATCAACATCAATATTCCGGGCCTTGACGTTTTTTTCCCCGATGAGTTCGCTTTTGACCTTGG
>Ga0315272_10001875_pt1 | contig 10360 bp, 8 predicted proteins | sample C3_middle_MG_FD_203918 | JGI IMG/M metagenome (GOLD analysis project Ga0315272, IMG submission 203918) | Sediment microbial communities from Yellowstone Lake, YNP, Wyoming, USA - C3_middle | ecosystem: Environmental > Aquatic > Freshwater > Lake > Sediment | place: USA: Wyoming | collected...
CGAATCCCGGCTCAGCACCTTCTCGATAAGAATCATGCAGCCGTTTTCGTTGACCCCCTTGGCGATGCTCTGGATCAAGCGCTCCCGGTTCAGGGGGCGAACGAACTGGAGGGTGAGGTTCATGATCACCACCGAGGCGTTCTCGACCCGCACCTCATTATTGAGATCCATGCACTCAAGATGGTAGTCATGCTGCATGCCGTGACCTTTCAGCTTTTCCTCTGCTTTTTTTAGCATCTCCTCGGAATAATCGCAGCCCACCATCCGTACTCCCTCATGGAGAATCGGATCAAGCTGGATCAGGGTCGTTCCGGTGGAGCAGCCCAGGTCGTAGACGTTCGTCCCCGGTACGGCGAAATCCAGGGTCAGTTCAGCCATCATCCGCTGCACTTCAAGATAAAAAGGAATCGAACGAACCAGCATGTCGTCAAAGACGGACGCGGTCTTCGCGTCAAAACTGAAATCCGCCACCGTGCCCTGTGGGGTTGCGAAAATTTTATCCTTAGCCATGAAGCCCTCTTCTTCTGCTCGAATAGTATTGTGGAATTCGGCCATGGTCGTGCGCCACAGTCCGGATGCTTCGTGCGGTTATTGCAAACCAGCTTCCTTTATTATCACAAAGCGCGACGAAAATCCATGCTTATCCCCTCTTTTTTAGGCCCGGATCGGGATACCGTGGCCGCTATTCTGGGAAGTCTCTTTTCCGGTGACCAGTGATCCAAGCCTCTCTGGTAGAGCAGGCTGGCTCCCTGATAGGAACAGATGGCCTTAGCGCTCAGTTCCTTATTCTCTGCCACCGGAACCAGCACCGCATCCTGCATGGTTTCTTCGACCACCTGGTACTGGCCAATCCCCTGTCGTTCATTGAGGATGGCCAGATACCCACCTTCCAAATAGCCAAGCCGCTGGTAGTTTCCGATAAAGGCGCGGGGCGTAAAGTCAGCAGCTAAAATATCCTTGCCAAAGAATTTGCTGTGGTATTGCCACTTCAGAAGGCCAAACAGGGTGGGTCCTAGGTCCACCTGGCTTGCCAGGGTGGAGTTCACCCCCGGCTTAATGATGCCTGGGCCATAAAAAATCAAGGGTATATGATAGCTGTGCACCGGAAGTTCCTGCCGCCCGGCACTCCCGGCACAATGATCCGCAACAATGATAAAGATGGTGTTGTCAAACCAGGGATGATGCCGTGCCTCGTCGATGAACCTGCCGATGGCGTAATCGGTATACTTGACCCCCCCTGGCCGCCCGGTTTTTGAAGGGATATCGATCTTCCCTTCGGGATAGGTGAAGGGCCGGTGGTTTGAGGTGGTCATCACATACCCGAAGAATGGCTTCTTTTGGCTCGCAGATTGGTCGAATTCCCGCAGAGCCCGGCCCAGGATATCCTCATCGCATACCCCCCAGATATTGGCAAAGCTGATCTCTGCCGCGCTGAGATTGCCGCGATCGGTAACCTCAAAGCCGTTGCCGCCGAAAAAGGCGTTCATGTTGTCAAAATATCCGAAGCCCCCATAGAAAAACCGGGTGTCATAGCCTTTGTCCCGAAAAACAAAGCCCAAGGAAAACATATTGGCGTTGTTGGGCCGCTTGACAATGGACTGCCCAGGCGTCGGCGGCACAGAGAGGGTGACCGCCTCCATCCCACGCACCGTCCGATTGCCCGTGGCATACAGCCGATTAAACAGCAGCCCATCCTTGGCCAGGGCGTCGAGATTGGGGGTAAGGCCCGCAGTATTGCCAAAGGAGCCGAGATACTCCGCACTCAGGCTTTCCACCATGATCAACACGACATTATGGCGTTTCTCCGGAGCCACAGAGGTAAGCACCCGCTCTATGTCCGTGGGATTATCATCGACGTAGCGGCTGTTTTTGGTCGCAAGCAGAGAGCGCAAACCGGTGAACGCGGCCTTTTCATCCATATTTTTATAAAAGGTAGCATAGTCCAGGCTGTTGTTGCGGAAGGCGGAAAACAACTGGTAGATTCCATTCTCCGCCAGTTCTTTTTCATAGCGGTTATCAAAGGCCTTACCAGGAAGGGAGCCATCCACGGTCAGAAATAGAAGTATGGGTACGAGCAGAAAGGCTGCGCCAGCACCCAGGCGGGCGGCAAAACCGGAGGCAGAGCGCCCCTGTAGTCGCTCCGAGGCAATGACCGCTTCAAGCCGAGGCCGGATAACGATAAAAATCAGGCCTGCAACAACGCCAACCATGGAGAGGAGAAGGGGCACCGGATAGGATTCGCGGATATTGCCGATCACCTCATGGGTATAGACCAGATAGTCCACGGCGATAAAGTTGAAACGTACGCCAAACTCATCCCAGAAGAGCCATTCAGCCAGGGCAGAGAAAACCAGGCCATAACTCAGGACAAAGGCAAGGGGGTAGAGAACAACCCGCTGCCAGCGGCTGACAAAAAACCGCTGGGGCATGACCATCAGATACAGAACAATGGGAATGGCGAAATACACGGCATTGGCCAGATCGTACAACAGGCCGACCAGAAAAATTCCCCCCACGGTCAGGGGGGAATGCCCGATCTGTGACCAACTCCAGCTCAATAACGCCAAGCGCACGCCAAAGGCATACAGGCTGTACCAAAGGAAAAACAGACGAAGAAGCTGAAAACGACCAAGAGACGGAAGACGAGACAATACGTTAGATATTATTTTTGACATAATGGGGGCCAGCCAGCTCCATTGCATAAGCCCACCCCTTGCCTGCGGTCAGAATGACCACAAATTTTTCCCAGGGGCAGAACATTACTTCGCCTGAATCTAGCATGCCAACAATTGCCAGAAGATTGCCTGAACCTTACAAACGTGAAAGGTTCAAGCTTGAATGGGCTCATGGACAGGCAGGACGCGCATGCACAGAGGAAGGGAATCAGGACAGCAATGAGCACTCGGCAGGCAGCCGCAGAATGAACGTCGCCCCCTGACCGGGCGCACTTTCCACCTCGATACTCCCGGCATGGGCATGGATAACCGCCTTGACAAGGCTTAAGCCCAGGCCCAGGCCCCGCTGGCTGCGGCTGTGATCTCCCCGATACAAACGGTCAAAAATCCGAGGCAGATCGTGGGGCGGGATGCCTGCCCCGGTATCCTGCACCCGGATCACCACCTTCCCAGCCTGACGGGCACAGGTGAGTTCGATGCGGCCACCGGGCGGCGTATGTTTGAGACTGTTATCCAGCAGATTGCCGATAACCTGCCGCATCCGGTCCATATCCGCCATCACCGTAAGATCAGCCGGACCAGAAATAACAACCGCCACCCCTTTTTCCTCCGCCACATACTGATACAGATCAACCACCTCGGCAAGGAGGGAAACAACCGCAACGGGTTGCCGATGCAATTTCATCACCCCTGTCTCCGCCTCGGAGATGTCCATCAGGGTGTTGAGCATGGTGATGATCCGCTCTGACTCTTCGGCACAGTCCAGCAGGGCCTCGCGCAAGGTCTCGGCCTTGTTGTCGGACTGTAGAGCGGTTTCGATCCCGGCCCGCAAGCGGGTCACCGGGGTGCGCAGATCATGGGCCACATTATCCAGAGCAGCCCGCATACCGGTGAGCAGTTGCTCGATCTTTTCCAGCATAGTGTTAAAAAGACGAACCAGTTCGTCCAGTTCGTCGCCGGTCTGCCGCGATGGCACCCTGGCGTCCATTTTACCGATATCGATGCTGCGCACGACCTGAATGAGGTCGCGCACCGGGCGCAAGGAGCGAAAGGCCAAAAAGAACCCGCCGGCAAACCCAAAGATGATCATCGGCAGCATGATTCCCGCAAAAACCTCCCCGAAATATTCCAGGATTTTTTGCCGCTCCCCTGAACCCCTGCCGATCTGGAGCAGATATCCGCTCCCAAGCCGCCGGCTGACAATCTCGAGGGAATCATCCCTTCCCTCGGCAGGAAGAACGATCCAGCCATCAGCTCCTCCCCCGCTACGGAACAGGGGGGAAAATTCTCTGTCCAGCTGGTGCCACTCCGGCGGCAGGGTGACAATCAGCGATTGACCGGTGGAGTCGGCCACCCGCACAAAAAAACCAGCCTGGCTGTTATGATCATCCTCAAGACGGATCTCGGCAAGCATTCCCTGAAGACCGCTCTTCTCTTCCTGCAAGGTGTACTCGTTGAGTTTGGCCAGGATTATATTGCGATCCTTTTCTTTGATCGCGGAACGCAGGGGGAAATAGAGCAGGGAGAAAAGCAGGAGGGAGCTGGAAATAAAAATAAGGGAATACCACAGGGCTAGCCGGAAGCCCGTGGTTTTTGTCAGCCGTTTAATCGTTACCAAGGGCATAGCCGACCCCGCGAATCGTTTGAATCAGCTTGCGTCCAAAATCCCGGTCAATCTTATTGCGCAACCGGCAGATAAGCACATCCACCACATTGGTCTGGGGATCAAAATTATAATCCCAGACATGCTCCAGGATCATGGTTTTCGAAATGACCCGGCCTGGGTTACCCATAAGATATTCAAGAAGGGAAAACTCCCTGGGCTGGAGATCGATCTTACGCTCAGCCCGGTAGACCTCCCGCTTGAGCTTGTCCAGGGAGAGATCCCCTACCCGCAGGACCGTGGCTTCCGGCGCGGCGCCTGCCCGGCGAATCAGGGCCTGCACCCTGGCCAGCAACTCGGAAAAAGAAAACGGCTTGGTGAGATAATCATCCCCCCCAGCCTGCAATCCCTTGATCCGATCCTCAACCGAACGCTTAGCGCTCAAGATGATCACCGGGGTGTTGACCTGCCGGCGGCGGAGCTGATCAAGCAGGGAAAGGCCATCAAGCCTTGGCAGCATGATATCAAGAACGGCAAGGTCATAGGCGCCGTCCAGCGCCCGGACAAGGCCATCCTCGCCATTGCCGGCAACATCAACGGAAAAACCAGCCTGACGGAGTCCCATGCTGATGAAAGAAGCAATTTTAGGATCATCTTCAACTACGAGTATGCGCATGGCCACCTTATCCTAAAATAATCACCGTCTCCCTCACAAAGATTAGCAGGCCTGCTTTCAACCGGCAATCAGAACTTTGCCGGAAAAGAAAAGAGCATGGCCGCCTTTTACAAAAAAAGAATATGTGCGAGCAGATCGGGCTGTATGGTATAGTTCCTCGCTATATTGTTTTCCGGCCCTAAGCTCATTATTGTCCGGAACATGCCGGAATTACCGGCGACGAGACCTCTTTGCCCCACACAATAACCATGCCCCCAACCTTGCCCCCATATTTCGCCCGGCTGAAAGCCCTGATGACAAACCGCTATGCCGCATTCCTGCTCTTTCTCCTCGGCTATACGGCAATTCTCCAACAGCAGGGCGGCCTGCCTTCATTGCTGCCGGCCTGGCGCCTGGAAATCCCCCTGCTCCTCTATCTTTACTTCTTTCTCAATCAGCTCCTCCGCAAATCACGCCTGCAGCCGTTTGTGGCCGCAGCACCGCTCGTCCTGTTTTATGGTGTGTCCGATGCCTACTTCATCATGTTTGGCAGGATGCTGCGGATCACCGAAATAACCGAACTGCCGGAGATGTTCCAGGTGCTCCCCCCCCTGGCCCTCGCCCTGATCGGAGGGCTGATCGGCCTCCCCCTCTTGGCCTTTCTCGCTTCCCTTGAATTTCGCACCCGGCGAGCGGCAATGGCCAAGGCTTCGCTGCCTCTCCTGGCGCTACTGCTGATGGTGGAGATAACCCCGGATTTCTTCATGACCGCTTTCCAGGAAACCCAACAGGAAATCTTCCTCTATTCCGACACGGCCAGCGCCCGCAACAACGGTCGCCTGAGCATGATGCTGTACAATGAAGCCAGGCGGAAAAGCTACCGCAAAAAGATTGCCGGGCATCAGATGAATCCCGCTTCCCTGGTTGATTCCGACAAGGTGATCGCTGAGCTCCAAGGCCAGCAAGGAAAACGGAATATCCACCTCATCGTTCTTGAGAGCTTTCTCGACCCAGGGCTTTTACAGAAAGCCTGTTTTTCTCGCAGCCCTGCCCATCCCTCTTTCAGCAAACTACTGGCGAAAAAAGGGGGCATCTCCATCTCCCCGGTGTTTGCCGGGGGTACCGCCCAGGCCGAGTTCGAGGTTCTCTGCGGGGCTCCGGCCCTGCGTGAGTTCTCCGGCATCGAATTCGATGTATTCACCGGGGCCAAGACCCCCTGTCTTCCCAGAATTCTTGCCCAGGGCGGCTACGAGACCAACTCCACCAACGCCTACAAACCTGATTTCTTTAATTCAACCAACGCCTATACCGGCATCGGCTTTGAAAAAAGATATTACCCGCAGGAATTCGCCACAGGTTACGACACATATTTTTCCGCAGGGGACGTGACGGACGAGGATTACATGTTCGACGGAGTGCTTTTTTCCCAGAATCTGGCGTTCATCACCAAACGGATTCGAGAAAATCCGAAACTTCCCATCTTCAACTATATCATCAGCATGTACGGGCATACCCCCCATGACCTCAACCTTGCCAAACGGCCAATGGTTGTCAAGATGCTTGGAAATTACCAGGACGAGGGGCTGGAAAAAGCAGTCAACCAGTACTACTACCGCACCGAGGCCATTGCCACCTTTGTTAAAGGTCTGATCGCAGCAGACCCGAAATCACTGATCATCATAGTGAGCGACCATCTGCCAAGCCTCTCGGGAAGCAAAACCTACCAGGATCTCAACTATCTCGGCGGAACCGTGGAAGCCACCTTTCTCAACCGGATCTACATCATCGAAAACGGCCGCCCGGTGCGGCAGAACACCATCCATCATTATGACATTCCCCGCATCATCCTCAACTTCGCGACCAAGGGAAAATACTGCCAAGAGCATGACTGCAACTTCACGGCCCACGATACCTCGGTTGCCAAAAACGCCTCACGGGACGACTACTTGGACATCATGTCCCAGGCCATGGATGCTGGCTCAGCCCTTCGCATGATCGGAGCAAAGACGCAGTGCGTGCCATGACGTTGACACAATCGCGTCAAAGAAAATCATGCCTACCCTAATGCATCCCTGGGGACTTTTTCTACTGAGCGCAGGGTTGTCTCTGCTGCTGACCGGGGTCATCCGGCGTTACGCTTTGGTGCGCAATCTTATCGATGTCCCCAACATGCGGAGCTCACATCAGATTCCTACTCCGCGCGGGGGCGGGATGGCCATTGTGGTAACTTTTTCTGCAGGGCTATTATGCCTGTGGCTGACAGCCTCTTTGCCGACGCAGGTCTTGTTAGCCCTGACTGGCGCCGGAGGACTGGTCGCCTGGGTTGGTTTTTTGGATGACCGTCGCCATATAGCGCCAAGGTGGCGGTTGGCCGCCCATTTTCTCGGGGCTGCCTGGGGGCTTTTCTGGCTGGGGCAACTACCGCCTCTCTCTGTCTTCGGGCACCTGTTGTATCTCGGCTGGCCTGGCTATTTGCTGGCCGCAGTATATCTAGTCTGGCTGCTCAACCTGTACAATTTCATGGACGGCATCGATGGCATCGCCGGCATTGAGGCGATCACGGTCTGTCTGGGCGGGAGCATTGCCTATGCGCTCTCTGCTCCTGCCGGGCAGTCTTGGCTGGCCCCGGCATTACTGCTCTCTGCGGTTGCCGGCTTTCTTTTTTGGAATTTTCCCCGGGCCAAAATCTTCCTGGGAGACTCGGGCAGTGGTTTTCTGGGGCTAATCTTGGGGCTTCTTTCGATTCAGGCGGCCCAGGTTGACCCGGAACTCTTCTGGTGCTGGCTTATCCTGCTCGGGGTCTTTATCGTTGACGCCACCACGACTTTGTTGCGCCGGGTGATCCGGGGGGAGGCATTTCACGAAGCCCATCGCAGTCACGCTTACCAGTACGCCTCCCGCCGTTTTGCCACGCACCGACATGTGTCCATCGCAGTTGGGCTGATCAATCTACTCTGGCTGTTTCCCATTACTCTGCTGGTAGCGCTGGGATCGCTCCCTGGCCTGGTCGGACTGCTGATCGCCTATGCGCCGCTGGTGTGGTGCGCGTTTCACTACAAGGCAGGGGCAAAGGAGCAGCCGGAAGTCTAATTGTTGCCAAATATTTGAACAAAAAAAAGGGGGTTAACCGAAAACGGCTAACCCCTTCACTATTGCTGGTCGGGATGAGAGGATTCGAACCTCCGGCCCCTTGGACCCCATCCAAGTGCGCTACCAGACTGCGCTACATCCCGACAAAATATATTTCAACTCAACAAGTTGGCCCCTATTTAGCATGGCCCGAGGTGCCTGTCAAGCTGGACTCTCGCCAACGGCTTTATTCCTCGAGAATTTTCTGCAAGGCCAACAGCTCCGCCTTGACTTGGCCAAAAATATCTGCGGACTTCCCTGACAACTCCTGCTCCGCTTCAGACGTTACCACGTCGTGTTCCTGCCCGTTGCCATCCCGCGCCAAGGCTTTCTTGGCCCCGCTGATGGTAAAGCCCTCATCCTTGAGCAGCCTTTTGATCGCCAGAACCGTTTCCACATCTACCCGGCGGTAGAGCCGCTGTTTGGACTGGGCCCGCTGCGGGTGAAGGATTCGGAACTCCGACTCCCAGTACCGGAGCACATGCTGCTTCACCCCGGTTATCGCGCACACCTCGCCGATCTTGAAGTACCGCTTGTCAGGAATCCCAGGCAGACGGGCACCTGCTGTTCCTTGACCCTCATCAAAACTCTGGCAAGATATTTTGGTCACACTGGTCCTTTATTCCTTGTTCAGATTCTCCCGAACCACCTTGCTGGGCCTGAAGGATACCATGTGCCGCTTGGAAATCTCCATGGTTTCTCCGGTCCGGGGATTGCGTCCCACCCGCGAGGATTTCTTCCGCACAGTGAAGGTGCCGAACTGCACGATCTTGATGGCCTCCCCCTGAAGCAGGGTTTTCTTGAGCGCATCAAAAACCGCATCAACCATTTCTCCTGCGCTCCGCTGGGAAAGTCCCATCTTCTCATTGATGGTTTGCGAGAGTTCTTTTCTGGTAAGGTTGGATCGTTTCATCTATTATGCCTCACGTAACTGACCGTTAAAACGGGAAATCATCGTCTCGATAATTTTTTGGTGAATCTTGCCAACTGTTTCGTCATCCAGGGTTCGATCAAGCGCCCGATAGGTGATGGAAATTGCGACACTCTTTTTTCCGGCCTCAATGTTCTTCCCCTGGAACACATCGAAGATCTCGGCCCGCTCGATAAGCTTTTCGCCGCAACTATGAATGGCGGAAAGCATTTCCCCGGCGGCAACTCCCTGGGGCACGATGAGGGCCATGTCCCATTTCACAAAGGGAAATTTAGGCAACACCGTACAACTCGCTGCTTGGGGTGAAAAACCGCCGAGCGCGGCAAGATCAAGGTCCACAAAGAAGGCCTGCTGCTTGATGCCAAAACCCTTCAGCGTTTTCTGATTAAAGGCCCCGCACCAGCCCAGGATTTTTTCCTCCCCCGTAACAAAAAAGACACTGCCCGGTTCGGCAAAGGGAAGTTCCTGCCCGACAACGCCAGCCTGGCAGGTGATTGCCGCACCAAACCGCAGGCTGTCAAGAAGTTGCGTCACAACCCCTTTGACGTCGAAGATGTCCGCCGGAGTTTCCCCCACATGGAGCACGGGCGCCCCAGGATTCCGACGCCCGGAAACAACTGCGGCCAATCGGAAAGGCTCCGCAGGCTGCTCACTCCCCTGGGGGTGAAAGACCTTGCCTACTTCAAAAAGCCGAACATCGTGGCTCTGATGGTTCAAATTGCGCCGCAGGTTCTCCAAAAGGCCCGGCAAAAGCGTGGTCCGCAAAACACTCTGATCTTCCGCCAGAGGATTCAACAGATGCACGGTCTGTCGTCTGGCATCATCTACGGCCAACCCCAGCAGATCACAATGCTGCGGAGTTACAAAGCTATAATTGATCGCCTCATAAAACCCAAGGGCGGTAAGGGTCTGGGCCACTTTTTTCCGCAGCTCCCGAAGGGCATCTGGCTCGGAAAAAATCATCGGCACCATGGGCAGGGTGGTGGGCAGCAGATTATAGCCCACGATGCGAGCAACCTCTTCAATAAGGTCAATCTCCCGCTCAAGGTCCACCCGGAAACTCGGGGGCGTCACCCGCAGGGTATCATCATCAATCTTTTCCACTTCAATTTCAATACCGGTCAGGGCCGTGGCAATCTGCACAAGAGTCAGATCCATGCCCAGCAAGGCGCGGGTTCGTTTGCCCCGCAGGGTGATAGACGCCGGGGCGACAACCCCCTCACTATAATCAATACCTCCCGCGACAATCTCCCCACCGGCCAACGCGACCATGAGCTGAACAGCCCGCTCCATGGCCTTGGGCACGCCTTGCGGATCAACGCCCCGCTCGAAACGGTAGGACGCCTCCGTACTCATGTTGAGCTTGC
>Ga0315272_10001877_pt1 | contig 10353 bp, 9 predicted proteins | sample C3_middle_MG_FD_203918 | JGI IMG/M metagenome (GOLD analysis project Ga0315272, IMG submission 203918) | Sediment microbial communities from Yellowstone Lake, YNP, Wyoming, USA - C3_middle | ecosystem: Environmental > Aquatic > Freshwater > Lake > Sediment | place: USA: Wyoming | collected...
TTTATCGTAGTAATGCCACCATTCCACGGAACTGGTTTTGAAGCCGGCGTCCACCATGGCATTTTGCAAAATCATTGCATTTTTCGCAGCCTCGCGGCTGACGTCCGAGTAATCACGGTCTGCCAAAGGGGAGAAGGTGTCCACTTCCGTAGGCATTTCCACCGGGGAACCGTCGAGCGTCACTAAGGTAAGGTCCACGGTGTTCCCCCGGCTATGGGTGGAGTAGCCATGATATGGGTCAGCCACAAAATTTGGATTCGGTACGATTTCCCAAAGCTTGAACTGGGCTGCCACTGGCCGGAAGGCATCGCATATTTTAAGACTGTACCCTTGTCGGTTCAGTCTTTTTTGTACGCCAATCAGTTTATCTACGGTGCCATACCGTAGATATGCGGTGTGAAAATCATAGATGACTTGTCCGGTAAAGTTGTCGCTGCCGGCATACATCAATTCCACAAAGAGTGAAGGAATCCAATCGGATACATTCACCATCTCATCCGCAGCCGGTTTGAAGTGTTCCTGATAAGAGGTTTTTACACCTGTATATCCCGGCACATCGGCGAGGATGGAGATTGTAAGGGATGGAGTGGAAAGTGACTGGGTGCTGTCTTTGGAGGTTGCGGTAAAAGTCAGCATCGACATTGGGTCGGATTTTTCGGTATACCATATGGAAACAAACTTGGCCCCGGCCGATGGAGAGCCTTGCGTGTAGCTTTTCAGCCAATTGTATTCGACACCTAGGGCATCATATAGTTGTGAAACGGTTTTGGGCCATTGCTCATCAGTCGTATCTTTTGTGAAAAACTCATAGGTTACTTTATATAAACGTTCTTGATTAAAATCGAAATGGATATTTGCAGCCAGCCCATGAATAACTACGGGTTCGTCCTGAAGATACCCAAACGTATCCACTAGTTCCGATTGAACCATTCCCGGATCATACTTGTCCAACGCAAACCGACCGGCTTCGCCATCGTACAATTGGGAAAATTCGATGGCTCGTTTCTCGGAGACTTTATCATCACCCGGGTTGCCGCATGCGGTGGCGGAAATGAAACACAGAAGTATCGCAGTGATGGCCAACACTCTTTTTTTCATGAGCCCCGTCCTCCTTTTTCACCCAAAAGATACCACAATTTTCCTTGAATGTCACTGTTTATAATATCTTTTCATTTATACCGGAATCGGTTAAAATACAGAAAGGAGAAAGAACTATGGATATAAAAATTCGTCATATGAAGAAGTCCGACTGGGACGCTGTGTCTCGCATTTATAAAGAGGGCATTGAAACCAAAACAGCCACTTTTCAACAGGATGCGCCATCGTATGGAGAGTGGAATCGGGATCATATGAAACCCTGCCGCTTTGTTGCGGAAAATACAAATGGTGAAGTCGTTGGGTGGGCAGCCCTGACCCCGGTGAGCAGCCGCTGCGTGTATCAGGGAGTAGCTGAGGTCAGTGTTTATGTGACCCCTTTTGACAAAGGTAAAGGAATCGGGGAAGCGCTGCTTTTGAATTTGATTGAGGCTTCGGAAGAAGCCGGAATCTGGACATTGCAGTCTTCCATCATTTCAACCAATAAAGCCAGCATCCGGCTTCACGAAAAGTGCGGGTTCCGCATGATCGGGTATCGGGAGAAGATCGCACGGGATATGGATGGCGAATGGCAGAACATTGTAATGCTTGAGAGACGTTCCCAAATATAGGGCAGTATGTTATACTCATAAAAAACGGAGGCAAAACATGACATTATCTGACAATATGGTCATCAATGGATTTTCAATCGCTATATTAGTGCTTGTAATCGTATACTATGAAAGAAATGGGGACAAGGCATCCAGACATACCAGATTGTTTCTGGGAATGCTCATGCTTGGTGTTGTCATGATGGTTGTGGACAGTCTGGGTCGGTTTGACGGACATGCGGATACCTTTTATCCGACAATCAATGCCATCGGAAATTTTCTCATCTTTGCCTTGGCACCGGTGTTGCCTTCTCTTTGGTTATTATATGTGTATTACTATATTTCGCCGGACGGCAAAATTTCCAATTTCATCAAAGTTTCAATCATTGGCGTCAACACCATCATCCTGACATTGGTCATCGCCTCCCAATATAACGGCTGGCTTTATGTCATTGATGCGATTAACATCTATCATCGCGGGCCTTATTATATGATTTCACCAATTCTGACTTTTTTCTTGCTGATTACCTCAACTGTCTATGTTGTTATGTATAAAAGCAAAATCCAACACACGCATTTTGTGCCATTTTTGGTATTTCCACTGGCACCATTCATCGGCACCATTTTGCAGTCCGTCATCTATGGATATCCGTTTGCGCTGATGGGACTGATTTTCTCGGTCCTTATGATCTCATTCTTTGCCCAGAGCATCGAGACCAATGTGGATTATCTGTCAGGAGTCTACAACAGGAAGCGGCTGGAAGGATATCTGCACAAAAAAATTGCCAATAGCTCAAGCAACAATACTTTTTCCGCCATCATGGCGGATGTAAATGGATTGAAGGAAATCAATGACACGTATGGGCATACTGTTGGGGATGAAGCATTGATTACAATCTCCAGTCTCCTGCGGAGCATTCTCCGTTCCAATGACTTTGTGGCAAGATATGGGGGAGACGAATTTTGCATTATTTTGGACACGTCAAACGAGGAGACGCTGGCCAGGGTCGTCAGCAAAATCAAGCGGCAACTGGCTGCTTATAACGAAATGAGCCTAAAGCCCTACCAGTTGGGCTTGAGCATGGGATACGCTGTATATGACCCGGCATCCGGACAGAACGAAAAAGAATTTTATACTACCATTGACGCACAAATGTATGAGGACAAAAAGAAACACCACATTGCCAACCTTAAGTTTCGGTAATGTCTTTGAAATGGAAGGAACTTCGTCCACTGGCATAATCCGCCACAATCTGGCCGTTGCCGTGCAACTTGTATTTGTAGGTGACCAGCCCGTCCAATCCAACCGGTCCTCTGGCATGGAGCTTGCCGGTGCTGATGCCCACTTCCGCCCCGAATCCATACCGGTACCCATCGGCAAAGCGGGTGGAGCAGTTATGATAGACGCCGGCTGAATCCACAAGGTTCATGAAGGTGTCTGCCGCGTCCGAATCTTCAGTGACAATACAATCCGTATGATGTGAACCGTAGCGGTTGATATGGGAGATGGCCTCTTCCAGAGACTCTACGGTTTTTATTGTGAGGATATAATCCAGATATTCCTTATAGTCCGCTTCGGATTTTGCAGGACGGCATTCGATATGGACGCCTGAAAGCAGATTGATTCTCTCCAATAAATCCTTTGGCGCATCCTTATGAAGCAGTAGTGTCTCCACCGCATTGCAGGCTGCCACGTACTGGGTTTTGGAATCCACAATGATGGCCGCAGCTTTTTCCGGATCCGCTGATTTGTCGATGTAGACGTGGCAGATTCCGTCAGCGTGGCCCATCACAGGAATTTTGGAGTTTGCCATGATATATTGGACAAACTCGTTGGAACCCCTGGGGATGATCAAGTCGATGGACTCATGGCATTTGAGCATTTCTTGTATTTCACTCCGACTTTCCACCAGAGTGACAAACCCCTCTGGCAGTCCGGCTTTGATACCTGCTTCGGAGATAATTTCAAAAAGGACACGGTTGGTTTCAGCCGCCTCGCTTCCACCCTTCAGGATGGCGCAATTGCCGCTTTTGATGCAGAGAGTCGAGATTTGGATCAGCGCATCGGGTCGGGACTCGAATATTACCCCGATGACTCCAATGGGGCAGGTCACTTTTTCAAGCAAAAGATCCGCATCCAGTTCCCTTTTTAGAAGGGTGCGAAACAGAGGGTCCTGAAGACCAATCAAATCCCGGATGCCGCTTAGGACGTCGGCTAGCTTTGATTCGTTGAACTTGAGCCGTGCGACGATTGGACCCGGCAGGTTATCCTGTTCGGCTCGCTTCAGGTCTTTGGCATTTGCGGTGAAAATCAAAGCCTGATGTTGTTCCAGGGCGGCAGCGACGGCTGCCAGAGCCTGATTTCGCTTGGCTTCGGCAGTGTTTGCCATATTGTAACTATCTTCTTTTACTCTTCTTGCGATGACTCGGAAATCCATGTTTCTGTTATCCTTTCCAAAAGCCGGGCAACCAACAAATTGGTTTCGGCGTAGTTGATTTCTTCTTCTTTGCGCAGAATCAGGTAGCCGCTTTCACAGTGGGGTGTGAAAGCGAAGTCGTCTTCCAAAAGCCCCAGACCGCGCAAATCGATTAATGCAAGGTGCTGTTCCATCATTGGCGTCAGCTCCAGTTGGAACTCCCGTTTTGATGAGGAGAAATCCCAAGAGCAGGTACCCCCGGGGCCGCAGCTTTCCAGCAGACTGTCATAGCAGGTATGGCTGATGGGTTCATGCCGTTGCATGCCTGAAATAATCAGCCGGTTGTTTCCGAACACCATACGATTGACGAGAAAGGAGTGGCGGGGCGTCCGAACGGGAAAACCCAGGTTGTACATCGCCTTGTGCACTTCGGTCTTGTCCAGTACCCGCAAAAGCCGGTGCAGCTGAATCACGTCGTCGCGGTTGTGGAGAAGAATTTTTTCTTCAGTTTCCGGTTCTCGGTTGATCAAATAGTCCATATACATAGAAGCGCTTTCTGCGCCTGAAATTTCATCCATTCTGTTTTCCCATAGCCCCAGGAAATCCTCCAGCGTCTTTTGTTTCAGGTTTGGCAGGTACTGACGCAGGGGTGAAAATTTGCGGACTACCGTGTAAAGGTCCAGGTTGTATGGATAGGGTATCCGGTTAGCGGAATCACCCATGACGGAAGGTCCCAAAACCCGTTTCGCCCGGCCATCCACAAAAGGGATGTCAAAGCTTTTGCCATTGTAGGTGACCACAACGTCCAGAGAATCCAGGACTGCTAAGGTGGCCAGCAAAACCTCTTCTTCATCCGCCAGGGACTCGGCAAAGTATTGGGTCAAAACAAGACCATCGTCTTCCGGAATAAGAAATCCAGACAATATAATATGACTGTTAAAAGGAGACAGTCCAGTGGTTTCAATATCAAAAACGCCCATCCGCAAATTCTTGAAATACTGGTTGAAGGGCGCAGAAGAAAACTGTGGTGATGTGATTTTTTCGATGATGGTTTTCATGGGCATATTGTATCACATGACCCTCTTTGATGCAAAAAACAAAATAGACTGCAAAGCAGTCTATTTTGTTCAAAAGGGGTATTGGGATTAGAGATTAATGAGGTTATCAGGGGGATAACCACAACGTAAGCATATCAGAAGTGTGGAAAAAATCAAGAGGAATTTCGTATAATCACATAAAATACATGGAAATTTTCCGTATAAATTTACACTTGGAGATGTTATAATTGCCCTATGCAAAAAAACAATTGAAATACCAATGAAACCCAGGAGAGGACTCCCATGAGCGCGATAAAACAACTAATGACAAAGAGCCGTAAAATTGTCCTGAAGATAGGCAGCAATGTGCTGTCATCGGATGATGGGACTGTGAATAAAGTTGCCCTCCACAGGCTGGTGGAGCAAGTCAAAGAATTGATGGATCAGGGCAAACAGGTTATTATTGTGTCGTCCGGCGCCGGCATCTGCGGCGTCGGTGCGATGGACAAATGGAGCCGCAGAAATGACATCAACTACAAACAGGCACTATGCGCCATCGGTCAGGTGGAACTGATGATGGCGTACAAAGAATTCTTTTCCGACTTCGGAATCCTTGTAGGGCAAATGCTTCTGACCGGTCAGGATTTCAGTGATGATCAAAGGACCTTGCATATCAGAAACACACTTTTCACACTGGTGGATGAAGGGGTGGTTCCGGTCATCAATGAAAACGATTCAGTCAGCGTGGAAGAAATCAAAATCGGGGACAATGATACCTTGGCGGCTCTGACGGCCAACCTTTGGAATGCGGATGTGATGATATTACTCAGCGATATTGACGGAGTATATGACAAGGATCCCAAAAAGAACAAGAACGCCCTCCTTCTGGAAGAGGTTCACGATATCGATGTTCTCGCCGAACAAATCGACACTTCCGGCCGTAGCGCTTTTGGGACCGGTGGAATCGTCACCAAATTGTCAGCGGCAAAGTTGGTCGCCAAGCATGGCATTCCCACAATTCTGCTGAACGGCAAAAAACCGGACATCCTTCGAAACGCTCACGCCGGCACAGAAACCGGCACTGTGTTTTTTCCAAGATAACGAAACAGGAGGACGATTATGAATATCGGATTTTTAGGCACCGGAAACATGGGCGGCGCCATCATCAGCGGATATGCCAAACAAGCCAAAGGAAACGGGGAGACCCTTCTGGCCTTTGATTTGAATACAGAAAAGTTGGCGGCATTGTCGGAGAAGACCGGCGTGCTGGCCTGCGATAGCCAGGAAGAATTGGTCACTCGTTCCGATGTGGTGGTCCTGGGTCTCAAACCCAACATTTTTGACACGGTGTTGCCTGAAATCGCACCCCTTTTCACAGAAGGGAAGATTGTCGTCACCATGGCGGCGGGGATCAGCATCGGCTTTATCGAGTCCTATCTTGGACCAAAGACACCCATTGTCCGGATTATGCCCAACACACCGGCTATGGTGAACCAGGGAATGACAGCAGTCAGCAGGAACGACAACGTGGATGACGATACCTTTCAACAGATTTTCAAAATGTTCACCGCCATCGGCAGAGCCGAAGAAGTTCCGGAAGAATTGATTCACTGCGTGATAGGTGTCAGCGGAAGCAGCCCGGCATATACATATATGTATATCGATGCCCTTGCCAACGAAGCAGTCAAAAACGGTATGGATTATGATCAGGCGGTGATTTTTGCGGCGCAATCGGTGCTGGGTGCGGCGGCGATGGTACTTGAAACCGGAGAAAGTCCGGAGCAGCTTAGGATCAACGTATGTTCTCCTGGCGGCACCACAATCGAAGCAGTCCGGGTGCTTTCAGCCAATGGCTTTGAAGAATGCATTGCCCAGGGATTCCGGGCAGCGGTGGCAAAATCAAAAGAAATGTCCAAGTAGGGGAGATCAAATGTTTTTTGAAGAAAAGACCATCAGCACAGAAAGAATCTATGAAGGTGCAATCCTGAATCTGCGGCGGGACAAAGTCACCATACACAGCGGAGGCACATCCTACCGGGAAATCGTCGAACACAACGGTGGCGCTGTGGCGGTGCCTATGACCGCTGACGGCAAAGTCATTATGGTGAGGCAATATCGTAAGGCGATTGAACGTCCCGTGCTGGAATTGCCGGCTGGCAAAATAGAAAAAGGGGAAGAGCCACTCGAAACGATAATCCGCGAACTCCAGGAAGAAACAGGCTATACTGCCGGACATTTTGAACTTCTGACAGCCTTTTATCCATCTGTGGGATATACCAATGAAGTATTGTATGTATATTTAGCCACCGACTTGACAGCCGGTCCCACCAACTATGACGAGCACGAAGCTATGGATATCTTGGAGGTTGATTTTGAAGAGGCACACAATATGGTGGTTGGCGGGGAAATCAGGGACGCCAAAACCATGCTTGGGATTCTTTTGGCGAAAAACCATTTTGAAAGGGCATAATTTTTATTGTAAACCAATACCCCTTCAGATATACTGATGTCACTGTAGTGAATGTGCGGGGGATGAACTATGTACCAGGACGAATTTGTAAGATATCTAGAAAAAGAGAAAAAAATGGCCCAGAACACTCTGGAAGCATACAAGCGGGATGTGATGGACTTTTTTGTTTTTGCTAAAGAGGCCGGCGTGGAAGATGCGACCGCCGTTTCAAATACTGACGTGGTGTCATATCTATTGCAGATGAAATCTGACAACAAGTCCGCAGCTACGGTGAACCGAAAACTTGCTTCCATCCGGGCTTATTATAATTTCCTTCAGGAAAAGGGCAAAATCAAGGGGAATCCAACCCTTGGAATCAAGTCCCCAAAAATTGAACGCAAAGAACTGGAATACCTGACATTGGAAGAAGTGGATCTGCTGCTTCAAATGCCGGACAAAAGCATTCGTGGCATGCGTGACAGCGCAATTTTGGAACTGCTTTATGCCACTGGAATCCGGGTCAATGAAATCATCGCGGCAAATGTGGAAGATGTGAACCTTCGGATCGGTTTCTTCACCTGCCCCGGCGAACACGGCAAAGCAAGAATCATCCCGATGGGCAGACCGGCCAGAAAAGCGGTGGAAGAATATATTTTCGATGCCAGGGACATGCTTCTCAAAGACAAAAAATCCGAGAACGCTCTTTTTGTCAATTATTTCGGCCAGCGAATGACAAGGCAGGGCCTATGGAAAATCTTAAAAGAATACGCAACCAAAGCTGGCATCAGCAACAAGTTGACTCCACATATTCTAAGGAACTCTTTTGCGGTGCATATGATCCAAAATGGAGCGGACCTGAAATCCCTGCAGGACTTGCTGGGCCATGAAGACATTTCTGCCACGCAAGTTTATCTCACTGTGACAAAGAACCGGATCAAAGACGTCTACGACAAAACCCATCCCAGGGCATAAACTGCCTGCATAAATCAAAAATCCCGGCCGAAAGGCCTGCAGCTTAGGAGAAATTATGGACTTTTGGATTATATTATTGTGCGCGCTGGGCATTACCCTTGCCACAACACCTCTAGCCATTAAGATTGCACACAAAACCGGTGCCATCGATATCCCCAAGGACAACCGAAGGGTGCATCAAAGACCGGTGCCCCGGATCGGCGGAATGGCAATTTTTTTTGGTACGACGCTGGCAATTCTTCTGGCGATGGCCATGAATTTGCTTGGAACGCCTGATACAGAAATGAAAATCGCCGGAATCTTATTCGGCGGCGTATTCATCTATTTATTGGGCACAGTGGACGATTTCAGAAACTTGCCGGCCTTGGTCAAACTGTTTGGCCAAATCGGTTGTGCGGTTGTGGTATTCGCCTTCGGAAACCGTATTGATTTCATCGCCAATTATCTTGGAGAAGGAACCCAGCATCTGGCCTGGGCGGTCAGCCTTATTGTGACCATCGTTTGGATTGTCGCAATCACCAACACCATCAACCTGGTCGATGGGTTGGACGGACTGGCAACTGGCATATCCGCCATAGCGTCTCTTTGCATCGCCTATGTGGCATACATCTTTGGATATTATCCCACCTGTCTATGTCTGCTGGCGGTTGCCGGCAGCTCGCTGGGATTTCTGCCCTTCAATTTTTATCCGGCCAAGACCTTTATGGGTGATGGAGGGTCTTTGTTCCTGGGCTTTATGATTGCCAACCTATCGATTCTCGAACCGGTAAAAAGGGCGACCATGGTTGCTGTGCTGATTCCGGTATTGGTACTGGCGCTTCCGTTGTTTGATACGGTATGGGCCATCCTTCGCAGGAAAGTCAACGGCAAACCGATTATGCAGGCTGACAAAGGACACATTCACCACCGCCTGATGCGGACAGGAATGGGCCAAAGAAGAACGGTGCTGTGCCTTTATGGCATTTGCGGTATCATGGGTGTCGCAGCTGTGCTGATGAGCCGGGAATTGTACGTGGAATGTCTGGGGCTTCTGGGTGTGGCGGCTACCTTCGTTTTGGTGGTTATGACAGATATGAACGACCTTCGTCCCCGAATCAAAAAAGACGGGGATGCGGATGGAACGAAGAAAGCAGGCAAGACTACTTAAAAGCCACATTAATACCAAAAAAACCTTGCAATGGCAGTCCTGCCGTGCTAAAATATACAAGTTATTACGGGCGGTCCTCTGAGTATAAAAAGATACCATGAACGTCTTGGAGGGAAGGAGGAATTACCAATGGACATTTTACAAGCAATCACCAAAGAGTACGAAAAAAATGACATCCCTGCGTTTAATGTGGGAGACACCGTTAAGGTACACATTAAAATCAAAGAAGGCACAAGAGAAAGAATTCAGATCTTTGAAGGCTTTGTACTGAAGAGACAGAATGGTGGAATCACAGAAACTTTCACTGTCAGAAGAATCGCTTCCGGCGTAGGCGTTGAAAAAACGTTCCCGCTCCATTCACCAAAAATCGATAAAATCGAGATCGTGAAGAAGGGCCAAGTCAGAAAAGCGAAGCTGAACTATATGCGTGAGCGTACAGGTAAGGCAGCGAAAATCAAGACAAGCGCCAACAGTGAACAAATCTTGGCCGCCGAAAGAGCAGCCGCCGACGCAAAAGCAGCAGAAGCCGCAGCAATCATTGCAGCCGAAGCCGCAGCCGCAGAAGCGAAAGCAGCAGCAGAAGCCGCCGCAGCAGCGAAAGCAGAAGCTGAAGCAGCCGAAGCCGCAGCAAAAGCTGAAGCAGAAG
>Ga0315272_10001878_pt1 | contig 10351 bp, 9 predicted proteins | sample C3_middle_MG_FD_203918 | JGI IMG/M metagenome (GOLD analysis project Ga0315272, IMG submission 203918) | Sediment microbial communities from Yellowstone Lake, YNP, Wyoming, USA - C3_middle | ecosystem: Environmental > Aquatic > Freshwater > Lake > Sediment | place: USA: Wyoming | collected...
TCAGCGCGGCGATCTGGGCAAAGATCTCGGCCACCAGGCGCGGCGCGAGGCCCATGCTGGGCTCGTCGAGCAGCAGCAGCCGGGGCTCGGCCATCAGCGCGCGCCCGATCGCAAGCATCTGCTGCTGGCCGCCCGACAGCGTGCCGGCCGGCTGCCGGCGTTTGTTCTGCAGCGCCGGGAACAGCGCCAGCACCGGCTCCAGCCCGGCGCTCGAACCGCGCGCAAACGCGCCGAGCAGCAGGTTGTCTTCGACGCTCAAGGGGCCGAACACCTGCCGCCCTTCGGGCACCTGCACGATGCCGAGCTGCACGCGCTGGCGCGCCGAGCGTCTTGCCAGGTCCTGGCCGTCGAAGCGGATCGAGCCGCTGCTGGCCGGCTGCACGCCCGAGATCGTTCGCAACAGCGTCGTCTTGCCGGCACCGTTCGCGCCCACCAGCGCCACCAGTTCGCCGCGGCCCACGCGCAGCTCGACACCGGCGAGTGCCGGGATGCGGCCGTAGCGGCTGCCGAGCGCGCTCACTTCAAGCATGGCTGGGCAGGGCCGATTCGACCCCGAGATAGGCCTCGATCACGCGCGGATCGTGCGCGATCTGCGCCGGCGCGCCTTCGGCGAGCTTCCTGCCGTGGTCGAGCACCAGCACATGGTCCGACACCTCCATCACGAGCCGCATGTTGTGTTCGACCAGGATCACGGTCGTGCCGTCGGCGGCCAGATGCTTGATGAGCGCATCGATCGCGCGCGCTTCGGTCTGGTTCAACCCGGCCGCTGGTTCGTCGAGCAGCAGCAGCTGCGGCTCGCAGGCGAGCGAACGTGCGATCTCGAGCCGCTTCAGCGCGCCGTAGGGCATCGCATCGGCGCGCGCTTGTTCATAGTCGGCCAGGCCGACGCGCTGCAGCAGGCGCCGCGCCACGTCGCGGCAGGCGCGCTCGGCGCGCGCCAGCGCCGGCGTGCGCAGCAGCGCCGCCAGCAGCGAGCAAGGCTCGCGCAGGTGGCGGCCCGTCATCACGTTTTCCAGCGCCGTCATGTTGAAGAACACCTGCAGGTTCTGGAACGTGCGCGCGATTCCGGCGGCGGCGAAACGGTGCGTGGCCTGGCCCGTGAGGTCGCGCCCGTCGAGCCGAATCTGGCCGCTGTCGGGCACATCGACGCCGCTCAGCATGTTCAGCAACGTCGTCTTGCCGGCGCCGTTCGGGCCGATGATCGAATGCACCGCGCCGCGCCGGATGTCGAACGACACGCCCTCGATCGCGTGCAAGCCGCCGAAGGCCTTGCAGACGTTGTGAACCGCCAGCAGCGTCATTTGCCGCCCCACCCCAGCCGGCGCCCGAGGGTCGGCACGATGCCCTGCGGGAAGAACACCATGGTCGCGATCAGCACCGCGCCGAACACCATCATCTCGTAGTCCTTCAGCGCCGTCAGCATTTGCGGCAGCGTCGTCAGCACGACAGCACCGACGACTGCACCGAAGATCGACGCCATGCCGCCGAACACGACCATGATGACGAGCTCGACCGAGTGCATGAACGAGGCCTTGGCCGGCGTGATGAAGCCCGCGTAATGCGCGGTCAGCGCGCCGGCGATCGCAGCGAACACGGCCGAGATGACGAACACCTGCAGCTTGAAGCGCGCGCTGTCGATGCCGAGCGTCTCGGCCGCGATCTCGGACCCGTGCAGCGCGCGCAGCGCGCGCCCGGTGGGCGACTCGATCAGGTTCAGCGCCAGCCAGACCGAGAGCAGCAGCGCCGCGCCGCAAATCCAGTACCAGGTCGATTCACCCCGGATCACCTTGCCGAACAAGGCCAGCGCGGGCACCGCCATGCCGTCGGGCCCGCCGGTGATGCGGTCTTCGGTGCTGAGCACGATCGAGATGATGATGCCCAGACCGAGCGTGGCCATCGCCAGCGTGTGGCCCTTCAGCCGCAACGTCGGCCGGCCGACGATGTATGCAAGCAGCCCGACCAGCGCGCAACTCATCGGCAGCGCGAGCCAGGGCGGCCAGCCGTGGCTTGCCGAAGGAATTGCCGAGCCGTAGCCGCCGAGCGCGAAGAAGCCGGCGTGCCCCAGGCTGATCTGGCCGGCGTAGCCGATCAGCAGGTTCAGGCCGACGCAGACGATCGCGTTCAGCGCCACCAGGATCGCGATCTCGTAGAAGTAGTTGTTGCTCAGCGCCAGCGGCAACAACGCGATCACTGCGGCGAGCGCAAGCATGCCGCCGGTGCGCGGATGAGCCGCCCATTGCCGCAGACCGGATAGCCCCCTAAACACGGTCGCTGCGGCCTGCGCCAAGCAGGCCCCTCGGCAGGAAGAACAGGACCCCGAGGATGATGACGAAGGCGATCGCATCCTTGTACGCCGACGACACAAAGCCGGCCCCCAGCCCCTCGGCCAGGCCGAGCAGCAGCCCGCCAAGCACCGCACCGCTGAAGCTGCCCAGGCCGCCGAGCATCGCCGCGGCGAAACCCTTCAGGCCGAGCATGATGCCGGCGTCGTACGAGGTGAATGCGATCGGCGCGATGAGCACGCCGCCGAGCCCGCCGAGCATCGCGGCCAGGCCGAAGCTGGCGAACAGCACGGCGCGGGTGTTGATGCCGACCAGCCTTGCGGCGAGCGGGTTGTACGAGGTGGCGAGCATCGCCTTGCCGAACAGCGTGCGGCCGAAGAACCACGACAGCGCGGCCACGGCGAGCGCGGCACCGCCCAGCACCCACAGGCTCTGCGGCAGCACGGTGGCGCCCATGAAGCGCAGCGGCGCATCGCCCGAGAACGCCGGCAGCGAGTGCACGCGCTTGTCCCAAAGCACCTGCGCGATGCCGCGCAGCAGCAGCGAGGCCCCGATCGTGATGATGATCAGCGTCACCGTGTCGGCATGGCGCGCCGGCTCGATCGCGAGCTTTTCGAGCAGCAGCCCGACCATCACCGCGGCCAGGATCGCAAGCGGCAGCGCCGCCGCCAGCGGCAGCCCGGCGCCGACCAGCGTCACCGCGCTCATGCCGCCGATCATGACGAACTCGCCCTGCGCGAAGTTGATCGCGCCGCTGGCGTTGAAGATGATCGAGAAGCCGAGCGCGACAAGGGCGTAGATCGCGCCGACGGTGAGTCCGCTGGCAACGTACTGGAGCCACTGGCTGTGCATCGCGGCGGCCCGGCTGATCACTGCGTTAGCGCGTCACTTCACCATCGCCCAGTTGCCGTCCTTGACCTCGAGCATGACGAATGCGCTGAGGTCCAGCCCCAGGTGGTCGCTGGCCGACATGTTGACGACGCCGCCGGTGCCGACATAGCCCCGCGTCGCTTCGATCGCATCGCGCAGCTTGGCCTTGTCGGTCGATCCCGTGCGCTTGATCGCGTTCACCACCAGCATCAGGCCATCGTAGGCGTGGCCGCCGAAGGTCGAGACGTCGGTTTTGAAGCGCGCTTCATAGTCGCGCTTGTAGGCGGTGACGACCGGCTTTTGCGGGTCGTTGCCGGGCAGCAGGTCGGGCACCAGCAGCGCAGCCGCCGGCAGGCGCACGCCTTCGGCGGCGGGACCGGACAGCTTCACGTACTCCTTCGAAGCCACGCCGTGCGACTGGTACAGCGGCAGCGTCAGCCCGACCTGCTGGTAGTTGCGCGTCACGATCGCCGGCCCCTGGCCGAAGCCGGCATTCAGCACCGCCTGCGCGCCGCTGGCGCGGATCTTCGTCAACTGCGCTGTCATGTCGGTGTCGGCGGCGCCGTAGGTCTCGTCGGCCGTGATCTCGATGCCGTACTTCGGCGCGACCTTCAGGCATTCGCCTCGCATCGACTTGTCGAAGCCGCCGCTGCCCGAAATCAGCGCCACCTTGCCCAGCTTGCGCGCCTGCAGGTCGACGAAGATCTTCTCGCACGCCATGCGGTCGGTGTGCGGCGTCTTGAAGACCCATTTCTTCACGGGCTCGATGATCACCACCGCGCCGGCGAGCGAAATGAAGGGCGTGCCCGCGGCCTCGACGAGCGCCACCGCCGCCATGGTGGTGCCGGTCGTCGAGCCGCCGACGATGACGTCGACCTTGTCCTGTTCCAGCAAGCGCTTGGCGAAGGTGCGCGCCTTCTCGGCGTCGCCAGCGTCGTCGTAGGCGACGAGCTGGAGCTTGCGGCCGAGCAGCCCGCCCTCGGCGTTGATGCGTTCGATCACCATCTCGAGCGTCTTCTGCTCCGGGTCGCCGAGGAACGCCGCCGGCCCGGTCACGGACAGGAAGCTGCCGATACGGATCGGCTCCTGTGCGAGCGCGGGCCCGCCGCCGAGCAGCGCACCGGCCAGGGCCAGCGCGCCGTTGCGCCGAAAGGCGCGAATGCTCGTCATGAATCTCATGTCAGTCTCCTATTGCATCAACACAACGCCGCCGCGATGCGGCCAAACAAAGCCGGCGCGGCCCGAACCCGGTGCACCCGCCGCTGAAAACTCCAGGCCATCAGAGCGCGCTGGATGCACGGGCCGATCGGCCGAAACGGATAGACTTCCCCACTTAAACTCATTCTGGTACCGGAATGCGGCAATTTATTTGATCTAGTTCAATCCTGGATGGCGCCCTTGATCCCCACAATGACTTCGAAGCGGCCTGCCGGGCCCAACGCGGCGCTTTCCACTGCCCCCGCGGACGGACCGATCGTGCGTGCGGTGCAGCGCGCCGACCTCGATCAAGTCATCGCCATCGATGCCGGCGTCACCGGGCTGGAAAAGCGCAAGTACTGGGCCTCGGTGTACCGGCGCTACGGCAGTGGCGAGCGCAGCGAACAGCAGTTCCTGGTGGCGATCGACCAGGGGCGCGTGGTCGGTTTCATCATCGGCGAAGTGCGCGACTGGGAGTTCGGCTCGCCGCCTTGCGGCTGGGTGTTCGCGATCGACGTCTTGCCGCAGGCCCGGCTCGGCGGCATCGGCACGCGCCTGCTCGAAACCATCAGCGCCGCGTTCCGGCGCGCCGGCGTGCGCAAGCTGCGCACCATGCTCGCGCGCGACAACCCGCTGATCCTGTCGTTCTTCCGCAGCCAGGGCATGATGGCCGGGCCACTGATCTCGCTCGAGATGGATCTGGAATGAGGTTGCAGAAGAACACGCTGCTCGCGCTGTACAGCGTGCTCGAGTCCGCGGGCGAACCCGAGACCCACATCGCCGCGGTGAGAATCGCCGACAAGTACGGCGTCTCTTCGCACCACCTGGCCAAGGTGCTGGCCGAACTTGCACGCGCCGGCATCCTGGAATCGGTGCGTGGCGCCGGCGGCGGCTACCGCTTCGCGGGCAATCCGCGGCGCCTCACGCTGATGGACATCATCCAGATGTTCGAGGAATTCTCCCCGCCCGTGGCGCAACGAAATGCGCCGGGTGAGGTGACGCCTGTCGACCGCGCGCTGGGCGTCGTGCTTGCCGAAATCGACGAGAACGCGAAGGCCACCTTCAGCTCGATCACGCTCGCGACCCTGCTGCGCTTGATCGACAAGCAGCAAGGCGAGGCGGCGGCGGACGCGTTGCGTGGCGAGGCGGTTGCGGCTGCGCGGCCCGCCGCCGCACCGCGCACTGCAGCGCGCAAGCCGTCGGCCCGGCGCTGACCCTCTGCGGCCGGCTCAACCTGCGCAGCGCCGCGGGTCGACCGCCAATCAGGCGCTGCCGCCGGCGCGGCGCGATGGGCCGTCCCGGTCTGCGCGCGTGATCGCAGTGCCCGGCGCATGCAAGCAGCACGTCGCATGAGAGCAGCACGTCGCGCGAAACCAGCACGTCGCACGAAAGCAGCACGTCGCATGCGTCCTTGAACCAGTTCAAGGACGCATGTGCGGCCTCGGGTGGACGATGCGCAGGCTCGCATTTCGCCCGCAGTCACCCGGCTCAACCCTGGGCGCTGCACCACAACAGCCATCGCACGGAGAGCCACCATGAAGCCGATTCGACCCACGACGATCGCATGCGCCTTGATCGCCGCGTTCGCCTTCGCCGCTCAGGCGCAGGAAAAGAAACCCGCGGATGCGGCCGACAAACATGTCACCCTACCCGAGGCCGCCTACCAGTCAGGTGCGTCGCCGCTGGCCGGCGAGAACATGTACCACAGCACCAACCCGAAGGCACCTCCGATGACGCTGGCCGAGTTTGATCTCGGCCGCAAGACCTACTTCGAACGCTGCGCCGGTTGCCACGGCGTGCTGCGCAAGGGTGCCACCGGCAAGCCGCTGACGCCCGACCTCACGATTCCCAAGGGCACCGCGTATCTGAAGGTCTTCATCGCCTACGGTTCGCCCGCCGGCATGCCGAACTGGCAGACCTCGGGCGAGATGGACGAGAAGACCGTGGACCTGATGGCGCGCTACGTGCAGCAAGACCCGCCGGTGCCGCCCGAGTTCGGCATGGCACAGATGAAGGCGACCTGGAAGGTCACCGTGCCGCCGGCGCAGCGGCCGACGAAGAAGATGAACAGCTACAACATCGAGAACATCTTCTCGACCACGCTGCGCGACACCGGAGAGGTGGCGCTGATCGACGGCGACACGAAGAAGATCATCAACATCGTCAAGACCGGCTATGCGGTGCACATCTCGCGCACTTCGGCGTCGGGCCGCTACCTGTTCGTCATCGGGCGTGACGCCAAGATCAACATGATCGACCTCTGGATGCCCACGCCCGACAACGTGGCCGAGGTGCGCATCGGCCTCGAAGCGCGCTCGGTGGATACGAGCAAATACAAAGGCAAGGAAGGCGACTTCACCGACAAGCTGGCGATTGCGGGTGCCTACTGGCCGCCGCAGTACGTGATCATGAAGGGCGACACGCTCGAGCCGCTGAAGATCGTGAGCACGCGCGGCATGGTCGTCGGCACGCAGGAATACCACCCCGAGCCGCGCGTCGCGTCGATCGTGGCCTCGCACTTCAAACCCGAGTTCGTCGTCAACGTCAAGGAGACCGGCAAGACACTGATGGTGGACTACTCCAACATCGACGCGCTCAAGGTCACCGAGATCGGCTCCGCCCCGTTCCTGCACGACGGTGGTTGGGACTCGTCCAAACGCTACTTCATGGTCGCGGCGAACCAGAGCAACAAGATCTCCGTGATCGACGCCAAGGAAGGCAAACTCACCGCGCTCATCGACGTCGGCAAGATCCCGCACCCGGGGCGGGGCGCGAACTTCATCCATCCGAAGTTCGGCCCGGTCTGGTCGACCGGCCACCTGGGTGACGAGTCGATCTCGCTGATCGGCACCGACCCGCAGCAGCACAAGGAATACGCGTTCAAGAAAGTCGCCGAGTTGAAGGGCCAGGGCGGCGGGGCGCTGTTCATCAAGAGCCACCCGAAGAGCAAGCACCTGTACTCCGACACGCCGCTCAACCCCGATGCGAAGATCTCGCAGTCGGTGGCGGTGTACGACATCGACAACCTCGACAAGGGCTTCACGGTGCTGCCGATCGCCGACTGGGCCGGCATCACCGACGACGGTGCCAAGCGTGTCGTGCAGCCCGAGTACAACAAGGCGGGTGACGAGGTGTGGTTCTCGGTCTGGTCGGCGAAGAACAAGCAGAGCGCGCTCGTGATCGTCGACGACAAGACGCTCAAGCTCAAGGCCGTGATCAAGGACCCGAGACTGATCACGCCCACCGGCCACTTCAACGTCTACAACACGCAGCACGACGTGTATTGAGCGCCCCAAGGCCGCCGCCTCGCGGCGACCGTCCCCCGCGGGGATCAAGGAAAGTGGCGAAGCCACATTTCCTTGAGAGCGCCCCAAGGCCGCCGCCTCGCGGCGACCGTCCCCCGCGGGGATCAAGGAAAGTGGCGAAGCCACATTTCCTTGTGAGACCAGGAACTCGCACATGAAAACCACCCTGTCGATCGCGCTCGTGCTGGCGCTGGCCCAAGGCGCCGCGTGGGCCGGCACCGAAGAGGCGATGACGAAGGCCGGTTGCTACGCCTGCCACACCAAGGACAAGAAGCTCGTCGGCCCGGCGTTCAAGGAGATCGCCGCCAAGTACAAGGGGCAGGACGTCACGGCCAAGCTGATCGAGAAGGTGCGCAAGGGCGGCTCGGGCACGTTCGGCCCGATCCCGATGGCGCCGAACGAACCGGACAAGATCAACGACGCCGACCTGAAGGCAGCGGTTGAACTGATCCTGAAGTCTTGAACCGGATGGGCGGGCTGCTGCTGATGCGGCTGCCTGGGGCGGCGGCCGCAGGCCAACCCGGTCCAACACGGCTCGGCGACCGAACGGCACGCCCGGCGAGTGCTGCCGGTTTCGGGCGCGGGCAGGTGGCTGTGGTCATGCCTTGACCCGGTGCTGCGTGAAGGACGGCAATCCGGCGCGGAGTTGACGCTGCGTCCGGCTGTTGCCTCGCAGCGGTCGCCCTTTTCAGTCTGTTGCCGGACCTTCGGCGTGCCGATGTCGCGGCGGCAGGGCGATGGCGGTACCCCCGTTCTCCGGCCCACGCTCGCGGGCGACCGTCGCGGCCTGCATCGAGTAGCCGCATCAACACCGCTGTGCCCTGCAATCTTGGGGGGCGACCGCGAATCGGGCTTGCGCCCGGGGGCACCACCACCGCCCTGATGCATCCGCAGAGGCGTGCCACGCCGTAGCCTGCGACCCCGGTGCCCGGGCCACCTGCCCTGCACCACGCTCGCACGCAACCCGCATCCCACGGCCCACGGCCCGCTCCGAACGCCAGCCACTGACCGCCAACCGCTTGTCGTCGCAGGCAGTTCGCTGGACGCTCAACTTGGGAGTCGGCTTTCTGGCGGCGAAGTGCCCGGTGATGCCGGAGTGACGAACAAGTATTCGCGTATCGTGACCTGTGTGGTGACAGTCCGCGACCGCGTGGCATCGCCCAGCCGGCCAGTGAAGGCCGACCGCATCGAGTCTTGCTTCCGTGCAATGCCCATCCCATTTTCGGATGAACGCGGCGGCGCGCTGGAGCATCGGCTCGATATCAATGTCGGCCAGGCGCGCACCACGCCAGAGAAGGGTCAGCGTGGGCACAATGCCCTCTTGACGGTGGGACGACCGAGGAGCTGCAGTTCGCGAGGCAGTTCGCTGGACGGTAAGCAAAGTTCCGCGGACATCGCTGAGCGAGACGTCTGTGAACCTTTGACCCGCGCCCACAAGCGCGCCGCATGTCAAACGCCGGCCTGAGCCTGCGTGCGGATCCGACCTCGCCCACGCTCACCACTGCGTTGCAGGGTTGGTGCGGCGTCCGGTCCAGCGTTCGATCACCTGTGACAGTTGCACGCTGCTTGCCGGCTTGGTCAGGAAGTCGTCCATGCCCGAGGCCAGGCCACGCTCGCGGTCGCTGGCCAGCGCGTCTGCCGTCAGGGCGACGATCGCGACTCGTCGGCCCGAGCCTTGCTCGGCGGCGCGGATACTGCGCGTGGCCTCGTAGCCGTCCATCCCGGGCATATGGCAGTCCATGAAGACGAGGTCGAAGTAGGTGTCCTGCACGCTGCGGATTGCAGCCGCACCGTCGTCCACCACCTGCACCTCGCAGCCGAGTCGTTCGAGCATCGCGGTGACGACCTGCTGGTTCACCGGGTCGTCCTCGGCCACCAGGACCCGGATCGAAGTCTCGTCCTCGGAATCGTCCACACGGTCGATCACCGGCCTGGCATCGGGCGCCTGCTTCAACGGTAGATCGACCCAGAAGCGCGAGCCCTCGCCGACGACGCTCTCCACCCCGAGACTCCCACCCATCAGCTCGGCCAGCTCCTTGACGATGGTCAGCCCCAGGCCCGTCCCGCCGTGACGCCTTGTGCTCGAGCTGTCCACCTGCGTGAAGGCATCGAAGATCGAGCCGATCTGCGCCGGGGGAATGCCGATGCCGGTGTCGCTTACCGAAAGGCGCACCGCCAGAGGATCGGCAGTCACCACAGTGACATCGAGTCGCACCGAGCCGTGTTCGGTGAACTTCACCGCGTTCTGCAGCAGATTCACGAGCAGCTGACGCAGCCGCAAAGGGTCCGCGTGGACACGCTGCGGCAGCGCTGTGTCGACCCGGCCGCTGACCTCGACCGCCTTGTCGCGCGCGGTCATGCGCACGAGATCGACCGCTTCGGACACCAATGCGCGCAGGTCCACATTCGACGCGTGAAGCGCCAGCCGGCCGGCCTCGATGCGCGAGAGGTCCAGCACGTCGTCGATCAACGCCAGCAACGCAGACGCCGAGCGGTGCGCCGTACGCACGTAACGCTGCTGCGTCGGCGTCAGCGGCGTGCCGATCAGCAGTTCGGTGGCGCCGAGGATGCCGTTCATCGGCGTGCGGATCTCGTGGCTGGTGACGGCCAGGAACTGCGACTTGGCGGCGTTCGCCTGCGCGGCCTGGGCGCGGGCGCGTTCGAGTTCGCTCGCCTGCTTGTGCAGCGCCAGTGCCT
>Ga0315272_10001879_pt1 | contig 10350 bp, 7 predicted proteins | sample C3_middle_MG_FD_203918 | JGI IMG/M metagenome (GOLD analysis project Ga0315272, IMG submission 203918) | Sediment microbial communities from Yellowstone Lake, YNP, Wyoming, USA - C3_middle | ecosystem: Environmental > Aquatic > Freshwater > Lake > Sediment | place: USA: Wyoming | collected...
CCACACCTTCATCCTGCGGGAAGTGCTGGAATTGCAGCGTCTTGGCTTCCAGATCGAGCCGGCTTCGGTGAATCCTCCGGACCGGCCGGCGGCGGGCCTGACCGAGGATGAGCGCGGGGAAGCCGCTCGCACGTTCTACATCAAAGATCAGGGTGCGGCCGGGGCCGCGGGCGCAGCGCTTACCTGCCTGCTGCGCGCACCGGGACGCTTCTTTTCAACGCTGCTCCGCGCTTTGAGTCTGGGTGGTCCCGATTTCAAGAAGCTCAGCTACCAGGTGTTCTATTTCGCCGAGGCGTGTCTGCTGGCCGAATGGATGCGCTCCAGGCGGCTGGGACACTTGCACGTTCATTTCCCCACGCCGGCGGCCATGGCCGGGCTGCTGGCCACGCGCCTGACCGGCGCAACGCTTTCCATCACCGTGCACGGCCCCGATGAGTTCTATGACGCGCCCGGCTTTCGCCTGACGGAGAAGATCCAGGCCTGCTTATTCCTCTGCGCGATCGGCTACTACGCCCGCAGCCAGTTGATGAAGCTGAGCGACCCTTCGCAATGGGACAAAGTCGAGATATCGCCGCTGGGCGTGGACGTGGAGCTTTTCTCTCCGCGCCCGTTCCGCGAGCGGCCCGAACGGTTCGAGATCCTGTGCGTCGGGCGCCTGGTGCCCGCCAAGGGCCAGCACGTCCTGCTGCAGGCCGCGTCGATGCTGCGCGCGCACGGCCGGGACTTCCTGTTGCGCTTTGTCGGCGACGGACCCGACCGCGCCTCGCTCGAACGGGAGGCTTCCGGACGGGAACTCGCGGCGCACGTACGCTTCGAGGGCCCGGTCAACCAGGACCGCATCCGCGAGTACTACTCGACGGCTGACGCCTTCGCCATAGCGAGCTTCGCGGAAGGGATTCCCGTCGTGCTGATGGAGGCGATGGCGATGCGGATTCCGTGCGTGACCACCTGGATCACGGGCATTCCGGAGCTGATCCGGAACGGGGAGGACGGCCTGCTCGTGGCTCCCTCCGATGCCGAAGGACTTGCGTCGGCGCTGGAGCGCCTGATGGACGACGCAGCGCTCAGGCAGCGGCTGGGCGAGTCGGCGCGCAAACGGGTGGAGGAGCGTTATAACCTGCGGAATAACGTGGAGCGTCTGGCGGCAATTTTCGAGCGGCGTCTGGGCGGGAAGGTGGAGGATTGAGACGTGGAAAATGGGACGCGCAGTGCCCACAATCGCAGCTGCCCGTCTGGAGCGCGGCGGCATTGGGAGCTTCGGAAGTGACCGGTCCTGACACGCCGGGGGAGGCCAGGCGATGAGCCTGACGCAGACGCTTCTGGCGGCGGGCGGATGCGCCGTGGCCCTGTTAAGCCTGCCGGGCAGCGTGGAACTGCTGCTGTTGACCATCGGCGGATTGCTGCCGGCGCGGCGCGCGAGGGGCACTCTGCCCGGACCGCTGCCCTCGCTGGCCGTCATTGTTCCCGCCCACGACGAAGAACCGGGCATCGGGGCCTGCGTTGACGGTCTGCGGGCCGCGGGCGCGGATGAGCCCGGTGTCCGGGTGGTCGTCATTGCCGACAACTGCACGGATGGCACGGCGACGGAGGCGGTGAGCCACGGGGCGCACGTGCTGGTCCGTTTCAACGAGGAAGAGCGGGGCAAGGGGCACGCCTTGAACCACGCCTTCGCCGGCCTGATGCGGGAAGGCTGGGACGCATTCCTTATCGTCGACGCGGATACCTCCGTCAGCCCCAACCTGATCCGGTGCACGCGCGAGGCCTTCGCGCGAGGCGCCGCCGCCACGCAGTGCGGCTACCTGGTGCGGAATGCCGGCGGCTCCGTGCGGACCCGGTTGATGAACCTGGCGATGATGGCGTTCAATGTTCTGCGCCCGCGCGGCAGGTGGCGTTGGGGGCTGAGCTGCGGCATTCTCGGAAACGGTTTCGGACTCTCTCGCAGCTTGCTGGAAAGCGTGCCCTACGACGCGACGTCCGTGGTGGAGGATCTGGAGTATCACCTGCGCCTGGTGCGCGCGGAAGAACGCGTGGAGTTTCTGCCCGATGCGTTCGTCCATGCCGACATGCCGGTCGCCGGTTCCGGTGTTGCGACGCAGCGCGCCCGCTGGGAAGGCGGCCGCCTGAGGATGATTCGCGAGCATGTGCCGGCGCTGCTCTGGGAGGCGCTTGCCGGACGGCTGAGGATGCTGGAGCCGATGCTGGAACTGCTGCTGCTGCCGCTGGCCCTGCACGTGCTGCTGCTGGCCGTGGCCGTGGTTTTCCCGTTCGGTCCGGTTCGCATCTACGGCCTGGCGGGGCTCGGATTGGTACTGCTCCACGTGCTGGCGGGCGCGTTCGTGGCCGGCGGCGGCTGGCGGGACATGGCTGCGCTGGGCGCCGCGCCGTTCTATGTGGCGTGGAAGGTGCTGATGATTCCCATGCTGGTCCGCACCTCGCGCTCCTCGTCGGCCTGGGTGAGAACGGAACGGGAGCCTGAGCAGAGGAAGCCATGACGGACGCAGCGGCGGCCGCGAGACCGGATGCGTCGGTCATCATCGTGAGCTTCAACACCCGGGAAGTTCTGCGCGAGTGTCTTCAAACGCTCGCTAAAGAGTCAGAAGGCCTTTTCATTGAAACGTTTGTCGTTGATAATGTTTCTGACGACGGTTCCGCGGAGATGATCGAGCGCGACTTCCCCTGGGTCCAGCTCCGCCGCAGCGGGGTGAATCTGGGCTTCGCCGGCGCCAACAACGTAGCTTTCCGCGAAACCCGCGGACGTTATATCGTGCTGCTGAACTCGGATGCGTTTCTGAAGCCCGGGGCGTTGCGATTGTCCATTGAGAAAATGGACCGGACGCCGCGCTGCGGGCTGGCTGGCGCGCGACTGGTGGGACGGGACGGCAGCTGGCAGCCTTCGGCGCGCATGTTTCCCTCGCCATTGAACGACTTTCTGATGTTGAGCGGTCTCTCGGCGCGATTCCCGGGGTCGAAGTTTTTCGGACGGATGGATCGCACATGGGCCGATCCGTCGGTGGCGGCGGAAACGGATTGGGTGCCTGGCGCCTACTCGATCGTCCGGAGAGAGGTGCTTGACGGGGCCGGGATTTTCGACGAAGATTTCTTCCTCTATTACGAGGAAGTAGATCTGTGCCGCCGGATCAAAGCGGCTGGCTGGCAGATCTGGTACTGGCCGGATGTCGTGGTCGTCCACCTGGGTGGAGAGTCGTCGAAAACGATCAAGAGTCTCAGGATGTCGCGCTCCGGCGCGCAATTGACTTTGTGGCGGGTCCGAAGCGCGATGCTTTATTACCGCAAGCATCATGGCGCGGGCGCCTGGGCGGCCTACCGTACGGAACGCGGCTGGCATGCGCTGCGGGCGTGGAAGAATGCGAGGAAACGCGATGAAGCGAGCGAACGTAAACGAGAGGACGCTCAACTGATTGTCGAAGTAATGGATCAGGCGTGGCGGGAGACCAACGGGGGACGCGTGTCGCCCCCCAAGCCGTGGTAAAACCGAAACAGGATTGGGTTTTTTGAGAACATTCAGGAAGACGGTCCCGTGGGGAAGACCGTCCGCGTGCTTCGGCCGCAGCAATTGAGGATCACCCGGCCGGCATGGTCTTTAGAGTTGTCGCGGGTTGCAGGGCCTGGCTGATCTCTTCGGCGATGCGGGCGAAAAACTGGAGGACGGAGATGGCATCTGCAATCTACGTCGTGGGTTGGCGAGCTTCGGCGATATGCTGAACAAGGTCTCATCCCGGGCGGGCGGCGCTGGTTCCCGTAGCGCTGTGCGAATCGGCCGCCAGGCGCGGATCAGCCGGAAATGAACGTCAAGCTACAGTTCGCGACCAATGTCATCGTTCCGGGTGACGCCGCTCCGCGCGCGGAGCATACCGGGAGCGGGCTGTTGTCGCGCCTGGAGCCTCGCGCCAGCCTGATGCGTCACAAGCGGCTTGCCGCTTCACTGTTCCTGCTGATCACTCTGGCCGGATTTCCGATCGCGTACTTCGAGAGCAAGCCGGCGTACTACACGCAGGCGGTGGTGTCCATCGCGCCGCGCGTCATCCGGAACGCGCAGAGCGCAGGAGAACTGCAATCGCCGGCGAATGCGGAGCACCACGACTACGTCCAGTGGAACCTTCGCACGCTCAACCGTCACGACATCGTGATGGAGACATTGAAGCAGCTCGGAGACGACGGCAAGCGGTGGTGGCGCCGTCCGTGGGAGAGCGACCGCCTGGCCGCGGAACGGCTTGCTGATGCGCTCACGATCTCCACGGCGCCGGATGCACATCAGATGATCGTCGGCCTGAAGGGTGACCGGCCGGAGGGTCTGGAGCAGATCGTCAACACGCTTGTCGACGTCTACATCCGTGTTCAGAGGTTCGAAGAGTACCGCGGCGCGGAGAGCCGCCGGGGCGCGTTGAGGCAAGAGTTGGACAGCCTCGAAAAGGAACTGGCGGCCGGCCAGGCGCGGAGAGCGCAACTGGCGCGGGAAACCGGCGTCAGCGATTTCACCGAAAACTACATCAATCCCTATGACCAACTCCTGGCGCTGGCGAGACAGGCTCTCGCCGAGGCTCGCCGCCAGCAGATCCTGCCGGCGGGGCAGTTTGGCGCCGTCGATCCGGCGCGGGGCAGCGCCTCCAAGCTGACCCTCAATTCCCATGCGCTCGAGATGGTGAGCAATGATCCGGCGAATCTTCCGCTCGTCTCCGGCACCGATATGCGGCACGTCGAGTTGACTGCCCGCCTGGGCGGTCTGTCTCCGGAACACATGGGCAGCAAAGCGCTCATGCAGGAGCCGGCCGATTTCGAGCAGAGTCAGGCAGAGACCCTGCGTGCGGAGCGAATGGAACAGACACTGGCGGCCGAGGTCGCTCAGCAGGAGTCGCGGGCGTCGCGGTTTGCCGGGAAGTACCGGGAGGGCGTCAGCCTGGGCCAGCGCATCGAACAGGCGCGCAAGCGGCAGGAGTCCTTGGAAGAGCAGCAGCGATTGCTGGAACCGGAACGCCAGGAGCCCGGCATTGTTCGCATGATCTCCAAGGCGCAACCAGCCCGGTTGCCCGTCGAAGGCGGGAGAAAGACGTTCGCGCTGATTTTCGCTCTGGCCGGGTTCGTCACCGCCCTGCTCGTGCCCGTCGCAATCGATATTGCGGATCCGCTCCTGTTTGTCCCCTCCAGCGCCGGCCGCGCCCTGGGGTTCGATCCGCTGGGCTGGCTGCCCGAAAGGGCGGAGGGCGGGGAGGAGTTCACGTGGGAACTCATTCTCCGGCTTGCCAACCGCATGGATCAGCAGCGCCAGGCGCACGGGACGCGGATCTGGATGTTCACCTCCGTGAAACCGGGCGGAGGGACCACAACCCTGGTGAACTCACTGGGGCGGGCCCTCAACTTACTCGGGATCCCGACGCTCTCCGTCGAAGCGAATGCCCATCGCGCCGATGGCCGCTTTGCGCGGAATGCGGCGGGCCCGGGGCTGACCGCGCTGCTGCGCGGGCGCTCGACCCTGGGCGAGAGTATTGAGGCGGCGGATGAGGAAATGCCCGATCACATTCCCGTCGGCGAACTGGATGGCAGCGGCCATCTGCCGGTCATCCATCGTTTGATGAAGATCCTGGGCGACGCGACCGAGTCCTACGCCCTGGTGCTGGTGGATATGCCGCCCGTGTCGGTTTCGCTGGATTCCGAGTATCTGGCGCGGCGGTCCGACTGCGTCGTCCTCGTGGCCGAGGCGCGTCGTGTCACGGCGCCCGAATTGAAGCGTGCGGCGCGAGTATTGCAGCGCATTCAGCCGAAAGCCTTGACCTGCATCTTGAACCGCGTGCGCGCCACCGACGGAGGCGGCTTCGCTCAGAACGCCAAGCGCGAGTTTGAGACCGGCGCCGGCAAGCCGCTGCCGGCATGGCCGCAGCCCTGGCTTTGGAGGTAGGCGCGGATGCAGGAGTGCGTTCCGTTGCAGGGGCCCGGCGGCGAAAGCGAAGTCCTGGACCCGCGCGTGCACAATAGCGGTCTCAACGTCGTCTCCGAGGAATTTCCATCTGGTGTGGACGAGCGCCTGGCGCCGGCGCTTTCCGTCGTCGTCATCGGACGCAACGAAGGCCAGCGCCTGGCCCGCTGCCTCGATTCGCTGAAACAGGTGCATGCTCTGCCCGGCGGCATGGAGGTCGTCTATGTCGATTCGGCGTCCACCGACGGCAGCCCCGATCTGGCTCGCGAGCGGGGCGCGGAAGTGATCAGGGTCACGCCCGAGAGACCCACGGCGGCGATCGGGCGCAACGCCGGTTGGCGCAAGGCGCGTGCGCCGTTCGTATTATTCCTGGACGGCGATACGATTCTGCATCCCGATTTCGCCGCCGTGGCTTTCGCCGAGATGGAGAAAGACGCGCAGCTCGCCATCGTGTGGGGCCACCGGCGGGAAATACGGCCTGGCAATTCTCTATACAATCGAGTGCTCGACCTGGATTGGATCTACCAGCCGGGCTACACCCCGTTCTGCGGCGGCGACGCGCTGATGCGGCGCTCGGCGCTCGAAGAAGTCAACGGCTATGACGACGGGCTGATCGCCGGCGAAGAGCCCGAAATGTGCCGCCGGATGCGCGCGCGCGGCTGGAAGATCCTGCACGTGGACCATCCCATGACGGGGCACGATCTCGCCATGACGCGCTGGTCGCAGTATTGGAGGCGAGCCACACGCGCGGGTTATGCCTATTCCGAAGTCTCTTCCCGCTTCCGGCAATCGGGGGACCCGTTCTGGGAGGCGGACCGCCGCGCCAACCTCGTGCGTGGGAGCTTCTGGCTCGCGGGAACCGGGCTGGCCGTGGCGGCGAGCCTGGTCCTGCTGCGCTGGCAGCCGCTGGCCGGGTGGGTTCTCTTCGTGCTTCTGATGGGCGCCCGTTCGGCCTGGAAGGCCCGTTGGAAATCGCTGGAATGGGGGACTCTGTTCCTTTATGGCCTGCACTCGCATCTGCAACAGGCACCCATCCTGTTCGGGCAATGGCAGCACTGGCGGGACCGGCGTGCCGGACGCAGGCGTGGACTGATCGAATACAAGGGCAGTTCTCGCTGATCCCGGTTCACGGGAGCCCGGGCGCGTCTTGCCGCCGGCGAAACGAGTCGGGCTTCACCGGCCGCAGTCTTCGGTTTCTTCTATCGCTCCCGTGGCGGAGCCTTGCTTCGCGCCATCCTCGGCGGCTTGCTCCGCCAGTAGCGAAAACCATCCACCTGCCCGTGTTCGGATGAATGGCGACCTTCACGCTGGGCCGTTCGACGAACAGTCCGGCTACGTCATTGATGGCAGTGCCGTAGATCAGAGGCTGCAGCAGGTCCGCGCCCGCGGCCAGGACAGCCAGGAGCGCGATGAGGACAAACCTGTTCTTGAAGGCGCGGGGAAACTCCAACAGGGCGCGCAAGACACCGTACTGCGATGGCGAATCCGGCGAGCGCATTTTGGTCCAGATGATATCCCCCGATGGCCGCCGCCCGTCTCCCGCAAAGGCAGATTGCCAGTCAGCCCAAAACAAAGCGCCGGCCTACTCGACGATCGACGCGGCGCCCATCTGGACGAACGTCTCGCGCGGGATCTTCCCGTCGGGACCGTTCCACTGCGTCATGTAGACCCCGATCAGGTCCTTCTTGGGATCGACGTAACCAAACGTCGAGAACGCCCCGCCGTGATGGAACGCGCCTATGCTCAGTCCGGTCAGCGTGCCGATCGGGTCCTTGGTGACTTCCCAGGTCAGGCCGAACCCATCGCCGATATCCCAGCCCGATTTGACGTCGCCGCTCTGCACCGCCGACATCGTTTCGACCGACGCCGCCGACAACAGACGCTTGCCGTTGTAGACGCCCTTGTCGAGCATCATCTGGTAGAACTTCGCGAGATCTGCCGCGGTGGTGTAGACGGAGAACTCGGGGCCCGAATAGACAGCCCCTTTGCGGAACTTCATAGCATCTCCCGCGAGCGCGTTCGGACCGTCCTTGACGACTTTCCCGTCTTCGACTGTGTACAGCGCGGCGAGCCTCGCGTGCTTGGACTCGGGCAGAAATACGTACGAATCCACCATGCCCAGCGGCTCGAAAATGCGCTTTGCGAGGAACTCCTCATACTTCATACCGGAGAGAACTTCGACGATGCGGCCCAGCGTCGCGAGGCCGGTGTTCGAATACTGCCACTTCGTTCCGGGTTCGAAGTCGAGCGGCTGCTGGGCATAGATCGCGACCGCGCGATCGAGAGGCATGTTCATTTTGATCATGAGCGGCCCGGTGGAGGCCGGAGGCTCGCCGATCATGCCCGAGGTGTGCGTCATCAGGTCCCGGATGGTGATCGGGCGGGGCGGCTTTTGCAGCACCAGTTTGTCGCCGTCCCGCGAGGCGATCATCATCTGTCCGCGGAACTCCGGCAGGTGCATCTCCACGGGATCGGTCACCCGCAGCTTGCCCTCCTCGGCCAGCATCATGATGGCAACGCCGGTGATGGGCTTGGTCATCGACATGATCTGGAAGATCGTGTCGCGCTGCATTGGCTTCTTCGCCTCGATGTCGGCCCAACCGGTGGCTTCAAAATGAGCCAGGACGCCATGGCGCTGCAGCAGCGTAACGGTCCCGGCGATCTGTCCCCGCTCCTCGAACTCTTTCATGCGCTCGGGGATCTGCGCCAGGCGCTTGGGGTCCATGCCGGCCTTTTGGGGGTCGGTTGCCGGCGGCGCGGCGAACATGAACAACGGGACGAATAGAGCGGCGATGATAAGACGCATCTGAAAAACTCCTGTTTACGCGGTGGCGGCAGCTTCCGCCTGTTCGATGAAACCTTCTTGCGCCGGGCGGATGTTGCGTCCCATTTCCTGGGTGAAGAACACGCCGACGAGTTTGCGCTCCGGATCGATCAGTCCGACGGTGCCGAACGCGCCTCCGTGGCCGTACGCCGACGCCGATTTGAGTGTCAACATTCCGCGCGGCCCGCTGACGCGATTCCAGGTGAGGCCCCAGCCGTTGCCCGTGCCGGCGACGCCGGGCACGGAAGCCTCCAGCAGTGCGGTCATGGTCTCGACGGCCCATTTCGAGAGGATCCGTCTGCCCTGATAGACGCCGCCGTCCAGCACGGTCTGGTAGAAGCGCGAGAGGTCCTCCGCCGTGGAGAACAGCCCGCCTTCGGGCATCGGATAGCGCGCGCCTTTCCTTTCAACCCAAGCCGGCATCGGCTCGGTCTTGCCTTCCTTGTTGGTGAGGTAGACCATCGCGATCCGGTCGCGCTTCTCCGCGGGCGGAAAGAAGAAGCTGTCCCTCATCCCCAGCGGTTCGAAGATACGCCCGGCCAGGAACTTCTCGTAGCTCTGCCCCGAGCAGACTTCGATGATGCGGCCCAGCGTCGCCAGGCCCATGTTGCTGTACTGATAGCGCGTTCCCGGCGCGAAGATCAGAGGCTGTTGCGCGTAGATCAGGACGTTTTCATCGAGCGGCCGGCGCAGGACGTCGGTAGCGAAATCGCCCGCCGACTCGGGCGGCATCTCGGCCATGCCGGAGGTGTGCGTCATGAGGTCGCGAATCGTGATGGGACGCGGAGCCGGAACCGTAATCTGCTGCTTGCCGTCGACGCTTTCGATCACGCGCTGGCCCCGGAATTCGGGCAGGTGGCGCTCCACGGTATCGGTAAACCGCAGCTTGCCCTCTTCAGCTAGCAGCGCGATGCCGGAACCGGTGAAAGGCTTCGTCATCGACATGACCTGGCAGATCGTGTCGGTCTTCATCGCTCGATTGGCCTCGCGATCGGCCAGGCCGAAAGCGCCCAGGGCGATGCGCTTGCCGCCGATTTGCAGCAGCGTGACGATTCCGGTGCACGGCCCGCTGGAGGTGAACTCGCGCATTCTCGCCCGGAGCGATTCGATAATCTCGTCTCGCGAAGCGGCCCGCAGACTGCGCGGGATCACTAGCGGAAGGGCGGAGGCTGCCAGGAAGGTTCTGCGTAGCACGGTGAACGAAGTCCTCCCGGCGATTATACAGGTTGGCCTGGGGATGCATCCGGATAGGGCGTAACCGTCGCAGCCCATTTCGCGCGTCGCGGCTCCCGATCCGCGCGCCGCCCTCTCGCCCCAATTTGAGGCTGCGAAGCCGGAGCGAACGCCGCCAGACATCTCGAGGATGCTCTAGTCTGGTTCTTGTGAATCAGTTTCCTCAATTCGATTTGTCTGGCAAGGTCGCTCTGGTGACGGCATCCGCGCGCGGCCTTGGACGCGCCATCTCACTCGCCTTGGCGCACGCGGGCGCGGACGTCGCGCTGGGATTGCGGGACCGCAACGCGCACGGCGGCCTCCCGGATGAGATCGAAGCTCTGGGCCGCCGCGTCCTGCCGCTGCAGATGGATATGACGAGCCT
>Ga0315272_10001880_pt1 | contig 10349 bp, 6 predicted proteins | sample C3_middle_MG_FD_203918 | JGI IMG/M metagenome (GOLD analysis project Ga0315272, IMG submission 203918) | Sediment microbial communities from Yellowstone Lake, YNP, Wyoming, USA - C3_middle | ecosystem: Environmental > Aquatic > Freshwater > Lake > Sediment | place: USA: Wyoming | collected...
CCCAGAATCACGACACGAGCCTGGTGCAGGCGATCGTCTTCGTTGATCCAGCGGCCCGTTTCCAGCTTGATGTTACGAATGGTCTGGTACTCGGGCCAGACTGCGCGGATGGCGACTTCTTTGTCCCGATGGCCGCTGTTGGCCTTCACGCCATACTTCATGATCTCGGGGGAAATGGCGTCTACCAGGGGGATCGATTCCTTGATGATGCGCGCATCTTCAAGCTCCATCCTGACCTTGCGCCCCGCGCGCAAGCCGCCCGCCTGCGATGAGGTCTGCCCGTTGAAGGTGATGATCAGATCCTGGCCAACGGCCGTGAAGGCCTTGACCAGCGCATTCTTAAAGCCGTCGCCGTAGGAGATCAGGATCACGAAGCAGGCCACGCCCCATGCCAGGCTGGTTGTGGTGAAGATGGTCCGCGTGCGATGGAACTTGAGCGCGGCGAGCGCTTCGGAAAAGATAAATCGCCAGGTCATCGCAAACTCCTAATGCTCGAAGCGCAGCGCCTCGACGGGCGTCATCTCGGAGGCTTTCTTAGCCGGAGGCAGCGACGCGCCCACCGCGACCAGGCCCAGCGCCAGCGTCGCCAGAGCCAGCACGTTCCAGTGAATAGGCAGCCCCGAGAACATCTGCGGGAGCGGCAGGGAGTTGACTCCCTTGGCAAGCAACAGTACGAGAATGAGCCCGCCCGCGCCGCTCAGGATCGCCAGGAACAGCCCTTCGAGAAAGAACTCCGTCAGGATGCGGTAATTGGTGGCTCCGAGCGCCTTCTTGAGCCCGATTTCGTTGGTACGCTCGCTCACCGCCATGAGCATCGTATTCATTACGCCGATGCCGCCGAGGGAAAGCGTGACAAGCGACACCACGGCGAGAAAGATCTCGCCAGCGTCGAAAATGGAGTCGAACAACTGGGCGTCTTCGATCATGTCCCAGGAGTCGATTGCGGCTTTGTCCTTCGGGTCGAAATTCTTGGCCTTGCCAAGTGCCGCTCTGACCTGCACCTGCGCCTCGGCCCAGTTTTTGGTAACGGCCGGACGATAGATGATCCCGTTCACGCGGCCTTCGGAGTAGAACTCGCGCCGCTCGGGCATGTCGCGCAGCAGCACCGGTTCAGGCACCAATACCTTGTCGTTATCCCAGCCGTCGTAGCTTGAATTCTGGTCCTTGTCCGGCATCACGCCGATCACTTCATATGGGTAATTGTTCACGTAAACCGTCTCGCCCAGCGGCACCGGCTTCTTTTCGAAAAGTTGCTTGCGGACCGAAGCGCCGAGCACCGCCACGCGCCGTTCCTGCCTGACGTCCGCATCGCTCACCGTGCGGCCCTTTTCGACCGGCAGATTGCGCAGCTTCAGGTATTCGGGCGTTACGCCGAGCGTCAGGAAGCGTCCGGCATTGGTGGCGCTGCGAACGGGAACCTGACCGGTCTTTGTCTCAGCGGCAACAACTCCGACGGCGGGGCACTGCTCGCGGATGGTCAGCACGTCCTGGCGGGTGAGGAAGACCCGGTGGCCGGCCCGCTTGCCGCCAGCCTGCATTTCGGTGGTTCCGCCCCAGAGAAAGACGAGGTTGTCGCCGATTTGCGACATGTTTTTGCGCTGTCCGTCACGGAAACCGTCGGACAAAGCCGACATCATCACGAGCGAGGCAATACCCCAGGCGATGCCGAACAAGGTGAGGAAGCTGCGCAGTTTGTTGCGCCGGAGGTTGGCGAGGGTCTGAACGGCGAGATCCCAGAACAGCTCAGCGGCATTCATGCCGCGCGTGGCAATCCGCCGCCTTCCGCCGGGAAGGGCGTTCAGGTGGGGTCTGGGCTCGGGAATAAGGGTTTGTGGCTCGACAGCGGCGCTCATCGCGAGTTCCTCTCTCTCGGGCATACGGAGTAGACGCAGGGAATGTTCCGTTGGTATCGAAGCGGAGTGGAATGTCCGATTAGCGAGTCCGGGCTTTCGGGCGCCGGATCGTTGCGGCCCTCCTGCGGGATTGGCACTTGTCGGGTGAGACGGCGCGCGCGGCCAGGCCATATCATGGCTCTGATGCGATTTGGTACCGGAGTTGCAGCGCTGATGGCGCTCGGCGTGGGCGTGCTGTGCGGACAGCCGTATGAGGACGGTCGCCCATTTACGGACAAGCGGATGACCGCCAAGGACCATGGCGTCGTATTGCGTCATGGAGACGGGCCGGATCGGTGCGACATCTACGGCGCCCGCGACGTGTGGGTGTTCGAGCACGACGGCCGCTACTTCATGCACTACGACGCAGCCGGCCCGGCCGCCTGGCTGAGCGCTCTGGCAACCAGCAAGGATCTGGTTCATTGGGCCAGGAAGGGACCCGTGCTCGAACTCGGCAAGCCGGGAGACGGTGATGCCAAGTCGGCGAGCTACGGGGTCACCTACTTCGATGGAACGGTCTGGCACATGTTCTACCTGGGCACCCCGAACACGACGCCGGCACCCGACCGGATCCCCTCGTTTCCCTACCTCACGATGAAAGCGATGGGCCGGAGCCCGTCCGGGCCGTGGGTCAAGCAGCCCGAGGTCACACCCTGGCGGCTGATTCCCGGCACGTACAACAGCGTCACCGGCAGCCCCGGCTTCATCGTCAAACAGGACGGCCAGTACCTGCAGTTCTTCAGCGCCGCCACCACGGATCCGGATGGGCGGAACATCCGGCGCACGATTGGGATCGCGCGCACAAAAGACCTGAACGGCGCCTGGCGTCTGGACCCGCAGCCCGCCCTGCCGCTCAGCGAACAGGTCGAGAACACGTCGCTGTACTTCGAGCCGGCGAACCGAACGTGGTTCTTGTTTACCAACCACGTCGGCATCCGCAACGGCGAGGAGTACACGGACGCGGTGTGGGTCTACTGGAGCAAGGATTTGAACCACTGGGACCCGGGCGCGAAGGCCGTCGTTCTGGACAGCAGGAACTGCAAGTGGTCGAAGAGCGTAATCGGGCTGCCGTCCGTCCTCAAGGTGGGTAAGCGGCTCGCCCTGTTTTACGACGGCGTCGCCGACGGCTCCATTACGCACATGCGACGCGATGTCGGGCTGGCCTGGCTCAAGTTGCCTTTGCGGCCCCCACAATAGGCAGTCCTCCGCAGCGGACGGCAGGACGGCGCTCCACCCCCCCGCGCGGAGAGCGCCGGCGCCAGAGTTGAACGGGCGGACGCGGGACCCGCGCGCCGGGCCGTCCGGGTGGATCCGATGACGGCGTTGCGCGAGGAGTGAGGCTCGGAACGGCGCGCAAATTCCACCCTCCGGCTGGACGCGTTTGTGGATCGTTCGCCCTCCCGCTTGCGATAATAGGCCATAAGTAGCAAATGGCTTGATTTCAATACAGTTACGGGGGCAGCGTGAGAGAGCCGATCATTGAAGCCCGGCAGGTGGAGAAGTTCTACGGTCAGCCCGGCGGGAACCGCATCCAGGTGATCGCGCCGCTGGACATGAGCATCTATCCGGGCGAGATCGTGGCGCTGCTCGGTCCTTCCGGGTCTGGCAAATCCACGCTGCTGCGAATGCTCACCGGCCTCGCCACGCCTACGGGCGGCGAGGTGCTGTGGCACAACCAACCATTGCACGGTCCCTGCGAGAACGTCTCGATCGTTTTCCAAAGCTTCGCCCTGTTCCCCTGGCTGACGGTGCTCGAGAACGTCGAAGCACCGCTGAAAGCGCGCGGAATCGACGCCGTGAAGCGCCGCAAGCGCAGCCTGAAGATGCTGGACACGGTCGGCCTGGACGGATTCGAGTCCGCTTATCCCAAAGAGCTGTCAGGCGGCATGAAGCAGCGGGTCGGATTCGCCCGCGCGCTGGTGGTGCAGCCCGAGGTGCTCTTCATGGACGAGCCGTTCTCGGCGCTCGATGTGCTGACCGCCGAGAACCTGCGCAGCGAGCTTTTGGAACTCTGGGAAGACAAAAAGATCGACACACAATCGGTCTTCATCGTGACTCACAACATCGAAGAGGCCATCCTGCTGGCCGACCGCATCGTCGTGCTGGGCAAGAACCCGGGCCGTATCCGCACGGACTTCAAAGTCGAATTGCCGCGCCCGCGCGAACGCAAGTCGCCCGCGTTTACCATCCTGGTCGACTACGTGTATAAGGTGCTGACCAAGCCCGACGCCGGCTCCGATGTCGGTCTGGCTCCGACCGCGACGCCGATTTTTACGCGGGAGAAGCCCAAGTACCAGATGCTGCCGCACGCGCGGCCGGGCGGGATCGCGGGATTCCTGGAAATCCTCTCCGACCACGGCGGCCACGCCGACATCTTCCATTTGGCCGACGACTTGATGTTTGAAATCGACGACATGCTGCCCACCGTCGAGGCCGCGGTCTTGCTGGGCTACCTGAAGCTGTTCGAAGGCGACGCGGAGATCACGCCCGAAGGACAAGCCTTCGTCGACGCCGATATTCTTGCGCGTAAGGATGTCTTCCGCGTCGCCGCTCTCGAACGCGCGTCGCTGATTAAGCAGATCACGCGCTCGCTCGAAACCAAGGCGGATCGCACCTTGCCCGATGAGTTCTTCATCGACCTGCTGGAAGAGCACTTCAGTGAAGACGAGGCCAAGCTGCAGATTGAGACCGCGATCAACTGGGGCCGCTACGCGGAGCTGTTCGATTACGACAGCAAGCGCGAGCGTTTCTTCATGCCGGAGGAAGCTCCAGCGCCGGCCGAAGAAAGCGCCGAAGAGAACGAAGTCGGACGAGGTCTATGAGAACCCAGCCTCAGGCGCATGCCCTGAAGGACGAGAAGACCTGGCCGTTCTTCCTGGATGCCATCGTCCTTGGCGCCGTCATCGCCGTGGTCTACCTGATGGTGGTTGTGGGGCGCTACTGGTTTGGCGCCATCGTTCCCGCGGCAACCATTTCGCGCTCGCCCTGGGCGATCCCGATGTACACGGTGTTCTCGCTGGTGCGCATGACGGCCGCGTATCTGTTGAGCCTGGTTTTCGCCGTCGCTTACGGCTACATCGCGGCCTATAACAAACGTCTGCAGGCCCCGATGCTGGCCACGCTCGACATTCTGCAATCCATCCCGGTGTTGAGCTTCCTGCCGGGTGTCATGCTGGCCATGGTCTCGCTATTTCCCACTCGGCAGTTGGGCGTCGAAATCGGCTCGGTGATTCTCATTTTCACGGGTCAGGTGTGGAACATGGCGTTCAGCTTTTACGCCTCTCTTCGGGCGATCCCCAAAGAACTGCGGGAAGCCTCGCGCATCTATCGCTTCAATCGCCTGCAGCAATTCCTGCAGCTCGAATTGCCCTATGGCACCATCGGCCTGGTATGGAACTCGATGGTCTCCGTCGCCGGCGGCTGGTTCTTCCTGATGGCCTGCGAGATGTTCGTGCTCGGCAAGCGCGACTTCCGCCTGCCCGGCCTGGGCTCATATCTCCAGTCGGCCGCCAGCGACGGAGATACGCGCGGCATTCTCTATGGGCTGACCGCGATGATCGCGGTGATCGTTCTGATCGACCAGCTTGTCTGGCGTCCGGCGATCGCCTGGGCCGACAAGTTCAAGATGGAACAGGTGGAAAGCTCGGGAGCCAGCGAATCGCCGATCTTGAGTTTTCTCCAGAATTCGCCACTCCTCACTCGCCTCATCACTAAAACGCTCGATCCGTGGAGCGAGCGCCTCTACCTCTACGCCGCCGCGCACCACCACGAGCATTCGTTCCACATGCGCGAGGCGCGCCGGGGCCGCCTGTTGCGTTGGATCGCTAGTGGACTGGTAGTGGGACTGATCCTCTTCGCCGTAGTCCAGGCATTTCTGACGCTGCGCAGCGTCACTTCGACGGAGTTTCTAACGACTGTGCAGAGCGCCGGCGCGACGTTTCTGCGCGTCTTGATCGCCTTAGTGCTGGGGTCGGCCTGGACGATTCCCGTAGGCGTCGCCATCGGATTCAGTCCTAAACTCGCCCGCATCGCGCAGCCGCTGGCCCAGATCGCCGCCTCGGTGCCCGCGACAGCGTTATTCCCCGTAGTGCTGCTGGCTTTGGTCAGCGTCGGCGGCGGGTTAAAGGTGGGTTCCGTCATGCTGATGCTGCTCGGCACGCAGTGGTACATCCTGTTCAACGTGATTGCGGGAGCGATGGCGATTCCCTCGGAGTTCCGCGAGGTCTCCGACATCTTCCGCTTCAGTCGCCTGGACCGCTGGCGCACGGTGATCCTGCCGGGCATCTTCCCGTACCTGCTCACCGGGCTGGTGACGGCGAGCGGCGGAGCGTGGAACGCGAGCATCGTGGCCGAGTATTTCCACTTCAAGGGCAAAGTGCTTTCTACCTTTGGGCTCGGCTCGCTGATCAGTTCCGCCACCGACGCGGGCAACTTCTCGCTACTGCTACTCTCGACGGTCGTGATGGCGACGCTCGTCGTCACCGTGAACCGCTTGCTGTGGAGGCCGCTGTACCGGGTCGCGGAGAGACGTTACCGGCTGGAGCAGTGAGACGGCAGGATGCTGGAACAATGGATGCGCATTGACGTCTGCCGCACGTGCACAATTGGAGGAAGGACAATTCCATGCCGCACCGTTGGAAGCCGATTGACGATCTCCCCGAAGACTTCTCATCGCTGACGGATTCCGAACTCGTGTCTTTGTTGATTTACTGGCAGGATCAGCGCGCCAGCCTGGACCAGGAGGGCGCGCTGGGCGTCTTCAATACCGGCCTGGCGAGGGAGTGGGCCATTGAAACAGGCCAGATCGAGGGGGTGTACGACCTGGATCGAGGAATCACCCGCACCTTGATCGAACGTGGAATTGATGCCGATCTGATTGGCCATGTGCCAGGCCAAAAGCCGCCCGAATTGATTGCGGCGATCCTTCGCGACCACCAGGAAGCTCTCGAAGGGCTGTTTCAATTCGTAAAGGGAGAGCGGCAACTCACCAAGGGTTACATTCACGAATTGCATTCCGCCCTGCTTCGGCATCAGGACACGACTATAGCCGTCGACCAATTCGGCCGTGTCTTCGAGACGGAAGTTCTCAAAGGCCAGTACAAGCAACGGCCCAACAACCCTACGCGGGAGGACGGAAGCGTTCACGAATACTGTCCTCCAGAGCATGCCGAGACCGAGATGGAGCGTCTGGTGCAGTTGCACAAGGAGCATGAGAGCGGTGGCGTGCCTGTAGAGGTGGAAGCGGCGTGGCTGCATCATCGGTTCGTCCAGATTCACCCATACCAGGACGGAAATGGGCGCGTGGCGCGAGCGCTTGCGAGTCTGGTGTTTCTCCGTGCGGGCTGGTTTCCTATCGTAGTCACACGGGACGACCGTGTCCGCTACATCGACGCTCTTGAGGTCGCTGACCATGGCGAATTGTGTTCCCTGGTCACATTGCTTGTCGACATTCAGAAGCGGGCTCTGTTCCAAGCCATCAAGGTCGCCGCCGACATGCAACCACCGGCAGAGACGGTCGAGGCCGCCATCGCTGCGGCACGGCGTGTGCTGGCTGGTCCGGGCCGGAGCCTGGAGCCATCGGCTTGGTTGGGAGCAAAGAGATCCTCCGATCGGCTAATGGAGATTGCTCGAGAGCGGTTGGAGAAGACAGCCTCCCTGCTGACAGACCAAATCGGCATGGACCGCCCAGAATTTACGTTCAGTGTTGGTGAGCGCGTGAGGGAATTGAAGGACTTCTATGGGGCCTCGCTCGGTTGGGAGCCAGATTCACCCGATTACACTCGCTGCTTAACCTTGGTGATCCAGGCCAATCGCAGTTCGGAAATACGGATCATCGGCCGAGCCGTCGGCTCTAGGTTTCGGGGTCTCATTGGATTCATGGCATTCTTCTACCCGGATACAGATCAGCGCGAAGAGGCCTCCGAGACAGAGTTTCATGTCACGTACGCAGAACCTTACGAAAGCGCCGAACGCCGCTTTCGCGTCTGGCTTGAGCACTCGCTAGCGCGAGCCCTCACGCTGTGGCGCCAGAGCCTCTAAGTCCTTGGAAATCCGGTCGGCACGACGCGTCGCGACGAGGCAATCGCGGATGGCAAGATCCGAGAACCGGAAGGTCTTCCGGTTCTCGGATTTTGCGCCTTTGTAATCAACAACTTGGGAGGCACAAACCGGAACTCCCTCCGGTTTCTGCCTCGAGTGCCTATGAGATTTCTGTGATGGCGATCTTGTGAGTGCCCGCCCCAACCGGGATTGCGGCCCGGGCCTTTGAGGTTCTTTACGCAACGCCGTCCATGCTGACTTGCGTCCCCGAGACAGGCGGCGCGACTCCGGTGCGGTTCACTGTGGGCACAGCAACCGTGCGAGTGAACCGGTCGCCTTCGCGCCGCCAATCGACATCCCCATTCCCGCGCGGGCCGGACTGGACTTAAGCCGCTACTGCGTACTCGCAACATGTCGCCATGATGAGCGTAAGGCAAGTGGGTTTCCTGGGAGGAGAAGCCCAATTTTGCACGCTACACGGCGGCGCATGAACGCGCTTAACACTGAAGTAATGCGTTTGGGAGAAACTATCGGGTGGGCGATCTATCGCCCACGTCGTTATGCAAACCCAGCTCTCCTCCTACGGCCAGTTATCCTCCAGTCCCTCTCCGGTCAGCAGAATGATGTCGGAATTCGCGGGCACGTTCCGCGACGGCGTCGATATCAATCTTGGCGTCGGTTACGTAAACGAGAAGACGATCCCTGTGGCCTCGCTCGTCGAAGCGATGCAGGCCGTCGCGGACGACCCCGCCAAGTACCGCCAGGCCTTCAATTATGGCAGCCCGGCTGGTTCAGCGAACCTGATCGACTCCATCCGCCGTTTTCTGCTGAAGAGTGGGCGTGGGCAGTTGGATGCGGCGACGCTCGGGCGCAAACGTCTCGCCATCGGAGCGTGCGGCGCGACCAGCATTCTCGATGCGTTGGTGGACGTGCTGCCGCCCGGCATCGTCGTCACTTCGGACCCGATGTACTACATCTACACCGAAGGCCTGATGCGCAAAGGCTTCGACGTGCTGGCCGTGCCGGAGGATGACGAGGGGATCCATCTCGAAATCCTGGAGCGCAAGCTTGAAGCATTGGGCGATGCGGCCAGCCGGATCTCGTTCTTCTACGTCGTCACGGTGAACAACCCCTCCTGCACCGTGCTCTCGAACCGGCGCCGCCGCGCACTGCTCGACGTTGCGGCGAGGCTATCGCGCCAGCAGGGCCGGCTGATCCCCATTTTCTATGACCTCGCGTACGAACTCCTGCTGCACGATCCCGGGGCCGAACCCTTCGCCTCGGTGTTGCCGGCGGACGAATTGGGCATTGCCTACGAGATCGGAACGCTCTCCAAGATCCTCGCGCCCAGCCTGCGCATCGGCTACCTGCTCGGACCCGATGGCCCGCTGATGAACGCCATGGTGCAGTGCACCAGCGACACGGGCTTCAGCGCGCCGCTGTTCGTGCAGGAGATGGCCAGCTATCTGATCGACAACTGCATCGGCGCGCAACTCGAGGCCGTCAACGCGGGCTATCGCGAGAAGGCCGTCGCCGTGCGAGCGGGCATCGAACGCAATCTCGGCTCGTTCCTCGAAGAGTGCCGGGGCGGCAGCGCCGGCTTCTACTACTACCTGACTTTCAAAGATGTCGAGACGTGTCCCGGCTCAGACTTCTTCCGCTATCTGATGCGCACCACCGGCGATACCGAAGTGGACGGACCGGCCGCCAATCGCAACTCGAGCGTGATCTACATCCCCGGAGAGTATTGCGTGCACCCGCACGGCGATCTGGCCGAACGCGGCAAGCGCCAACTACGGATCTCTTACGCGTTCGAGGAAGTCCCCAGAATCCTGGAAGCGCTCGAATTGATGCGGGACGCGGCGGAATTCGCTTCTTAGCGAGTTGTGGGGCGGTCCTCCAGAGCCCGCTCAAGTTAGTTGCGGGGCCTGGAGGCCCCGCGCGGCTCTGGAGAGCCGCCCCACTTAGGGGCTACTGCACCAGTCCCAACCGTCGCAGCAGGGCACCCGGGTCAGGATCGCGTCCCATGAAGTTGCGGAAGAGTTCAGCCGGGTCCTCGCTGTCGCCCTTCTCAAGGATGTTGTGACGGAAGGCAAGGCCGGTTTCCCGGTTGAAGATGCCTTCCTTTTGAAAGCGCGTGAAGGCGTCGGCGTCGAGCACCTCGGCCCATTTGTAGGAATAGTACCCGGCGCCGTAGCCAACCGGGTCGCCGAACAGGTGGGTGAAGGCTGCGATCATCGCATAGCCTTCCGGGAACGGGGCCGCGGAGAAATCCTGCAGAACTTTCTTGTAGTATTCCAGCACGTCTCCGTCGCGTTCCGGCTCGTAGAGCGTGTGCAGCGAAAGATCGACGGTGCCGAAGCCCAACTGCCTCATCTGGCCGTTGGCCGAGCGGAAATTGCGGGCCCGGATGAGCTT
>Ga0315272_10001881_pt1 | contig 10343 bp, 7 predicted proteins | sample C3_middle_MG_FD_203918 | JGI IMG/M metagenome (GOLD analysis project Ga0315272, IMG submission 203918) | Sediment microbial communities from Yellowstone Lake, YNP, Wyoming, USA - C3_middle | ecosystem: Environmental > Aquatic > Freshwater > Lake > Sediment | place: USA: Wyoming | collected...
GGCCGATAAACGAACCGTTATTTTTGTAACACATGATGTGGACGAGGCTCTTTTACTTGGCAACGAAATAGTAGTCTTAAGCCAGGCACCCGTTCATATTGTCGTACGCCGGGAAGTTGAAATACCGATAACAAATCGTTCGCCCGATTCAGATTACCTGAAAAAGTTAAAACAAGTACTCCTGAATGCTTTAGGAAAATAGGTCGTGGAAAGTAGAAGTTCTCTGGCCAAATGGAATTGGCAAAATAAATTTAAAATCACTCCCTTTACCTTCTTCGCTCTCCACCCGGATATGGTCCTAAGTTCTGACGCTTTCTAATTTTGTGTTATTCTAATCTTGAAGTATTTGAGAATAAATAATATAAGATTCACATTTTTGATTTTTACCGCACTAACGCTATTTTTTGGAGTATGTATTCGATACAGGGAGTCATAACCTATCAAGGTATATCGCTATTCAGGCAGTTAGATACGTTGACACAGGTCGATATTATCCAACATGCCTGTGCCTATGGCGAGGCTGAATTGACTGTATGGCGTGTTGTTGACAGAGTCGGGTTCGTTGGGGAGAAGCATCACTTTTCTAATTGATAATGCCACGCAGTGGCATTATTTTAATAACCCCCGGTGAAACCGGGGGAAAGGCCAAATAAATGATATTAAACCCTGAATGGGTTTAATATTGTGGAAATTTCAGTAAATTGGTACTCTCGCTGTTAAACTCTAAAATTTTAAAACATGTCAAGCTATCGCCAACATCTTTATCATCTTGTTATAAGAACTAAGGATAGTCTCCCTGTGATCAATCAAGATCATGCGGGTCAGCTTTATTCTTATATTTCGGGTATTGTAAAAAATAAAAACAGCCATTTGTACTGGATAAATGGTGTGGAAAACCATTTTCATATACTCACTGATATGCATGCTTCAATTGCACCTGCAGATTTTCTGAAAGAGCTAAAAGTATCAACTTCGATTTGGATGAAAAGGGATGATCTTTTCCCATTATTCAAAGGTTGGTCCGATGGTTATGGTTCGTTTACATGCTCATACAGAGACCTGGAGAGGTTGGTTGACTATGTGAAGAATCAACAGGAGCATCATAAGAAGTATACATTTGAACAGGAGTACAGACGTCTTATTGAAGAGTCGGGTCTGAAAATAGATGAAAGGTTTTTTCCCTAACAAATTCAGCTCCTTCAGAGCTGAAATTATGATAGTCACGATAAACCCCCGGTTTCACCGGGGGTTATTAAAATATGGCTCTTTCAGAGCCTATTGAAAATCTTATTATATCTCCTGCCTGTTTTTTAACAGTTACAAGCACTGTCGGGTTAACTCACAATATTTGCCAGCTAAATGCCGGGGCATCCCAGGTCTAACCCATAAAATCAATGCTTTTACTGATAGCCAAGGAACATGAAGACTTATATCTGATAATTCTCAGGTATTACCGGGGTGTTGCATTGGCTAATCAAAAAGGCAATACTGATTACCATTCTGGTTACACTTATATGAAATTTTAATTTGCTACCGCACTAAATGTCAGAACTCAGGAAAACAGGTACTCCTGAATGCTTTAGGAAAATAGGTCGTGGAAAGTAGAAGTTCTCTGGCCAACTGGAATTGGCAAAATAAATTTAAAATTACTCCCTTTACCTTCTTCGCTCTCCACCCGGATTTTACCACCATGTTTTTCCACAAATTCTTTACAGAGCAATAATCCCAAACCTGTTCCTGTTTCACCTGCAGTACCTTTTGTTGTAAGAACTTCTGATATATCAAACAGTTTCGCCATATTTTCAGCGGGAATTCCTATCCCGTTGTCTGAAACAGATATTGTTACGTTTTCAGAATCCTGTTCTGCATTGATGGTTATTTTGCCACCACTGTCTGTGAACTTTATTGCATTCGATACAAGGTTAAGAAGTACAGTTTTTAACATATCTGCATCAGCATAAACATTTATATTGTCTACATAAGAATCATATATTGTAATGTTTTTTGCATAAGCACTTGGATTCAGAATTTCAAGTATATTCCTGCAAGTCGCCGAGAGACTCAGATTTTGTGGTTTGAAAGGGATACTGCCTTGTTGAGTTCTTGCCCACATCAAAATGTCTTCCAGTAATTTATTTGTGATTTTTGCTGATTTATTAATATTGCCTGCGATTTCTTTGATTTCATCTGTATTTAGACTGTTAATCTCGTCAGTCAGTATTTCGGAAAACCCAAGAATGTTATTAAACGGACTTTTTAAATCGTGTCCGAGAATTGAAATAAAGCGGTCTTTGTCGAGGTTTAATTGAAGCAATTTATCTCCAGTGATTTTCAGTGCTTTTTCTGCATGCTTGCGTTCTGTTATGTCCTGGAAACTAACAAGGCTTGCCCAAATATTTCCTTTGTCGTCAAGTATAGGCGAGCCGGATACCTCTAAGGCTGTTCTTGTGCCATCGGGTTTCACAACATCCATATCATCTACATGTTTTGACACACCACTCATTGCGACTACAAGAGGCAACTCTTCATTAGGATAAAGATCGTTTGAGTCACTTTTATACAAATCATAAACTTTTGTTATCGTGCTGGAGTTTGCTTCAGGAAGAATCCCACGTCCAAGTAATTTGAAAGATGCCTCATTTGCCAGCAGAGGCTTGCCAGAGGGTACTTCAATCATGTAAACACCAATCTGCAGGTTTTCAAGAAGGCTGATCTTCGTGTTACCGGAATCATTCATCAGAAGACCGGAACTGATCTCAATACTGCCGGAAACGATCGTCAGATAACCGGAATTGATCTTCAACCTACCGGAATCGAGCTTCAGATTGCCGGAGGTGACCTTCATGTTGCCGGAGTCGATCTTCATATAGCCGGAACCCATCTTAGATTTAGCGGAACCCATCTTCAGTCTGTTCAGAGAATTCTCAATAATAAATATGTTTTCAATTGCTAACTTAAAATTTACTGTAATGACAACAAATCAAAAAATCAGATTAAGAATGTACCTGGGCATAAGGAACTTTGTAAGTCAGAATGAAGCAATAGCTAAAGCGATTCCAAAATTCGCGGCCAGTTATGCTAACCTGTTAAGTACTATAGAGGAAATACAATTAATAGGGGAGATGCAGGGTATAAACAAAACGGGTCTTGCTATGGTAAAAACAGTCTGAAAAAGAAACTTATCTCACTGGCAGTTAAGTATTCAAATAAAGTGGCCATTCTTGCGAAGTTAACCAAAAATGACACTTTGCTTAAAGAAGTAAAATTCAATGAATCGGATCTTAACAGACTATCAGAAGTTACATTAAAAGCACGTGTGCAGATCATTTATGATAAAGCTGAAGCTAATCTTGGGAGCCTTGCCGAACAAGGTCTGACACCTGATACACAGAAACAGTTTCTGGAAACAATAACTGCGTTTAATAATGCACTGGAAACACCAAGAACCGGAATTGCTGAAAAAAGCAAGGCAACACAGAAACTCTCGGTTTTGTTTGTTAAGGCAGATGCTGAGATTGAGATAATGGATATGGCCGCAGCTTCAGCAAAGGATGAATACCCTGATTTTTTCAATGCATATAAAACCTCAAGAAAACTTATTGATTCCAATGCAGGAACCCTTGCCCTCAGAGCAGCTGCCAGGGAACTTACAAACGGTGAACCGGTCAGTGGGGCTCTATTTGTTTTCAAACATGAGGCCCAGAAAGCTTTAGGTAGTAGCGGGAATGGTGAAGTAGTTAAGAAGACATCCAAAAAAGGGAATTTCCATGTTAAAAGCATGACGGCCGGAAATTACAAAGTGGTAATAAGCAAAAAAGGATTTAATGATAAAGAGGTTTCAATAACAGTTACCGAAGGAGAGAGAGTTGAACTGATGGTAGAACTAGAGAAAGCCTGAAAAGTTGTCTTGCAGTCATGCGGTCTTGCAGTCTTGCGGTCAACTCAAATTCATGAGACCTGAAAGACTTGCATGACCTGCATGACAATAGAATTAAACTCAGAAATCATGAAATCAAAAATCTTCACACTCGACTGGAGGGACTTGGTAAATAAACTTTTTGTTGCTATTCTAACGACTATCCTGACCGGAATTATTGATATTCTTGGAAATGGTGCTGTTTTTGACTGGATTCACATTAAGCCTGTTTTAATTGCAGGGATAAGTGCTGCGTGTGCTTATCTGCTTAAAAGCCTCTCGACGAATTCACGAAATCAACTGTTTACAAAAGAACCAGGATAATTGCACAGAGCTCAGAGCACAGGGCACAGAGCACAGGGGAAAAGAACCTGCCGTGATGAACAAGCGACAGGTTTTTTTTAAATATCATGGATAAATTAAATTAGCCTATAACATAGAATTGATGTAACTTTGAGCTATATTATTAAATGGTTTTAAATGATTAAACTTTGAAATCATGAAAACTTCAAAAGAAAAGACAATCAGCAGACCAAAAAAAACTTCCGCTCCGGCAAAATCTGTAAAAGGCAAGAAAATTACTACGACTAAATCCGGTCCAAGTGAAGAAGAGATTCGTGAAAAGGCACAGGAGATCTATTACGAGCGCATGGCCCGCGGGGAATATGGAACAGCAGAAGATGACTGGCTTGAAGCAGAAGAATCTTTAAGAAACATGATCGGATAATGGATATTAAGCAGGGAAATCAGGGCAGAAACAGGAGAGAGTCAAAATCTTCAATAAAGCTTCAATCCCAGTACAGTTATATCATCAACTTGTTCCTCGTTGCTCTTCCAGTTGTTACAGGTATCAAGAAGCATTTGTTTCTGAACCGCCAGAGGATTCTTATGATTCATTAACAGGACTTCTCTAAATTGGGCCCGTTGGAATTTTTTCTTTTTTTGTCCGCCAAATTGATCAATGTATCCATCAGTAAAAAGATAAATAAGGTCATTTGGTTTGATTTTTATTTCCTGACATGAAAAATCAGAAATTTTATCATGGTAAGATAAGGGCATCCTGTCTCCTCTGAATTCAATGATTTTATTGTCACGAATCATGTACATCGGATTAAATGCTCCGGAATAAATAAGTGTTTTGTTTTTCATGTCATAACTGATCATAGAACCATCCATGCCATCTCTCACCTCCGCGGAAATGCCCTTTTGGCCCAATGCTTCGATGATCTTTTCCCTCAGGCGGTGTAGTATCAAATGGGGTTCAACAATTTCTTCTCTTATTACTGTTTCATTTAATAAAGCAATACCAAGCATACTCATGAATGCTCCCGGGACGCCGTGTCCGGTGCAGTCAAAGACTCCAACCAATATTTTATTATCAATCCTGTTAAACCAGTAAAAATCACCGCTGACGATATCTTTCGGAAGAAAGAGGATGAAATGCTCCGGCAGCTGTTTAACAGTCTGCAATTTGTTTAATATGGCTTTCTGAATGTTTCTGGCATAGGTGATGCTGGCGGTAATATCCTTATTTTTTGCTTCAATTACGGCAAGATATTGTTGAATTTCATCTTTTGCCTTTTTTATCTGAATTTGTGAATTGACCCTTGCCAGGAGCTCTTTGTGAATAAATGGTTTAGTCACATAATCAACAGCCCCGCAATCGAAACCTTTAACAATGCTTTCCGGATCGGTTTTAGCGGTAAGAAAAATGACAGGAATCTCGCATGTCAGCGGGTTCTTCTTTATCCCTGAGCACACTTCATAACCATCCATACCCGGCATCATTATATCGAGCAGTATAAGATCGAAGCTCTTCTTTTCGAGCCAGCCCAGTGCGGTAGCACCATCAAGGGCAAATTCCACCGATATGCCCTCATCCTGCAAAAATTTTCCAAGCACCTCTATGTTTTTAATATTGTCATCAACAATAAGAACTGAAGGCTGATTGATATTCTTCCCCGGGTTCATTTTACATTTTGGATTAAGAGTTTTATATTAAAGGTTTTCCGGTATGAATTTTAAAGGCCGGTTTTACCGTTATTCATTTATGCCGGCTCCTCCGAATAAAAGTTTCACGCTTGCCCCTCCGCCCGGCACATTTCCTAAAATTATATCACCTTCATGTGCTTTCATGATCATGTGAGAGATGCTGAGCCCCAGTCCGGTGCTTTTATCTTTGTATTCATTTCCTGTGGTGAAGAGTTCAAACGAACGGTTAAGTATTTCAGGTGCAAAGCCTTTCCCCTGATCTTTTATTTCGCATACCGTATTTTGCTTTTCTAAGTAAGTATTGATACTTATAACTCCTTTATCAGGCGAAAACCGGATGGCATTGTCAAGAACATTTTTAAGGCATTTTGTTATAAGTTCGGCATTACCTGAAACAAAGCACGGAGTTATTTCATCTTTTCTTTCAATCATTAAGCCTTTCTCCCTGATCTTTTCCTTTTCTTCGTTCAGCAAACTGCCGGTCAGTTCTGAGATATCAGTTTTTTCTTTTTTTATTTCATGCGATTTTGTCTTAAGTGTTGTAAGAAGAAGTGCGTTTGATGCAAATTGCTCGAGACGCCTCACCGACTCGTCGAGCATTTGTACCAGGCCGGAAATTTCTCCGGTGTCAACAGGGCCCTTGAGTATTTCCATTATTCCCAGAATGCCGTTCAGCGGGGTGCGTATTTCATGGCTGATCAGGTTTAAAAAATCTGATTTGTTCCGGTCGAGTTCCATTAACCTGGCATTTGCTTCTTCCAGCCGCTCGTTTGCTTCTTTGAGTTGCAGGGTTCGTTCTGCAACTTTTTCTTCAAGTAATTTATTGACTTCTTTCAATAGTTCTCTCGATAATTTTAATTCGAGCTGGGTACTTACACGTGCAAGCAGTTCCCTCGCATCAAATGGTTTTGTCAGATAATCCTGGGCACCGAGTTCAAAGCCCTTTAAAAGGCTCTCCCTGTCGGTGTCGGCTGTCAGAAAAATAACAGGGATATCGCTGAAAATGCCTTCAGACGAACGTATTTCGCGGCATACCTCAAACCCGTTCATCCCGGGCATCATGATATCAAGGAGAACAAGGTCAAAATTATCACTCTTCAGCCATTCCAGAGCTGCTTTGCCATCAACGGCAAATTCAATGTTGTAATTTTCATCCTGAAGTATTTTCCCCAGAACCTGAAGGTTTTTGGGATTGTCATCCACTATCAGGATTTTTTGTTTTAAAGATTCCATTGTGCTGTTTTATTGTGTTAGTATTTAATTTTTTAACATAAAGAATTTTACTATTGTTCCATGCCGGCTTTTAAGCCGGCGATAATTCCGGGAAACTTTCTGATCAGTTTCAGTATAGCCTCGATATTAAAATTATCGGCAGCAGTTTTCAGGTCATTTCCATAATCTGAAACCAGACCTGCATTATGAGCCAGACCAAGCTGAGCCAGCTTATTGCCGAATTCACGTATCTCGCCAATAGGCTGCCTTACCGAAAAAGTTTTCCATTTAACAAATAAGTCGCCTTCGAGGGCTTGAATCAGATCGGGCAGGCCGGTTATTTTCTCTGCGAGTTCAATTTTTGTTTGCGGTTCGGTCAGTACAGCCTTCTTTGTTGATTTATAGGGCAGTAAATTCATCAGTTCAACATAAAGTTCAGCGACACTCACAGGTTTTGTCAACAATCCGGCGAATTCACTTTTATAAATGCGCTCTTTCTGATCCTTTAACACCGATGCAAAATAGGCAATTACAGGAATATGTTTCAGTTCATCGTCGGCTTTAAGTCTGCTTAATAACTGGAACCCGTCCATCACCGGCATCCTTATATCGGTAATAACCAGATCAGGCTTAACATCTTTTGCCAGATTATATGCTTTCAGGCCATCATCAGTTTCAATTATTTCAAGATTTGAATTTTTCAGCGCATCCCTGAGGTAATCCCTGTTATGTTTTACATCATCGGCAATAAGTATTACTGCCTTGTTGAATTCAATTTCAGACGGATTAATCAGAATATCAGATGATGGTGCGGAGAAGTCCAGGATAAATGGTATCTGGGGAATTCTTACGGTAAAAGTACTGCCCCTGCCTGGCTCTGACTGAACACTGACAGTTCCGTTCATAAGTGCCGTAAGCCTCCGGGTTATTGTCAGACCCAGCCCTGTGCCTCCGTAATTTTTATATTCCCTTTCCTGAACAAACGGTTCAAAAATAGCATCCTGCATTTCTTTTGATATCCCGGTTCCGGAGTCCTGAACTTCAATAATTAAGTCAATAATCTCTTCATGCTTATTTTCAGAATAGGTTACCATTTCCGGATTTTCAGCAGATACACTGAGTTTGACGTAACCTTCTGAAGTGAATTTTACTGCATTGCCAAGGAGGTTGAGTACAATCTGGCGGACGCGTGCTTCATCAATATAAACTCCGGCAGGCATTCCGGAGGCAATGTCAAGAATGAATTTCAATCCTTTTTCGGAAATTTTCAATGAGAAAATTCTTTCGAACTCTGAAAAGAAAGAATATGTATCCACGTAATCATATTCCAGCTCAAGTTTTCTGGCTTCAATTTTTGAAAGGTCGAGAATATCATTTATCAGTGTAAGCAGGGTTTTCCCGCTCGATCTGATGGATTCCAGGTAATTTCTCTGAACCGTATTAATGTCTGTGGACCTTAGCAATTCGGCATAACCCAGAACTGCATTCATCGGGGTACGTATTTCATGACTCATATTTGCCACAAATTCACTTTTTGCCTTGTTTGCATTTACAGCTTCCGATCTGGCTTGTTCAAGCTGCCTGGTTCTTTCTTCAACTTTCAATTCAAGCTCCGCATTCATGTTGTTAATTTTATCTTGCTGGAGCTTGCGACCAAGTGCCAATGTCAGTTGCCCGGCAATTGTACTTAACCGTTCAAGTTCTCTTTTTGACGTTGGCACCGGACGGGTAATATCGAGCATACCTATGATTTCATTATTTGAAATGAGCGGAATTATAACAATAGAACGAAATCCCAACATAGAAAAGACATTGGGGGCAAGTGAAAGCAACGTTTTGTTTTCAGTAAACTCAGCCATCACCGCTTTAATCTCTTCTTCATCATTCCATGCACATGGCAAGCCGTCTTTCATAGCTTTTGCAAAATAACCATCTCCGTTCAGCCGGATGCTCAATGGTAAAAAATGAAGGCTTCCACCGGTTAATTTTTCGATTTCGCTTAAAACAGGGGCAGAGAATTGAAAATCTTTAGGTATAAGAACTTTTTTATCCGCATCGGGGTATGCAGTTATTGTTCCGATGCAATTATATATTTTCATTATTTCTTTTGAAAACATTTCAATAATATCCTCGAATTTATCGCCACGGTTAATGGCAACATTCAATGAATTAATTAACAGAAGGTCATTCGATTGCTCTCTTATTTTTTCTTCAGCAATTTTTCGTTGCGTGATGTCTTTTGCAATTCCACCCATTTGAACAGCTTTGCCGGTTTCATCATAAATCAACGATTTCCGGTCCAAAAGCCAAACAACAGTTCCATCCGGCTTTATAATTCGATATTCAGCTTCAGCTTTTCCTTTTTCAAATAATTCTTTACCGCTCGCTTCTGCAATGGCTCGGTCATCAGGGTGAACCATTTCAATCCACAATTTTGGATTCAACTTAAATTCTTCTAACGTTCTGCCATATAATGCTTCATATGATTCATTGACGTCAATAATATTTGATCCATCTGACGAAGCAGTCCAAACCACATCATATAATGATGAAACAAGATTGTCAAACCGCTTCTTGGCTTCTATAATTTCCAATTCAGCTTGTTTACGTCTGGATTCTGTTTCCAGGAAATCAACAGCAAAAGAAATATCCATTGCCATTTCATCAAGCAGTTTTACTTCAGTTTCATCAAAGAAATTAATTTCATCTGAATAGATGTTGCAGGCGCCAATTGTTTTTTCGAAAGCTTTAATTGGAAATGCTGCGGATGATTGGTTGCCGAGCTTTAATGCCGCTTCACGCCACGGAACCATTTCGGGATCGTTGGCAATATCATTTGTTATGTAATGAACACCGGACTTTATACAACGCCCGGTTGGTCCTTCACCTAAAACTTTATCGTTCAAATCAATATTGATTGTTTTAACGTATTCTTCGGCTTTACCGGCTGCGGCAACAGGAATAATTTTTTGGGTCATTTCATCAACCATTCCAATCCACGCCATATTGAATTTTCCATCGTCAACGGCAATTCTGCAAGCCTCGTTAAAAAGTGTCTGTTTGTCTTTTACGCGGACAATCGTTTGGTTTACATTGCTTAAAACCGCAAACACCCGGTTTGCTTTTTTAATATCTTCAACAGCTTTTTTGCTCTCGGTGATATCCTGAAAAACACCGGTGACTGCCACAGTTTTACCATCTTCTGTTTGTGCCTGCCCGATTC
>Ga0315272_10001882_pt1 | contig 10342 bp, 5 predicted proteins | sample C3_middle_MG_FD_203918 | JGI IMG/M metagenome (GOLD analysis project Ga0315272, IMG submission 203918) | Sediment microbial communities from Yellowstone Lake, YNP, Wyoming, USA - C3_middle | ecosystem: Environmental > Aquatic > Freshwater > Lake > Sediment | place: USA: Wyoming | collected...
TGGAGAAGTAGTGATTCAGGCGGAAAGGTCGAATGAGAATGTCAAAGCCACGTCGATGGGTATTGTGAAGCTCGATGTGAAAACAATCAAGGCGATACCTTCACTTCTTGGAGAGATTGATGTGGTAAGGGTGCTTCAGCTGCTTCCGGGTGTTCAGGCCACAAGTGAGGGATCGACTGGTTTCAGTGTAAGGGGAGGAGGTTCAGATCAGAATCTGATTCTTCTGGACGATGCAACAGTCTATAATTCAGGCCATCTTATGGGGTTCTTTTCAATATTCAATAATGATGCCGTAAAGAATGTAACACTCTATAAAGGAGATATTCCGGCAGCCTATGGCGGACGACTCTCTTCTCTCCTCGATGTTGAAATGAAGGAGGGCGATCAGCGAAAGCTGGGAGTCACTGGCAGCATAGGCACAATATCAAGCAAAGTAACAGTGGAAGGTCCGGTTATTAAGGATAAAACAACTTTTCTCGTGGCTGGAAGAAGAACATATGCTGATCTCTTCCTGCCATTTGCAAAAGAAGAGGATATTCGTGATAATAAGCTCTATTTCTGGGATTTAAATATGAAATTATCGCATGTCCTGAATGAAAATAACCGTCTCTTTTTCACCGGATATTCGGGAAGGGATATTTTCAAAAATGACTACTCCCAGTTAGGATTCGGCAACACAACTGGTTCCCTAAGATGGAATCATATTTATTCAAAGAGGTTATACATGAACCTCAGTATGATCTATTCAAAATACAATTATGATCTGGGCACGCCTGAGAGCGGAACCGGTTCATTTTCCTTCAGATGGAACTCCCGTTTATCTGATTACCAGCCCAGACTTGACTTTACCCACTTCCTGAATGAAAATCACAAATTGAAATACGGTTTATCACTTATTTATCATGATTTCTTTCCCGGAGAGGTTATTGGTATTGGAGGTACATCCGGGACTACATATTTCAAGCTTCCGTCAACATATGCCCTCGAAAGTGGCGTTTATATCAGTGATGAATTTAAAGTTTCAGGAAACTTCACATTAAAGTATGGACTGCGATATGCAATATTCCAGAATATTGGTCCGGGAACTTACTATGAATATGACAGCAACTATATACCTGTAGACAGTATCAAATATCCATCAGGTAAAATATTCAATACCTATTCAGGCCTTGAGCCAAGGCTTGCCTTTACATACATGCTTAACGATTTGTCTTCACTGAAAGGCAGTTATACACATACAGCACAGTTTATAACACTGGCTCAGAATTCATCATCAGGGACACCTCTTAATATATGGTTTCCGGCTTCCCCAAATGTGAAACCTCAGTTATGCGATCAGTTTTCACTTGGCTATTTCAGAAATTTTGCGAACGATATGTATGAAGTTTCCGGTGAGGTTTATTATAAGAATTTCAGGAGGCTTATTGATTTCAGGGACCATGCCGAGCTCTTCCTGAATCAGTATCTTGAAGGTGAACTCAGGAGGGGTAATGGCTATTCGTATGGAATTGAGACACTTCTTCGAAAAAATGAAGGTTTTTTCACAGGCTGGATAAGCTATACATATTCGAGGTCATTCAGAAAGGTGCCTGAGATAAACAACGGCAAAAAGTATCCTTCGCTTTATGACAAACCGCACAATATCAACCTGGTAACTTCATTTGCATTGAGCCAGAGGATAACTGCTTCAACAACTTGGACCTATGCAACCGGTCTGCCTCTCACACTTCCAACCGGACGGTCTGTTATCGGAAACTCTATAATACCTGTATATTCTGACAGAAATTCCTACAGGATGGAAGCTTACCACAGGCTCGATATTTCTGTTACACTGAAGGGTAAGGAGAAACCTGCAAAAAAATGGCACAGCGAGCTGAATCTTTCTGTCTACAATGTTTACAACAGGCATAATGCATGGGCTATTAATATTGTTCCTGATGAAGATAATCCGTATGTGACATATGCGGAAAAAACATACCTGTTTGCTGTTATCCCTGCAATAACATGGAACATAAAATTCTGACCGGATGAAGAGAGAGAAGATTATACCACTTTCATTAGTTATTGCAGCAATGCTCTTCTCATGTACTGAAAGGATTGATCTTCCTCTGGATGAAAGCAGCAAAAAGCTTGTGGTTGAGGGAGCCGTTACAACCGACCAGGGAGTTCATTCAATTTACCTTACTGAAACAACTGGCTACTATTATAATCTTCAACCACCGGCTGTGACAGGAGCCACTGTAAGTATTACTGACGGAGAGGATGTTTATTATCTGACTGAAGAGATACCGGGAGTATACCAGACTTCTTCATTATTCCGTGGAATTGAAGGGAGAACCTATACCCTGAATATAAAACTTACTGACCCTCTTGGAGGATTTACAGATTTCGCAGCATCTTCAACAATAAGTAAGCTTGTCACACTCGATTCCATCGGACTTCAGTTCTATAATGAGTTTGGAGATCAGGGATTGTGGGAAGTAAAATGCTGGATGAAGGATCTGCCTTCAACTGATTTTTACAGGTTTGAACTGATTAGGAATCAACACCTTATTACTCATAAACTGGAAAAGTGGCTGGTAACTGATGATAAATTTTTCAATGGGGAGTATGTCAATGGCGCTGCAATCTCCTATCTCGACCAGAGCTCTGATAATGAAAGACTTGTATCAGGCGATACTTTAACAGTTGAATTGAATGTCATAAGCAGGGAATATTATAATTTTATCCAGGATGCCCAGACTGAGCTTAGAGGTTCAAATCCGCTCTTCAGCGGCCCGGGAGCAAATATCAGGGGTAATATCACCAACGGAGCCATTGGATTCTTTGCCGCCTATCCGGTAAGCTGTGCACGGACTATCGTTCCCTAGATACACTGCTTAAATAGTTTTTACTGACCTTGCGCCATCTGCCTTTTGCCTTGGTGACTTTTCATTTCTAATCAAATTTTCCATAACTTTATATCTTTATCTCTTAATATTAACAATTTTGAAAATCATCAATATGAAGAACAGGATCAGATATACATTAGTACTTCTTCTGGCAATTTCATTGAATGTAAATTCCCAGTCGAAGGATGAGATTTTCAGCTACCTGAGGAGCCTGGGTAACGGATCATATCTGTTCGGTCAGATGGCAACATGGGTGCATAATGAAAATCCTGATATGGATCATCCCACAAACTGGCTGAAAAAGGTTTATGATCATACAGGCATTATGCCACGCTATGGATGTATCACTTACGATTATGATGATAATCCCTTTACTGATGCTGAATGGAATGAGGGTGTCAAAAAGATGTGGGACAGAGGCCTGATAGTCGGCGTATATAATTTCTATGCAAATCCCTGCGGAGGAGCATGGAAAGATTCAGTGAAGATTGATCCTGTATTTGCCACTGATGACAATCCTGTGAAAGCCAATTTTTACAAACAGATGGACAGGATGGCAGCTAACATGCAATGGCTTAAGGATAAGGGTATTGTTGTTGTTTATACTCCTTTTGTGGAGCTGAATGACAAAAATAAATGGCATGCAAAGGAGGGTGCCAGGAATGGTATCAGGCTTTACCGTCTTGTACATGATTATTTTACTGCAAAAGGCCTTGATAACATTATATGGGCATTTCATACTACTCAGCGTGAAGGTGCGCTTCAGGAGTATTATCCTGGTGATGAATATGTTGATGTAATCGGGAAATCAGGGTATGGTAAAGGCCTTATTTTCAATGAATATGAATGGGCCGTTGATAAGAAGAAGAACGCCGGGAAAGTTATATGGTGGGGAGAGCTTGGGATCAGGGACAAGAAAGATGCTCCGCGTGACTGCATGGATGTACTTGCAAAACTGGAAAACAGTTATCCTGAACTGGCCGGATTTAATTTCTGGAGTGACGACGGGTTCTATAACGTTGTAGGAAATTTAAACGGGAAGGAGCTTATGTCAAGTCCCAAAATCGTTACAATGGCTTCGAAGAATGCAAAAGACCTGAAGAAGGGAAATTCAAAAGATAAAACATCGAAGCAGAAAGGAAAGAAGTCCGGGAAATAAGTGCCAGGATCACGGAGACCGGTAATCTGTAAAACCGAGCACCCAGTATCCAGCACCTAAATAAGCTCTATCTCCTCATCCTCTCTGATCTGGAAAAGTTTTCCGTCCTCACATTTATATGTTCTGGCAGTGAACTTTTTTAAGAGGGTATAATTATGAGTTGCTACCACGACTGCTCTGCCTGTTTTGCTTATGTCAGTAAGCAGCCTGATAATGCCCTCGGATGTTTCAGGATCAAGATTTCCTGTAGGCTCATCAGCAAGAATTATGTCAGGATCATTGAGAAGCGCCCTGCCGATTACAACTCTCTGCTGCTCACCACCTGAAAGCTGATGTGGCATTTTATATCCTTTCTGGCTCAGTCCGACTTTTTCAAGTACTTCTCCAATCCTGGTATCAACTGCTTCTTTGTTCTTCCATCCGGTTGATCTCAGAACAAATTCAAGGTTGTCATTTACCGACCTGTCTGTGAGCAGCTGGAAGTCCTGAAACACAATTCCGATCTTCCTTCTCAGGTACGGGATCTCCCGCCTTTTCAGCTCTGCCAGGTTATAGCCTGCGATCAGGGCAGTTCCGCTCTTCAGTGGTATCTGTGCGTTGAGGGTCTTTATAAGACTTGATTTCCCGCTGCCTACCCTGCCAACAAGATAAATGAATTCACCCTTTCCAACTGTAAGATTTACATTGGAAAGAACCAGATGATCCTGCTGCCAGATTGAACAGTCAGTCAGCTCAATTATTACATCCAGAGGAAGTGTTTCCTGCATAAATAATAACTGTTAATGTGAAGCCGGTTAATAAAACAAATAAATGATTTTCGGACACAGTTAGGTCTCTGTTCATTTCATCACAAATTAAAGAAAGAATTGATAACTAACATTTATATGTTGATAAATTCAGTAATAAAGCCCGATTGACGGCGTTTAATAGTTGTAATTTTACGCATAATTATAAAAAAATGACTTAATGTTATATGTGGCTAATGATAAGGTTTTTAGGTCTCGTAGCGTGGTTTTAGGCGCTTAAAACTGACAGTTGTCATCAGCCAAAAAAAATAAGTTATGAACAGAAACAAATCCGTTTTTTTATCACTGTTCCTGCTGATTTTCACAATTCAGCTATCCGCACAGCTTCCTTTTACAGATAAGGAGCTTGGATCTGAATTCAACAGGGGAATGGAATTATTCTATAAAGAAAAGTATCCTGCGGCGATCCGGCTTTTCGATTCATACGTTAAAAATGAAGTCAATACAGGCAGCATAGAAGTAGCTGATGCCAGGTATTACAGCGCTATAGCCGCTATGAACCTTTTTAATCCTGATGCTGAATACAGGATGATGACATTTATAGCAACCTATCCGGAAAGTCCGAGAATTAATGAAGCAAGACTTTCCCTGGCAGACTATTTCTACCAGAATAAGAATTACAGGAAAGCAGTTACATACTATGAGAGTGTGAACAGACAATTTATCGGTAAGGAAAAACTGCCAGAATATTTCTTCAGGTACGGGTATTCACTTTACTCGAAAGGTGATCAGGCCAAAGCGCTGGTGATGTTCTCGGAAATTAAGGACATTGATACAGAATACACTCCTCCGGCTCTTTATTATTACTCGCAGATTGCATATGAACAGAAAATGTATCAATCGGCCCTCGAAGGATTTATAAAACTTAAAAATGATGAGACTTTTGGATCCATTGTCCCCTTCTATATTGTCCAGATACTTTATATTAACAAGGATTATGATGGTATCCTCAGTATCGCACCCGATCTTCTTAAGTCGGCTGGCAAAGAAAGAAGTATCGAGCTTTACAGGTTTATAGGAGATGCCTATTATAACAAGGGGAATTTCACTGAAGCTCTGCCATATCTGAAAAAATACTCCGAGGGTGCCAAAGCAAGTGAGCGTGAAGATAAGTACCAGCTTGGCTACTGTTATTACAAAACAGGTGATTTAGACAATGCCATAAAGCTCTTCCTTGAGATAGGAGCCAGGAATGACCTTTTAAGTCAGAACATATGGAACCTGCTGGGCGATTGCTACTTGCAGAAGAATGACAAAAACAGGGCAAGGCTTGCATTCGGTGAAGCTTCCAAACTCTCATTTGACAAAGATATTCAGGAGGAGTCATTGTTCAATTATGCGAAGCTGACGTACGAAACTTCATATTCACCTTTTGGTGAGACAATTGAAGCTTTCACAGAATATATCAGGCAATACCCGGGTTCGGACAGGATACAGGAAGCTTATGATTACCTGGTTGCAACATATCTTCAGATCAAAAACTACAAAGCAGCCCTTGCTTCACTTGATAAGATTGTTAATAAGGATAAAAAGCTTGAAGAGGCTTATCAGAGAGTAGCCTTCTATCGCGGTCTGGAACTATTCAGGAACCTCGAAATAGAGGCCTCTATTGCCATGTTCGACAAATCACTCAAATATGAGAAATACAACCGTACCCTCAGAGCAAGGGCAATTTACTGGAGAGGCGAAGGGTGGTACAGGCTCGCACATTACGACAAAGCCAAAGAGGATTATATACTTTTCATGAGCATTCCAGGCTCGGTTAACCTGGAGGAAAATGATATTGTCAGGTATAATCTTGGCTCAGCTCTTTTTAATCTTAAAGAGTATCAGGAAGCTCTTAATAATCTGAAAATATTTGAAGCAGCATCTGCAAATGTCAAACCGGAAGTGATGGCAGATGCACTGAACAGGATCGCTGACTGCTATTTTATCGCTACTGATTATAAGACTGCCATTCAGTATTATGATAAGGTGATTGCCTACGGTAATATTGATGCTGATTATGCCATGTACCAGAAAGGTTTTTCACTCGGACTTATCAATGATAACAGAGGTAAAGCAGATGTTCTTACAGCCCTTACAGTTAAGTACCCTTCATCAGCTCTTGTACCCGGTGCAATTTTTGAAAGGGGAAGGGCCTTCTTTGTTCTTGAGGATAGCAGGAAAGCGGAGGCAGACTTCAATTCTGTAATTTCAGATTACCCGAACAGTTCTCTTTTGCCCAGGGCTATCGTTCAGCTTGGCCTGCTTTATTATAATCTTGGTGAAAATCAGAAAGCAATAGCCCAGTATAAAAAAGTCATTGAAAACTTTAAATCCACACCGGAAGCCAGGTATGCACTTACCGGCTTAAAAAACTCGTATGTTGACCTTAATGACGTAGAGTCCTATTTCGCCTATGTCAAAACTATTGAAGGTTACGGAGATGTAAGCACTGCGCAGAAGGATTCTCTTTTGTATACCTCAGGTGAAAATCTTTACATAAATGCCAGTTACGACAGGGCAACTGAGGTATTTACAAATTATCTGAGAGATTTCCCCGAGGGGAGCTTCAGGTTGAATGCTAAGTTCTACCTGGCTGAATGTCTCAGGTTATCAGGTAAAAACGAGGAGGCTCTTAAGCTTTATGAAGAGGTATCAGGAGAACCAAATAACCAGTTCCTTGAGCAATCACTGCTTGCTGCCTCTGAAATTCTTTATTCAGAAGAGAACTTTGAAGAGGCGCTTGAATATTTCAAGAAACTTGAACTGGCTGCAGTTAGTGATGTGAATAAACTTGCTGCCCTTAAAGGCCAGTTGCAGTCTGCCTCATTTATCGGCGATGCACAGAATACAATTGCGGCAGCCGACAGGATACGAACCATTCCGAATATTCCGGAGGAGCTATTGAGGGAAGCGACATTCATGAGAGCCAAGGCAAATTACAGTCTGAATAATTATGATGAAGCAATAAGTGATTTTAAAAAAGTAGGAACTGAAGTCATCAGCATTGAAGGAGCCGAATCGAAATACAGGATCGCGGAACTGCTTTATAAAGAGAATAAAACTGCAGATGCGGAAAAAGTGGTCCTCGAATTTATTGATCAGAAAACTCCTCACCAGTACTGGATGGCCAGGGTATTTCTGCTCCTTGCCGATATCAGCCAGAAAAAGGGAGATTTACTTCAGACCAGAGCAACTCTTCAGAGTCTCAACGACTACTACAAGGTAGACAATGATGGTATCCTTGATGAAGTAAAGGCCAGACTATCAGCGCTTGAGGATAAGAATAAACAGTAAATTTCTGTTATTGAAGCTATATAATGCAGCCCGTTAAGTGAACCAGAAACAGATTTGACATGATTAAAAGAGCCTTATTAATAACAATTACGATAATATTCTCACTTTCCTCGCTTAATGCCCAGGAAAAGAAAGAGGAGTCAACGCTTAAGAGGGAGGTGACACTTTACAATCCCTATAAGCCATCTCTGAATATTGTCAGAAAGAGGAGTTTCCTCCCCGAGTCAAATGATACTATGCAGATCAGACCGGTTTTTAATTATGAGGTAAATTCCCGGCCTTTTATGCCTGTATATACTATCAGCCCTATCAAAGCTGCAGCGCTTCTTCCTGATCCTCTTACCAAACTCTATAAAAGCTATATAAAAGCAGGACTTGGCACTTACTTGTCACCTCTTGGTGAAATAAGTATTACAAATGAGAGGTCGAAAAAAGGTGCAATAGGCCTTTATGGCCGTCACTTCTCCACTAATGGAAAAATAAAACTGGATAACAACGACAAGGTATTCGCAGGGTATATGGATAATGATGCCTCTCTTTTCGGAAAGAAATTCATTAAAAAAAGCCTTCTTGAGGGTTCTGTGGATTTTACACAGAAAATAAGATATGCCTATGGTTACGATCCTTCAATTACCGGGTATTCTCCTGATAATGAGGATATAAAAATGAAGTATGATAATATCGGGGCAAAGGCATCTTTCGCATCTGCCACCCTCGATTCAGCAGATCTTGCATATGACGTGGATGTAAGCTATGACTATTTCCACCTCCTCGAAAATATGTCCCAGCAAAAGATTGCGTTAAAGGGAATCTTTGCAAAGTCGATAAAGGGGTTTTATGTTGGATCTGGTATCAGCTATGAGTTATACATTCCATCCGATTCTTTATCCCCCGACAATCAAAGCATTTTCTCGATAAGCCCTTTTGTTAAAAAGTCAAATGGGCAGTGGAACTTTAAGCTGGGTTTTGAGGCGCTCAAGGACAGGTTAGACAACTTCCATTTCTATCCTGATGTTGATTTCGGGTTTAATGTGATCCCTTCATATCTAAGCTTTTTTGCCAGAGTTAACGGGTATCTTGAGAGAAATGATCCCTTAAAGATTGTATCGGAAAATCCTTACCTGGCAAGTTCCAAACTTTTTGCATCAGGGCCGGATGCTATCCTCTTTGGTATTCTTGATACTGATCATGAACTGGTTATTTCAACAGGACTGAAAGGAAATACCGGTATTGGAGGAAATTATCTTGTTTCGGCATCTTATTCGATGATTGACAAAATGTTGTTCTTTACCAACGTTGTCTCTCCTGACACTGCTACTTTCAGGGCAATGGGGAACTATTTTGAGCCCATATTTGATGTTGGCAGCCTTCTGAATATACATGGGGAGATGACCGGAAAAATATCAGATGAGCTTTCACTTTCAGGAGCAGCAAATTTCTATAACTACGATTTCGGAACTACTCCATGGAATAAGCCTTCCTGGGATGCCAAAGCAGGCCTTGATTATAATCTGAGAGATAAAATAATAGCAGGAGTGGAGCTTACCGCAATGGGTAAGCGCACAAATGTCATCAACGGTGATTATCTCAGCAGGAATGCCGGATATATACAGAAGGAGATTGAGATGCCCTCACATTTTAACCTCAATTTAACGGCTGAATACCGCTATTCCAAAATTTTGTCATTCTGGACAAGATTTAATAACATAGCATTCAATGATTACTCCGAGTGGGCATATTACCCTTCCCACAGGTTTCTGTTCATGCTTGGATTTACTTATAATTTGTAGGACTGAATAATTGTAACATTTGTTACATTTTTGAATAATTGATATCTGACCGCATAACTGCCGGACTGCAAGACAATCAGACACTTTGGAATGTTGATTTTTTGGTGAAAAAAGTGCATTATTTTTGCAATATTTTTGCATAAAACCCGTTTTTATTCCGTATATTTGTCGGGTTAATTAATAATCATAATATCAATAATTTATAACAGGAAAAGTGAAGTTGGACCTGGTACGGGAAGATGATAAAAAATTAGTTCGGATTTCATTACCTTATTTCTATTGTTGATTGCACAAAACAAGGTTAAAAACAGAAGCCTGTTTTAAATGATTATTTGCTAAAACAAAAGTTTATAAATTAAACATAAGATGAACGACAAGGAAAAAAAATTACAGGACAGTATTGAGTATTCAGCG
>Ga0315272_10001883_pt1 | contig 10341 bp, 5 predicted proteins | sample C3_middle_MG_FD_203918 | JGI IMG/M metagenome (GOLD analysis project Ga0315272, IMG submission 203918) | Sediment microbial communities from Yellowstone Lake, YNP, Wyoming, USA - C3_middle | ecosystem: Environmental > Aquatic > Freshwater > Lake > Sediment | place: USA: Wyoming | collected...
GCCTACATGCGCAAGCGCATGCCCCATCTGGTGCTTTCCGCCACGGAACGGGGCAGCTCGTACAAGACCTTTGTCGGCATCCGCCAGTCCACCGAGATCGGCAAACGCTGCATCGGCTGCGGCACCTGCGCCATGGTCTGCCCCAACGAGGCCATCCATCCGGTAGCCAATGCTGAGCGCGACCGCTTCCGTTTCGTCAACACTCAGCAGGGCGAACCGGCCAAACGCGGGGGCCGCCGCAACGTGCCGGGCGCGAGCCTGCTTGACCGCATCATCTTCGACCGGATCTCCATGCTCACCGATCCGGCCCTCGACGCAGGCCGCCACGAGTTTTCCTGCAATACCTTGCTTGGCCGGGTGCTGCCGCCGGAAGAATATGTCCGGCGCAAGCTGGCTGGCGAGTGGATTCCGCCGGTACGGGAGATCTTCCCCTTTGTCATCGGCTCCATGTCCTTTGGCGCGCTCTCGCCCAATATGTGGCTGGGCTTGCTGCAAGGCGTGGCCTATTGCAACGAGGTGCTCGGCATTCCCGTGGTCATGGCCACCGGCGAGGGCGGCTGCCCGCCCTGGGTTCTGCGCAGCCCGTTTCTCAAATACATCATCCTCCAGATCGCGTCGGGCTATTTTGGCTGGGACGAGATCATCCGGGCCATCCCCGAGATGCAGTGCGACCCGGCGGCCATCGAGATCAAGTACGGCCAGGGCGCCAAGCCCGGCGACGGCGGCCTCTTGATGTGGTTCAAGGTCAGTAAGCTCATCGCCCGTCTGCGCGGCGTGCCCGAGGGCGTGGATCTGCCCTCGCCGCCCGTGCACCAGACCCTCTACTCCATTGAGGAATCGGTGATGAAGATGATCCAGACCATGTCCATGGCCTGGAACTTCCGGGTCCCGGTCTATCCGAAGATCTCCGGCTCCACCTCGGCCAAATCGGTACTGAACAACCTGGTGCGCAATCCCTATGCCGGCGCGCTTATGATCGACGGCATCGACGGCGGCACCGGCGCGGCTTACAACGTCAGCATGGACGCCACCGGCCACCCCATCGCTGCCAATGTCCGCGAGTGCTACCTCGACCTCTGCGCCCAGGGCAAGCAGAACGAAATCCCCATCTTTGCCGCAGGCGGGGTGGGCAAGAACGGCAACGTCACCCAGAACGGCATGGCCCTGATCATGCTGGGCGCAAGCGGTGTCCACATGGGCAAGTTCATCATGCAATCGGCGGCCGGCTGTCTCGGCACCGAAAGCAATCGCTGCAACGTCTGCAACATCGGCCTGTGTCCCAAGGGCATCACCAGCCAGAACCCCAAGCTCTACCGCCGTCTCGACCCGGATCAGGTCGCCCAGCGCGTGGTGGAGACCTTCATGTCCATCCGCACCGAGATGAAGAAGATCATGGCGCCCCTGGGCCGCTCCCAGAGCCTGCCCATCGGTATGTCCGACGCCCTTGGCATCGATGACAAGGATGTGGCCGAACGTTTAAATATCAGATACGTCTGTTAATGAAGGAGCACGCTGTGAGTAAAGCAATTGTCGTAAAAGGGCTTGATGCCAATGGCCAGCGGATCAGCTCCAAGAATTTCGAAGAGCTGGTGCAAAAGGCCTTTGCCAAATCCAGCCGTTTGAAGCTGGAAACCTACGGCCAGCACAATGTAGGCGGCCGGTTGAAGAATGCGGGCAAAAAGGTCGAGATCGAGGTCAGCGGCCCCTGCGGCCAGCGCCTGGGCTGCATGGGCATGCCCGGCACCACCATTGTCTGCGACGGGCCTGCCTCCGATGACGTAGGCTACCTCAATATCGGCGCAGAGATCACCGTCAAGGGCGACGCCACCAACGGAGCCTGCAACGCCATGGCCGAAGGCAAGGTCTATATCGGCGGCTCCATCGGCGCGCGCGGCCTGACCATGACCAAATGGAACCCCGAACACCAACGCCCGGAGCTGTGGGTATTGGGTTCGGTGGGCGACACCTTTGCCGAGTTCAACTGCGGCGGTATCGGCATCATCTGCGGCATTGAGGCCAAAAATCCCAAGAACATCCTGGGCTACCGCCCCTGCGTCGGCATGGTCGGCGGCTGGCTCTTCTACCGGGGCAAAAACGACGGCTCCTATGACAAAAAGAGCGTCATGGCCGTGCTACCGGACGACGCCCAATGGGCCTGGCTCATGGAGCGGATGCCCGCCTATCTCAAAAAGATCGGCCGCACCCGGCTGCTCAAGAAGCTCTCCGTCCGCAAGGAATGGATGATGCTGATCTCCATCCCGCCCCAGACTCGGGCCCTGATGTTCTCAGGCCCCATGCCCATGGCCGAGTTCAAGCAGAAGATCTGGAACCCCGGCTTCGGCGGCGGCGACCCCATCCGCGATCTGGCTCCGGGCTTGGACCGCAGCCCCATCGGCATGATCGAGACCGGAGACTTGCGGCGGCGGCAGCCCTTTTGGGCCAACCGCGACAAGGCCGCTCCCTGCGCCTACTACTGCCCGGTGCACATCCCCACCATCGACCGGTTGCGCCTGCTCCGCGAGGGCAAGGGCGAGGAAGCCTACAAGATGCTGCTTGACTATACCCCGCTGCCAGCCTCGGTGTGCGGCTACGTCTGCCCGAACCTCTGCATGCAAAACTGTTCCCGGCAGATGGTGGACGAGAAGATCGACGTCCAGATGCTGGGCCGCGCAGCCCGCGATGCCAAGCCTCCCAAGCCTGCAAAATCACTGGGCAAGAAGGTCGCCATCATCGGCGGCGGCCCGGCCGGCATGAACGCGGCCTGGCAACTGGCCAAGGCCGGGGTCGAGGCGCATATCTTCGAGCGCGATCAGCAACTCGGCGGCAAGCTGGCCCAGGTCATCCCCTGGGAGCGGCTGCCCAAGGCTATTTGGGATGCGGAGATTGCGCGTTTCCTCTCCATGCCCAATATCAAGGCCAACTTCGGTGTGGCCATGACCAAGGAAAAGTTCGCCGAGCTGAAGAAAAAATACGACCATGTCATCGTGGCCGTGGGCACCCACCAGCCGCGCACCATTCCCTTCCCGGGTCACGAGCGGGTCATCCCGGCTCTCGACTTCCTGAAGAGCGCCAAGAGCACCAAGCCGCTTAAAGTAGGCAAACAGGTGGTGATCATCGGCGCGGGCAACGTGGGCTGTGATGTGGCCTGCGAGGCATACCGGTTGGGAGCCCAGCAGGTTACTTTGGTGGATATCCAAAAGCCCCTGGCATTCGGCAAGGAAAAGGCTGCGGCCGAGGCTTTGGGAGCCAAATTCCAGTGGCCGGTGCAGACCAAGGAGGTCACCGCCGAAGGGCTCATCGACGCGGCTGGCCAGCTCATCCCGGCCCAGACCGTGATCATCTCCATCGGCGATGTTCCGGCCCTGAAGTTCCTCCCCGACACCGTTGAGGTTCTCACCGTGGGCGGCGCAGGCTGGATTAAATGCGATGCAGCCGGACGCACCAGCGACCCGAAGATCTCGGCCATCGGCGATGTGGAGCGGCCGGGACTTGCCACCAACGCCTTGGGCGCTGGCAAGAAAACGGCGGAAGCCATTCTGGCCGGATTCAAGGGCGAGGAGTGGAAGGATTTCAGCCTGCAGCTCATCCCCCAGGCCAGCCTGACCGCAGCCCATTACACCCCGGAGCCGTGTGCCGGCTCCTCCGAGGCGGCGGAAGCGGACCGTTGCATGAGCTGCGGCACCTGCCGCGACTGCCACCTCTGCGAGACCATCTGCCCGACCCAGGCCATCTCCCGACAGAAGCTGGAAGGCAAAGACTACCGCTATGTCTCGGACCCGGACAAGTGCATCGCCTGCGGCTTTTGCAGCGACACCTGCCCCTGCGGCATTTGGGTGATGCGGCCCTTCTAAGTTTTTTTACCACTACACTGCAATACAAAAGCCCTGGCTGAAAAGCCGGGGCTTTTTTTTGTTTCAAGAGGAACAACTCAAAAATTGTTACGGGTCCATCAAAAGTACCCCACTTTACAAAAGGGGGGCGAGGGGGGATTTGCGGTCGGTGGCGTACGATTCCGGAGTTTTCAAATCCCCCTCAATCCCCCTTTGTTAAAGGGGGTAGCGAAGGTTGCGGCTACAAGCCGCTCCAAAATCATCTTTCTAACACAAAAAAGGGGAGGCCCCGATAACCGGGAACCTCCCCTACCTACTTCTCAGATACGGTACTGCGTACTGCTTTTACGGCATGACATGGCAAGTCGTGCAGACCTTCCCTTGCGGGAGATGGGCTTTATGCACTGCCTGCGAGGTTGCCGTCCTGAGGACATGGCAGTCGTTGCACAGATCCGAGGTCGGCTTGATCAGGCTAACCGGAGTCGGGCTATGACATGCCCAGCACTTCAAAGCGGAACGATGCTTGTCATGGTACTGCTGCCAGCCCAGGGATTTCTTGCTGTGACACATGACACAACCCTTTGCCGAGGTCGGCAACTGATGGTAGCCAAGGGCGGTGAAAGGAATCATCAGGTTGTTATGCCCTTTCAAGGTACCATGACACTCAGCACATGTCGGCGCCATGGTCTTGGGCTCAACCCCGTGGGTGACAAGCATCTCTGCATTGGCATTCACGTAGGTGTAGGTACCGGTCATGCCTGCTGCTTCCATGCCTTTGGTCACGGCCTGGTTATAGTCGCCGGTCATGAACATCCAGAGGATCGCGGGCGGAACAAGCCGTCCGTCTGCCAGGATGGGCATAACCGTCGTGTGGTTTTTGATGGGATAAACCTTGGACTTGCCATCAAAGATCTTGCCGTTTGCCTTGGCCATGGTGATGCTGCCGTCGGCATTCTTGGCAATGGTTTCGCCGGTGTTGTACACGTAGGAGGTGCCGTCAAAGAAACGGTACTCAGGCTTCACGTTGGAGGCGGTGAGCTCCTCGCCGACAAAGCCGCCCTGTCCGCCAAGCTGGCTGGCACGCCATACCGGAATCCGGAAGTCGCGGGACATCTCAGTGGCGCCGCCCTTACCAAAGGTCCGAATGTGACAAGTCTGACAGGCAACCTGGCCTGCGGCATGCACGTTCATCTTGGCGGTGGTTGAATGCGGTGCGGTGCCGTGACAATCCGTACACTTGGGATCAGGCGTCTCGGTCTGACGGAGGTCAATACCACGACCGCCGATCTTGTGTCCAGCGACAGCGTGACAAGCAGAACAAGTGAGGTTGCCACGGGTTGCGGACATATGCACATCCTGGGTATCGGTTGCGGCTGTACCTGTGTTCAGGCCGATATCGCCGCGCTTGGTCCAGTCCGCGCCACCAGCCGTTGCATGACAGCGCAGGCAGGATTTCCGGGTGGGTTTGTGAACGTTCTGGGCGATGTCAACCATGGTGGTGCCCACCGGCATGGCCGCATAGTTGGGCTCAGTGAAGAAGTTGCCATCCACATCGGTCAGACCGAAGATATAGGTCTTGATCTGGCCCAGGACGTTGGTCACGGTGATGGTCTTGGTGGGGTCCATGGTGAATTTGCGCATGTAGGTGTCGCTGTGGCACATGAGGCAATCCACATCATTTTCCGAAGGCGAATGCGGAGCATTGCCGTCGGCCCGAACGTGACAGGTAAAACAAGTGTTGCCGGAGGACATGGCATAGGTGCAGAAGGAGTTGATTCCCTTCACCGCCTTGCCCAGAACCTGGTTGGGAGCGTTGGTCAGCTCCGGAGTGGGGCCTTTCCATTGCATGTGCAGGCTGTTGAGCATGTTCGTGGCCTGGGTCGGATGACAGGCAATACAGGTGGACGGCCCGTTGTAGGCCGTGATGCCCGCATGACCCGGCAGAACCAATGCCTGGGCTTGCGTGGCGCCGCACAGGATGGCCAGTGCGGAGGTCGCAAATAAAAATTTCTTCATAATCGTGTCTCCCCTTGCGTGTTTTTACAAAAAACCTTGTCCCTTGTCCCTCTTTTCCGCTGCTCCCCCTGCACCGCACCTCCTGATCTCTTGGCGGCTTTCGCTTGCGGGGCAGAATCAGCCTTAATCCTAACAGCGGGAAGGCACGCATTTCGCCCCAATCATACTGGTGACATATACCCAATATGGATAATGATTACCACCTCCACAAGTTCTTCGCAACAAAAAAAATGGGGAGGCCCCGATAACCGGGAACCTCCCCTACTTACTTCTTTAGATACGGTACTGCTTACTGCTTTTACGGCATGATATGACAGGTCGTGCAGACCTTCCCCTGCGGGAGATGGGCCTTATGCACTGCCTGTGAGGTTGCGGTCTTCAGACTGTGGCAGTCGTTGCACAAATCCGAGGTCGGCTTGATCAGGCTAACCGGGGTTGCGCTATGACACGCCCAGCACTTCAAAGCAGACCGATGTTTGTCATGGTACTGCTGCCAGCCCAGCGATTTCTTGCTGTGACACATGACGCAGCCCTTAGCCGAGGTCGGAAGCTGATGGTAGCCCAACTGGGTGAAGGGAACCATCAGGTTGTTATGACCCGTTCCGGTTGAGGTGCCATGACACTCGGCACATTTCGGCGCCATGGTCTTCGGCTCAACACCGTGGGTGATCAGCATCTCGGCATTGACCGGAGTCATGGTGTAGCTGCCGGTCATACCCTGATCCTGCATGCCTTTCTGCACGGCCGTGTCAAAGATGCCGGTCATGAACATCCAGTTGATCATCGGCGGAACAATCCGGCCGTCTGCCAGGATGGGCAGAGCTGATTTGTGGTTCTTGATGGGCACGATCTTGGACTTACCGTCAAAAATCTTACCGTTAGCCTTGGCCATGGTGACGCTGCCGTCGGCATTCTTGGTCGTGGTTTCACCTGTGTTGTACACATAGGAGGTGCCGTCAAAGAAACGGTACTCCGGTTTCACGTTGGAGGCCTTGATCTCCTCACCAACCCAGCCGCCCTGACCGTTACAGAAGGCAGGATTCCAAACCGGCTTGAGCCAATCGCGGGACATCTCGGTGGCGCCGCCCTTGCCAAAGGTCCGAATGTGACAAACCTGACAGGCTACCTGGCCTGCGGCATGCACGTTCATTTTGGCAGTGGTTGAATGCGGTGCGGTGCCGTGACAATCCTGACATTTCGGATCAGGGGTCTCGGTCTGACGCAGGTCGATACCACGACCGCCGATCTTGTGGCCGCTTACAGCATGACACGCGGTACAGCTCAGGTTGCCACGGGTCGGAGACATATGGACATCCTGCGTATCGGTGGGAGCCGAGGTGTTGAGGCCCATATCACCGCGCTTGGCCCAGTCGGAACCAGCCGCCTTGGCATGACAGCGCAGACAGGAATTCCGGGTGGGTTTGTGCACGTTTTTAGCAATATCCAACATGGTGGTGCCAACGGGCATCAGAGCATAATCAGGCTCGGTGAAGTAGTTGCCCTGGGAGTCCCGCAGACCGAAGATATAGGTCTTGAGCTGGCCCAGGTAATCGGTCACGGTTATGGCCGTGGACGGGTCAGCCGTTGTTTTCCGCTTGTAGGTATCGTTATGGCACATCAGACAGTCAACATCATTTTCAGAAGGCGCATGCCCGGCATTGCCGTCGGCCCGGACATGGCAGTTGTAACAGGCGCCGCCGGAAGATACTGCGTAGGTGCAGAAGGTGTTGATACCCTTAACCTGCTTGCCCAGCGACTGGCCGGGGGCGTTGGTCAGCTCCGTAGTGGTGCCTTTCCATTGCATGTGCAGCGTGTTGAGCATGTTCGTAGCCTGCGTCGGATGGCAGGCGATACAGGTGGCTGGCCCGTTGTAGGCCGTGATGTTCGCATGACCCGCCAGGACCACTGCCTGGGCCTGCGTGGCGCCGCACAGGATCGCCAGTGCGGAGGTCGCAAATAAAAATTTTTTCATACATTTCTCCCCTTGCGTTTTTTTACAAAATTTTCTTTTTCCCTCTTTTCCACTGCTAGCTACCCCTGCGCCTCACCTCCTATATCTTGGCGGCTTCGCTTGCGGGGCAGAATCAGCCTCGATCCACACTGCGGGAAAGAACGCATTACGCCCCAATCGTATTGGGAAATATACCCAATTGGGTATTTATTACCACCATGGAAACTTCCCCGCAACAAAAAAAATAGGGGGAGAATCCGACAACCGGATTCTCCCCCTATTACTATTCAACTACGGTACTGCGTACTGCGTTTACGGCATGATATGACAGGTCGTGCAGGCATAGCCCTTCGGGATATGTCTCTTATGCACGCTCGCAGAGCTATCAGACTCCAGGCTGTGGCAGGTCTTGCACAGCGTTGAAGTCGGGCTCTTCAAGCCAAGCGGAGTTGCGCTGTGACAGCCGGTACAGGCGAACTTGGAGCGATGCTTGTCGTGCGCTCCTTCCCAGGTCAGCGTGTACTTGCTGTGGCACATGGTGCAGCCCTTGGCCGAGGCGGGCATCGTATGGTAGCCCAACTGGGTGAACGGCACCATCAGGTTGTTGTGACCGCTGTAGGTACCATGACATGTGGCGCAGTTAGGCGCCATGGTCTTGGGCTCAACACCGTGGGTGATCAGCATCTCAGCATTACCGTTGACATAGGTGTAGGTGCCGGTCATGCCCTGATCCGTCATGCCCTTGGCCACAGCCTGGTTGAAGTCGCCGGTCATGAACATCCACATGATCGCAGGCGGAACAATCCGGCCATCGGCAAGCAACGCGATCTTGGTCGTGGTGTGGTTCTTGATGGGTACGATCTTGGACTTGCCGTCGAAGATCTTACCGTTTGCCTTGGCCATGGTGACGGTGCCGTCGGCATTCTTGGTAATCTTCTCACCAGTATTGTACACGTAGGAGGTGCCGTCAAACCAACGGTACTGTGGGGTCACGTTGGAAGCCTTGACTTCCTCGCCCACATAACCGCCCTGACCGTTACAGAAGGCCTGATTCCATGTCGGCTTGCCCCAGTCGCGGGACATCTCGGTGGCGCCGCCCTTGCCATAGGTCTTGATATGGCAGGTCTGACAGGCCACCCGGTTCGCGGCGTGACGGTTCATCTTGGTGCCGGTGGTGGTGCCGGTGTTATGCGGTGCGGTACCATGACAATCCTGACATTTCGGATCAACCGCCTCGGTCGCACGCAGGTCAATGCCACGACCGCCGATCTTGTGCTTGCTGGTGGTGTGACACTTGGCGCAGCTCATGTTGCCGCGGGTCGGGGACATATGTACGTCCTGGGCATCGGTGGGAGCCGCAGTGTTGACGCCCATGTCGCCGCGTTTGGCCCAGTCGGAACCGGCAGCCTTGGCATGACAACGCAGACAGGAAACCCGGGTGGGCTTGTGCACGTTCTTGGCAATGTCAACCATGGTGGTGCCTACAGGCATCAGAGCATAGTCGGGCTCGGTGAAGTAGTTGCCCTGCGCATCCCGCAGACCAAAGATATAGGTCTTGAGCTGGCCCAGATAGTCTTTCACGGTAATAGCCGTGGACGGATCAGCCGTTGTTTTCCGCTTGTAGGTGTCGCTATGGCACATCAAGCAATCCACATCATTAACTGAAGGCGAATGCGGGGCATTGCCGTCGGCGCGAACATGGCAGTTGAAGCAAGCGCCACCAGAAGACATGGCATAGGTGCAGAAGGTGTTGATACCTTTGACGCCCTTACCCAGCGACTGGCCGGGGGCGTTGGTCAGCTCCGTAGTGGTGCCTTTCCATTGCATGTGAATGCTGTTGAGCATGTCCGTACCCTGGGTCGGATGACAGGCAAGACAGGTGGACGGGCCGTTGTAGGCCGTGATGCCCGCGTGGCCCGGCAATACTACTGCCTGGGCATGCGTGGCGCCGCACAGGATCGCCAGTGCGGATGTCGCAAATAAAAACTTCTTCATAGTGCCTCCTCTTGATTTTTTTCCAATCAATCTTCTTTCCTCTTTACAGTAAACTACCCCCCTGCGCCGCACCTCCTTATTGCTTGGCGGCCTTGCTAGCGGAGCCCAATCGGCCTCAATCCACACCGTGGATAAAGACGCATTGCACCCCAATTGCATTGGAAATACAACCCAATAAGTGTATGGGGTATCACAGATACTGTCCTAATATCAACAAAAAAATCACGCCCTATACTCCAATAATTTTTCAGGAATACAACTGCCTGCAAATCCCTTTCCAGACAAGGAAATACGCTCCATTTTCACGAGAAAAACCGTAATTAATGGACTTCTTAAGTCAGCAGACCCGCGGGTATTCTTCTAGGAAAAATATTTCGCCTATCTATTTTTATCCTCTATGCAAATCAGCCATACTGCATTGGGCTACTTTCCCCATCACCATGTTCCCCCTCACCCCCAAACCGACCAAGATGGGCTGGTGCAAGACCCATTAACGACACACACCCCTACATAAAAAAATCTGATTCCCATCGAACTTCAGCCAATTTT
>Ga0315272_10001887_pt1 | contig 10330 bp, 12 predicted proteins | sample C3_middle_MG_FD_203918 | JGI IMG/M metagenome (GOLD analysis project Ga0315272, IMG submission 203918) | Sediment microbial communities from Yellowstone Lake, YNP, Wyoming, USA - C3_middle | ecosystem: Environmental > Aquatic > Freshwater > Lake > Sediment | place: USA: Wyoming | collected...
GCGTATTCCGCGAGAAAGAACACCGCAAACGCCATGCCCGAATATTCCGCATGGAAACCGACGATTTCTGACTCGCCTTCCGCCACGTCGAATGGTGCGCGGTTGATCTCGGCCACCGATGAAATCATGTACACCAGGAACAGGGGAAACAGCGGCAGCCAGTACCAGCTGAAAAATGACGCGCCCTGCTGGGCCTTGACGATCTCGACCAGGTTCAGGCTCTGCGCCGCCATCAATACGCCGACCAGGGCGAAACCCATGGCGATTTCATATGACACGATCTGTGCCGCGGAGCGCATGGCACCGAGAAACGGGTATTTTGAATTGGAAGCCCAACCCGCCAGCACCACGCCATAAACCCCCATGGAAGTAATGGCCATGATGAACAGCAGGCTGGCATCGATGTTTGCCAGTACCAGCTCAGGGGTGAACGGAATCACCGCCCAGGCGATCAAGGCAGGCGCCATGCATAGCACGGGCGCAAGCAGAAAGAGTTTTTTGTTCGCGCCGCTGGGAATGATGATTTCCTTCATCATCAGCTTCAGGCCATCCGCAATCGGCTGCAGCAACCCCAGGGGGCCGACCCGGTTGGGCCCGATACGCACCTGCATATAGCCGATCACCTTGCGCTCGGCATAGGTGACATAGGCCACCCCCAGGAGCAGCGGCGCAACGATGGCGACGATCTTCACCAGCGTCCAGACGACTGGCCAGAACGGCCCCAGCAGGGATTGAAAAAATTCCATCGGTCAGGCCTTCTCCACCACGATTTCGCCAAACATCGGCCCCAGGGTGGCAGTCAGGGGATGGCCCGCGGCAACCCGCACGCAATCCAGGGGCAATGCATCATCACGCCTGGCGCGCATCACCGTGCTGCCATCGCCCTGGCGCACCACCACCATTTCACCGTCTTCCACCTGCAACTGTTGCAGCAGGACGCCGTTCATTACCGCGCCCGGCGCGGCACCGTCCACCGTGCGCTGCAGCGAATCGGCGCGCCGCACCACGGCATCGGCCTGGTAGATCGGTACTTCGGCGATACGCTGCAGGCCGCTCACGGCAGCAGGCGCGGCATCGCCCAGTTGGATATTCCGTGACTGGTTGTTGCATGCCTCATGCAGGGACATCGCGCCACGCGCAATGATTTCAGCGCGGACTTCTTCTGCGCTGTTGTAATCGAAGCCATTGAGATTGAACATGTTTCCCAGTACGCGCAGCACTTTCCAGGCCGGGCGTGCTTCTCCCTGCGGCTTGACCACGGCATTGAAGCTTTGTGCCCGGCCTTCGGTATTGACGAAGGTGCCGAAGGTTTCCGTGAACGGCGCAACCGGAAGCAGCACATCGGCGTAATTCAGCGCCTGGTGACGGTAGGCGCTCAACGCCACCACCAGTTCCGCCTGCTCCATCGCCCGCATGGCCTGCTGCGGATCATGGCTATCGAGCTCGATTTCGGTATTCAGCAGCACATAGGCCAGACGCGGCGTTGCCAGCATTTCGGCAGCATTCATCCCTGTGCCGGCGTCCCTGCCCAGCGGACCGGCATAGGGGACCGCACCGGCAAGACAGGCACCGACGCTGTTGGCCGCCTCGCCCAGTACGCCCAGGGATGCGCCCGAAATGCGCGCTATCTCCTGTGCCAGGATGTGCAATTCGCTGTAGCGTGGGTGGTGCTGCGCGAGGTTGCCAAGCAGCACCGCGGCTTTCTCTCCTCTCGACAGGCTGGCGGCAATGGCCGCTGCGGCAGGGGTCACGCTGATGCCCGCCAGGGCTGTAGGAACTTCAGTCCGTTCTAGCTCGGCCAGCGCTTTGAGCACCTGGGACAAGGCATTGACAAGATTACTGGGCGCCACGATCAGCTTGTTGGCGACACTGACAAGCAGGTCATCGTCTACCGGGTTCACCAGGCTCAGTTCGGCGCCCGCCTTGACAGCCTGACGCAGGCGTTGCGCCAATAAAGGATGGTCCTTGCGCAGCGTGCTGCCGATAACCAGCGCGCTCTTCACTTCCTGCAGCTCAACAATGCTCTGCCCGAGCCATGGCGCGCCTTGCAGGGCGGCATCGAGACGAAAATCGGACTGGCGCGTGCGGTGATCCACGTTGCCGCTGCCGATCCCGCGCATGAATTTCTGCAACAGGTAAAGCTCTTCCAGCGTGCTGTGTGGTGTCGCAAGCGCCCCGATCTGGGCAGCGCCATGATCGTCGCGAATGCGCTTCAGGCCATTGGCCACATATTCCAGCGCAGTCTGCCAGTCACATTCCTGCCACTCACCGTGGCGCTTGAGCATGGGCTGCGTGAGGCGCTGTGCGGAGTTCAGGCCTTCGTAGGAAAAACGATCCTTGTCGGACAACCAGCACTCGTTGACGTCTTCATTTTCACGCGGCACCACGCGGTAGACGCGGTTGGCCTTGACTTGTACCGCCAGATTGGCACCAAGGCCGTCATGCGGGCTGACCGAGGCGCGCCGGGTCAACTCCCAGGCGCGGGCCGAGTAGCGGAACGGCTTGCTGGTCAGTGCGCCCACCGGGCACAGGTCGATCATGTTGCCGGACAGTTCCGAATTCACCGTGCGCTCGACGAACGGCATGATCTCGACATGTTCGCCGCGCCCGGCCTGGCCCAGTTCCATGATGCCGCCAATTTCCTGGCCAAAACGCACGCAACGGGTACATTGAATGCAGCGCGTCATGTCGGTGGCGATCAGCGGGCCCAGTTCCTTGTTGCTGACGACTCTTTTTTCTTCGTGATAACGCGATGCAGCGTTGCCATAGCCTACCGCCAGATCCTGCAATTGGCACTCGCCGCCCTGGTCGCAGATCGGGCAATCCAGCGGGTGATTGATGAGCAAGAACTCCATCACCCCCTTTTGTGCGCGGATGGCGGACTCGGACTGGGTAAACACCTTCATGCCATCGGTGACCGGCGTTGCGCAGGCGGGCAACGGCTTCGGCGCTTTTTCCACCTGCACCAGGCACATGCGGCAATTGGCGGCGATGGACAGCTTCTTGTGATAGCAGAAGTGAGGAATGTAAATCCCCAGTTGGCGTGCAGCATCCATTACGGTGCTGCCGTCTTTCACTTCTACCTGTCTGCCGTCTATTTCGATGTTGGCCATATTTAGCTGTCAGTTATCAGTTATCGGTCGGTATTGTCATGGTTTTGCCGACGACTGGAGGCTGTATTCAAACCATGCACTTCTTGTGCTCGACGTGGTACTCGAATTCGTTGCGATAGTGTTTAAGCATGCCCTGCACAGGCATCGCGGCCGCATCGCCCAGGGCGCAGATGGTGCGCCCGGAAATATTGCTGGTCACATTGGCCAGCAAGTCCAGGTCTTCCGCGCGGCCCTGCCCATGCTCGATGCGGTGAATGACGCGATACAGCCAGCCGGTGCCTTCGCGGCATGGCGTGCATTGCCCGCAGGATTCCTCGAAATAGAAATAGGAGAGACGTTCCAGCGCTTTCACCATGCACACCGTTTCGTCCATCACAATCACTGAACCCGCGCCAAGCATGGAGCCAGCCTTGGCGATGGAGTCGTAATCCATGGTGAGGTCCATCATGATCTCGGCGGGCACTACCGGAACGGAAGAACCGCCTGGAATCACCGCCTTCAGCTTGTGCCCGCTCCGCACGCCGCCGGCCATTTCGAGCAGTTCGGCAAAGGGCGTTCCCATGCCGATTTCGAAGTTGCCGGGTTTGTTGACATGCCCTGAAACGGAAAATATCTTGGTGCCGCCATTGTTGGGCTTGCCCAGTTCGAGAAACTTCTGCCCGCCATGCCGGATGATGTAGGGGATGCTGGCGAATGTCTCGGTATTGTTGATGGTGGTGGGTTTGCCATAGAGGCCGAAGCTTGCCGGAAATGGCGGCTTGAAGCGCGGCTGGCCCTTTTTTCCCTCGATCGATTCCAGCAGGGCGGTTTCCTCCCCGCACACATACGCGCCATAACCCTGGTGAGCGTGGAGGTTGAAACAAAAATCGGTGCCAAACAGGTTGTCGCCCAGGAAACCAGCGGCGCGCGCTTCTTCCAGCGCCTCTTCGAAGCGCTCGTAGGCTTCCCAGATCTCGCCGTGAATATAGTTGTAGCCCACTTTCACGCCCATGGTGTAGGCGGCAATGGCCATGCCCTCGATGAGCTGGTGCGGGTTGAAACGGATGATGTCGCGATCCTTGAACGTGCCCGGTTCACCTTCGTCGGTATTGCAGACGAGATACTTGTCGCCCTGAAAATGACGCGGCATGAAACTCCACTTCAGGCCGGTGGGAAAACCCGCTCCACCACGCCCACGCAGCGCGGAAATCTTGACTTGATTGATGATTTCTTCCGGCGGGACTTTTTCTGTCACGACCTTCTTGAGCATCTCATACCCGCCCGTGGCGAGGTAGCTGGACAGCTTCCAGGATTCCGGCTGGTGGATGGAGTGGAAGATGACCTCGTTCGCCATTACTTGAGCTCCGCCAGTATCTGGTCGACCTTCTCGCTGGAGAGGCAGCCGCACATGCGTTTATTGTTAACGAGGAACAACGGGCCATCGCCACAGGCACCCATGCACTCGCCTTCCTTCAGGGTAAAGCGTCCATCTGCGGTGGTTTCGCCAAAGCCGATACCCAGCCTGCTCTTCAGATGTGCGGATATTGAGTCTGCCCCCATCAGCGTACAGGACAGATTGGTGCACACCGTGATCTTGTACTTGCCGACCGGTGCCAGTTCGTACATGTTGTAAAAACTCGCCACCTCATAAACCGCGACAGGCGCCATGCCAAGATAGCCGGCGACGAATTCCAGTGTGTCGCTGGACAGCCAGCCGAGTTCATCCTGCGCGATCCGCAACGCGGCCATGACTGCCGACTGCTTCTGTCCGGCAGGATATTTGGCGATTTCCTTGTCGATTTTCGCCAGAGATTCGGGAGATAGCATTATCGGTCGATCTCCCCAAATACAATGTCCATCGTACCCATCAAGGCCACCACGTCGGCGATCATGTGTCCACGCGCCATTTCATCCATGGCGCTCATGTGTGCAAACCCCGGGGCACGTATTTTCAGGCGGTAGGGTTTATTGGCGCCATCAGAAACCAGATAGATGCCGAATTCCCCCTTGGGGTGCTCGATCGCGCAGTAAGCCTCGCCCTCGGGAACGTGCATGCCCTCGCTGAACAGCTTGAAGTGATGGATCAGTTCCTCCATGTTGGACTTCATTGCTTCGCGATTGGGCGGCGCCACCTTGTAATTATCTGTAATCACCGGGCCAGGATTCTTGCGCAACCAGTCCACGCACTGTTTCATGATGCGATTTGACTGGCGCATTTCTTCCATTCGCACCAGGTAACGGTCATAACAGTCGCCATTGGTGCCCACCGGGATGTCGAACTCCATGCGGTCATACACTTCGTAAGGCTGTTGCTTGCGGATATCCCATGCCAGGCCGGAACCGCGCAACATGGGACCGGTCAGTCCCTTGGCCAGGGCACGCTCGGGCGTGATCACGCCGATGTCCACCGTGCGTTGCTTCCAGATGCGGTTATCGGTGAGCAGGGTTTCATATTCATCGACATAGGTCGGAAAACGCTGCGTAAAGTCTTCGATGAAATCGAGCATCGAGCCATGCCGGTTCGAGTTCATGAGCTTGATGTCGCTTTCGCTGTGGCGCGGCATCCGGGCCGCCTGATACTGCGGCATGCTGTCCGGGAGATCGCGGTACACGCCGCCGGGGCGGTAATAGGCAGCATGCAGACGCGCGCCTGACACCGCCTCGTAACAATCCATCAGGTCTTCGCGCTCGCGGAAGGCGTAAAGAAACATGGTCATTGCGCCGACATCCAGCGCATGGGCGCCTATCCACAGCAAGTGGTTGAGAATGCGGGTAATCTCGTCGAACATGACGCGGATATACTGCGCGCGGATCGGCACCTCAAGACCCAGCAGCTTCTCGATCGCCATGACATAGGCGTGCTCGTTGCACATCATCGAAACATAATCCAGGCGGTCCATGTAGGGAACCGACTGGAGGAAGGTCTTGTGCTCGGCAAGCTTCTCCGTGGCGCGGTGAAGCAGCCCGATATGAGGGTCGGCGCGCATCACCACTTCGCCATCCAGCTCCAGCACCATGCGCAGTACGCCATGAGCGGCCGGATGCTGGGGACCAAAATTCAACGTGTAGTTTCGGATTTCAGGCACTGTAACTGTCCTCGCGGATAATGCGCGGCACCAGCTCACGTTCATCAATCGTGACGGGCTGGTAAATCACGCGGCGCTGGTCCGGGTCATAGCGCATTTCGACGTTGCCGGAAAGCGGGAAGTCCTTCCTGAATGGATGGCCGATGAAGCCATAATCGGTCAGGATACGGCGCAGGTCGCTGTGGCCTTCGAACACGATGCCGTAAAGATCAAAGGCTTCGCGCTCATACCAGTCCGCGACGGGCCAGATTTGCGTAATGGAATGGATGACCGGAAACTCGTCATCCGGTGCGAAAACCCGCACCCGCAAGCGCTGGTTGCGGCTGACCGACAGGAGATGGTAAACCGCGGCGAAACGCCGGCCCTGCCATGCCCCCTCGCCGTAGCTGCTGTAATCCATGCCGCAGACATCCACCAGTTGCTCGAAGCGCAATGCCGGGTGATCGCGCAGAATTGGGGCCACGTCCAGCCAGTCGGCATCCTGCACAACCAGCGTCAACTCGTCGAGACGCTCGCTGAGCACAAAGGTTTTTCCGCTCAGCGCATCATTCAGCGAATGGGTGAGACCCTGGAGGAAGGCGTTCATGTGGGGGGCGTCTCTCTAGCGGGCGATAGTGTTGGTGCGCTTGATCTTGTTCTGCAACTGGATCAGCCCATACAGCAACGCTTCAGCCGTTGGCGGGCAACCGGGAACATAAACATCGACCGGGACAATACGGTCGCAGCCACGCACAACCGAATAGGAATAGTGATAGTATCCGCCGCCATTGGCGCAGGAACCCATGGAGACGACCCAGCGCGGCTCCGCCATCTGGTCGTAAACCTTGCGCAAGGCCGGGGCCATCTTGTTGGTCAGCGTTCCGGCCACGATCATGACATCGGACTGGCGCGGACTGGGGCGAAAGACGATGCCGAAACGATCGAGGTCGTAGCGCGAGGCACCCGCCTGCATCATCTCCACCGCACAGCAAGCCAGGCCAAAAGTCATGGGCCACAGGGAACCGGTGCGGGTGTAGTTGATGACCGTATCGACGGTCGTCGTGATGAAGCCCTTCTCAAAAACGCCTTCTATTCCCACTCCAAGGCCCCCTTCTTCCATTCATACACGAAGCCGACCACCAGAATGCCAAGGAATATCACCATCGCGACATAGCCAAACAGGCCGATCTCACCGAGCACCACGGCCCAGGGGAAAAGAAAGGCGATTTCCAGGTCAAAAAGAATGAAGAGAATGGCGATGAGGTAGTAGCGCACATCAAATTTCATGCGCGCATCCTCGAATGCCTCAAAGCCGCATTCGTAAGGAGAGAGCTTTTCGCTGTCAGGACGGTGAGGGGCAAGAACGAAGCCGGCCACCATTGGCCCCACTCCGACCACGAGGCCTACTGCTATGAAAACCAGGATTGGAAAATAATTTTCCAACATTTCGCAGCTCCACGAACAGTCCGACTAAATTAAGAAACAAAGCTTAGGCGCGACAGACTTTATGTGTCAAGCTTAAACGACAATTATTATTATATTTTTCAATATGTTACTGAATACAATCGTATTCTTGCGTTATTTTATATGGTGCCGATGAGCAGACTCGAACTGCTACGGCTTTCGCCACTACCCCCTCAAGATAGCGTGTCTACCAATTTCACCACATCGGCTTTGAAACTTGACGACGCGCTCAAGCAGCACGCCATGCAGAACTTAGTTCGGAATCTCCTTGGCTTTCGACGCCGGCGCACCTAGCGGACTGGTGGGCGCAACAGGCTGCGTTGCCGGCAACACCTGCTTCTGGCTTTCCATCAAGCCTACTGATTTGGTCTTGTGGCCGGAAAAATATGCCAGGGTCAGGCTGGTGATAAAAAACACTGTTGCCAGAATCCCCGTGGCACGGCTCAGAAAATTGGCCGAACCCGAAGAACCAAACAGGCTGCCCGACGCGCCGCTTCCAAAAGCCGCACCCATGTCGGCACCCTTGCCATGCTGCATCAGCACCAGGCCGACAACGCCGAGCGCGGCCAGCACATGAATAATCCAGACTACTGTTTCCATTTATACAACAACCTTCAAAAAAACTTCACCCTATGGTTGGGCAGCGCGGCAAATCGCCGCAAATTCATCGGCGCTGAGCGCAGCGCCGCCAATCAAGCCGCCATCTATATCCGGCATGGAGAACAATTGTGCCGCATTCGCGGCCTTTACGCTACCCCCATACTGAATAACCAGGCCCGCAGCCACTTCCGCGCTGGCCTCGGCGACCTTGGAACGAATAAAGGCGTGCACCGCCTGGGCCTGTTCCGGGGAGGCTGTTTTTCCTGTGCCGATCGCCCACACTGGTTCATAAGCCACGATGGACCTGGCCAGTCCGGCTGCACCGGCAAGAGCCAGCACCGCATCCAACTGGCGTGCCACGACTTGCTCGGTGACACCGCCTTCCCGCTCCGCCAGGGTTTCGCCCACGCACAGAACCGGGGTCAGTCCGGCTTTCTGTGCTGCAACGAATTTCGCCGCCACCATGGCATCATCCTCGCCATACAAGGCGCGCCGTTCGGAGTGGCCGACAAGAACGTATTTGCAGCCGAAATCCACCAGCATCGAGGCTGAAACCTCGCCGGTGAATGCGCCTTTGTCGTGCTGGCTGAGGTTCTGCGCCCCCCAGGCTATATTCGTACCCTGCAAGGCCTGTTGCGCCTGGAACAGGTAAGGATATGGCACACACACCGCATAGGACGCCCCTTTCAGGCTCGCCAACCGAGGCACCAGCGCATCCAGCAAGACCTTGTTCTCGGCAAGGCTGCCGTGCATTTTCCAGTTTCCCGCGACCAGTTTTTCGCGCATCCCCAAATCCCCTTGTTCGCAAAATGGGGGCATGGTACCGTTTCGGGCTTTAGCGGTCAAATTACCGATGCCTGCAACCTGCCCGAATCCCCCCGCCATGAACCAGACAAAAATTCAACACTGTGTCGAAACGCTGAGCATGAAGGGTTGCGCGGAAGTGACGAGAATCATTGCCGCCCTGGAACGGGGCGAGCCGGTCGCGGACATGCTGGAATTAACCGCGGGCGAGAAACAGGCAACACTCGACGAACTCAAGTCCATCATGGCCGTGTATCAGGCGCGGAAGTAAAAAAACTAACGCCTGCGGCGAGCCTCGTAGGCCGAGATCGCCTTGACCACCTCAAGATAGGGCACATCCCGCATGCTGCCGAAGCGCTGCTGGATTTCCCCGACCAGACCATGAATATTGGCGACCGTAGAGACCTCTGGCGCAAATAGCTGTTGCGTTCCCAATAAGCCGCCACACTGAATCTTGAGTTCCTTGGCATGGGGCAAGGGCTCACCGGGGTGCAAGAGCTTGAGCGCAAAAGCGGCATTCTGATGCAGCAGGCCGTGCAGCGTGAGGCAATTTTCCCGCGCCAGCGGCGCTTTGCAGGCTATCGCCTCGCGTTCGGCAATATTAAAATTATGGGCCTGATCGCAACCGGCACAACGGCTTAGAATAGCCTTCTCGAAAGGGCAGGACAACCGTACCACGCCATTGTAAGCGTCCTGGTATGCACCCTCGTTCAACACTGGCTAATAATCCTCGCCCGTTGTCGGCTGCGGCTCGCGCTCCTGGCTCAGGATATCTTCGGCCTGCAATTGATTCTCGCCGAACATGACCTTAACCACGACTTTGTCATCGGGCGCGATGCTCTTGCGCAACTCCTTGGCATGCGCGCTTGCTTCCTTGAAGGCGTCGAACTGGGCAGCCAGATCGAATTGCTTGAAAGGGAATGTTGTGACTTTGAAAACAAAATAAGGCATGGAGCATCTCCAAAAAATTAGGGAAACGCTGGTTTATTCCATTCGTGGCGAGGCTGCCGAACCATGAGCGGAATAAACCAGCGTGTTCTTGTGGTATGGCAATTAAGGACGAATTCGCTTTTAATCAAGCCCTGGCAACATCAATACCAGAAAAACAAATTAGACACATTCCAAATAATTGGCTAAAATTTTTTCATGAAGGCCTGCGACTATACCCGCGACAACATGACCGACCTGCTCCGGCAGCACGGCATCAACCCCACCCACCAACGCATCGAGATCGCCTATGCGCTATTCTCGCATCAGGAGCATTTGTGCGCCGATCAGGTAATGGCCATTGTCAATGCCAAGCAC
>Ga0315272_10001888_pt1 | contig 10329 bp, 6 predicted proteins | sample C3_middle_MG_FD_203918 | JGI IMG/M metagenome (GOLD analysis project Ga0315272, IMG submission 203918) | Sediment microbial communities from Yellowstone Lake, YNP, Wyoming, USA - C3_middle | ecosystem: Environmental > Aquatic > Freshwater > Lake > Sediment | place: USA: Wyoming | collected...
ACCTTGATGTGATTCGCGCGTCGGACTGGTTGATTGACCTCGGGCCCGAAGGTGGCGACGCCGGCGGGCAGGTGGTGGCCTTTGGCACGCCGCAAGACGTTTGCCAGCATCCGACCTCCCATACCGGCAAAGCGCTGCGGGATTACGACAGTACGCTGGGGCTGGGCAGCCACCGCGTGGAAGAAAAATCAAACCTTTCTCCTTTGTCATTGCGAGGCGTGCAACGGCGTGGCAGTCGCGATGACCTGCCTGCCGAGGAAAAGGGCGCTGCCGGGTTCATCGAGATCGTCAACGCCCGTGAGCACAATCTCAAAAGCCTGAGCGTCAACATTCCGCGTGGCAAATTCAGCGTCATCACCGGCGTGTCGGGCTCCGGTAAATCGACGCTGGCCTTTGACATTCTTTTCAACGAAGGCCAACGCCGCTACCTGGAGTCGCTCAACGCCTACGCCAGGAGCATAGTGCAGCCCGCAGGACGACCTGAAGTTGATGCGGTTTACGGCATTCCGCCGACAGTGGCGATCGAGCAGCGCCTGTCGCGCGGCGGGCGCAAATCGACCGTGGGCACCACCACCGAGGTCTGGCATTTCTTGCGCCTGCTGTATGTCAAGCTCGGCACCCAGCACTGCATCCATGACGGCAGCGCCGTGGCCGCGCAAACGCCCGACAGTATCGCGGCGCAACTGCTTCAGAATTTTCGCGGTCAGCACATCGGCTTGCTGGCGCCCCTGGTGATGAACCGCAAAGGTGTTTATACCGAACTGGCCGACTGGGCGCGCGTGCGCGGCTTCACGCATTTGCGCGTGGATGGCAACTTCTTGCCGACCACCGGGTTCCCGCGCATTGACCGTTTCAAGGAGCATACGATTGAGCTGCCGGTGGTCAGTCTGGACGTATTGCCCCAGCACGAAGCCCAACTGCGCTCGGCGCTGGCGGCGGCGTTGGCCCATGGCAAAGGCGTGCTGCACGTGCTCAGCAATTTGAGCGGTTTGCGCGCGGCCATGCTGGCGGGCAACGCCACTGCGGCGCTCGGCAGGTTGGACGTTTTTTCGACCACGCGCGCCTGTCCGCTGTGCAACACCAGTTACGCTGAGCTTGATCCGCGCCTGTTCTCTTACAACAGCAAGCACGGCTGGTGCCCGGACTGTGTCGGCACCGGCCTCAAACTCTCCAAAGAGCAGCGCAAAGCATTTGACGATTCGGTGCGTCTTGAAGACAACAAGGGCCGCGAACAAACCTTTGCCGAGCCCGAAGTGGAAGATTTGGTCGATGCCGTGTGCCCGGCTTGCAGCGGTACGCGTCTCAACGCAACCGCGCGGGCGGTGCAGTTTGGTCAGGGCTGGTCGATCACCGACATTGCCCGCATGTCGGTCACCGAGGTGCGTGGCTGGGTCGATGCGCTCCAAAGCAAAGGTCGCCTGAGCCAGCGTGAAACCGACATCGGCCGTGATTTGATACCTGAAATCAAAAGTCGTCTGGCCTTTTTGGAACAAGTCGGCCTGGGTTATCTCACGCTGGATCGGGGTGCGCCCACGCTCAGCGGTGGCGAGGCCCAGCGCATCCGTCTGGCGGCGCAGCTCGGCAGCAATTTGCAAGGCGTCTGCTACGTGCTCGATGAGCCGACCATCGGCTTGCACGCACGGGACAACCAGATATTGTTGGGTGCGCTGCAACAGCTGAGTGACCAAGGCAATACGCTGGTGGTGGTGGAGCACGACGAAAGCACCATTCGCCAGGCCGAGCACATTATTGACATCGGCCCCGGCGCCGGTCAACGTGGCGGGCAGCTGGTCGCCGAGGGTTCGCTGGCCGACATCATGCAAGCCAGTCAATCGCAAACCGGTCGCTATTTGCGCCATGCCATGAAGCACCCGCTGCAAGCGCGCCGACCGGTCTCAATGCTCGCTGCGTCCGAAGCCGGTGCGCCGGGCAACGATGTTGAGCTTGCGTCTGAGGCGCCCGGCGCACCGGCTTCGCACGCCAAACGATTGGGTTATACCGTCGGTACCACGACGACCCCCGCAGTGCAACGCTGGCTGACGGTGACCAACGCCACCATGCACAACCTGCAAAACATCAACGCCACAATTCCCCTCGGCCGCCTGGTTGCCATCACTGGCGTTTCCGGTTCTGGCAAATCCACCCTGGCGCGCGATGTGCTGCTGGCCAACGTGCAGATGGCGGTGCAAAAACGCAGCACCAAAGCGGGCCGCGAGGCGCTGGCTGCCGGTGAGCAAATCGCCTGGATCGGTTGCCAGGAAACCACCGGTTTCGAAGGCATCGATCGCGTGCTCGAAGTCGATCAAACACCGATCGGTAAAACCCCGCGTTCGTGCCCGGCGACCTACATTGGTTTCTGGGACATCATTCGCAAGCTTTTTGCCGATACGCTCGAAGCCAAAGCACGCGGCTACGCCGCCAATCGGTTTAGTTTCAACACCGGCGAAGGCCGTTGTGCGAGTTGCGATGGGCAGGGCATTCGCACCATCGCCATGAGCTTCCTGCCCGACGTGAAAGTGCGGTGCGAAACCTGCAAGGGTGAGCGCTTCAACCCCGAAACCCTGGCGGTGACCTGGCGCGGCAAGAATATCGGCGATATTTTGCAGATGGAAGTCGATGCTGCGGTGGACTTTTTTGCCGCCATGCCCAACATCAGCCACCCGTTGCAGCTTCTTAAAGACGTTGGGCTGGGTTACCTGACGCTGGGGCAGCCGTCGCCCACGCTCAGTGGCGGCGAAGCACAGCGCATCAAGCTGGTGACCGAGTTGAGCAAGGTACGCGACGATATCGGCCGCCGTGGCCAAATAGCAGCCCACACCCTGTACGTACTGGACGAGCCTACCGTCGGCCTGCACATGGCCGATGTCGAAAAGCTGATCAAGGTGCTGCACCGCCTGGTCGATGGCGGTCACAGCGTGCTGGTGATTGAACACGACCTCGATGTCATTGCCGAAGCCGATTGGGTGATAGACCTCGGCCCCGATGGGGGCAACGACGGTGGGCGCGTGGTCGCGGCGGCACCGCCCGAAGGTGTGGTGAAGCTGGGTACTGCCACCGGCATGGCGCTCGCAGGGGTGCTGGTCGCGGGCCGGACTCTGGCCGCCTAGACTGCAAATCGCCCTTCCGGCAAAGGCGATTTCTCGTCGTTTACGCAAGCGCAGCGACGTGGCAAGCCGTTGCCGCTTCAGGCCGCTTTCCTGTGCTGTATAAAAAAAATATTGCCGCTGCCATCTCCCGTCACCTTGGGTAAATGAAAGATGGCTGTTTTTGCGTGGTAAATATGTATATAAAAGTTGTACTTCGGGTGGCAAAAAAACACATTGGAGATCCCTGCATGCCCCGTGTAAATGAATCTAACTAGTTGATATTAAAAATAATTGTTGTAAAAATTTGACGCTGGCATGGGGTTTGCATAGATCATGGCAACAAGGACAAAGAAGAGGTAACCCCATGATTGAGAAAACCAAAATTCTGGTCATAGACGATGAAGAAGTGGTTCGCCTGAGCTATCTCAGGGCCTTGTCAACAGAGCACTGCAACGTGGATGCGGTCAGGAATGGTCAGGATGCCTTGCAAATGATGGGACAACATCCGTTCGATGTTGTGCTGCTCGATCTGCGTATGCCTGGCATGGACGGCATGACTGTTCTCAAGACCATCAAGGAAAGATGGCCTGAAAGCGAGGTGATCATCATCACCGGGTATCCCGCGATTGAATCCGCCAAGGAAGCGGTAGCGCTGGGCGCTTATGACTATCTGGCCAAGCCGGCCGGCCCGGACGATGTCATCAATGCAGCCAACGGCGCCATGCTCCACAAGAGATGGACCCTGCGCAACGACCAAAGCGTTCAAAGCGCAGGTTTCGGCCGAAATTAACGGTTTACGGAATTGTGTTGAGGCTTGGCGCAATCTTGCTGACTGAGCCAGTTTGATAAAGGAGAAATAGCATGAGTGCGTTACGTAAAGTACTGGTCGTCGATGACGACCCTGTGGTTGGTAAGAGCTTCAGCCGGGTTCTTTCTGAGGACAAAGGCTACGTGGTCATCACCGCGCAGAACGCCGCCGAAGCACTGGAAAAATTGCGTGAACAAGAGTACGACGTGGTCTTCACGGACATCAAGATGCCCGGTATGGACGGGGTTGAATTGGCGGAGCAAGTGAAGGCAAGACGTCCTTGGACACCGGTGGTTATTGTGACCGGCTATGGCACAACGGCCAACGAAGCAAGAGCCAAGGCGGCCGGCGTATCAGATTTCTTGCGCAAACCACTCTCTCCTGAAATGATTGAAAACAGCGCAGTCCATGCGCTGCTTGCACCAGCGCCGACAATCGTTGCGTCGCAGCAGACAAGCCCGGTTGAAGACGTGCATGCTGTGCCGGTTAAAAAAACCAGCAATCTGAAGAACGTAGCATTGTTCATGGCTGCACCTTTTATCGGTTTGGCGTACGCTGTCTTGCTTCCCTTTGTTGGAACGGCTATGTTGATCTGGGTTGGCGTGCAGGCGCTGAGGACCAAGTCTCCCGCAGAATGAAGCAGACGCCGGCAGGGGAGAGGCTATCTCGCTGGTTGGTTTTTGCGCTGAAAAGAATTCAATAAGAGGAAAATTCCCATGAAAAATTGCGACACAATGGGCATCATGATTCGGTCGTTTTGCCCACGCAGCTTGATCCTGGCCGGCATGGTTGCGTTGGCGCTTGCCTTGATTGGCAACGAGGCGCGTGCCGAGGACAAATCCTTGGCCAAGGAAGATCTCGCTTGCCTGACCTGCCACGATAAAGCAGGACTGGAAAAAAAGCTTGAAAGCGGAGAAACCCTGTCCCTGCAAATCTCGACCAAGGCCTACGCCGAGTCCATGCACAACGGCACCGGGTGTGAAGATTGCCACACCGCCCTGGACGCCAAAACCCACGGCAAGACAAAGACAGCCATCAAGAGCAAGCGCGATTTTTCTCTCACCATGCGGGAGTCCTGCCGTACCTGTCACAAGAAGAAATTCACCGAATACGAAGACAGTGTTCATGCTGCTCTGATAACGCAAGGCAGCAAGAAGGCGCCGATGTGCTCGGACTGCCACAATCCACATACCGTTCGTTCGGTAAAAATTACTGAGCCGATCACCGCAACGCCGTGCGCGAAGTGTCATGAGGATATCTTCAAAGCGTATTCGAAGGACGTGCACGGCCTGGAACGCATTGCCCATGGCAAAGCCGCACCCTTGTGCGCCAATTGCCATCAAGCCCACGCTGTGAAGGCGGCTTCGCTGGGTGATGGTGTCAAGGATGCCTGTCTTTCTTGTCACAAAGAGGCCGTCAATCAGCACAAGGACTGGTTGCCCAATACGGCACTGCACTTCGAGGCTATTTCGTGCCCGGTTTGCCACGCTCCTGACGCCCAACGCCGGGTCAACCTCAGACTCTACGACGGTACGGCAAAACGCCAGGTGGCTGAAAAGACCGGCGTGCCGAAGTTTGAAAAGCGAACCGATGCAGCAGACACCAAGGATATGGGTCTGGATGAGAGAGCGCTTTGGAGCCTGCTGAGAGAATTCAACCAGGACGGCGGTGATGGAAAAACGGTTTTGCGCGGCCGCCTGGAGGTGCGTTCCGGGGTGGAGGCGCATCAGTTGAGCGAAAAGTCCAGGGCCATCAGGGACTGCAACACCTGTCACAAGGAAGGCGCAGCTGCCTTCCAAAGCGTGACACTGACGATCGCCGGTCCGGATGGCAGACCGTTGCGCCATGGCATCCAGAAAGATGTGTTGAATTCCCTGACCTCCATGGACTCGGTGCACGGGTTTTATGCCATCGGCAGCACACGCATCAAGCTGCTCGATGTCTTGCTGGTCCTGGTCTTGCTGGGCGCCATCAGCGTGCCGATTGGGCACATGACGATCAAGCGGCTGTTCAAAAGCGTGCGGGAGAAACTTGAGGCCGAGAAGGCTGCTGCACGCCGCCAGGCCGACAGCAAAACCTCGCCCGAGAGTCGTCGCACTGATGACACCTCAATATGATGAAATTTTGCGGGACAGACCGCACTCTGAAAGCTTGTGGGACAGACCGCAGTTACGCGAAGCGAGCCAGCTCTGTCCTCAACATTTCAAGGTGCGCCAACCCTGTGTCGTCAACCCTTTAGGAGTAGCCAGCCATGCATAAGTTATATATCAATCCGCTGCCGGTCAGGATTTGGCACTGGACCAACGCCATCGGTTTTGTGCTGTTGATTGCCACCGGACTACAGATCAGGTATCTCGACCTGATCCAACTGGTGTCTTTCAGGACCGCGGTGGTTGCGCACAACTGGATTGGTTTCGTACTGATCGCCAATTTCTTCGTATGGCTTGGTTTCTATCTGTTTACCGACAAGATCAAGGTCTATCACCCAGAGCTAAGTCCAACCAAATATTTCCGTGCCAGCTTCCGGCAAATCAAGTTCTATGGATACGGCATTTTCAGGGGCGATCCGAATCCGCATCATCCGAGCGCCTACCGGAAATTCAATGCGTTGCAGAGCATGATGTACCAGATCATCATGATGCTGCTGGTGCCACTGCAGTTTTTCACCGGCGTACTGCTTTGGGATGTGACGCGTTTCTCAGCCATGGTGGATAAATTGGGTGGCGTGCGCGTCGTCGATACGGTGCACGTTCTGCTTTTCATCGTGTTCAGCGGCTTCATCATTGTCCATGTTTATTTGGCCAGCCTGGGTCACACACCATCGGCTCACTTCAAGGCCATGTTGACCGGCTATGAGGAGATTGAAGAGGAACCTGAATCAGCCAGTTTGTTCTGAAACTTTGCGGGACAGACCGCAGCTACACGCAGTGAGCCAGCTCTGTCCCCAACAAGTATCAGGATGTTGGATGTCCGCCAGCCCTGTCCCCAACCAATACCGGGATGTTGGATGTCCGCCAGCTCTGTCCTCAACCAGTACCGGGATGTTGGCTGTTCACTTTGATCGCACCAACGTGCGCAGCCGGTCACCGCGCACAAGATCAGGTGGGCTCGGAGGAGTCGGAATCGGAATCGTATTCGGTATCGCGAACCCGAATGTCGTACTTTTTCATCAGCGCTTGAAAATTGGAGCGCTGCATGCCGGTTTCTTCAGCACTGCGGGTGACGTTCGAAGCATTTCTCTTGAGCGTTTCCTGAATAAACAATTTCTCGACTTCCTCAACCGATTTTTCTCTGGCAATCTTCTTGATCCTCTTGAGATCCTCGCTGGTTCTTGGCACTTCTAGATCGAGCCGTGCGGAAGTCTCCATGATGTTGGCCAGATGGGCTTGGCGAATGATATTGTCTGAGCACAGAATCACGGCCCGGTGCATCGTGTTCTCGAGTTCACGCACGTTGCCGGGCCAGTCATGGGTCACCAGCTGGCTCATTGCTCCATCCGAAATTTCGGACACCGGCTTGTCCAGTTCGTTGCAGAAAATCTTGAGAAAGTGAAAGGCCAGGGCGGGAATGTCGTCGCGACGCTCCCGCAGGGCGGGCGCCTGGATCGGGAAAACATTGATGCGGTAATAAAGATCTTCGCGGAATGCGCCCTCGGCTACCAGCGCCTTGAGATCCTTGTTGGTCGCCGTGATGAGCCTGACGTTGGTTTTCTGGGTGACAGTACTGCCGACCGGCCTGAATTCACGTTCCTGAATGACACGCAGCAATTTGGCCTGGGTTGACAGCGGAATGTTGCCAAATTCATCAAGGAAAAGTGTGCCGTTGTTGGCGATATCGAACATGCCGCGCTTGTTGGCAACCGCACCGGTAAACGATCCCTTGATGTGGCCGAACAGCTCACTTTCCAGCAGATTTTCACTGAGCGTGTTGCAATCGACAGTCACAAAGGGCTGGTCCTTGCGCAGGCTGTTGAAGTGGATGGCGCGGGCAATCATTTCCTTGCCGGTTCCACTCTCCCCGGTGATCAGCACGGTGCTGTTGGTCGGTGCGCATTTCGCAATCAGGGCATAAACGGCCTGCATCCGCGGGCTCGAGCCTATGATGTTCTCGAAACGATACTTGGAGCTGACCTCGCTTTTCAGGTTGCGGTTTTCCTGCAGCAAGTGCCGCCGCTCCAGCGCACGATCCACCACATGCTTGAGCTCGTCGGGGTCGAAAGGTTTGGACAGGTAGTCAAAAGCACCGAGCTTCATGGCCTTCACGGCCGTCTGGATCTGGGACAGCCCGGTCATCATGATGACATCCATGTCAGGGTGCCGCTCCTTGACTTGCTGCAAAACCTCCAGACCATCCATCTTTGGCATCATGATGTCGAGAATGATAATGTCGTACTCGGTCTCGTCGATCTTTCTCAATGCCTCCATGCCATCCTGCGCGGCGTCAACGGTATAAATGCTGTCGCTGAGGATGCGTCGGCAACTCCGAATGACAATTTCTTCGTCGTCAACGATCAGTATCTTGGCACTCATTGGGTACTTTCATCTGCATTGCGCTCGGGTTCATCCAACGGCGGCTTGATCGGAAGGTAAATGCGGAAAGTGGTTCCCACACCGACGGTGCTTTCGACCTTAATGGCACCACCATGGGCTTTGATAATGCCATAACTGACAGACAGGCCCAACCCTGTTCCCTTGCCCACTTCCTTAGAGGTAAAGAAGGGATCAAAAATCCGCAGCAAATTGGCTTCCGAAATACCACAGCCCGTGTCTTTGACGGCCATTTCAACCATGGGCACAGGCGCAACACCCGATTTGACCGGGGCTTTGGCAAGGTAAGGTCGGCTTTCGACAAAGATCTTTCCCGGTCCCTCAATGGCTTGCTGGGCGTTGACAAGGACGTTCAGAATGACTTGCTTGATCAGATCGGCGTCGCCCCAAACCTGAGGCAAACCAGCATCCAGATCGGTTCTGATTTCGATTTGCTGCAAGGCCGCCGGCCGGTCAACAAAACGCACCGTGTCTTGTATCAGTGGATTGAGGTTGAAAAACCCCTTGACTGGAACTTTCTCCCGAGCGAAATCAAGGAGTCGTTTGATGATGCTGGCACAGCGCTTGGTTTCACGAATAACCAGATCCAAATCCTCCGCATCCTGGCTGTCGTCCGCCATTTTCTTGCGCAGCAGGGAGGTGAAAGTCAATACGCCAGTCAGCGGATTGTTCAATTCATGGGCGATGCCAGAAGCCAACTGGCCGACTGCGGCCAGTTTTTCTGCCTGTGCAATCTCGGCTTTGGCGGCAAGAAGTTCATCGGTTCTTTCCTTGACTTTAAATTCCAGGCCATGGACGAATTCCTGCATTCCGGCTTGCGACTTTTTCAGCGCCAAGGTCATCTGGTTGAAAGAGCTTGCGACGTGGCCGAATTCATCCGCACTGCGTACCGGAATAAGGTGTTCGAGATCCCCGACAGATATTTTTTTGGCGCCCGAATTCAAGTCATTCAAAGGGCGGTAGATCAGGCGCTGAAGCAAGACGCCGAAGCTGACAGAAACCAGGAGAATGAATCCCAACGAAAAACCGATCAGGTAGGCGACATGCGTCTCCTTTTTCTGATCGATCTCATCCAGGGAATAGACAATGTCCACCACGCCAAGCACCATCTGGTTTTTAGGATGTTCATGGCAGGCTGCGGACGAACACGACGGCTCGTTGCGTATCGCCTGCATGGAGGCCAGCATCCTCTTGCCCTCGTTGGTCCGGTAGATGGTCCAGCGCTTGTTGTCGGGAACATGCACCAGGGGCTTGCTGGTCTTGTGGCATTTGACACAGGGCTCCGACTGTTGGTCAATCGAAGATCCGATTTCTGCGGGGTGGTTGGAATGGATGATCTTGCCGTCCTTGTTGATCACCCTAACCCGTTCGATACTGTGCTGTTTTCCGACGTCATGAATGATTTGCTCAGCGTTATCGCGCTCGTTCAAAAGCATGGCATAACGGGTGCTCTTGACAATCACTTCGGAAATTTGCGTGACATGTCTGGAAACCTCGCTCTCCAGCTCTTCCATCTGGTGCTTGACGATGAGAAAAGTGAACAGACCCATCGCCGTCGAAAGCGCGATGATCAAGTACAGGCTGACTTTGAGCTTGAGATTGTTTTGGAACATTGACCAACTTGTTCAGTAGGTGTCGCAGTGGTCATGTTATCGCCTTTATAAACCGCTGTGCGCTGCGTAACGCAATAGCGGCCGACCCCGTTCACTTACCATTGATTCATATCAAATCCCGGGCGTCGTCAAAGTGCGCTTCGACGTCGCTGGGCAGCAACTGGATGGTGGCGCGCAGCCCGGGCACTTCGCTCATCAGCGCCTGTTCGACACTGGTGCGCACGGCGGCGGCGCGTCCAAGCGACCAACTGGCCGGCATGTGCATGTGCAGATCG
>Ga0315272_10001893_pt1 | contig 10316 bp, 7 predicted proteins | sample C3_middle_MG_FD_203918 | JGI IMG/M metagenome (GOLD analysis project Ga0315272, IMG submission 203918) | Sediment microbial communities from Yellowstone Lake, YNP, Wyoming, USA - C3_middle | ecosystem: Environmental > Aquatic > Freshwater > Lake > Sediment | place: USA: Wyoming | collected...
GGGGCTGGGATCGATGGTGTGGGATTTGCGTCCGTATCAGGTGGGACTGGACATGCTTTTGGGGGCGAGTTTCGCGTTTCATGTCACACTGACACTCTGCATATTGGCCGGGCCGCAGTCTGATCTCATCGAACACGGTTATTTTTTCTCCGCGGTCATCATCTATTTGGGAAATGTGACGATCGGAGTGATGGGCCTGGCCTGGCTGACGGAGCGAGTGTCTATCCCGGTGGCGCTGGGCTGGGTCTGGAGCGCGACATGGGGAGTCTGGCGGCATATTTTGACGATAAAATGAATTCGCGCTTGAAAACCGTTTTGCTTTCAGGCGAAATGCCCATGTTCGGTATTCAGGTATGACGCTCGCTGACATACTCAGTAAGGAACAGATCATTACGGACCTGCAGGCCAGTAACCGGTGGGAAGCCATCGATGAGCTGATCAATAACCTTGTGGTGTGCGGACGGATCAAGCCGGAGCACCGGGAGGCGATCGCCGCCGTCGTCAAAAAGCGGGAACAATCGATGAGCACCGGCATCGGTTTTGGAATCGGGATTCCGCATGCTTCCACAGATTTGATCGGGGATGTCGTGGGTTCCCTGGGACGTTCCATCAAGGGAGTGAATTTCGATGCGCTGGATAACCAGCCTGTCAATCTGGTCATGCTTTTTCTGGTGCCTCAGGGTCAGTTCCAAAAGCATCTGCACACCCTGGCCAATATCGCCAAACTTCTACACAATAAGGAATTCAGGCAAATCCTGGAGAACGGGCCGGATGCCGCGACGATGTTTGAGGCCATCCAGACGCATTCCGTGAAGAAATGAGCGCAAGCGCGGTGCCTCCAAAGACCTGGAAATCCGAAGGTCGGCAAAAAGTTCCCGCAGGCCCGGCAAATACTTCAGTGGCTTTTTCCATATAATTTCGTGATCTACAACATTATCGAACAACGTTTGCGCGAGGCGGTCGGGGCCGTTCTGCCCGAGGCGTCGGGGGACAGCGTTCTAGTCCGCCCCTGCCCTGATTCCAAGTTCGGCGACTACCAGGCCAACGCGCTGATGGGTCTTGCCAAAGAGCGCAAAATGAACCCCCGGCAACTGGCCATGAGCGTGCTCGGAAAGCTCAATGTCGCGGATTTGTGCGACAAGGTGGATGTGGCGGGACCGGGCTTTCTGAATTTTCGCGTTAAGAGCGAGGCCATGGCCGCCGAATTGCAGGCCGCGATGACGGGAGGTCCGCTGTTCCTGATGAAGGCGGCGGAGCCGCGCGCGGTCGTTCTGGATTTCAGTTCCCCCAATGTGGCGAAGCCGATGCATGTGGGCCATATCCGCTCCACCATTTTGGGCGATTGCCTGGCGCGCGCCCAACGGTTGCTCGGCCACCATGCGATCACGGACAACCACATCGGAGATTGGGGCACGTCGTTTGGAAAACTGTTGCTCGGATGGAAGCGTGAGGTGAATCGCGAGGCGTTGCGGCGGGATCCGATCGGCGAGATGGAGCGGATCTATAAAAGCATCAACGCGGCCTGCGACGCGGATGAAACGCTCTACGAACAGGCGCGGCAGGAACTGGCCAGACTCCAGGCCGGAGACGCGGAGAATCTGGCGATCTGGCGTGAAATGCTCGCGCTCTCCGAGGTTCAGTTTAACACGATTTACAAGAGGCTGGGCGTTAAATTCGACCACACACTGGGCGAGAGTTTCTACAATCCAAAGCTCCCCGCGGTGGTTCAAAAGCTTGTTGCCGCAGGACTCGCGAAGGAGAGCGACGGGGCCATCAAGGTGTTCTTCGATGACGTGCCTGAACTCAAGGAGCACCCGGCGGTGATTCAAAAGAGCGACGGCGCCGCGACCTACACCACGACCGACCTCGCCACGCTGGAGTATCGCATGGCCACCTGGTCGCCGGACGAGATAGTCTATGTGACCGATGGCCGCCAGCAGCAGCATTTTAAGGAAATCTTCACCACGTTCCGGCGCTGGATGCCCGAGGCAAAGGTCAAGCTGACCCATGTGTGGTTCGGATCGATCCTGGGCGAGGACGGCAAGCCGTTCAAAACGCGCTCCGGCGAGACGGTCAAACTGGCCGAACTGCTCGATGAGGCGGAAGAACGGGCCTTCCGCGTCGTGTCGGAGAAGAATGCCACGGCCGGCGAGGAGGAGCGCAGGGAAATCGCGCGGATCGTGGGACTGGGCGCGGTGAAATACGCGGACCTGCTGCCCAACCGGCAGAGCGATTACGTTTTTAGCTGGGATAAAATGCTGGCCTTCAACGGCAACACCGCCCCTTACCTGCTCTACGCCTACACGCGCATCCGGGGGATTTTCCGCAAGGCCCAGGAGGCGGGCCAGTCCCCTGTCGGCGGGAAATTGGCCCTGATCGCCCCGCAGGAAATCGCGCTCGCGCGGCACATGCTCAATTTCGGTCTGGTGCTCCAGGCGGTGGTGGACGAATGCCGTCCGAATTACCTGTGCAATTATCTCTACGAACTGGCGGGGTATTTCACCGGGTTCTATGAAAACTGCCCGGTGCTAAAATCCGCTGAAGGGGTGGAGCGCGAAACCCGGCTGGCGTTGTGCGCGCTGACGGCTCAGGTGCTCCGCCAGGGCCTGGAGGTTCTGGGAATCGAAACCACCGAGAAAATGTAATGAGCCGGATCGTGGGCATCGATTTGGGCACCACCAATTCGTTGGTGGCCACCGTGGATTCGGGGATTCCGTTTGTCATTGCGGACACCGACGGAGCCCGCCTGCTGCCCTCTGTGGTGCATTATCCGGAAGGTGACGCACCGATCATCGCGGGAAAAAAAGCCACGCGCCTGCGCGTGCTCGAACCGGAGCGCACCGTTTATTCCATCAAACGTTTCATGGGTCGTCGCGGGGCCGAAGTCTCCCGCGAGGAAATGCAGGTGGCCTACCCCGTGCAGGGCAATGGCGGCGGACCGGTCACAGTGACTATTCCGGGACGCACGCTGACGCCGGAGGATGTCTCCGCCGAAATTCTCAAGGAACTCAAGCGCACCGCTGAGGCGCATTTCGGAGAACCGGTGACCCGCGCGGTCATCACCGTTCCCGCTTATTTCAACGATGCCCAGCGCAACGCCACCAAAAAGGCGGGTGAACTGGCCGGGTTCACCGTCGAACGCATTCTGAACGAGCCTACCGCAGCCGCGCTGGCGTACGGATTGGAACGGCTCAAGGAAAGCACGAAGGTCGCGGTCTATGACCTGGGCGGCGGCACGTTCGACCTCTCCATCCTCGAACTACGCGAGGGAGTGTTCCAGGTGCTCTCCACGCACGGGGACACCCAGTTGGGCGGTGACGATCTGGACCGTCGCCTGGTGGCGTGGATCGTCGAGCAAATCAAGGCCGCCGGAGGGCCTGATCCCACAGTCGCGCCGCCATTGCTGGCACGGGTGCGCGAAGTGGCCGAGCAGGCCAAAATCAAGCTTTCCAGCGTTGAATCAGTGGAACTGGCCCTGCCCTTCCTGACGCCCAATTTTAGTTTTAGCGTTCCGTTGACCCGCGTCACATTGGAAGACATCACCCAGGATATCGTTGCCCGCACCCGGGCGCATTGCCTGCGGTCGATGGCCGATGCGCATGTCACGCCCACGGATCTGGGTCAGGTCATTCTGGTGGGAGGCCAGACGCGCATGCCATTGGTGCGCCGGATGGTGGCCGGGATTTTTAATTGCGCCAGTGATGACGCATCCGGGAGCAAAAAAGGTCCGGTGCTCAATACTTCGCAAAATCCCGATGAAGCGGTCGCCCTGGGTGCGGCGATTCAGGCGGAGATTTTGTCCGGCGGTTTTAAGAATGTGCTGTTGCTCGACGTCACGCCGCTCTCGCTGGGCATCGAAGTCTTCGGCGGACTGATGAATGTCATCATTCCACGCAACAGCACCATTCCCACCAAGGCGGGCGAGGTGTTCACCACGGCCATCGACAATCAGCCCAACGTCCTGGTTCATGTGCTGCAGGGCGAACGCGAACGCGCGTCGGACAACTGGAGCCTCGGAAAGTTCACACTCGATTTCGAGCGCGCGCCCAAAGGCGTGCCGCGCGTGGGCGTGCAGTTTGAAATCGACGCCGACGGCATTCTGCATGTGCTGGCGCGGGACATCAAAACCGGCCACCAGATGATGGTGACCATGAAATCGGCCGTCGATGTCAATGACGCGGACGTCCAGAAAATGGTCGAGGAATCGTTGGAATACGCGTTTGACGATCTGAAGGCGCGCCAATGGATCGAGACCAAGGTGCGCGCCGGGGAGGTGCTCCTGGCCACCCGCAAAGGACTGGCCGAATGCGCCGCCGAACTGGACGCCGCATATCGTGAACAGCTTGAAACGGCCATGCAGATTCTCGAATACGCCCTGGCCACGGAGAATTCAAAGACGAAGATCGGGGACATCCCGCGTCTCAAGGCCGCCAGCGCCGCCCTGGACGAGGCCACCAAACGCCTGGCCGATCTGATGATGGACAAGGCGATGGAAGCGCTGCTGAAAAAGCGGGGATTGATTTAACCGCGAAGATCTCAAAGAACACAAGAAATAGATTCGTAGAGTCATGCGGTTGTGAAACGGCGTCACCGGCCAGGTGTGTTATCCACTTCAGGATTCTCGTTGATATGTTCGTGGTGACAGCCTGTTAATAAGACCGGGCCGAATTGAATCCACGATTAAAACAACACCGCTGGGCAGCGTTATCAGGATCGTGGCCGCGTTAAAAGTGGTGATTTTGTAAATCGTGCGCGGTGGGCGTTCTTCAGGGACAATTGCCGTTTTGTTCATTGCTCCTCCGGGATCACGATCAACCTGCTGTTTATCCATCAGCCATTGGATATATTCGGGATTTGGTTTTATGGCCCCAATACTCAAGGTGTAAAAAGAGGCTGCGACGAGCAATATTCCCAGGATCAGAATCAGCAGCCTGTTTTGATCTCTTGCGTTTGAATTCATTTTGAACACGATCACATCAAGGGTTTTGCTTAAGTCAGGATAACAAACCAAAGTTATATCGCAAAAAATATATTGGAGTTTTTCCGGGATAGGGTGACTGGCGCCTTCGGAGCGCGGGTCTCCTGACCGGCTTAAGGCGTTCATGAATCGAACGGGTTCAAATGCGCCGCGAACCCCGCACGGCCGTTCTGCCGTTGCCGCAAAACCGATTTAAAATCAGCGCTCCGCCATGGCTGTTTTCCAAACTCCTGAATTTTGTCTTTCACCCTCCGGGATATGCGCCAATTTGTCGCATCGGCCACATTGGGCTTTTTGGAATGGAATTGACCAAACGCAGGATTTCGGGCATATTCCGAACTTATATTGCAGAGCTTGCCTACAGGCTTGGGCGATTTACTGGATTTCCACCGGCAGAGCCGGTGTTTTTTTTTAACATATAATGGACAGCATCACCCTGCACCGACCGCGCAACGTGGATTGGAAAAGGGCGGCGGCCTTAATCTACGGGGATTTGGGGACGAGCAAGGCCTATGTGATCGGCCTGGCGTTCCTGGCGGCCGGTTATGCGTCTTTCCCGATTATTCTGGCGGTTTGCGGCCTGACCGCGCTGGTCTGCTATAATTATGTCATCGTCTGCAAGCACTTCCCGGAAGGCGGCGGCGTCTATTCGGCGGCGCGCACACAAAGCCGGTTGCTGGCGGTTACGGGGGCTTTGCTCCTGGTGGCGGATCTGACAGTGACCTCGGCCATCAGCGCGTGGTCGGCGATGAGTTACTTTGGAGTGCCGCAGGCGTACGTGGGTTTGGGGGCGATCGCTTTGATCCTGGTATTCGGGTTTCTGAACGCCTTCGGTCCCAAGCATAGTGGGACGCTGGCCGTCACCCTGGCGTTTCCGATGGTCCTGGTGGTGATGGCGATCATCGCGTTAAGCGTGCCGCATTTGTCCCTGACGAATTTGAAGCCGCCCAGCGCGGGGTTTGGCAAAACGTGGGTTTCCTTTGTCGGCGTGATTCTGGCGCTCAGCGGTGTGGAAACGATTGCCAATCTCACAGGCGTGCTGAAGCTGGATCCGGGCAGCACCGTGGACAAACCCATGGTGGTGCGGGAGGCGACCAAATCCATCCTGCCGGTGGGCATCGAGGTGGTGCTGGGCACGGCGCTGCTGGGCTGGGCCATGCTTTCGTTGCCGGGCGCTCCGGACATTCCCAAGGACCGGTGCGAAGACATGCTGCGTTACCTGGCCGAACAATATGGACAACTGGCCTTTGGCGTCCACTTCGGTCATGTTTTTGGAATAGTGGTGGGCCTGGTCGTAGGCATGCTCCTGATGGGAGCGGTGAATACCGCCGGGGTGGCGCTGATCGGTTTGATCTACATCATGGCGCGGGATGGTGAAATGCCCAAGGTCTTCACCAAACTCAATCGCCACGGCGTTCCACGCTGGCCCATGATCATCGCCGCATCCTTGCCCATCGTGGTGGTCTTCTTTTCAAACAACATGCAGTCTCTGGCCAACCTCTACGCCATCGGTGTGGTCGGAGCCATCACCGTCAATCTGGGCAGTTGCAGCTTTAACAAAAACCTGGCCATGGCGCTCTGGGAACGGGTCATCATGACCGCGACGTTCATCATCTTGTTCGCCGTGGAGTTGACGATCGCCAAGACCAAGCCGGACGCCCTGTTTTTTGCCATTTGCATATTGGGTTCAGGCCTGGCGCTCCGGGCTTACGCGCAAAAACGGGCGGGTCTGCAAACGCTCACCGTCACCAAGGAGATGGCAGCGGCGGTATCAGCCGAGGCCTTCTCGAGCATAAAAATCAGTCTGGACCAGAACACCACGATCCTGGTGGCAGCGCGCGGCATCACACCAGTGTTGAAATTCGCGTTCGAGGAGGCGAAGCTGCGAAAGGCGACTCTTTACGTGCTTTATGTGCGTGAACTCGCGGTGGCCCTGCCCGCCCGGATCGAACTGACCGAGGCGCCCAGGTGGCAGAACAACCCGCAAGCCTCTCAAATCATGTATGGAATGCTGGAATTGGGGCGGCAAAACGAGGTGCCCGTCGTGCCGCTCTACATGTTGAGCGAAGATCCCGCAGCCACCATTCTCGATCTGTCCGCGACGCTGGGTGTGGACATGCTCATCCTGGGCGCCGCCCACCGTAACACGCTGGCCTCAATTTTGAAGGGCAACGTTGTCAGCCAGGTGGCGCGCAATCTCCCCGACACCATTCAGCTCGTCATCCACGGCTGAGCGGGTGTGAGACAATTTTCTTCCATCGGGAGGAAACGCCTCTCAAAAACCGGAAAGCGCCTCCGAACCATCGGATCTCGGGGTTGCGCCACATCGCCGGGAGGGGGCGCGGACTTCCAGCCCAACCCCCCTCTCGCGCCCTGCCAGGCGTCAAAAAAACGGCGCCCTCCCGGGACCTTAATATTTTGTCCTCTTATCGGTGAACACCACACGTTTCCCGGTGCGGGCGGACTTGCGGGCGGCTTCCAGAATTTCCGTGGCGACCATGTTCACTTCCAGCGAGGACAGGCCGGAAGGTTTAATCTCACCGCGCACCACCGCCGCAAGGTAGGAGAGCGGATCAGCGTTCGGTCCTGCCAGTGGCGACACCGACGATTCTTTTTCCGCGGCATTGCCTTTGCGGATGCGCAGAGTGTTCTTATCGGGAATCATCAGGCAGCCGGTCGCGCCATAGATCTCCATATCCTTCCGGTTATACGGCCAGTTCCAAGAGGCCTGGATGATTCCCTGGGCATGTGGGTAGGTCACCACGATGGTCGCCTCGTCGTCCACCTTGGGATAAACCTGCGGCTTGATTTGCTGGGTGACCGCGAAGACGGACGTGGGGCGCTGTCCCTGCATCAACCAGGTGATCAGGTCTGCGCCGTAGCAGCCGAAATCCATGATCGCGCCGCCGCCATTAAGCACGGGATCGGTGAGCCAATTCAAAAATGCCGCTGAGCATCCAATCTCCTTCGGCCCCTGATGCCCATCATGAACAACGATCTTCCGCAGGTCGCCGATCTGGCTCTGGTCCTGGACCAGCGCATACGCCGCATGGTTGGCCGGGTACCAGGTGGTCTCGTAGTTCACCACCACCTGAATGCCGCCTTTCTTCGCGGCGGCCTCGATGGCGCGCGCGTGTTTCATGCTCACCGCCAGCGGCTTTTCCATCATGACATGGATCCCGCGCGCGGCGCAGGCCTCCACCACGCGCTTGTGATCGAACGTGCTCGTGAAGGTGGCCACGGCCTGCACGTTGGCTTTGTCCAGCATCTCCTCGATTGTGGTGTAGAAGATATTGGTATTGAGCTTGTACTCTTTGGCGTAACGCGCCGCGAGTTCCCCGTACGGTTCCACAATGGCAACCAACTGAATATCCTGCCGTGTGCTGGCCACCGGGATGAAGCCGCGCGCATGATCATGGACCAATCCCACGATCGCATAGCGCACCGGCGCCGGTTCAGACCGGACCGTAACCGCACCCACACACACCAGCACGGCGAGGAGGAGGGTTGTCAGATGCATGCTCAATCCCCTGAGCAAAAAACTGTTAATTGATGCTTCGCGATGGGCGGAGCATGGTTTTTTCGTGGCTTTCATTCGCGGCTAATTTCCATCGGCCCGCACCGGGAGGCAAGCGGCTTCTTCGACATTCTGGGCGTGTGGGCGTATCCCGTATCGCGGGCGTCCCCGCCTGCGGGTTCCGGCGGCGTCCCGCCGCTTGGATTCCATATCCCATGCCTCCCCAAGTCCATTGCGGCGTACTGTGCCAGCCGCAGATTTCATCCCACGCCATGGCCGCCCGCACGGTGTGGCAAGCGGGTTCTTCGACAATCGGAACGCGCGAGACGTATTCCGTATCGCGGGCGTCCTCGCCTGCGGGTTCCAGCGGCGTCCCGCCGAGTGGATTCCATATCCCGTGCCTCCCCAAGTCCATTGCGGCGTACTGCGCCAGCCGCAGATTTCATCCCACGCCATGGCCCCCCGCACCACCCCGTTTGAAGCCTTGACGATCCATGCGCAGGAGATAGCCTCTGATCGTTGCCCATAATTATACCATCATGAAACCGACCAATCGACGTGTGTTTCTCAAGGAAGCCGGAACCCTGCTGACAGCCGGGGCGGCATTGGGCGTAGGCGGCGCATGGGGATTCCATGAAGCCACCTCTGGCGTCCAAGCCGCAGAAAACCAGTCCTCAACCGATCAACAGAAGAAGAATACAATGAAAGTGATTATCGCTGCCGACCCATTTGCAATGTCCTTGAAAAAAGCCGTCGCCGAATACCTGAAGGAAAAGGGACATGAAATCATCGATCTCGGATCGACGGCGGAAAAGGAGATTCCGTATTTCGAGTGCGGTGTCACGGCCAGCAAGGCTCTGCAAGCCGGAAAAGCGGATCGGGCCATTCTCATGTGCGGCACTGGAATGGGAATGTCGATCGTTGCAAACCGTTTCAAAGGGGTCACCGCCGCGGTGGTCGAATCCGTTTTTGCCGCCAAGATGTGCCGGGCCATCAACAACGCCAATGCCCTCTGCATGGGCTCCATGATCTGGGGCGATTGGATGGCCAAGGAGGCCGTTGAGGTGTTCCTCACGACCAACCTCGCCGACGGCCTGCCGCAGTTCGCCGACTTCCTCAAGGAAGCCAACAAAAAGGTCGAGGCCATCGCTCCGGGTCAGAAATAGCCTGAAGATTAACGGACCGGACCTGCCGCCACTTTCGCAGGACGGTCCATTTTCACCGCCGCCTGATAGTCGGTATAGTGCCTATAGTGCCCGTTGATATTGAGCCATAGCAGGCTGGGACCATCGGGAGTGGCGTTGCGCACGACCACCGGCCGGATGTTGTCGAACTTCGAGTGCGCGGTGACGGCATTGGTTTGCCATGTGGCCCCTTTGTCGGCCGTCGTCCACTTTTCAATCTCGCGCACGCCCGCAACCGGACGCGACAAATACACCACGGCCGGATTGGCGGGGTCCAGCGCAAGCCCGCCGGAGTAGTGCGGTTCGGATTCAACCTTTCCAGGTGACGTTTGCGGAAACCACTTGCCGCCCGAACACATTTCCTTGTCCAGCCACTGCGTTCCATCCCAACGCGCGTAGTGATAGCGATGGTCCGTCTCAGCGGGCAGCCGCGTGTAGGCAATGACCGGACGGTTGTCCTTGTCTGCGGCCACATCAAAGACCCAGGCGCGAATCCCCGACTTCTTCGCATCATACACACAATCCGCTTGTTCAGGTGTGAACGGTAATTGGTCCATCCCGGCAATCCGCGTGCCGTCAGCCTTATAAAACGCGCCGTTGCGATAACACGCGTAATAGACGCTGTTCTGCGCTTCAT
>Ga0315272_10001894_pt1 | contig 10316 bp, 20 predicted proteins | sample C3_middle_MG_FD_203918 | JGI IMG/M metagenome (GOLD analysis project Ga0315272, IMG submission 203918) | Sediment microbial communities from Yellowstone Lake, YNP, Wyoming, USA - C3_middle | ecosystem: Environmental > Aquatic > Freshwater > Lake > Sediment | place: USA: Wyoming | collected...
CAGTCAGAACCATATATACCCCCATATAGGGGGGTGGGGATATACGGGTACATAAAGAACCCCGCTTTTGGCGGGGTTGTTATATGGTTATATGGTTGTTATGCAACCAGTTCGACTGGTGGAAGCTTGGCCAAGTCAACGGCCAAGCGCCAAGCGTATTCGGGGCGGCCCCGCTTACCATTATATAGCTGGCGGGAAGTGACTTGGCCCGCTTGCGCCATAACGTGAGACAAGTTATGTAATATGGTTTTGTCCGGATACTTGTTATATCCGTTGACGGATCGGACGCTGGCGCAAATTTCAGCCGTTGTCATTTCGCCTGTTTCCGTTAATATACGGGCGATCAACCATCGAATGCCATGCATCCCGGTTTCCAAGTCAACTACGGAAGGGCGGAAAAGGGAATTGACATTGCAACCGGCTTGAACGCTGGCCAATTCCATAGACGCTTGCCGCACGTTATTTTGCAGGAATTCCCCACAAACGGAGTTTGTAAGTTGTGTAACTGTCATACTCAAATAATAGAGTATTCGGGGGAAAAAGTCAACAGATTAAATCTAATTTGTAAACCGTTGTAAATGAGGCACTTACAGAGGTAGTTTTTGGGTGACAATGGTATGGGGGAATTAATCTAAGGTTAGATTTAATTGGTGAAACGGTTGGTGGAATTAGATTTAATTGGTGAAACTGTGTGAGGTTGGCAGAGAGGGAGAGAGGAGTACAAAAATAAACCCCGCTGGTGAAGCGGGGCGGGGTGTAGGAGGGGTTTTGAGTTAGAATCCACCCATCTGGGCGCATTCTGGGCCAATGCCGCTTAAAACTGATTCAGGAACGGTTAGCTTGCGGCCACAGCGGCAGCATTTGCCTTCGTGATTGACTTTGACTTGGGAAAGTTTTTCGGTATTGGAGGAGAGATTCCGCCAAAACCATTCAAAGCCTTTTGCGGAGGGGGCGTCTTTGGAGATCTTTGCTTTTTCGGGGCGTGCGAAATAGAACTGGCCTTCTAGGTTCAGAATGCCCAAGTATTTGTAATTGGACCAGTTATCAGGGCCAGTCAGGACGGAAACGTAGTAGAATTTTTTGGACTCAGAGAGGGCCACTTTGTAGGTGAAGCGGGTGCCCGTGACTAGGGAGGTCACGGTGAAGGTGGCGTTACCAGCGAGGACGAATTTTTTTGTCTCAATCATGTGAAAACTTTAACAGGATTAACTGAGGTTGTCAACAGGGAAGGTTAAGATTTTACAATCCGCCATCCCCACGTAGGAACAACTACAATTTTGAATCCCTTGGCGAGAATGGGGAGGGGGCGGTTTTCGCCTTCGTACCATTTTCCATTGATAACGATTCCGCCGTTGTAGCGTTCAACGCCAAAGGCCGAGGGGCGACTTGCGGAGCTTCCGATATATCCACGGAAGGGGTACGGCGTCCCTAAGCCATCCTTGGCAAGGTGTTTTGCTTTTTTCGCACAGGTTGCCGCATTCCAATTTTCGGGTTTATGTTGATATATCATAGGAAAACTTTATCAGAATTAACTGAGGTTGTCAACAGGAGAGTTAGCGAATTCTGGGAACAAACCGCCCTTGGCGTCCGGTGATTACAGTAGCAGCAGTGGAAAAGACGGTTGACATATGGGGATAGGTGATTGACCATGTAATATGATCCAATCCGAAAGATAATCCGCCCTCGAAAGCACGGGTTTTGCGGAGATGACGGGAGATGGATTTTACGGTTGCCGTCGCAGTTGCTTTATTCATAGGTAAAGAATAGCAGGACTTTAGAATAATGCAAGAAAAATCTTTAGGCACCGCCAACGATTTAATCTAAGGTTAGAATAAATCCGGTGAAAGGGCATAAAAAAACCCCCTTGCGGGGGTTGGTGAAGTGGGGGATTATTCCCCGCCGTAAGCATCGCCCAAAGGCGTATCGTGTTCGTAATCTTCATCGGTGCCGAATCCAGCGGAGGCAAGGGCCGAAGCGGCATCGCCGTCCATATCCTCACCGGGAAGGCGGTCCTCATCACGAAATTCGCAGTTCCTGTCGCAGTCGGGATCGCCGCAGTCGCAGCGGTTGGCGGCGTTGTCCTCGACAATAACTGCATTGAAGGATTCCGCAATATGGGCACGGGTCCAGTTGGTCACGCCTTCGGATTGGAAGGCGAACCCAAGGGAGGCGCACAGGAAGTTTTTGCTGGCGTCGTTGTCACAGGTGGCGACGGTGATACCGTTGACCATGATTTCCCACTGACCGTTGGCGAGTTGCATTACGCTTATGTTCATGCCCAAACGATAACACAACAGGGTGGAGGTGTCAACAGTTTTGCAAAAAAATAAACATCGATTTAATCTAAGGTTAGAATAAATCCGGTGAAAGGTGCGGTGAAATTTGGTTGACATGGTGAAATGAAAAAAAAAAACCCTTGCACAACAGGTGCAAGGGAGTTATGACTGTGACTACTGACCAAAAATTGTTAGCAACTACTTGTGCCGCAGAGGTTTACGGTTCAACAACCGTGTAAACGGTGCTTTTAATTACTAGGGCCATATTTCGGCGACAGCATTTGAAAATGAAATCGGGGGAAGAGTTCCAATAATCGCCCCGATTGGCGCTGGATTCCATCCCGCAGTTGGCGCATTTTAGAAATGGCCGGGGGGAGGGCATATTGATTTGCTCTTTCAAATCCTTTACCCGAATTGCTTTGTGTTTCATAGTTAAAAGGTTAGCAGGATTAGCGGCAGAATGCAAGAGTTATTTGGATTTGCAGTAAATCAGTGGCGGTGACCAGTGGATACTGGTAACAGAACCACAGACATATTCAGTTGGTGTTTGATACGGATATTGTTTGGACGAGTCCTGTCGGGAATCTCGTTTAATAGCAGCGCCGCAGTTGGGGCAGGTTCGAGGCGTTTTCTTTATTGTCATATTCAAAAGATATCAGGTTTAGGATAAAAAGTCAACAGATATGTAAAAAGAATTTGGGCACCGCCACTCCCGATTAAATCTAAGGTTAGAGTAAATTCGGTGAAAGATGCGGTGAAATTTGGTTGACGCTTGATACAGAGAAAACCCCGCTTGTTAGCGGGGGTGAATTCGGCAGGGTGGGTTTACCACCAATAACGTTGGCGGCTGTATTTGATTGTCATAAAATTAGTTATTGGAAAGCGGGATTGTGATTATCAAGACAAGCCGACAGTTGCGCTTGGGGAAGGTTTTCTGCCAGCTTTGGAGTTGTTCCTTAGCTTCTTTTTCAGTCATGCCATTATGAAATCCAATGGAGTTGACAAACCCGCCATCAGGGGCTTGTTCTTGAATCCAATATCGTGTTTCAATCATAGTTAAAAGGTATCAAAGTTTCCCCGAATTGTCAAGCGGGTACTAAATTTTCTTCCATATTCCGCTCGCACTCGTTATTGTGTTCCCAAAAAGAATCCGGTATCTCATCAGTCAGGACGTTGCCGAGTTTCTTTATCTTGCACCCACATTGATAGAAATCACCATTCGGGGCAATGAAAAGAGTATCACAAGCGCAACCATCCCGAACATGTAAAAGCCCTTCCTCGTGGCTTACACTGGCACGCCCGACATCAATAACGGCATTGCTGCCTTCATTTGTCACGTCTCTGATACTGGCATATCGTTTGAACATGGCAATAGTAGTTTCATCAATCGGATCATGAAATTCATCTTGTGAGAGTTCCGCCGAGATAACGCCCAGCTTTGACAGCTTCGCAAGCTTTTGGGCGACTTCCGTTTTCTTTCCGTTTGTGATAATCAATACTGCCGGACCGTCTAACATTTCGGTTGTATCTATGCTTGCCAGAGCAGCTTGCATTGCCCAGTCAAGGCATTTGGGGTGCAAAGTCGGCTCTCCACCGCCGAGGGTGATTTGCTCTTCACGAGAAGCGGCAATCTCTAAACATTTATCAAATACCGCTTGCGTCATAAATGTTCCCTTGCCAGTGCAAGAAAAGCAACAATGAGAGCATCTCATCTGGCATTTGTCAGTCAGTTGGATATACATAACTAAATAGAAAATAACAAAGAATTAGCTAAAAGTCAATAGGTAAAAACAATTTCGCTAAGGCGAAGCCCGAAAAAGGTATTTGGGTTTGTGAAAAAAATTCAGATCCCGAGGTCGACGCACCGGACGATTATCTCTAACCTTAGATTAAATCACTGGTGATTTGGTGGAATTTTGGTTGACAGAGTGAGCAACAAAAAACCCCGCCTTTCGGCGGGGCAGTGGCATTCAGGAGAAATTATGCGGTGGCGAGTTCAGCCCGTGCCGCCATGCGGTCGGCTTTTTCTTTCAGATCCATTGCATCCCACCAAGCACGGGTATATTCGTATCCAAGCAAGTCCTGCTTTGGAGGGCGAACAACGGGGGTGACCTTGGAGATTTTTTCTTTCCGCTGGCCGTCGCCAGCGAATCGAATATCGTAACACTCCCGCTCTGCTTGGCGTTTGGCTTCCAACATCGGGGCGATTTCTGCTTTAATGCTTTCCAGAAGGCCCATCATTGCGATCCATTGGGGCGTAGGAGGAGCGAGGAGGGCCGACGGGGAGCGATAATCGGACACCGCAACCGCAGGAGCGTATCCGAGGCGGCGAAGGGTGCGGGATTGAATTTCGTTGCTGATTTTTCCGAGGCGGCGAGCTATCCGCATTTGGTTAAGGGCAATTTGAATGTTCATCATGGAAATAAGGTTAAACCAACGTTGTCGGTATTGCAAGAAAAATCTTCAGTTATTTTACAGAAGAGTTATGTCACCGTCCACGGTGGAAACGAGCATTGATTGCCCGTTGCGCTTTTCAACAAAGTACAAACCCCTTTGCTTATAGTTGGGTTGATTCTTGGCTTGAATACAGTTATAGGTAGTTCCCTTGTGAAAGGTGTGCCCGGGACCAGCGAGTATTAGCGTCCGATTCATTCTAGCTTTTCCTTCAATCATGCGTATAGCCTAACAGAACTTTAGAATAATACAAGAAAAATCTTTGGACACCGCCACTTCCCGGGATCGATTTAATCTAACCTTAGAGTTAATGGGCTGGTGAAAGTCAAGCAATATTCGGTGAATCGAGTACATAAAAAGCCCCGCCTTTCGGCGGGGCAGTTATGACTGAACTAATACAATTCTTTATCGCTTCAGGAGGGAGGCGAAAACTTCCGTAAGCACGTACTTGACGGGCAAGGGTTGCCCGTTAAAATGTTCCAAGGTGTTTCCGAGAAAGCCGTAAATGGTCATTGCTTCGTCAAGGGTCAAGCGGCCATCCTGAGAGGCGATTGATTTAAGAGTCTGGAAGTGGCAAAAATCGCCGATTTCCATATTCATTTTCTGCGAGACTTCCGCAAGTTTGTCGGGAGACAATCCCTTTTTTGCGATTGCGGCGGTTGCCTTTTCAATTCCAAGAGTTATTCTATTCATAGGGATAGTTTACAGATTTTTTTGCACAAGTCAAGGGATTAATCTTCCCGTAATAGAACAGAACACCCATTCACCCCGCCGATGCTTGCGGGATACATTAACGGTGGTTGCGTCCCGCTTGGTGACTGAAAAGGTTTTCAGAGTATCCCCCCAAAACCTTAAAGTGCTCCGATCAAAGAACTTGCCACCATTGGCGACATTGAGACGTTTGAGTTGATAGATATTCATTGTATTAGAAGCGTTGACCGATAAGCTGCGAGGGTTCCACGGGCTTGACCGCTCGAATTTCGGACGGGCCAACCCGATGCTGATTGAACATGTTATTGGCAAGGTCCGAGCAGGACACGGGAGTCTTGATCAGAACTTCATTGAGTTTCCCGTTGCGGGACCAGACAACAACGGACATGTTTGTTTTCGGAAGTTTGAAGTGTGGCGTAATCATATGAGTATTGTATTGATTGTTTTCTAAAAGTCAACCCTATTGGCGATGATTTCGCATATATTTCACGTTGGTTAGGGTAGCTTGCAGGGCGGAAATCTTCCCTTCCAAAAGGATCTTTTCCCGTTCGGCATCAGCAATTTGATACGCAAGATTGTTTTCGAGATTATTCAAAACATCCTCCCCCGTGTAGGTAAGAGGTCCAAGTTTTTCGTTGTTCATATTAGTATTGTATTGATTGTTTTCTAAAAGTCAACTAGTATCCCGCAAGATTTGCAGATAAATCTTTGTATGCCCCGGTTGCGCTCGTATATGTGTGAATCTTGGCCCACTCCTTGGTTGCCCAGATCATGCGGTCATACTTCGAGCAAGGTTGTCCCGACAACGCCACTCTCGCCAAGTAGTAAAGGTTGATCAGTTCGTTGTAATCTTCGGGTTTGACAAAACGTAGTTCGTTCATAATTCAAAGAGTATCAGACACCGCCCACGGAGTCAACAGAATAATGCAAAAGAATTTTACGAGCACCGCACCCAACGGGCGATTTAATCTAACCTTAGAGTTAATCGAATATTTTCGGAAATTTTGCTTGACGTATCGGGACAAAAAAAGAAGGCAGCTTTCGCTGCCTTCAGTATGCTTTGCTAAACTCCCGCTTAGGCGGGAACAGGAATTGCCAGCGTCACGGGGGGAAGTCCCGCCAGCTTGTTCAGGCTTGAACCTGTTGCGTCAATCACAATCGCCTTGCCCTCGGCACGGGCGACAAGGAAATTTTCGGGGGTGATCCGAAATTCACGGACACGGGTGTTTTTCAACCCCTTGCGAAGCTCCTTTTTCGCAATGGTCTTTGGGGCAGATTTGACCGTCTTATAGACGCCCTTTTCGACAACGTCTTTTTTGACGGCGTAGCCCCGAATGTAACAAACGTCTTTGACACTGACTTGCACGTTGCCGTTGCCCTCGGCGGCGTAATATCCCGCCTTAGTGTATTGGCTATTCTGGCCAGTTGTCAGCGTCTCGGTGATGCTGGCAATGAGTTCGTCGCAAGCTTGCGCCTTAATGCCTTCCAGAGAGGGGCGCAGGGCCGTTAGGTTCGCCAAGTCAACCTTAAGGCAATTCTCCCGCTTGACGTTCAGGAGGATTGTGTGTCGGGCGAGTTCGCCCGTTTCCTTTGCCCGATAGAGCAGAGAAACAAAGCGGCAAGACTTGTTACCATCGAGGAGAGCCACGAGAGCGGCGAAGTCTTGAACCGCAACCAAATTTGTTTTTGTGTTTAGCATGGGTAAAGATTATCAGTTATTAGGAAGATTGCAAGAGTTATTTTACAAATTTCGCAATTTGTTTTTGGGCAAAGGCAATTGCTGCGGTCTTTGCCTGTTTTCGGGTTTGTTTGGCGCTTCGGGTACAGAACGTTTGAGATTCGTTCCAGTCATATACTCCTGCAACGTAGCATTCTACGTCAAAAGCCGGTTCATCTTTGTCTCTGGTCCAGTCAGTAATGCGGATAACAATATCCCGCTTGCGGCATTTAACCGTTTCAACGAGGTTACGGGGCCAACTTTTGCTTGTTAGAGTATCAATTTCTTTGCTCATATTCCAATAGTTTACCAGTTGCTAGGCGGATTGCAAGAGTTATTTTAGGCACCGCCGATCACGATTTAATCTAACCTTAGAGTTAATCCTTGGTGCGGTTGACTTTGTGGGGAAACGGGTAGAATTGGAGTGGTGAAAGAAAAAGAAAACTCCCCGGTGAAACCAAGGGAGTTTGGTGAAAAGAGTGGTGAAATCCTATTTGGTGAAACTGGTGAAACTGGTGAAATCTAGCTTATCCGAAGATAACCCAGTTCCGGTGTTTGGGGGAAAGTTTATCCTTGTTCATTGCCTTCATTGCCGGGGATTTCTCCCGAATGAACAGATCATCTTCAGAGAATACGGCATACCATACACCCCGTTCCAATTCATCCGATTCATCATCATCGCCAAGAATCAGCACGGATTCAAGGCTAGGATAGTTGGACGGGAGACTCTCATTGAGCAACTTTTCGATTTTTTCCAAGTCGCAATCTTCCATTGCGAGTTCGATTGCTGGCACCTTTTCAGGTGCCATGACGCTGAATAAAGAGGATAGTGCGATAACGTATCCCGAACCACCGTAGTTTTTCATACTCATATTGTTAGTTTATTGATTGTTTTTAAAATGCCAACTCTGTTTTTCGATTGCCTTTGAAAATCCGTTAATGTAACAGGATATTTGCATGAGTAGCTCCGTAGCGTTACTGATACCGGAAACGAGATTGACAGTCAGTGTGTTGTTTTTCTTACTGTAAACCACCGTTTCAACCGCAAGGGAAAGCTGGAAACGAAAAACACTTTTCAGTCCATCTTTTAGGATTGCCGCTTGTTTCGGCGTTAGTGGAATAAACCATGAATGTTTCATAGGGATAGGTTACGGGTTTTTATATCCAAGTCAACAACCTTTTTATATTATTTCACCGAAACAAAGACAAAATGACTGTCCATGAATTCTTTGGCTTGTGTTGCCACCTTAAGGGCACCGATAAGCTTTTCCAGTCCACCGGGAGCGGTGAAATCTTGGAACTGAACAATCTGATTGGCACCGCCTCTATAATCCTTGCGGCCAGTAACAGTGCGCCAGTAAAACCAACCACTGCCAAGGTTATCATGGAGAGCCACATACACCTTGTCGGTGTGCAAGGTATGGTCACCGGAGCAGGCGATACCACCGGGATTCCAGCGAATATCGAATTCGCCCTTGTTCAATCCCATTTCAGTGGCAATATGCTTGAGAATCTTACGGCCAAGCTTGCGGTATTCCTCTTTGAGGTAACCGGGGCCACATTCACTATCACCAGTTTGATCATAGACAGCGGCTCTGGTTAGCTGGACGAAACGTTTAAGGTGTGTTTGAGTAATCATAGTATTATTATACCAAGTTAAAGACGGGTTGCAAGAGTTATTTGTAAGATTTTTTCAAATCTTTCCGAAACTGTGCCGGGGACACCCGCTGTTCATCATTCGGAATAAACATAAACTCTCCCTTTGCCTTGACAGTAACAAAACCATATTCCGTTTCAGTAGTTGCTGGAATACTGAAAAACGTATCGGGAACATCTAACCGCACTTGCACCAACTCGCCAGTAACAGAATGCCAGACCAGTCCCCGGCGGCGAAATTGGCCATAATCCAAGTTCATCATTTCTCCTTCGATCCAAGTTTTGCCTTGAATGTCAGGAGTTATCGCCATGCCGTGAAAGTTACCAGTTCTAGGTTGATATTTCATAGTGGTATTATAGCGAAATATCTTCGTTTGTCAAGGGAAGAACTTTCACTTTGTTTCTGGGGTCAGTGATATATTCAATCACAGTTCCCCGTCCCCGTACCCAGAACTCTGCTGCTTCGGCCAAGGTATTACTTGGGCCACCGAGAGAGAAGTTAGCTCCGCAGCACTCACAAGCTACGTCGTTGATATCTTCTCCCGTTTCATCGGTGAACCGCTTTTCGGCATCGGATTTGTCGGCGGCTTCAACAAAGTAAATTTCAAAAGCGGTTTTCCGTCCACCGCCCGAATGCATATCCATTACATAAAACCATTTGTTCATAGTGATAGTTTACCGAAAATTTTCCACAAGTCAACTGAATTGTTATGCCGTTTGCTTGAATGCAAAGTTACAGCAGATTGGGACAACTTTTTCCATCGTTATGCAACCGTATGCCATTAAGTAATCCCGCACCTGATTGATGATCATGAACGAATTACATTCAACATCGAAACTGTTTTTGCCCACGAGGAACAAGTTGAATTTGTTAACCCCGCCCGAATAGGACACGCCCGAGGCCACACCCATAAGCCACAATTGGGTTCGAGTAGCAAGTCCTTGAGATTTAATCCCGAGTTCAATGCAACGTTCGGGAGTCGGCAATGTGATAGTGTATCGTTTCATACAAGAGAGGATACCGGAACTTCCTTGGAAGTCAAGGGATTAACCAAAGAAATCTTGGTTTTGCAGTCCTTACATGTAAAAGTGCGGCCTGCATTTAACTTGGCAATGATTTTGTTCGTGACTTGATGAACCGAGCAGGCACAATACACGGGAGTTTTTTTAAAAACTCGCTTTTGAACACTGGCAACATCGTAATTATGGCAACGTTCAGGGTCACGGATACCAAACAAACGCATGATTGATTGCCATTCCCGCCCGTGAACCTTGCGCCGTGAATAAACAGGACTGTAACCCCGATAAACCACCTTGCGGGTCAGAGAATCGGGATACACAATCCATTGCACATAATGAGCAGTTTCGTGTGACACCGTTACAGTCAAGTAATGATCGAAATTTTGAGCTGCTAAAATCGAGTTAAAGTGAAGAGCGCCCGCCTTGTGATACCCGCCTTTCGTATCATTGCAATCATAATAGATAGGAGGGGGCAACATCGC
>Ga0315272_10001895_pt1 | contig 10315 bp, 5 predicted proteins | sample C3_middle_MG_FD_203918 | JGI IMG/M metagenome (GOLD analysis project Ga0315272, IMG submission 203918) | Sediment microbial communities from Yellowstone Lake, YNP, Wyoming, USA - C3_middle | ecosystem: Environmental > Aquatic > Freshwater > Lake > Sediment | place: USA: Wyoming | collected...
TGGATGGTCATCGGCCCGCGTTCGCGCCCGTTCAGGGGTCTGCTCCGGGGCGCGCCGGAATCCACGTGAAAATACAGGGGCGAAAGGCGATGCCGCTCATCCAGGACACCGCATCGGCCGAGCCTGTGGGAGGAAGTTTTGAAATGGTGAAACGAAGATTCTTGATCCACGGCGCCGCACAAGCGGTTGTCTTGCTGGCGGGCGGCCTGTTCCTGTCCATGGCCCCGGCTCTCCACGCAGCGGACGCCCCGTCCAAAACGATCCTGGCGATTTTTGCGCACCCGGACGACGACGCCACCGTGGGTCCGCTGTTGGCGCATTACGCAAAGCAAGGCGCGCGCGTCCACCTGGCGATCGTGACCTCCGGGCAGCAGGGAGTGACCGAGCATGCCAGGATTCCCGCGGGGCGTGAACTGGCGGTAGTGCGGGAAGCTGAAGCGCGAGCCGCGTGCAAGGCCTACGGCATCGAAGAGCCCGACCTGCTCGGTGAACAGGACGGCACGCTTGGCACCATGAAGCGCCATGATGAAATCGTCACCCGACTGCGCGCCATCATCGAAAAGACGCAGCCTTCGGTCATCATCACGTTCGGCCCGGATGGAGTCACCGGGCACCCCGACCATCGCGCCGTGGGCAACATGGTGAGTGAGATCTTCCAAGGTCTCGACGCGGCGCACGCCGCGGGTCCCGTTCCTTCAAAACTGTATTACGTTGCGGTTCCCGCCAGCAGGCTGGCCAATGCGCCGGCGAACCTTCCGGTCATGGCTTCCGGGAGCGTCATCGACGCCTACATCACGACCGTGATCGACGCTCAGGACGGGCTGGAAGCCGCGGCGCGGGCGGAGGAGTGCTACAAAAGCCAGTACACCCCCGAGGGCATAAAGTTCATCAACGGGATCATGGCGAATGTTCTCAAGGGCAATGTCTCGCTCAGGCTTGCGTTCGTTCGAACGGGCCACGTCAACGCGCAAGAGAAGGATATCTTCCAGAGCCTTCCGTAAATTGCGCAAGCAGGTCACGCCCCGAAACGCACGCGTATGCCTCCCTGATGCGGAATCACGATTCCGCCGCGCCTCCGGCGGGATGCCTGTGGCGCACCGCCGCCGGAGGGTACGATAGAAGATATAGCGCTAAGGGGTCGTCTTGATTCGCCGTTTCCACGTTTTGTTTCTCGTCGCTGTATTGCTGGGTGCCGCTCCAGCACCGCCCGTGCGCTTTCGGGACGTCGCCGAAGCGGGCGGTCTGCGTTTTGTGCTGGAGAACTGTCCCACTCCGGAGAAGCGCATGATCGAGACGATGGCCGGCGGCCTCGCCGTTTTCGACTACAACAACGACGGCCGTCCCGACATCTTTTTCACCAACGGCGCGTCCATCCCGTCCATGGAGAAGGACTCGCCCAAGTACTGGAACCGGCTGTTTCGCAACGACGGCGGCATGAAATTCACCGACGTTACCGTCGAGGCGGGTCTGGCGGGAGCGGGCTACGGCATGGGCGCCGCAGCGGCCGATTTTGACAACGACGGGAACGTTGACCTGTTCGTCGCCGGCGTGGGCCGCAACATCCTTTACCGCAACCTGGGGAACGGCAAGTTCGAGGATGTTACGGCGAAGTCCGGCATCGTTGACGATCAGTGGGCCGTAGCCGCCGGGTGGTTCGATTACGACAACGACGGATTGCTGGATCTGTGGATCAATCATTACGCCCGCTGGCCGGCTGAAGTCGACCGGTTTTGCGGCGACCGCGTAAAGAACATCCGCGTGTACTGCCACCCCAAGTACTTTCAGGGTCTCCCGAACCGGCTTTTTCACAATCTCGGAAACGGCAAGTTCGAAGAGGTCACCCAGCAGTCGGGTATAGGCAAATTTCCGGGCCGCGGCATGGGTGTCGCTTTTGCCGATTACGACGCCGATGGCTTCATGGACGTGTTCGTCACCAACGACAATGAGCCCAATTTCCTCTTCCACAATCTCGGCAACGGCAAGTTTGAGGAGGTTGGGATGCAGGCCGGCGTCGCCATGCTCGATAATGGCAAACCGGTCGCCAGCATGGGGGCCGACTTCCGCGACTATGACAACGATGGCTGGCCCGACCTCGTCATCGTTGACCTGTTCACCGAGACATTTCCGCTGTTTCGGAACACGGGTAAAGGCACGTTCCGCGACGTGACCTATGCCAGCGGCCTGGGCCGACTGAGCAGCCGCTTGAGCGGTTGGGGACCCGGCCTGTTCGATTTCAACCTGGACGGCTGGAAGGATCTGTTCGTATCCAGCGCCCATGTCAACGATCTGGTGGAACAATTCGAACCGACTCAATACAGGCTTGCCAATCGGGTATTCATCAACGAACGCGGCATCTTCCGCGACGGCTCGCCGGACGCTGGCGCCGATTTCCAGACCCGGCGTGCACACCGGGGCGTCGCCTTCGCCGATTTCAACGGCGACGGTAAGATCGACGTCGTCGTCTCCTCGCTCCTGGACCCTGCCGAATTGTGGGAGAACATTACCGAAACTGATGGTGATTGGCTGATTGTCAAGCTTCAAGGCGTGAAAGCAAACCGCGACGGCATCGGCGCGCGCCTCAAATGGGGTAATCAGTGGAACGCCATGACTACGAACATTGGCTACTCCTCCTCAAGCAATTTTGGCGTCCACTTCGGCGCTCCCAAGGGGCAGGCTCCCGACACTCTCGAAGTCTGGTGGCCCGGCGGGAAGAAACAAGTGGTTACCGGGGTGAAGCCGAATCAGGTTCTGCTCGTGAAGCAGGAGCCGTAGCCTCGCAGGATGCTCCAGCGCCTGTCGCTGGCGGCAGTTTTTCCTGCCGGAGCGCTTCGTCCCGAAGGCAGAGCGAGGGATCTGCCCGGGGCGAGAAAACCAGCCTGTTTTCAAGCTTCTAGCAGCGGAGGACCGAACTCGTGGGACAACCATGCAAGCCGCTCCCCGGCATCGGGTTCAGCGTCGCCTTCCAGAGGGAACCCATTACCCTCGGTCTCGCGCTAAGCTGACACTAATATGAATGCTCCGACTCGAGAAGAGGTGATGTCGCAGATCGAGCGGATTCTGGCGAGCCGGGGGTTCTCCGGGTCCGACCCGATACGCCAAATGTTGCACTACCTCGCATCGAAAAGCTTTGAACATCCAGGGGAAGGGGTCAAGGAATTCGAACTCGCGACGAACGCGCTCGGCAAAGGGGCCGATTACGATCCCCGCACGGATTCGACTGTTCGAGTAGCCGCATCTCGTCTCCGCTCGAAACTGGCCGAATATTACGCTCAGGAAGGGGTCGCGGATCCGGTCGTCATCTCAGTTCCGAAGGGTTCTTATTATCTCGCTAGCGCCCACCAGCAGACGGAGTCAGCGGCAACGCAGCCAGAAGGCGTCCCGGCGCCTGCATGGTTGGTCGCGAATGAAACCCGGCGGTTCTTCCTGGGCGTTGGGGCGAGTGGGCTCGCGGGCGTTCTTGCTGGATTCTTTATCGGACGGCGATCTGCGTCGCCCAACGTTCCGGGGGTGATAAAAGAATTCTGGCGTGAGTTTCTTCAAGACGGCGTGCCGATCATTGTCTTCTCCAACCCGCGGTTCGTGGGCAGGGTGGACACGGGGATGCGGCTCGCCGATCCCGCTTTGGCGGCGGAAGGCCCCATGAACTGGTTGTACACGGGCGTCGGCGAAGTCATGGCCGTCCGTCAGATCTCGGAGCAGTTGACCTCGCTGGGTGTTCAGCCCCGGGTCAAGCGTGCCCGGCTCTTCACCTGGGACGACGCGAAATCTAACGACCTGATCTTCGTGGGCGGACAGGAACAGAACCTTCCGATGGCCCAATTGCCGAGATTAGAAAAGTTCAACCTCAAGCCCGAGACAGAAGAGCCCTTTCGCACCCATGGGGGTGTCTTCAACGAGATGCCGTCCGCGGGCGAAGAGACATTTTACATGTCCAGCGACGATCAGGAAAACGGCGTGGAGTATGCTGTTATCGCCCTGACGCGCGGTGTCGTCCACGAAAAACGAGTGCTTGTTCTGGCGGGCGTGCGCAGTTTGGGAACGGAAGCCGCCGCGGCAGCCGTGTGCAATCCGAACCTGGTGGAGGAACTTCTCCGGCTTCTGGGCGCGGAGGGCGCTTCCTCCATGCCTTTGTTTGAGGCGCTCATTGAAGTGCAGGTCCGCGGCGGGGCTCCCCTGGACGCGCGCCTGCGACTGGTGCACAAGCGTCTCGAACGTTCCACTTCCAAATAGGGCCAGTTCCGGTGTCCCCGTCCGGCGCGCGTCGCACTCCCCGGTAGACAGATTGGCAGCCGCTCCGGCCTGCGTCTTCAAAGCAAGAAAAGTACAGTATCACTGCACGAGACCACAATCGCTCCCACCCTCACCCTATCCCTTCCTGGCCGTGTTGGCACTTCAAAATCGCTTCGGTCACGTTGTCGTCTTGTTGTGTCGGCAAGCGCTGAAAGAGAGGCGGTTTAGGTTAATTTATGATTCTTTCTTAATAGTTTTAACTCCGAATTCCTCTGCCCACCGGCCGTCTGGAACGGCGGTTTGGGATGCCTCCAAACGCCTCTCCTGGGAGCAGATGTTGTTTTGAATTAGTAAGATACGAATGTTACAACACGCCTGTAACATGATCCGCGCGTGTTTTGACTTCCAACCCAGTGCTGTTGAACGTATACTCTCGCCAGTAGGTCAGGCTTCAGCGGGCCCATTCAGTATGTCCGGCTTCGCAATTCCGACGGGGGACAAATGCGGGATGTGACCGCTCCCTATGAGGGGAGCGCCGCAGCGTCCGTCGAGCCCCACTTGATGCTGTCAGCGTTGTCAGCATCCCCCAACCGTTGAAGAATCGAGGGGCGCGGTCTTTGAGGAGCGAACATCCTGCGTGAATGGCTCGTAGTGTTTGGGAGAAAGGAACTTGATGAGGTCGAAGGTTAAAGATTTATTAATCATGTGTGCTATAGCAGCATTTATCTGCTGTGGCACCCCCGCGTTCGCGCAAGTACTGTCTGGAACCGTCGTCGGAATCGTTCAGGATTCCAGCGGCGGCGCCATCTCGGGCGTGTCCCTTGCGCTGACGAATGTCAACACGGCACAGACCCTGGAGGTAAAGACGGATGAGGCTGGACGATACACCTTTTCCAACGTGCTGCCAGGAACTTACACCTTGAAGATCAATCAAAAGGGTTTCAAGGCTGAAACAATCAATGAGATCAGTGTGACGGCGAACACCGTCACGCGCGTCGACAGATCGTTAGAGGTCGGCTCGCTGTCGGAACAAATCACTGTGGAGGCAAGCGCCACCGAACTGCAAACGGATAAGGCCGATACCCACACCGAATTGGGCGCACAGGAAGTGGCGAACATGCCATTGCCTGGCTACAGAAATTACCAGAGCTTAATGAATCTGGTGCCTGGCGCAACCCCCGCGGCTTTCCAGAACTCGGTCACCGATACTCCGGGCCGCTCGCTGAGCACCAACATCAACGGAACGAACCGCAACAACAACATGACCCGCATCGACGGCGCCAGCAGCGTGAACCTCTGGCTGCCGCACCATGCCGGTTATGTCATGCCCGCCGAAATGGTGGACACGGTCAACATCACGACCTCGGCCGGCGATGCCGAGCAGGGCATGGCAGGCGGCGCCGCCATCGCGTTGATCACCAAATCCGGAACGAACACTTTCCATGGCAGCCTGTTTGAATACCATGACGACCAGCACCTCAAAGCACGCAACTACTTCCAGGCGCCGGGAACGGACATCCCGCTAAGCATCTATAACAACTACGGCGGCACGATCGGCGGGCCGATCAAGAAGAACAAGCTGTTCTTCTTCTACAGCTTTGACGGCACCCGTCAGCGCCAGGGCACCAACGGTACCTGGTCCGTGCCTACGCCGGATCTCAAAACCGGCAACTTCGCGGCCACTGGCACCACCATCTACGACCCGAACACGGGCAACGCGGACGGCACCAATCGTACGCCTTTCGCCGGGAACCTGATTCCCGCCAACAGAATCAGCCCCGCGGCGTTGAAGATCCAGTCCTACTATCCGAATCCCAATGCGGCCGGATCGCTCAACAACTGGATGGGTTCGGAAGTGCCGTTGTTCAACCGCGACTACAACGACGTCAAACTGAACTACGCACAGAGCGAGAAGCAGAACTGGTTCATGCACTACGGCATCATGAAGGCTCTATCAGGCGGTCACGGACTGTGGGGCGACGCCGTTGGACCGGCGGGGAATTCCGACCCTGGTCTTGGCGACACCCGTGTGATGAATATGTCGATTGGCCACAACCACACGTTCTCGTCCAACCTCCTGCTCGATGGCGTCATCGGCTATCAGCGCATGGACCAGACGGTCACCGGCGAGGGCTTCGGCAAGGACTTCGGCTCGATCCTGGGAGTTCCGGGCGTCAGCGGAACCGGCGCCGCGAGCGGCTTCCCGAACATCGACATCGGATCCTTTTATGGATTCGGCGTTCCTGGATGGATGCCCGCCTTCCGTACGGAAGAGACCTACACTATGAGCCACAATCTTTCCTGGCTCAAGGGCGCTCACTCTTTCCGGTTCGGCTTTGACGGTGTCAACCATCGCATGACCCACTACCAGCCTGAACTCGGAGCCGGCCCCCGCGGTGACCTAAGCTTCAGCGGCAACACGACAGCGCTAGCCCCGAATGGCAGCCCCGACACGAACAACGCTTATGCGTCGTTCCTGCTCGGCAATATTGACAATATGCAGAAGAGCTTGCAGTACATTCTGATGACTCCCCGCGAGTGGCAGTTTGGCTGGTATGGCCAGGATCGCTGGCAGGTTACCAAAAAGCTGACTGTCAGCTTAGGCCTGCGCTACGAGTTGTATCCGCTGATGACCCGCGCCAACGGCAAGGGCATCGAGCGGCTCGATCCGGCCACCGAACAGGTCTACCTCGGTGGGCGCGGCAACGTTCCGACCAACGCCGGAGTCACCGTCAGCCACAAGCTGTTTGCTCCGAAGCTGGGTGCCGCTTACCGCCTGGATGACAAGACGGTCATTCGTGCCGGCTACGGCATCAACTACGATCCGCTGCCGTTCTCCCGTCCGTTGCGCGGGTTCTACCCGCTCACGGTCAACTTCAACATCGAGGCGCCCAGCGGCTTCCAGCAGGCTGGCACCCTCGCCAATGGCATGCCGCCCGTCTACGGCCCCGACCTCAGCACGGGCGTCGTGACCCTGCCAGGCGTCGCCGACATGCGCAGCCCGTGGCCCGGTGAAATCCACCGCGGTTACGTCCAAAGCTGGAACTTCACCATCGAGCGTAAGCTCCCGCAGGACGTGGTCATGTCGGTCGCTTATGTGGGTACCGAGAGCACTCACCTGCTGGCCGACCGCAACATCAATTCGAGTGCTCCTGGTACCGGTCAAGCCGGCCAGCCGTATTACCAACTGAATGGCCGAACCGATTCGACACTCATGTGGGATGGCTACCTGAGCTCGCACTATAACTCCCTCCAGGTGGCTTTCCACAAGCAGCTTTCGCGCGGGCTCCTGGTGAAGGGCTCTTACACCTGGTCGAAGGCTATCGACATGACCGACGACGACGGTTGGGCCGGCGTGGGTTGGAACTACGGCCCCGTTTTCGGCCGCAACCGCGCTCCCGCCGGCTTCGATCGCGCCCAGATTTTCAATGTGGGCTGGGTTTACGAACTGCCTTTCGGAAAGAACGGTATGTTCTTTAAAAATGGCGTCGCCTCCAAGGTGTTTGGCGGCTGGAACGTCAACGGCGTAATGGCGGCCTATACCGGCACGCCGTTCACCGTGGGCGCTAGCGGCAGCTCTTTGAACTCCGTGGGTAACCAACAGACGGCCATGCAGGTCAAGTCCTCCGTGAATTATCTGAACGGTATCGGACCCGGCATGACCTGGTTCGATCCCACCGCTTTCGCTCCAGTGACGACCGCCGCCACCTGGGGCAGCAGCGGACGCAACATCATGCGCCGCCCGGGCGTGTGGAACACCGATCTGATGATCGATCGTAAGTTCCAGATCACAGAGCGGATCGACACGGACTTCCGTGCCGAGTTCTACAACCTGCCCAACACGTCGCACTTCAACGGTCCGGACTCGCGTGTCAACGACTCGACCTTCGGACAGATCAGCAGCTCATTCGGTGAACGTCAAATCCGCTTCGGTCTCCGACTCGGATTCTAACCATTAACCTCGAACCAGAAGAGCGGGGCCAGCGAGAGCCGGCCCCGCTCTCCCGCAAATGCACTTGGCCGCCAGCTGGGTGGAGGGGACGTGTGCCCGGCGACTGGCGGCTGGCTTCATCGAACGACACAAGTCCCGAAGTTCACAAAAGACAGACAGCTTTCTTCCCAGAGGTGACCCAATGAGCACACTCGCACGCCGCACGTTCATTCAACTCTCCGCCGCTTCCCTCACCAGTCTTGCCGGTAGCGCGCAGGCCTCCGCCAAGCCCTTGCGGCTGGGCGTGATCGCGGATGGCAAGACTCCCGACGCCGCAATAGCCAGGGTGCGGAATCTGGGCTTCTCCACCTGTCAGGTGTATCTCGGTTCATCCGATATGGCCACGGCAGCGGCGCTAAAAGCGGCCTTGCAGAAGAACCGCATTGAGGCTACGGCCCTGATCATCACCGGCCCCGGACCAGAGGTCTACGATTTCCAGCGCGGGCCGGAAACCATCGGATTGATGCCCAGGAAGTACCGGGCACAACGTATCACGCGCATGAAGCAGGGCTCCGATTTCGCCAAGGCGGCGGGGATTCCCGGTGTTCAGGGCCACTGCGGCTTCATGCCCGAGAATCCGAATGACCCGCAGTTCGCCGAGATCGTGCAAGCTTTGCGCGAAGTGGCTTCCTACTGCAAGAGCAACGGCCAGACCTTCCGCTGCGAGACGGGGCAGGAAACGCCCGTCACGCTGCTGCGGGTGATCCGCGCCGTGGGGCTCGACAACATCGGTGTAAACCTGGATGCCGCAAATCTGATCCTCTATGGGAAGGCCAATCCGGTGGATGCGCTGGACATTCTTGGACCGCTGGTCCTTGGCGTCCATGCCAAGGACGGGCTTTATCCCACGGACCCGAACAAGTTGGGCGAGGAAGTGGCGATCGGGAAGGGCAAAGTGAACTTTCCCCGCTTTATCCAGCGGCTGAAGGAGATCGGCTACCGCGGGCCGATCACGATCGAGCGCGAGATCTCAGGTCCCAAACAGACCGAGGATATCCGCGCGTCCAAGGCATATCTCGAGAAATTGATCGGTTGAGGAGAGAAGAAATGGAAGGGATTGTTGACGGGATGAACCGGCGCGCGTTCCTTGGAGCGGGCGCACTGACCATCGTGGGTTCCAGCCTCGTGCGGGGCACGCAGGCGAACTCAGCGGTCAGGGTCGGACTGCTCGGCTGTGGCGGGAGAGGCACGGCGGACGCCACGAGCATGGTGGAGAACGCCGGCGCGCATGTCGTCGCGCTGGCGGACCTGTTTGAAGACCGGCTTGAGAAGGGACATAAATACTTCAATGAGCTGGCGGCGAAGAACGGTTACGGGCCCATCAATCCCGCGCTGTTATTCAAGGGTCCAACGGCCTGCGAGCAGATCGTGGCGTCGAAGGAGATTGACGCCATCGTCATCGCCACGCCGCCTTACTTCCACCCACAGCACTTGAATGCCGTCGTGGAAGCGGGCAAGCACGTGTACTGCGAGAAGCCGGTAGCCGTCGATGTGCCGGGCGCCAAACACGTTCTCGAGATCGGCAAAAAGGCCGAAGGACGACTGAGCCTCGAGGTCGGGTTCCAGATCCGCCATGCACCCCCTTTCGTGGAACTGGTGAAGCGCATCCATGCCGGCGCATTGGGAGAAATCGCTTTCGGCGAGGCGCACTACGACTGCCCGTTCCTCGACATGGGACACCAGGGCGTTCCCCCGGCGCAGGCGAGGATTCGCAACTGGCTGTATGACCGGGTCTTGTCGGGCGACATTATCGTGGAGCAGAACATCCACGCCATCGACATCTGCAACTGGGTATTGCAGGGCCATCCCGTGAAGGCAATCGGTGTCGGTGGACGCAAGGGCAGGACGGAGACGGGCAATTCCTATGGCCACTGCTCGGTGACCTTCACGTATCCGAACGACGCGCACCTGAACTTCAGCTCGAAGCAGTTCGGCAAGGGCGGGTTCGACGTCGCCGAGAACTTCTTCGGCACGCGCGGCAACGCTTCCGCCCCTTACTCGGGCTTCCTCGGCATCACGGGCGACGAGCCCTGGGAATGGAAAGACAGCAGCAAGAAGCAGGATGCGAGCTTCTCGGCCGCCGGCACGTTCTCC
>Ga0315272_10001896_pt1 | contig 10315 bp, 5 predicted proteins | sample C3_middle_MG_FD_203918 | JGI IMG/M metagenome (GOLD analysis project Ga0315272, IMG submission 203918) | Sediment microbial communities from Yellowstone Lake, YNP, Wyoming, USA - C3_middle | ecosystem: Environmental > Aquatic > Freshwater > Lake > Sediment | place: USA: Wyoming | collected...
CCTGGTGGTGCTGGACAAAAAAACGGGGCGCTGGCTGGCGCGCGACAACGAGCATATCGGCCCCACTATTTTCCATTCGACCTGGTCCTCTCCGGCGTTGGGCGGGGTCAATGGCAGGACGCTGATTTTCTTTTGCGGCGGAAATGGCGTGGTGTACGCGTTTGACGCGCTGAAGGAGGCGCCGCCCGAAGGCAAGGTTGTCAATCTGACCAAAGTGTGGGAGTTCGATTTCGATCCCACCGGCCCCAAGGAAGACGTTCATCGCTTTACCGGGAATCGCAAGGAAAGCCCCAGCAATATCAAGAGCATGCCCGTTTTTGACAAAAACCGCCTGTATGTGACCGGTGGCGGCGATGTGTGGTGGGGGAAGAACCAGGCGTGGTTGAAGTGCATCGATGCCACGGGCTCTGGCAACACAACGACCAACGGAATGAAATGGTCCTATCCGCTGGAACGTCACTGCATGGCCACACCGACCGTTTACAACGGAATGGTGTTCGTGGGGGATTGCGCGGGCAAAATTCATTGTGTGGATGCAGAGACGGGTCGGCCCATTTGGGTGCATGACGGCGAGGGGGAGATCTGGAGTTCCGCGCTGGTGGCCGATGGGAAGGTCTATGTGGGCACGCGCGAGGGCACGTTGTGGACATTCGCCGCGTCCAGGGACAAACAGGTTTTGGGCAGGGTTGAATTGGACGGCCCGATCAACGCGACTCCTGTTGCGGCCAACGGCGCTCTTTACATTGCCACGATGAAGCACCTCTACGCGGCGCGCAAAGACCCGGCAGCCGTCCAACCGTGAAGTTTTTTCTTCTAAAACCGCAATTGTCCGCGCAGGGTCCTGCCCGCTGGAAACGATTATGGAAATGAATGCCAATTCAAGGGTGTATGTGGCGGGGCATCGGGGGCTTGTGGGCGGGGCCATTTGGCGGGCGCTGCAGGGCCGTGGCTGCAAAGGCCTGATTGGAAGGACGCGCGCGGAATTGGACCTGATGGATACCGCGGCCGTGCGGCATTTCTACGAGACCGAACGGCCCGAGTATGTATTTGTGGCCGCCGCCAAGGTGGGGGGCATCCAGGCCAACTCCACACAACCGGCTTCGTTTCTTTATGAAAATCTCCAGATACAGAACAACCTGATTCACGAGGCATGGAAAGTCGGCGTGAAAAAACTCCTCTTCCTGGGCAGTTCCTGCATTTATCCGAAACTGGCCCCGCAACCCTTGCGGGAGGATGCGTTGTTGAGCGGACCTTTGGAACCTACCAACGAATGGTATGCCATCGCCAAAATTGCGGGCATCAAAATGTGCCAGGCCTATCGCCGTCAATATCAGGCCGATTTCATCAGCGCCATGCCCACCAACATGTATGGGCCGGGCGATAATTACGACCTGAACACCTCCCATGTGCTGCCGGCCTTGATCCATAAATTTCACGCCGCGAAAGTTTCCGGCGCGGCCCATGTGGTTTGCTGGGGTTCCGGAACGCCGTTGCGGGAATTTCTCCACTCCGATGATCTGGCCCGGGCCTGCGTCTTCCTCATGGAACACTACAGCGAGGAAAACTTCATCAATGTGGGCTCCGGAGTCGAGATCACCATTCGCGGCCTGGCGGAATTGGTCCGCGATGTGGTGGGGTATCAGGGCGACATTGTCTGGGACGCCTCCAAACCCGATGGCACGCCCCGTAAATTAATGGATAGCTCCCGCCTGTTCGCCCTCGGCTGGAAGCCGCGGATCGATCTTCCCACGGGTATTCGCATGGCCTACGCCGACTTCCTGAAGAACGACGGACAGCGGTGATCTCAAATTCGGGATCGCGCGCCCGGTTTTCATCATTTCATGGGCAAGCGTGACAGTCTTGCCAATGCCCGATTTTCATGTCATTGAAAAGGCAATCCATTGAATCCCCGTATGAAAACAAGTCGCATGAAACTATTCTGGGTGTTTTTTTTGCTGGCCTCGTTGTGTTGTCTTCGCGCGCAGGACAAGCCTGCGGACACTTTTCCCGTGCGCGGTTTGAGCATTGCGGCGCCGCGACCGGACCGATTGGATAAATTCATCAAGTTCGTCGATGAAGAACTCGCCCCTCGCGGTGTGAACACCCTGATTCTGCGGGTGGATTATGGTTTTCAGTTTGTTTCGCATCCCGAGATCAGCGATGGCAATGGATTGTCCAAGGCGGACGCCGGTCGTTTGGTGGCGGTCTGCAAAAAGAATCACATCAAAATCATTCCGCTCATCGACCTGCTGGGACATCAATCCTGGGATACGCATCTGGGCAATCTTCTGAAAACCCACCCTGAGTTCGATGAAACGCCCTGGGTGAAGTTTCCGGAAAAGTATAAATGGCCCAATGAAGACAGGCTCTATTGCAAGAGCTATTGCCCGCTGCATCCCGGGGTTCATGACGTGGTCTTTGCGCTCGTGGATGAAGTGTGTGACGCGTTTGAGGCGGAGGCCTTTCATGCGGGAATGGACGAGGTGTTTTACATCGGCGAGGACAAATGCCCGCGTTGCGGCGGCAAGGACAAGTCTGAATTGTTCGCCGGGGAATTGAAAAAAATCAGGGATCATCTGGCCTTAAAAAATCGCAAGCTGTGGATTTGGGGGGATCGCCTGCTGGATGGCAAAACGACCGGCCTGGGCGAATGGGAAGCCAGCGAGAATGACACCTTCCGCGCGATCGACAAGATCCCCAGGGACATCACAATTTGCGACTGGCATTATGTCAAACCCGAGCCTACGGCGGCCTATTTTGCGTTGAAGGGTTTCCCCGTGGTCACCTGTCCCTGGAACAATGCCAAAAGCGGTGTGCTGCAGGCGCGCGACATGGCAAAAACCAGGGAAAATGCGAATGCCACCGTCAGGAAGAACCTGCAAGGCATCGTCGAAACCGTCTGGTCGGATGCGGATTCGTTCATCGATGAATACTACGGGCTGATGAAAGGCGCGGCGCCGAAGAAGGAAAGCCAGGCGCAATGTTTCATCCAGGTTTTTGAGGAAATGTCCGGCCACCTCCAAAAGCAGGCGCCGCCGGAGCGCAAGCGCAACCTGCTCCTCATCGGCCAGAGCATCGGCTATCAGCATGATTCGGTGTCGAGCGCCATGGCCACGCTTTACCGCCTGGGCCGCGAGACCGGTCTGTGGGACACCTGCTTTAAAACGGATTGCACCGCCATCACCAAAAAACCGCTCCAGTGGGGCGCGAAGAACCTCGATGCCTTTGACGCCGTGATGTTCTTCACCGATGGCGATCTGAGCATGGATGATTCCCAGAAGGCGGACCTGCTCGCCTTTGTGCATGACGAAGGCAAGGGCTTCATCGGGGTTCACAGCGCGACGATCACGTTCACGTCGTGGCCGGAGTATGGGGAAATGATCGGCGGCTATTTTGACGGGCATCCCTGGGGTGAATTCAATGCGCCGATCATTGTCGAGGATCCGGCATTTCCGGGCTTGGCGCATTTCCCGCGTACTTTTACGCTCAAGGACGAGATTTACCAGATACGCAATTACTCGCGTGACAATGTTCGCGTGCTGCTGCGACTGGATCCGACGGGAGTCGATTTGACGAAAAAGGATGTTCACCGCACGGATGGCGATTTTGCGGTTGCCTGGGCGCGCAACTATGGCAAGGGGCGTGTTCTCTATAACGGCCTGGGCCATGGACAGGAGGTTTGGGACCGTCCGGACATTCAGAAGATGTGGGTCGAAATGATCCAATGGGCCATGGGACTTAAGCCTGCGGATGCCACTCCGCGGCCCATGCCCAAATAATCGCGCCGTCCCCACGCTTGCACGGCGGGAGGCGGAGTTCTACCGTGGCGCCATGAACCTCTGGTTTGTGGTGGCGATTCTGTTGTTTGCAGTCGAAGGATGGGCCGACAGCGGCGCCTTGGTGCGCGCGGGCGAATGGTGGCGCTACCTTCCGGGCACGAATAGTCCCTCTGAAACGGCTGGCGCATGGAAGGAATCAGGTTTTGACGATTCGAACTGGTTGTCGGGCCCGTGCCGCATCGGGGTGAATGGAGGGTATTTCCAGGATGCCAGCGTTCTTCCACAAAATGCCCCCTCGGTTTTTCTGCGAAAACAATTTCTTGTTCAGGATACTGATTCGATCACATGGCTTGTGTTGCGAATGGATTATCAGGATGGTTTCGTTGCGTATCTTAACGGCCAGGAAATCGCGCGCAAAGGCTTGGGCGGGCTGCGCGGGGATCCGGTGTCGTACGACGCCAAAGCGGAATTACATAAGGAAGGCGTGGCCGAGGAACTGGATGTGACGGCGTTCAAGAACCTGTTGCAAAACGGCGGGAATACCCTGGCCATCGAGTGTCATCAGGCTTCGGATGGTCGCCTCTCGATCTTTGCGGAACTGGCGGCCAACTTCACACGAGGGCCTTATGTCCAGGGAACCTTCTCGAACAGCACGCGTATTGTTTGGAAAACTCCGATGGCGGCGGATTCCACCGTCGAGTATTCGGAGGTGGGCGCGAGCGGCCCCGCTGATCCGCTGGTCGTTCACGGCAATACCCTGACGAATCTGCATCTCGTCCCCCTCGAGAATCTGCGCCCCGACACGCGTTACAGCTACCGCGTGATCAGTGTTTCCGACACGAACAGCGCCTCCAGTGACACCCACGTTTTCCGCACTTTCAAGGACCGTGGTGGAATTCGTTTTGCGGTGATCGGCGACACGGGATCGGGCAGCGTGGAGCAGTATCGAATGGCCGGCGTGCTCCGTTCCTTGGATGTGGACATGGTCCTGCTGGTCGGCGATGTCGTCTATCCGCAATTCACCGCCGGTCTGTCGGATGCGCGCTGCTTCAGTGTTTATCAGCCGCAAATGGCGCAAATCCCCTTTTTTATTCTCCCAGGCAACCATGACCGCTACGCCAGCGCCGTGGATTTCTTTCAGGCCTTTTACCCTGAAAATCCAGCGGGTTTTCCGGACGGTCTGTTTTATTCGTTCGACGCGGGCGACGCGCATTTTGTGATTCTGGACACGGATGTGGGGGCGGGCATCGCGCTGGGGCCGGGCAGCCCGCAATACCAATGGTTGGAGAACGATTTGGCAAGCACATCCAAGCCCTGGAAATTCATCTTCGGGCATAACCCGTGGTGGTCGTCCGGACCGCATCAATGGGACGATTACAACGTCAATGGCATTCGTGACGAGGTTGAATTTCGGGAGGGAGTGGCCGCATTGGCGATGCGCAATGGGGCGCAGGTTGCTTTTTTTGGACACGAACACACCTACGAGCGTCTTGGCCCCGTTCAAGGTCTGCACTCCATCGTGACCGGCGGCGGCGGCGCCTACCTCTACTCGGAGTCCACCCGGAATCCCTTCAGCACTCACTATTTTATGGAGCATCAATGTATCCTGGCCGTTCTCGATGGCGACCTGCTACAGACCTGCGCCATCGACATGGATGGAAAGCTCATCGATGCGATGAGCATCGGTCGGGTGGCGCCTGCCCGCCAACCGATCCAGGCGGTGTGGAAATCTCCCGAACTGGACTTGCCGCCAACCGATGATGGCGATGGCAACCGCGGCAATCAGGTCTTTCGCGGCCGCGGCTCCGGCATCCCCTCCGTGGCGGGACAATCGGCTAACCTGGGTCGCCTCTTTGTGAATAACGACGATGCCATGCTTTACATTGGACTGGATCGCACGATGCTTCGCGACGATCAAAACATTTATCTCTTCATCGAGACGCCGGGACTCGAGGGCGTCGCGGACATGGCTGGGATTGGCAATGGCAGGCTCGATCCGCTGGGGCAGGGGGTCGATGGATTGGACGCGTTAAAGAATCTGTCCTTCACCAATTTCCGTCCTGCGGTGGCCTGCATTCTTGGCGACGAATTCGCGGACGGCCAGGCGCGTGATTTTATACGGCCCGGCGCGCAGTTCAGCACGGGTCAGGGTGTTTTTTATTTGAACCGGACGCTGGATGACGCGCCGGTGTTTCAATTGCAGCAATTCAACCGCAGCCCCCAACAGGCGCCGGCGCCTGGGGAGCAAAATGCGGATTACATGGAAATCATTCTGCCTCTGGAATCGCTGGGGACCGTCAGGCCGGGGGATGCCATCAAAATCGGTGGCGTGGTGGCGCAGGCCTCGATGTTTGCGAACGCCGAAAGCCTGATGCAAAACATCGATTCGGGATTCATTGGATGTTCATTGACTAACACGGGTCAAAACAAATTTATGCTGGAAGGTTTGCAGGTGCGACTGGCCGTTTCCGCCGATGCGGACATGGATGGCCTCCATGACGATTGGGAGGCCCGCTACGGTTTGGATTCGCAGAGCGGCATCGGGGAGGATGGGGCGGAGGGGGATCCGGACGGCGATGGCATGACGAACCTTCAGGAGCAGCTCGCGGGTACGGATCCGCTGGACGCTCGGAGCGTGTTGAGGCTGTCTTGCGCGCGCCTTGCGCACGGCGCAGTGCGGCTGACGTGGCCGGCGGTGGCTGGACGAGAGTATTTCCTGGAATATTCCGACACGGCGGCTTCGGGATTTGCGCCTCTTGCCCCCGAGCAATTTCCACGCCGCGCCCAGACCACGGCCGAAATGAGCTTTGAAGACGCGCTCCCTGAACAGGGAACGCATCCGGCCGCTCGATACTACCGTGCGCGCGTCATGAAATAGACCCGCTCGTTGCCGGATTACGCGATGGCTTTCTCGAATTTTTCCGCAACGGGATCCCAGTGAATGATCTTGAAAAATGCGGCGACATACTCGGGACGGCGGTTCTGGTATTTGAGATAATAAGCGTGTTCCCAGACATCCAGCGTAAGAAGCGGGGTGCGCCCGGCGCTTAACGGCGTGTCCTGGTTGGGGGTGATTTCCAGCAGCAAATGTTTATTGGCATCCACCGTGAGCCAGACCCAACCGCTGCCAAACAAACCGGCGGCCGCCTTGCTGAACTGGTCTTTGAAGGCGTCATAACCGCCAAACTTCTTTTCAATGGCATCCAGCAAAGCTCCTTTGGGTTCGGACGGTTTGTCCCTGGCGAGGACCTGCCAGAAGAGCGAGTGGTTGGCGTGGCCGCCTCCATGGTTGCGCACCGCGGTGCGAATGCTCTCCGGGATGTCTTTTAAATTCCTCAGCAGTTCCTGCACCGTTTTTTTGGCGAGATCCTCGTGGCCCGCCACCGCCTTGTTCAAATTCGCGACATAAGCCGCGTGATGCTTGTCGTGATGGATTTGCATGGTTTGCGCGTCGAAGAAAGGTTCGAGCGCGTCATAGCCATACGGCAGCGGCGGAAGCGTGAAAGGTCCGGCCGGTGGCGCGGTCTGGGCCAGGATGGAAGGGGTGGCGGTTGCAACGGCAACAGCGGCTGTGGTCGCGGCGGCCAACTTGATCGCCTGACGGCGGGTTATCATGTTCATATCCAATATTTGTTAATTCAGGGCCGGTTCATCCGCGCTGGTGGCGAACGCACCGTGCCCGATTATAATGGCACACGGAACCGGTTTTCGCCAGTCGCAGTGGCGCGCGCGTGCCCGCTGGCTGGCGAAAGCCGCTGAATGGCCGAAACCATGAATCGTAAATGACAGGCTCTTACGGCACAAGAACCACACGGTAGAAAGCCCGATCGACCGGCTTCCGGACCACGATCCGCTTTTGGAGTGTGGTGGCGGTGACGTTGGTTATGTTCTGCCATTCGCCCCCGAATGCATTCACGCTCTGGATCAGGTATTGCCTGCCCGGCACGGTTTGCAAATACAGCGCATATTCGTCTGAGCGCACGGGCGTTTTATCAGAATCAAACAAATCATTGGGACGGGCCACTGATTCCAGCTTCAGCACCGATTTTGGTTTGGTGGGGTCGGTCCCCGCCTGCATTTCCTGAAGGTTGCAAGCACCGTCGTGATCGGGATCGTCCGTTTCTGCGCTGGCGTCCGGATATTTGCACGGCAGATAAAAAGCGCGGGACCATTCCAGATAGGATGGTGGATGTGTCCACCAGATTGCGGTTGGCCGACCCGCGTAAGTGAACTCCCAATCGAGAGTTTCGGGGTGGTAATAAACCGTGACCTGATTGGCGTTTGTAAACAGCAGCGATGGGACAGGTATCGGGGCATTTCCTTCAAAATAGACGCTCGTCAGATTGCTGCTGCTGGCGAAGATTCGCGATCCAAAACTGGTGATGCCACGGGGCAGCGTGATCCGCGTGAGGCTGGTGCAACGTGAGAATGCGCCAATGCCGATGCTGGTGAGCGTATTGGGAAGCGTGATATTTGTCAGGCTGGCGCAGTTGGTGAATGCGCCATGGCCTAAACTGGTGACGCTGTTTGGAATCGTGACTGTTGCAAGACGAGTGCAACCCGCAAACACCTGGTCCCCCAGATTGGTCACGTTGTTGCCAAAAGTCACATCCGTCAGGTTGGCGCATCCATTAAAAACATATTTCCCGATGAATGTGACGCTATCGGGAATGGTGACACTAGGCAGTGCAGTGCATCCCATGAAAGTACTGTCCCAAATGGTGGTTACGCGGTCGGGGATGTTGACAGTCCGCAAACTGGTGCAGCCTGAAAATGCGCCTCCCAAGTATGTGACGTTTGAACCGATTGAAACATTCGTCAAGCCGATGCAGCGATTGAATGTTCCTACAAGGCTGGTCATTCCATTACCGATGACAACATTCGCCAGACGAGTGCAGCCATTGAGAGCGTAGGTTCCGACTTGGGTTACGCTGTTTGGAAATGTGAGACTGGTCAGGCTGGAACAGAGATCGAAAACATGCTCGCCAAGCATGGTCACGCTGTCACCCAGGTTAATCGCGGCCAGGCTGGTGCAGCTCGAAAACGCATAAACCCCAATGCTGTTGACATGGTCCGGGATATCCACAACCGCCAGGTTGATGCAGTTTGCGAAAGCATGCTCGCCGATCATGTTGACACCGTTGCCGACGACCACATTTGTCAGGCCTGTGCAGCCTTGGAACGCGTAACTTCTGATGATAATGACACTTTCGGGAATTTCCACACTCGCGAGGTGTTTGCAGTCAGAAAACACATAGTCACCAAAATTGGTGACGCCATTGCCGATTTTTACACTCATCAGGGCGGTGCAGCTTGCTAACAGGGAATTCTCCATGCTTCCGACGCTGTCCGGGATGGTAATGTTCGTCAGGCCGCAGACAGAGAATGCCCTATAGCCGATCTCGGTGACGCTATTGGGGATGGTGACGCTCATCAAGCCGGTGCAGAAATAAAAAGCATCAGCTCCGATGCTGGTAACACTTTCAGGGATTTCCACGCTTCTCAGGGCGAGACAGTCATAAAAGGTTGAATTCTGGATACTGGTGAGGCTGGTTGGTATTTCCACACTCGCAAGGCTGGTGCAACTTCCGAACGCAAATTCCCCGATGTTGGTGACGCTGTTTGGAATCGTGATGTTCGTAATGTTATAGCAGGCATAAAACGCGACAGGTCCAATGCTGGCAACGCCGCTTGGGATGTCGATACTTGTCGCCCCGGTGGAGTTTGCGAATGCAGCATCCCCAATGCTGGTCACCGGGTTGCCCAGAATCGTGTCTGGGATGGTGACGTTTCCGCCTGGGCCGTTGTATTTGGTGATGGTCACCGATCCATTGGTTTCGGCGTAGGTGAAATCGCCCCACGATTCAGCCCTTCCCACGGTGAGCAGGCTGGACAAAACGAGGAGCGCCGGGATGAGCCGCCACCGGAGGTAGGACCGGGGGCGAATGGATTGACTGACGTCCGGACGTGGTGGGATCCCCTGAATAACCGCGAGTATTCTATTCATATTGTTGAACGGGTTCGTTATTAATCCGAATGCAATGCAATAACGAAGTCTCTGGCGAACGTGCTACTCCCAACCGCCTCAACCTGATCATTGCCCGTTGCATTGGCGATCATGTCCCTCCGTCGAGGTCCCTCTGGCGAGGTCCATTTGCCCTCAAGTTACGAAATAGCATAATTCATGCCGCATAACAATGAAAATGGAGCCGTTAATTGATTTATTTTGCGGCGTGTGATTCGACTTGCGAGCCACCACGGAGATTTCTGGTGGACTCAGCCCCCTGCAAGCGGCGTGCTGCCACGCAACGTCCGGGCTTCACACAGCGGCCTTCTGGCGGAAACGGCCCGTATTCACACCCATATTCACACATTTTTGCGCCATCATCACGCATTGGGCGGTGTGTGTGCGCCGTGATCCAGTCAGGAATCACACCTCATGCGTCATTCTCACACGCTTTGGAAGTCAAAAAACCTCGGCTTCGAGGTCGGCGACGGTCTTGATTTTTCGGGCGATTTGGGCCAGGACCTGGAGT
>Ga0315272_10001898_pt1 | contig 10309 bp, 10 predicted proteins | sample C3_middle_MG_FD_203918 | JGI IMG/M metagenome (GOLD analysis project Ga0315272, IMG submission 203918) | Sediment microbial communities from Yellowstone Lake, YNP, Wyoming, USA - C3_middle | ecosystem: Environmental > Aquatic > Freshwater > Lake > Sediment | place: USA: Wyoming | collected...
AATGCGGTGCATGAGCGCCAGATCGGCGGCGCTGACCGGTTTGGGCAGATAATACACGCTGCCCCGGCTAATGCCGGCCAACTGGGCCTGACGGCTGATTGAAAGTGCGTGGTGGCCGTCAATCATCTTTTTGCGCTCAGCAATCCCACCTTGGTGAGCGCGCTTTCTAAAAAATCATTCTCCAACGTCAGCTGCCCAATCTTTGCGTGCAGCGTCTTCACGTCAATAGCCGGTTTGGCCACATCGGCTCCCCCAAACACGTCGGCCGCTCGCTCGCTGAGTTGTCGCTTCCACTCCGTAATCTGGTTTGGATGCACTTCAAACCGTTGCGCCAGTTCGGCCAGCGTCTTGTCTCCAGCCATCGCTGCCAACGCCACTTTTGCTTTGAACACCGCTGAGTGTTTCCGCCTCGTTCTTTTTGCCATCTTCTGCTCCATGGTTAAGCCCCAAAGGGCCATCAAAAGGTAGCAGATTTTCCACTTAGCGGCTTGTTCAAATTTCCGGGGCCACTTCTGAATTCCAATGAGTTCTTCATGATTAACTCGTTACATGGGGTAGACCGATGGCCAGACAACAGGTAACAATAGGCAAAAAAATCGGCAGTGGCTTTACGGTGGTGTTGCTCTTAATCGCTGTGATCATAGGTGTTTACCAGTTCGCCCTTTCCTCAACCACCTCAGAGTTGGCTGAGATTCTCGAGCACGAAATGACCCTCGCCCTGCGTGCCAGTGCCGCCAAAATTGCTTTGGGAGATTGCCGCCGCTACGAAAAAGATATTCTTCTCTCCGGTGGCTCAGCTGATTACGTCAAAAAATATGGCGGTGCCATAGCCAATATGCAGGACGAACTGGATACCATTGAGGCCTTGGCCAAAAAGGCGGAGTTGCCCAAAATGGCTGAGGCTGCCAAGAACATCTTGGTTTTGGTCGAGTCCTACAAAAAAGAAGTTGGCGCCGTGACCGCAGCGTCGGAAGGGGAACGCGCAGCTGCCATAAAGGCGAGCAAAGATGCAGCCCATGCCGTTGAGATGGAGCTTGACAAGCTGCTCAATGACGCCAAAGACGAATCGGGCAAGGTAAGCGTTATCGCCAAGGACCGGGCCAAGTTTCTCGGCTGGCTGGCGCTGGTTCTGGGCGCCATCGCCATAACCAGCGGCGTAGTCTTGGCTTTTTTCCTTGGCCGGGGGATTTCCATAACCCTCAAGCAGATCAGCCACACTTTAAACGAAGGGGCTGAGCAGGTGGCGGCGGCGGCGGGCGAGGTATCCTCCTCCAGCCAGACCTTGGCGGAAGGTGCTTCCCAGCAGGCGGCAGCGGTGGAAGAAACCTCCGCCTCCCTGGAGGAGGTCGGAGCCATGATCAAACAGGATGCCGACAACGCCCTACAGGCGGATACGCTGATGAAGGAGGCCAATACGGTGATCATGAGTGCGGACGCATCCATGAAAAAGCTCACCACCTCCATGGAGGAAATCTCGGCGGCCAGCGCCCAAACCCAGAAGATCGTAAAAACCATCGACGAGATCGCCTTCCAGACCAATCTGCTGGCCTTAAACGCTGCGGTGGAGGCAGCCAGGGCCGGTGAGGCCGGGGCCGGTTTTGCCGTGGTGGCTGACGAGGTCCGCAATCTGGCCATGCGGGCAGCGGAGGCGGCAAAAAATACCTCCAACCTCATCGAGGGCACGGTGCAGAAGGTCAACACCGGCAGCGCACTGGTCAAAGAAACCAGCGATTCTTTCAATACCGCAGCCGAATCCACCACCCGGATCGGCACGATCATTACCGAGATGGCCGGGGCAGCAAGCCAGCAGGCCAACGCCATCACCCAGGTGACCAAGGCCATCCACGAAATCGACACTGTGACCCAGAGCAATGCGGCGGCAGCGGAAGAATCCGCCTCTGCCTCTGAAGAGCTGAGTGCCCAGGCGGAAATGATGAAAGGCTCGGTGGGTAATCTGTTGGAAATGGTGGGTGGTGCGGAAGGCCAAGCACAAGCGCGGCCAGATGCCAGAGGATTGAGACGGCCCCCAACTCCGGCGCAGTCCAGCCGCAAGAAACTTGCGGCCCCGGCCAGAAAAGCTCTCCCCCCTGCGGCGAAGAAGCTTCTGGCCAAGGGAACAAAGCCAGAGGATATCATCCCCATGGGCGATGACTTCGAGGATTTTTAAGCAACGCCCCGTATTTTTTCAGTATTGTGTTCGTCAGGGAAATCCCGCACCATGGAAAAGAGCCCCGGTCGCGCGTGAGTATCTTCCCTTGCTGCTTTTTACACTACCCCCCAAATTTTGGTGCTCAGGTTATGGGCCGGGGCTCTTTTTTGAGAACCAACAGCTGGCAATAAAAAAGGCGGAGCGCATTAGCGCTCCGCCTTTTTTTGTCAGTGAATCAAAAACCAGATCAGACAGTCAGATCGTTGCGCACGGTCTTGCGCGGACCGCCGTGGCCTGCCGTGCTCCAGTCCCGGATCGGGGCAATGGCCGCGAGGCCTTCCGCGTTGTCAATGCGGACCAGCTTGTCGTGGATGGACTGCCAGATGCAGGGCACGTCCTTGTGGATTTCGCAGCGGCCACCCACCGAACCGCCGCAGGGGCCGTTCATCAGGCTTTTGGCGCAACGGGCCACCGGGCAGAGGCCACCGGTGAGGTGGAGGATGCAGTTGCCGCAACCGGCGCATTGCTCGCTCCACACCCCCTGTTCAGCGGAGCCGCCGAAGGAGGAGGTGTTTACCCCCGGATACACCTTGGCCATGGGACGCAGATTGGCGATGAAGTTGACCCCTACCCCGCAGGCCATGGAAACGATGGCGTCGTACTGGCCGTCCCACTGGTCGATGCTGTCGATATATTCCTTGTCGCATTGGCGGACCAGGGTGGCCTCGATGGTCGAAACCTCCTGGCCTGCCTTCTGTTTGCCCAGACGGATCAGGGAGGCGAGGATCTCCACCTCGCGCTCGCCCCCGGCGGAACAGACCGTGACGCAGCCGCGGCAGCCTAAAACCAGGATGCGCTTGGCATCCTGCACCATGGCCATGATTTCATTGAGTGGTTTTCTTTCGGCAATAATCATTTCGCGCCTCCCTGAAACGGGCTCGGGCCCATGGTCGTGATCCGTTCATCCATCTCCTGCGCTGCCTTGATGAAGTCGGGGTGGAAGCCGCGCTCCAGGTGGTACATCTCAATGCGTTCCGGTTCGACCCCGAGTTCGGCCAAGGCCTTTTTGATGGCGGCGACCCGCTTGGCGGCTCGCTGGCTGCCCATGAGGTTGTGGCATTTGTCTACAGGGCATCCAGCCACATAGACGCCGTCCGCGCCATCCTCAAAGGCCTTGAGCAGGGTGCTGACCTCAAGCTTGCCGGTGCAGACAAGGCGGTGGATGGTCACGCTTTTGGGAAAGCCGTCGGCCAGCAATCCTTCCGGCCCTTCGGCCAGGGTCTGCTGGGAGGTGTAATGGCAACAGAATGCTTGGATATTCGGGGTAAAGGACATGGGAATCACCGTGCTACTGATGTGTGCCGCAGGCGGCGATCAGTCGCTCGTCCTCGGACTCGTTTAAGCGGATGGCCTGGGCCGGACACTCGGTGGGACAGATCCCGCAGCCCCGGCATTCCTGGGGATCAATGGCAGCCTTGCCCTGGTCGTCGATCTTGGGAATCCGCCAGGGGCAGACCCGGACACAGGTGAGACACGAGACGCAGAGATCGCGTTCAACCCAGGCGGCCTTGCCCTTGTCCAGCAGATCCTGGGCGGTGATGTAGCCTGCCTTCATGGCCAGCTGGCGCAGGGCGACCATGATCTCGGCAAAGCGGACATCCTGGGGGCAGACGAAGATACAGCTGCGGCACCGGGAGCAGAACCAGAGCAGATCGGAGGAGAGCAACGCGTCTTTCAGACCCATGCGGATCATGTGGATGATCTTCCGGGGGTCGAAGTCGGGGATTGCCTGGCTGACCGGGCAGATACCGCTACAGGCGCCGCAGGAAAAACAGCGGTTCAGGAATTCGCCGCCCGGAATCGCGGTAACCTCGGCGCTGAAGGCCGAATTGATATCCTTGCTGGAGATTGCCATAACAAAGCCTCATGTATCTTTTAAGATATGAAACCCGGCAATGGCGCCGGATTAATTTCTTTCAGGTTGGTTCTGGGATGAGACCCAATTGAACCAAAAAAGCGTCGCGTATTCTAGCATAAAAAACAGCCACGCCCAATAGGTATATCTACCAAAATAAGCGGTTTTTCAGGGGTCTGTCCGGCAGAATCGGCATATTCACCCTATACCAGAAACCGGAACTCTCCCTTGCCCAACAGATCCTGAAGATGGAGTACGCCCGCCAGCTTGCCGTTGTGATCGGTCACTGGCAGAAAGGTTATTTCGTGGCGTTGCATGATGCTGAGGGCGTCGGCGGCCAAAAGATCCGTGGTAATGGCTTTGGGCGCTTTGGTTATGGTGTCCGCCAGGGTGAGGCCGGTCAGGCTGCCGCCTCTTTGGCTGATAAAGCGGCGCAGATCGCCATCGGTGAGAATGCCGGTGATGGTTTCTTCCTGCATGATCAGGACCGCGCCCAGGTTTTTGGCGTTCAGTTCGGCAATGGCCTCCGGCAGGGTGCTGGTTTGGGAAACCCTGGGAATCGCCGCGCCGGTGAGCATCACCTCGGCGACATTTACCTTGAGGCGTTCGCCGAGGCTGCCGGCCGGGTGGTTGCGCCGGAAATCGCTTTCCTTGAACTGCTTGAGGTTCAAGAGGACCACGGCCAGGGCATCGCCCATGGCCAGGGCGGCGGTGGTGCTGGCCGTGGGCGCCAAGCCCAGAGGGCAGGCCTCGCGCGGCACCGCGACCTTGAGCACCGCATCGGCGCCCAGGGCTAAGCTGGAGGACGGATTGCCGGTCATGGCAATGATCTTGGCCCCGCGTTTTTTGAGGTTGGGGAGCAGGAGGCTGAGTTCCGCAGTTTCGCCGCTGTAGGAGATGGCAAGGATGACGTCCTGTGGGTCCACCATGCCCAGATCGCCGTGCATGGCCTCCACCGGGTGGAGAAACAGGGCGGGGGTGCCGGTGCTGTTCAGAGTGGCGGCGATCTTCTGGCCGATGATCCCTGATTTGCCGATGCCGGTGATCACCACTCGGGCCGGGCAGGCCATGATCATGGCCACGGCCTTTTCAAAATCGGCGTCGATCTGGTCGAGCAGGGCGGTGATGCCTTCCGCTTCAACCCTGAGAACTTCCTTGGCCTGTTCAATGCTCATTGGTATTTCGGCTCGGTTGGTGGTGAGGGGGACTTATTTTTTGATGGTCTTGTGAAAAATAAAAATGGGGGACGGCTAAGCAAAAATCGTCAGATACAAGGCGCGCAAATTTTGAGGAATGCGGCGTACTTATGTACGCCGCAGTGACGAGATAATTTAATGCAACGCAGTAGCTGGCGGCTTTTTGTGACGCCATCATTTTTTGCCCGTGGACTGGCAGGCGTTTCTGGTGCCAAGGAGAAGCTTGCAGAACTCCTTGTCCGGTTCCACGGGGTAATTCCCGTCAAAGCAGGCCTTGCAATAGCCGTCCGGCGGGCCGCCGCAGGCTTCCAGCAACCCCTCAAGGCTGAGGTAGTAGAGGGAATCAAGGCCCAGGTAATCGCGGATCTCGTCAACGGTTTTCTTGTTGGCGATGAGCTCGCCGCCCGAGGGAAAGTCGATCCCGTAGTAGCAGGGATTCCGGGTGGGCGGGCAGCTGATCAGCATGTGGATCTCTTTTACCCCGGCTTCGCGCAGGGACTTGACCCTGGAGCGACCGGTGGTGCCCCGGATGATGGAGTCGTCCAGGATGATGACCCGTTTATCTTTTAAAAAAGAGCGGATGGGATTCAGTTTCACCCGTACGGAAAAATCGCGCATGGACTGGGTGGGCTGGATAAAGGTGCGGCCCACGTAATGGTTGCGGATCACCGCCATCTCCAGCGGGATGCCCGAGGCCTGGGAAAAGCCGATGGCCGCGTAGTTGCCCGAGTCGGGAAAGGGCATGACAAAATCCGCCTGAATCTTGCATTCGCGGGCCAGCATCTCGCCCATGCGCTTGCGGCTCTGGTAAACGTTTATGCCGAAGATGTCGCTGTCTGGCCGGGCAAAATAGACCTGCTCGAAGATGCAGAAGCTGCGGCGCTGGCTGGTGTCAAGGTGGAGGGAGCGCTGGCCATCGCGGTCGATGATCAGGATTTCGCCGGGCTCAATGTCGCGGACATACTGGGCCTCGACCAGGTCGAGGGCGCAGGTTTCCGAGGCGACGATGAATCCGCCGTTGTTGAGTTTGCCCAGGCAGAGCGGCCTGAAGCCACCGGCATCGCGCACGGCGATGAGTTTGTCTTCGGTCAAGAGCAGGATGGAGTAGGCGCCCTTGATGCTCTCGAAGGTGTCGATGAGCGCCTTGTCCAGGCCAAGGTGGGAGCAGCGGGCGAGCAGATGGACCACCACCTCGCTGTCCATGGTGGACTGGAAGATCGAGCCCTTTTTTTCCAGCTCGTTGCGCAGGCTGCGGATATTGACCAGGTTGCCGTTATGGGCCACGGCCACGGTGCAGCCCTGGTGGGTGGCGGTAAACGGCTGGGCGTTGACGATGTTGGAGGCGCCGGTGGTGGAATAGCGAACATGGCCCACGGTGAGGTGGCCTTTGAGTCCTTGCAGATCGGCTTCGCTGAAAACATCGTGCACCAGGCCCATTCCCTTGTGCTGAGAGATCTGGCTGCCGTCGCTGGCCACGATTCCGGCGCTTTCCTGACCCCGATGCTGGAGGGCGTAAAGGCCAAAGTAGGTGAGCTTGGCCGCGTCCTCATGGCCGAAAATCCCACAAACGCCGCATTCGTCCTTGGGGCGTGATGCGTCTGAGTATGTCATGGTGTTTTGTCCCTCATTATGTAACGGCCCAGCAGCACCACATCTGTTTCGTCATCGGCTTGGCTCATGTGCAATAGCACACTTCGTAGGCTTCTTCCTCGCATCTGTAGCACTGCTGAACCGTTACATTCCGTATGGTATGCTGGTCGGTCACCCGAAAAAAAAGAAGAAATATACATCCTAATTATATGGATGGGAAATATTTTTTTGTCGCGACTATTTCAGGCCTTCTCCGGCGTGGTCCAGGCCCCGGAAAAAATTGAGCCAGGAGGAGGTGTTATTGAGCGCCCAGTTGCGGGGGGGGACAAAGCCATGTCGCATGGATTCCGGCAGGCCGTGGGCAGCGAGGCGTTCGTAGATCCGCACATAGAGGCAGCGTTTTTTGCCGGGATACACCTCGCACCAGCCGTCGCGGCTGCCGCCGCACGGGCCGTTAAGTAGGTATTTGGCGCAGCCGGCTTGGGGGCAGACAAAGGCGAGGTCGCCCAGGGTGCAATCCCCGCAGTTCTGGCAGCCGAAGAGGAGAAACTTGGTCACATGTTCCAGATGGGTGAGGGCGTTGTCCAGTCCGCCGCCTTCTAGGGCAAGGCAGGCTTTTTTGCACAGGGGATAGAGCGGCGCTTCTTGGGTAAAGGCCAGGTTGTGGACGAGTCGGGCCAGGCGGTAGTTGACCTGCAAGCCAGTCTGCCCTTCTGCGCAGGGCGCGGACTCGCTGGTGTTGAGGCCGGTTTTCCCGTCTTTTTTATAGAAATAAAAGCCGTTCTGATGCCAATAGCCCATCTTCGTCACCAGTTTTTGCCAGCTTCCGGCAAAGGAATCGGCGGTGGTGAGGAGATAGTCGATGTTTTCATAGGTGAGCCCTGGCCCGCCGAGATGGGCGCCTGCGTAACCAAGGCCCTTGAGGATGGCCAGCAGCTTTGCCCCCCGCAACAGCCGGGCTTGTTTGCCCTTGTCCGGGTTGGCCGCCTCGCGGCGGATTTCGGCGTACAATGCGTCGGTTATGATGCAGCCGGGAATTTTCCCGGTGTGCATGAGGGTGGCCACCGTGAGGTTCGGGATAAAAACATTGCCCAGCACCGGCAGGTTCAGGTTATTCTGTCGGACATACTGGATCACCTCGTGGAACTTGCGGGCGTCGTAGCCGACTTGGGTAATGATATAGTCCGCGCCCCGTTCGGCCTTGCGGTGGAGCTTGGCGTACTGCATTAGCAGCTCCGCCTCAAGTCGTTTGAATGGGGAAAGGGCCACGCCCATGAGAAACGAGGTGGGCTGGATGGCGCCCCGGCCCCGGTCTGGGCCGTAATTGCCTCGGTTCATCCGGGAGATAAGATCCAGAACATGCACCGAGCCAAGGTCGAAGACGGGTTTGGGGCAGCCCTGGTAACCCTCCTGGGGATAATCGCCGGTGATGACCAGCAGATCGCGGATGCCCAGACGGTCCCAGGCAAAGAGGAGGCTTTCCATCTGGTTGCGGTTCTTGTCCTTGCTGGAAAAATGGACAATCACGTCAAGGCCCATTTTTTGAATCTCGCGGCCCAGAACCTCCGGGGACAAGGCGGCCTGGCCTCCGGCGTTTTCGGTGATGCTCACCGCCTGGATGCGCGGGTCGCGGGCCAGTTTTTCCGCCAGCTCCAGGGTGCGATCGTGTTCCCGGCTGTGTCCTCCCCGGCTTGGCACCAGTTCGAGGGTGATGGTGAATTGCCCGGGGTTAACGAGCGATTGCCTGAAAGGGGATTTTGATTCAGCCTGCATGGGAATGGGTATCCGGGGTGTGGGGTTGGATGATTTTTTTCTTGCTCATCAGGGGAATGCAAGTAACCATAACCATTATTTATGGAAAAGGAAACAGCCGGGCTGGGAGCTGACAGCTCATGACCGAGGGCTACGATATGGGGAAAGAGACGTTCTGGCGGCAGGCAGCGCAGGTATTTGACGAGCGGGCTGCGGAATATGATGCATGGTTTGAGAACAGCTTGCTCTTTGCCATTGAACGTGCCGCTCTGCAAGAGCTGGCCACACCGCTTCTGGGGCCGAAGCTTGAGATCGGTGTCGGTCCGGGTCGTTTTGCCGAGGCCCTGGGCGTGGAGTTTGGGATTGATCCGGCCCTGTCCCCGTTGGATTTTGCCAAAAAACGGGGGGTGCACGTGAGCCAGGCGGTGGGGGAGGCACTGCCCTATGCCGGGCAAAGCATGCAGACGGTGCTGCTGCTCTTCACCTTCTGTTTTCTCGTTGATCCCCGCCCGGTGCTACTGGAATGCCGGAGGGTGCTCAAGCCCGGCGGGCATCTGGTGCTGGGGCTCATTGTGGCGGATAGCCCTTGGGGCAGAATGCTCCAGCAAAAAAAAGAAGCTGGGCATCCGTTCTACCAACAGGCCCGGTTTTATGGGTCGAGCGAGGTGGAACAATGCCTGGTTGGGTGCGGTTTTATCGTGGAGGAAATACGCTCCAGCCTGATCCAGCCGCCGGAAGCGTTGCGGGAGATGGAGCGCTCCCAGGCCGGGTTGGTCAGTCAGGCGGGTTTTGTGATTCTGGTGGCCGGGTCGGTTCCGTGAGCCAGTTTTTCCGTTCCCGCAGAAATTCGGCGGCGAGAAAGGCTGCGCCGCTCACGATGATGCCTGCGGCGGTGATCGCCGCCAGCCAGGCGTGGGAGTTTTTCCGCCGAGGCTGCTCCACTGGGGGCAGGTCTCGCCGGCAATACCGGCAGACCAAGGCCTGGTCGTGGATATCTTCCTTACAGAATGGGCAGATTCGTGTACGCATGCCAATTACCATATAGCGACGGCCCCGTGGTTGTCAAGAAGGAGACGCGGCTCTTTGCAGTTTCTGGTCTTTTAGTCCCGGAGTGAAGGCGAAGCGCACAAGATTTTCCTTGTCAGCGCAGGGTTCCCTTTGTAAGATGAGCCCAATATCCTCTGAATACAATTATCCCCATGAAATACAAGGAGAAAATTATGGCAAGCGACAAGGTTATCCAGATTTCCGACGGTGATTTCGGCGCAAAGGCTCTACAGTCCGAGGTTCCTTTTCTCTTGGATTTTTGGGCGCCATGGTGCGGTCCCTGTAAGGCGATTGGACCGGTCATCGACGAGCTGGCCGCCGAGTTTGAAGGCAAGCTCAAGGTCGGAAAGATGAATGTCGATGACAATCCTGTCACTCCCGGTAAATACGGGATTCGGGCCATTCCCACTCTGATTCTCTTCAAAGGCGGTGAGGTTGCCGATCAGGTGACCGGCGCGGTGGGCAAGCAGCAGCTTAAGGCCATGATCGAAAAGGCTCTGTAGGCTCTGATTTTACAGGTGATGGCTTCGAGGCCCGGTTCTTGTGCGCCGGGCCTTTTCTCTTTTTGCTGAAATGGATGAGCGGGACATGATTTTTTCAAAACAGAATCGTCGATTTTTTCGGGCCTGTGTCCTGGCTCTTGCCATGATGACCTTAGCC
>Ga0315272_10001899_pt1 | contig 10307 bp, 5 predicted proteins | sample C3_middle_MG_FD_203918 | JGI IMG/M metagenome (GOLD analysis project Ga0315272, IMG submission 203918) | Sediment microbial communities from Yellowstone Lake, YNP, Wyoming, USA - C3_middle | ecosystem: Environmental > Aquatic > Freshwater > Lake > Sediment | place: USA: Wyoming | collected...
CATCTATCGCTCGACCGACGGCGGCGATACCTGGCAGAACATGGGGCTGGGCAGCTCGGAACGCATCAATGCGATTCTCGTCGATCCGAAGGACAGCAATACCGTGTACGCCTGCGTACCCGGCGCGCTCTGGTCAGACTCGGCGGATCGCGGTCTTTACAAGACGACTGATGCCGGCAAGAGCTGGTCGCTGGTCCTGAAGGGCGCCAACCTCTCGACCGGCTGCTCGGGCCTGACGATGGATCCGCGCAATCCGCAACGCATGTTCGCTGGGCTGTGGGACTTCAGGCGCCTGGGCTGGACCTTCCGTTCCGGCGGCGACGGCCCCAAGGCCGCTTCGGGCTCGGGCCTGTTTCTCACTGAGGACGGCGGCAAGCACTGGCAGCAGCTCGATGCGCAGAGTGCGGCGGGCCTGCCACCGGCGCCTTGGGGACGCCTGGATGTCGTCATCGCACCCTCCTCGCCCGACATTGTCTATGCGGTCATCGAGGGCGTGAAGTCCGGGCTGTATCGCTCCGCCGACGGCGGCAAGAGCTGGGAAGCACGCGATGCCAGCCAGCGCATGGTCTGGCGGCCGTTCTACTTCTCGAAGCTCATCGTCGATCCGACCAACGCCGAGCGCATCTTCAAGCCCAACCTGCGGCTGATCGCCTCCGAGGATGGTGGCAAGAGTTTCTCGGTCATCAGCGGTGGCACGCACGGCGATCATCACGATGTCTGGGTGAATCCGGGCAATCCGAAGCACGTCATCACCGGCGATGACGGCGGCCTGTGGATCAGCCATGACGGCGGCAACAAATGGTGGAAGGCGAATAACCTGCCGGTTTCGCAGTTCTATCACGTGTCGGTGGACGACAAGGACCCCTATCAGGTCTACGGTGGCCTGCAGGACAACAGCTCCTGGGCGGGCGATTCGGCCTACCCGGGCGGCATTACCAACGGTCGCTGGGAAAATCTCTACGGTGGTGACGGCTTTTACACCTTCGCCGACCCGGCTGATCCCGACTACGCCTATGCGGAGGCCCAGGGCGGACACATCGGCCGCATCAACCGCCACACCCTGGAGCAGCGCGATATCCAGCCCACCGCCAATTTCAAGGAGAAGCTGCGCTGGAACTGGAACACGCCCATTGCGCTCTCGCCCACGAACCGCAACACGCTCTACATCGGCGCGCAGTTCCTGTTCATGAGCCGCGATCACGGCCAGTCCTGGGCACGTATTTCGCCGGACCTCACCAGCAACGATCCTGGCAAGCAGAAGCAGGAGGAATCCGGTGGCATCACGGTCGATAATTCCTCGGCTGAGATGCACACCACGATCTACTCGATCGCCGAGAGTCCGCGCGATGAGCAGCAGATCTGGGTGGGCACCGACGATGGCAAGGTCCAGCTCACGCGCGATGGCGGTGCACACTGGAGCAACCTCACGCCCAACATCAAGGGCCTGCCGCCCGCGAGCTGGGTCTCATCGATAACCGCCAGCCCTGCGCAGGCCGGCACGGCGTATGCCACCTTCGATCGCCACACCTATGGGGACCTGACGCCCTGGGCCTATCGCACCACCGACTACGGCCAGAGCTGGACGCGGATCGTGGCGCCCACGCAGGGCGTGCGCGGTTACGCGCACATACTCAGGGAAGATCCGCTCGCGGCCCATGTCCTGTACCTGGGCACCGAATTCGGCCTGTGGATTTCTATCGATGCCGGAGCCAGCTGGGCGCAATTCACCGGCAGCAATTTTCCCGCGGTCGCGGTTCGCGACCTGGCGGTCCAGCAGCGTGACGGCGATCTGGTGATCGCCACGCACGGACGCGGCATCTGGATCATCGATGACCTGAGCGCGCTGCGCGCATTGACGCCAGCGGTACTGGCCAGCGAGGTCGCGTTCCTGCCGACGCGCCCGGCGCAGCAGCGCCTTGACGGCCAGGGTGGCTGGCCGGAGGGCGATGCCAGTTTCGCGGGCCAGAATCCGCCGCCCGGTGCGCTGATCAGCTACTACCAGAAGACCCGCCACGTATTTGGCCGCCTGAAACTGGAGATACTCGACCCGGCGGGCAAGGTGATAGACACACTGCCGGCTTCCAAGCGCAAGGGCATCAATCGCGTCGTCTGGCTGATGCGCGCGCCGCCGCCGCGCGTACCCACTGCAGCGCAGCCGGCCGGCGCCGGCCTGGAGGGGCCGCGCCTGCTCCCCGGCGACTATACGGTTCGACTGACCAAGGCCGGCAAGATCTACGAATCCGGCTTGTCCGTCACGCTGGATCGCCGCGCGAAATTCAGTCTCGAGGATCGCAAACTGCAGTTCGCGGCGGCGATGCGGGCCCACGGCCTGTTCGGCCGCATGACGGACCTGAGCGATCGCCTGGCCGGCATGAAAGCCCTGGCGGAGTCGCGCAAAGACTCGCCCAAGGTCTCGAGTCCTACGCGCGTGCTGGCGGAGAAATTTGCCAACCAGGCTGACAGCTTGCGCAAGGAGATCGTCGCGACCAAGGAAGGCGGCGCCATCACGGGCGAGGAGCGGCTGCGCGAGCATCTCGATGAAGTCTACGGCGCGCTGCTGAGCTACGAAGGGCGGCCCGGCGATTACCAGGTGGCCCGGGTCGAGGCGCTGGAGCGTGAACTCGCGCAGCTCGAGGAAAAAACCAGGAGCCTGGTCGACAAGGATCTGCCGCTGCTGAACGAATCCCTGAAAAGTGAACAGCTCGAGCCGATAACAGCCGGTGCTGCTGTGCAGCTGGGTTCGCAGTATGCGGCCATCGAAGCGCTGCGCAAGCTACGCGACGGCGACACGGAGGCAGCGGTAGCGGAGCAACGCGATTGATGCGGCCAGTCGCGGTCGCAAGCTGCACGCTGCTGGCACTGCTCGCCTGCACCGCTGCAGCTACGCGCCCGAACGCGAGCGCCGAACTCGTCATTCTCGATGGCGCTGTGGTTACCGAGAACCCCGTGCAGCCGCAGGCGAGTGCGCTGGCGGTGCGCGACGGCAAGATCGCCTATGTCGGCGATGCCGCCGGCGCGCGCCGCTGGATCGGCAGCAGCACGCGGGTGCTGCGGGTGGCGGGTGCCACGGTGCTGCCCGGGCTGATCGACAGCCACATCCACGTCATGGAGGGCGCGCTGGCGCAGAGCGCCTGCTCGTTCGCCGACGCCCAGCTGGATGTCGCGCAGATCGCACCGATCATCCGCGATTGCGCCGCGCGCACGCCCGGAACCGGCTGGGTCATGGTGGTGCAGCTCAACGCGGCCGGCTTTCATGCCGATCGCCACGATCTCGACGCCATCCTGCCGGACCGGCCCTTGCTGCTGTGGGCCGCGGACGGTCACGATGGCTGGGTCAACAGCGCCGCTCTGCGGCTGGGCGGCATCGACCGGCACAGCGCGGATCCGCCCAATGGCACGATTGCGCGTGATGCTGATGGCGAGCCGAACGGCTTTCTGGTCGATTCGGCGCTCGAGCTGGTATCGCGGCTGATCGAAAAACCCAGCGCCGCCGAGCGCGAGCGCGTGCTGCTGAAGACTCTCGGCGATCTGGCGCAGGCTGGCATCACCACCTTCATGGAGGCCAATACCAGCGAGGCAACGGTGCGCAGCTATGTGGAGCTGGCCCGCAGGCAACTGCTCCATGCACGCGTCTCGATGGCGCTACGCTGTGATGACATCAACAGCGAGGCCGAGTTTGCCCGCCTGGCGGCGCTGCGTGCGCTGACGGACTCGCAACCCCTGCTACGCGCCGATCTCATCAAGCTGTTTGCCGATGGGGTCATGGAATATCCGACGCACACGGCGGCGATGCTCGAGCCCTACCTCGAAGCGAATGGCCAGCCCGGCACAAATTACGGCCCGACCTATCTTGCGCCCAGCCCACTCGCACTGTTCGTGCGCCGCGCAGCGGAGGAAGGCTTCGGTGTGCATGTCCACGCCATCGGCGATCGCGCCGCGCGCATTGCGCTCGACGCCTTTGCCGACGCGCGCGCGCATGGCAGCACGCGCTCCTACAGCATCGCGCACCTGGAGCTGGTAGCTCCGGGCGACCTGCCCAGGTTTCGAACCCTCAATGTCATCGCCTCGCTGCAGTTGCAGTGGGCGCGGCCCGACAATTACAGCGTCGATGCCGTGCTGCCCTACATCGGGCCCGAGCGGCAATCACGGCTTTACCCGGAACGGGCGCTACAGGCGGCCGGAGCCACCATCGCCGGCGGCAGCGACTGGGATGTGTCCACGTTCAATCCCTTCGAAGCCATGGCGGTGGCGATCTCGCGCCGCAATCTGCAGGAGCCGCAGCGCGGCGTACTCGGCGTGGAGCAAACCCTGCCGCTGCACGAGCTGTTCGCGGCCTACACGATCAACGCCGCACGCATGCTGGGACGCGAAGCCGAGGTCGGTTCACTCAGCGTCGGCAAGGCTGCGGACCTCATCGTGCTCGATCGCCATCTCGACGATGCCAGCCCGAGCGCGCAGGTGCTGGCCACCAAGGTGCGCTACACCTTCATGGGCGGCACGATGCTGGTCGGATCCGCCAGACCCTAGCCTCATACCCTAGCTTCATACCCTAGCCTCACACCCTGGCCTCACAGATGCAGGGTGGCGGTCACCCCGAAGGTGCGCGGGCGAAAGGTGTACTGATTCTGCTGCTCATGCGGCGGATCCGGATTGAATGCATCGAGCTGCCCGAGCTGGTAGTTCGTCACGGTGTGCGTATTGAACAGGTTGTCGGCAAAGGCGGAAACCTGCCAGTCGCCCAGGTGCACGCCGCCGCGCAGCTGGGCAAATTCCGTGGCCGGGAGCGCGTAGGTGTCGGCATTGTATTGCAGGGAATTCGGGTCCTGGAATGTGGAATACCAGTTGTTGCGACTCTGGTACTGGTAGTCAAAGCGTACAAAGGCCGCACGGCTCGCGACCTCAAACCCATACTCGGCGCCGACGGCTACGGTCCACGGTGCCGTCGTCCCGGGACTGAGGTTGATGGAGTCCTGGCCCGAGATGGCGTTGCCGGTATTCGCCAACAGCGTCGCCTTGGTGTAGCGCGCGTCGGTGTAACCAAGCGCCAGATCAAATTTCATCGGCCCGAGCCTGGATTCCGCCTGCAGATCAAAACCCTTGGCGACCGCCTCGCCCAGGTTGTCGGTGAACTGCAGGCCGCAACCGCCGCCCACATAGACGCTCTGCTGGATGTCGTGCCACTTGATGTAGTACACGCTGGTGGCAAGGTTGAGCGCCGGACCAAAGTTGTTCTTGGATCCGACCTCGTAGCTCTGCGTTGAATCTGATTTGTAGGTCAACGGTGCGCCGTTCGGATAGCCATCGGCCTGGACGTCGGCATCGCAATAGGACGGCAGTGGTGGATTGCCGCCGCCTACGCGGAAGCCCTTCGCATAGGTAGCGTAAAACAGATTGCGGCCATCCATCTGGAAAGCCAGGCTGACCTTGGGAGTATTCGGAGTTTCCTGCTGTGCGGCGCTAGCCGACTCGGGCCCGTAATTCTCCAGGCCGTCACCATAGTGCTGCAGCGTGAAGTTGGTACGCGCTACGCGCTCGCCGACCGTGAGGCGCAAGCGATCAGTGAAGGCGTAACTGAGCTCGCCGAAAGCGGCCAGCTGCCGGTCGGTCGTGGCATTGTTGTTGTAGTAGATGTCGCAGGCCGGAATGGCCGTGTAAGTGCCCTGGCCATTGCAGGAATAGAAATCGCCATAGATGCTGATGGCATCAATGCCGTAGAGCGCCGTGAACAGCTCGTTGATCTGCACATCCTTCAGCTCCTCGATGCTGCGCTCCTCGGATTGCTGCCAGAAAGCACCGACGGTCCAGCGCCACGGCGACTGATCGTCAGTCGACTGCCAGCGAATTTCCTGGGTCCAGCTGCGCTGCGTATTGGTGATGGTATTGGGAGATTGATAGTCGCTGAACCCGCTGGGCAGATGTATGCCGTTCGAGTCGATCAATGGGTACCAGTCACAGGGTGCCTCGGTGGCCATGTAACTCGCACCGCAACCAAGGCCCCCGGTGTTGGGGTTATCGGCCCAGCCGAGGCTCTGGTAGTAACTCAGGTCATAGACCGTGCCCTGGTATCCCGAGATCTCATCGCGGGCAAAGTAGGAAGTCGTGGAAATGAACTGGCTATGCGCAAGATCAGCCTCGATCTTCAACGCCGGCAAAATATATTTATCCGGCACTGGAATCCGTTCCGGTGTCGCGTTGTTGAAATGACCCGCGGACGGATTCGAATAAGCCGGCCAATAGGTTGACTGATCGTGTTTGTCCGATTTCTGGTAGACGATACTCGGCGTGACCATGACCCCAGTCGCCGGCTGCCAGGCCGCGGCCAGCCGCAGCATATAGGCAGTAGCGTGATTGGCATGGCTCTCGGTCACCGCTCCGCTGGTCGGATCCACCCGATCGATCCAGCCACCGTCACCCCGATACCAGGCGCTGGCACGGATTCCCAGGGTACCGTCGATAAGCGCCGTGCCGTGGGCGACGCCCAGTTCATAACTGGGCTGCCCGCCTTCGGTAAACGACACTTCACCGCGCAGGTAGGTGCTCGAGCCCGTCAGCTTGGGCGCCGTGAGTATGTAGCGCACGGTGCCGCCCTCGGAACCGGCGCCGAACAGCGTGCCCTGCGGGCCACGCAGCACTTCGATGCGATCCAGATCAAAGGTCTTCGGCAGCGTATCGTCCGGATTGAAGCCTACCGAGCGCATCTGTATGGGTGTGTCGTCGAGGTAGATGCCGGTCGTGCCGGCACCGCCCGAGGAGGAGATGCCGCGGATGGAAATCGCATTGGTACCGGCACTGTCGAAATTGATGCCGGGCGTGTAGCGGGCGATATCCTGGAAATCCTTGATGCCGCGCGCGTCCATGGAGTCCTGCGACAGCGCGGTCACACTGATCGGTACCTTGCTCAAGGCCTCTGAGCGACGGGTCGCAGTGACCACGATTTCCTCGAGATCTCCCGCATTGGCGCTGGCGTTGGCACGGCCTGCCGCCACCGTCTGCGCGCGCAGCGGGCCGGCAGCGGTGAGCACCATGATCAGTGCCAGGCTCGTGGCGGCGAGTTTGAGTGTCAACTTTCTTGCATTAGCCATGATTCGCTCCTCTACGAAATTTCTCCGCGCGGCTGGCCTCATCGCTCATCGCGGCAAGGTACCAGTCCAGAAACCGGTTCGCGTAATCTTCCATTGGCGACAATGGCCCGGGCTCATAGTAGCGTGAATCAACCCCTTGCTGATTGCGCTCGATGATCGCCTTGTCGGCGAGAGTTGTCACGTGCCAGAGCCAGATCAGCTGGTCGCGATCGTAGTCCCGGCCCTCGACGGCCGACTCATTGACCAGCCAGGTGATCTCACAATCGGTGCTGTGCACGCTGCGGGGCGTGAACCGGTACATCACGACGTGATCGCAATAGGCCAGCCCAAAGGTCATCGGCCCGAACTGCAGATCGGCCGCGGCACCATCGTAGGCCTTGATCGTGCCCAGCAGCGGCGCCAGCGGCTTGCCGTCGCGACTGCCAGTCTGGTGACCACGCAGCAGGGGATAGCGATCAAAACAGCGATCGATGCCCACGGCGCCGGAGTCCAGCCAGATGCGCTGGACCGTCAGCTGGGTAAGCCCCGCTGCCGGCGCGCGCGCCAGCACCTGCGCCAGCAACTCCTGCCACTCACCGACCGGCATGGCACGCGCATGGGCCACGGAATATTCCGGGTGCGCCGGCCCGCAGTGATAGCACTCGCAATAATTTTCGATCGCCAGCTTCCAGTTGCTGGCAATCGGGTAGTTCTGCCGATGGGCAACCTTGCTGTGTTCCAGCTGGTAGGGCGCCAGGGGCGCGGCCATGTCAGCAGCGATGGCATCGAAAGGCACGGGGTTGGCATCGAAGTTGATGAAGATCAGGCCCGCGAACACGCGGGTGTGCACGCGGCGCAGGCCGTACAGTGCCCGATCGAACCCCGGCGGCGTCTGGCTCGCGGCGCGCAGTGAGCCATCGAGGCCGTAGGTCCAGCCATGGTAGCGGCACACGAAGCGCGCCTCATGCCCCTGCGCCTGATCGCAGATTCGCGAACCGCGATGACGACAGACGTTCAGCATGGCATTGATCTGCCCGTCGTTGTTGCGGGCCACAATGACCGACTCGCCCGCCATCTCGAACAGGAAATAGTCGCCGCGCGCCGGAATCTGGCTTTGATGGCCGACGTAGAGCCAGGACTTGAGAAAGATCTGCCGGATCTCCTGCTCGTAATGCTCGGCGTCGCGATAAACGGCGCCGGGAAGTCCGAAACCCGGTCGCCAGGCCGCCAGCGCATCACGGAGTTTCCTGGGCATACGCTAATTCTCTCTTGAATCCGGCATCACATTGTCGCCCGCCGTCGGCCGGTGATCAGCGACGCGGTCGTCACGGCAATGATCACCAGGGCGATAATGATCGTCGTGATCGCGTTGATGTCCGGAGTCACCCCGAGCCGCACCTTCGCGAAGATCAGCATCGGCAGCGTAGTGGCCCCGGGTCCCGATACAAAACTGGAAATCACCAGGTCATCGAGCGACAGTGTAAACGCCAGCAGCCAACCCGAGACCAGCGCCGGCAGCAGCATGGGCACAGTGATATCGAAGAACACCGCCACCGGCCGCCCGCCCAGATCCATGGCGGCTTCCTCGAGCGATTCATCCAGCACCGCCAGGCGCGAGCGCACCACCACTACGACGTACGCCATCGAAAAGGTGATGTGGGCGATGGTGATGGTGCTTGCGCCCCGGTTCAGGGGCCAGCCGATCAGGCTCGCCATGGAAATGAACAGGAATAGCAGCGACAGGCCGGTGATGATCTCAGGCATGACCAGTGGCGCCGTGATCATGCCGCTCAGCAGGATTCGCCCCGGCAGGCGGCGCACGCGCTGCAGGGCCAGCGCCACCAGGGCGCCCAGTGCCGTCGCCAGCGTGGCGCTCACGACGGCAATGCGCAGGCTCAGCAACGCCGCCGACAGCAGTTTGTCATCGGCCAGCAGGCTGACATACCAGCGCGTCGAGAAACCGCCCCACAGCGTGACCAACCGCGAAGCATTGAAGGAATAGATCACGACCGAGACGATGGGCACATAGAGCAGTGCGTAGCCGAAGCAGGCAATGCTGATGAGCAGCGGCGAGCGGCGGCGCGTCATCGTGTGGCCTCGAGTTCGCGATTCTGCAGATGCTGGAACCAGACGATCGGGGCGATCAGCAGCAGCAGCAACACGACGGAAACCGCCGAGGCCACCGGCCAGTCACGACTGACGAAGAATTCGTCCCAGAGCACGCGCCCGATCATGAGGGTATCGGCGCCGCCCAGCAGTGCCGGAATCGTAAACTCACCGACGGCGGGAATGAACACCAGCAGGCAGCCGCCCACGATGCCGGGAATCGACAGTGGCAGCGTCACATCGACAAAGGCGCGCCAGGGCCGGGCGCCCAGATCGGCGGCCGCATCGAGCAGATCGAGGTTCAGCCGCTCGAGGTTGGAATACAGCGGCAGGATCATGAACGGCAGGTACGAATAGACGATGCCCAGGTACACCGCAAAATCGTTGTAAAGCATCGTCAGCGGCTGGTGGATGATGCCCACGCTCATCAGAAAATGATTGATCACGCCGTGGTTGCCCAGCAGGCCGATCCAGGCGTAGATGCGCAGCAGGAAGGAGATCCAGAACGGCAGAATAACCGCCAGCAATAAAATCTGCCGGCGGCGCGGCGGCTGACGGGCGATGAAATAGGCCATCGGGTAGCCGAGCAACAGGCTCAGCAGTGTGCCGATCGCCGCCATTTTCAGCGACGAGAGGTAGATGATGCCGTAGTAGCTGTCGCGGAACAGGAAGGCGTAATTTTCAACCGTGGCCCTGATTCCCTGAATGCCATGCGCACCCCACACCAGCAGCGCCGTGAAGGGCGGCTGCGCCACGATGGGATCAGCAATGCTGATCTTGAAAATAATCAGGAACGGCGCCAGAAAGAACAGCAACAGCCACAGATACGGCAGGCGCACGGCGCGGCGCAGCCAGCGCTGGGTTGGCGGACCGTACTTGTTAGCGTCGTGGCTCATGAGTGCAGCACGATGGTGCTGGCCACTTCCCAGGACAGATACACCTCGTCATCCCATTCGACGGTGAGACTGGCGGAGCGGCGCAGATTCTGCGCACTGACCTGCAGCACGGCGCCGCTCTGCAGGCGCACGTTGTACAGCGACTGATCGCCGAAATAACCCAGGTCGCGCACGGTGCCCTTGACCACATTGCGGTCCCTGGCATCCGGAGCCGTGCGACTGATGGTGATCTTCTCGGGGCGCA
>Ga0315272_10001900_pt1 | contig 10301 bp, 9 predicted proteins | sample C3_middle_MG_FD_203918 | JGI IMG/M metagenome (GOLD analysis project Ga0315272, IMG submission 203918) | Sediment microbial communities from Yellowstone Lake, YNP, Wyoming, USA - C3_middle | ecosystem: Environmental > Aquatic > Freshwater > Lake > Sediment | place: USA: Wyoming | collected...
TTGCACCGCACATCAAGACCACCCTTGCCCCCGGATCACGCGTCGTGACCGAATATCTGACCAATGCTGGTCTGCTGGAGCCCCTGACAAAATTGGGCTTCGGACTCGCCGCCTACGGTTGCACCACCTGTATCGGCAATGCCGGTCCTTTGCGCGAAGACATCGACAAGACCATCACCGGCAATAATTTGATCTGCGCCGCCGTGTTGTCGGGCAACCGCAACTTCGAGGCGCGCATCCATCCCAACCTGAAGGCCAACTTCCTCGCCTCGCCGCCGCTGGTGGTGGCCTACGCGATCGCGGGCAGGATGAACATCGACCTCGACACCGAACCGCTGGGCACCGGCAAGGATGGCAAACCGGTCTACCTGAAGGACATCTGGCCGGGCAGCGCGGAAGTGCAGGCCGTGATGAAATTCGCCGCCGATCCGGCGGTGTATCGCAAACTCTATTCCGACCTCACCAAGGACCTGCCGCTGTGGAACGCGATTACCGCGCCAACAGGCAACCTTTATCAATGGGACGATTCCACCTACATCGCTCGCCCGCCGTTCTTCGACCGTTTCGGCATGCAGACCGGCAGCATCAGCGGGATCAGCAATGCCAAGCCGCTGGCGATCTTCGGCGACTCGGTCACTACCGACCATATCAGCCCAGCGGGCAGCTTCAAGGCAACGACGCCGGCGGGCAAATATCTGCAAGGCAAAAACGTCGCGGTTAAGGATTTCAACAGCTACGGCGCGCGGCGCGGCAACCACGAAGTGATGATGCGCGGCACCTTCGCCAACGTGCGCGTCAAGAACCTGATGCTGCCGCCCAACGCAGACGGCAGCCGCGTCGAAGGCGGCTACACGCTGTACAACGGCGAACAGACGGCTATCTACGATGCGGCGATGAAACACATCGCCGACGGCACGCCGACGGTGATCTTTGCCGGCGAAGAATACGGCACCGGTTCCAGCCGTGACTGGGCGGCGAAAGGTACGCAGCTATTGGGCGTGAAAGCGGTGATCGCCAAATCCTACGAACGCATCCACCGCAGCAACCTGGTCGGCATGGGCGTGCTGCCGCTACAATTCAAGGGCGATGCCGATGTCGCATCATTGAACCTGACCGGCGGGGAAACATTCGACATCAGCGGCATCGACAACAACCTGAAACCGCAACAGGACGTGACACTCACCATCAAGCGCAAGGATGGCAGCACGCAACAGGTACCGCTGTTGCTGCGCATCGATACGCCGATCGAGGTGGACTATTACCGGCACGGCGGGATATTGCCGTATGTGCTGAGGGAGTTGGTATCCAGATAGACATGTAGGCCGGGTTGGCGCTGCGCATCATCATTCACGTGTAAATCATCAACTCGTTTCCATACAGCCCATACCCTGACCGGGCCCCGCGACTCGAAGGGAAGCTGGCTCTTTTTTCGAGTTGTATTTGCCAAAAATTAGGTGTATAAAATAAACAAGGTTGTTGAGCTCAGGTTCGGATTAAAGTTAACCGTTAATGGGAGACGCCTATCGACACTTCAATGATTGATAATCTGTAATTGCTGCCCAAGCCAGTTTTAGATGACTGACACAATCGGCATCCCATATGCCGACACATAACGCCGCATTGACGCGGCGTTATTATTTTCATGCAAGTTACGGATATCCGCACACCAGTCAATTGGTGAATTGACGAGGGTCTTTCGTTGCTACGCCTGGTGAATTCAGCGACATGCGAGCGGGCATGATAATGGATCCCCATAAGGTCACCGTTATCGGGAAACTCAACTTCAGTTAAGGACAGAGAGCTTAACCACAACCACTGCAATTGCCTTGCTGAAAGCAGCTTCCGGAGTTTTTCGTTCAGGAAATTTCGCTCATATCGCCCGATAGACGACGCTGGTGACGTGCTGCATCCCTCAACTCATCTCGATCACCCGCGCAATATCACTGCGGCACTCCGAACATAGGCCCACTAGCAATAAGTCACCAGATTTAACTGCGCCCGAAAAGTCGATGATCGTGACTTCATGGCGGCATTTGCCGCACCAGACGTTGGAAAGCAAAAGCTTTTTGCTATTGTCGGGAATGCCCGTCCATAACTTGGCTGCGGGTGCAGTGAATTTAGGGATGGATTCGACGGGCATATCAGTCGTCAGGGTTCACACGTTCTCGCATTTCCTTGCCGGCTTTGAAGTGAGGCACATGCTTGGCAGGAACTTGTACCTTGGCACCCGTTTTGGGATTGCGCCCCTTTCGTGGCGGTTTGTAATTTAATCCAAAGCTGCCGAAGCCACGTATTTCGATACGCCCACCTTTCGATAGCGTACTGCACAGCGCATCAACGATTACTTTGACCGCAAGCTCGGCATCTTTGGCTTGCAATTGGGGGTGTAGCTCGGCTAGGCGTGCAATCAGGTCTGAACGGATCATGTTGTTGTCGTTATGTGTAACGCCTTAAATTATTATTGGAAAAATTATCTTGGAAGTTTTGTTTTGCCGTGTTTTATCAAGTCTGCCCGTAAGCGGATACCGGTGAAATTCTGCACTCGAAACGCTTAACCCAGTCCGTGCATTTTTACAAAATGTAATATTCCTTTAAAAACATCACAACTCCTTCCAGCAAGGCAATAATAAATAATGACCATCCCATCAGAGATACTTTCCTTGATGCCATATCGTCAGAAGTCGCGGAAGCGGGTGAACCCGCACTGGAATTCAGGCCACTGTCGGGCACGTCCTGTTCGGAGATGATCTTGTTGTGTCGGGATAAAAATCTCATGATTGGCTATACCAAGATATGTACGCACTAATCATCGCAATAGCTGTGCCATTACCACAAATAATTGTTTAGATTGGGGAAAAAAAATTAAATCCGGCAAAGTTCGCTTTGGCTTACGAAATCTCAACATGAAACTGCCGATGTTTTGACAGCCAAGCGCCCACCACTAACGAATAATCTTGAAGGCAACACGGGAGAGAGAGACTGACTAACCGCCATTGGCACATAGCGGACTTGATCTTGAAATGATAATGGCGATAAAGCTGGGGCTCAGAACTGTGCGCTGCCGGATGGCAACTACTCGTCCTGCATTTCTCGCCCCGGGAACAATTCTTCGTTGTAGCCGAATTTCGCCATGTCCCGTATGCGCATCGGATACAGGATCCCATCGAGATGATCGCATTCGTGTTGCACAACGCGGGCATGGAATCCGCTCACGCTGCGATCGATAAGCGCGCCGTATTCATCCCGACCCTGATATCGGATATGCGCATGGCGCGGCACCAGGCCGCGCAACCCGGGCACGCTCAGGCAACCTTCCCAACCGTCTTCCTTGTCTTCTCCCAGCGTGGAGATGACCGGGTTGATGAGCACCGTTTCAGGCACGCTCTCCGCCTCGGGGTAGCGCGAGTTGAGCTGCACGCCGAAGATCACCACGCGCAAGCCAACGCCGATCTGCGGTGCGGCGAGACCCGCGCCATTGTGTGCCTGCATGGTGTCGCGCATATCGGCAAGCAGCGCATGCAATTCCCGCGTGTCGAAATCATTCACCGGCTCGGCACGCAGCAACAAGCGCGCATCGCCCATGCGCAATACTTTTCTAATCGTCATCGTTCACCAGGCATTCGAGAATACTGCGCACCCTCACCATCGCTGAATTGGCGGTGGCATTGACGTTTTCGATAATGATGCCGGCGGCGCTGTCGCCCCGTCCCGCCGCGTAATTTGCCACCACAGCGATGGTCGCATAATCGAGTTCCAGCTCTTTGGCCAGCGCGGTCTCCGGCATGCCGGTCATGCCCACCATGTCCGCCCCGTCGCGCTCATAGCGGTTGATCTCGGCGATGCTGTCCAGGCGCGGCCCCTGCGTGGCCGCATAAACGCCCCCATCCACACACGGTTGCCGGGCAGTTTGCGCGCTGCGCAAGATACTGCTGCGTAATGTGGCGCTGTATGGAAAAGTGAAATCGGTATTGCTGAACGGTCTGTCGCGAGCCTCAAAAAAAGTCGCGTCCCGGCCATGGGTGTAATCGATGATCTGATCCGGCACGACGATCACGCCGGGCTTGAGATCGGGGCGGATACCGCCCACAGTCGCCACCGAGATGATTTTTTTGGCCCCCTGTTCGCGCAACACCCAAAGGTTGGCGCGATAGTTCACCAGATGCGGCGGGATGGTGTGTCCGTAACCATGACGCGCCAAAAAGATAACCTCATGCTGATCCAGCGTGCCGAACAGAAAAGCCCCGGAAGGCTCGCCGTAAGGTGTGCGCATCACCTGCTGATGGGTGATCTTGAGATTCGCCAATTGGGTAAGACCACGACCGCCTATGATAGCCAACATATTTTCTACTCCTTGACTGCGTAAATGGCGGGCAAATTGCGCCACACCCCTTCGATATCCATGCCATAGCCGAACACGAAACGATTCGGCAATTCCATCCCAACGAAATCCGCGTGGATAGGTTTTTTGCGGCCATGCTGCTTGTCGGCAAACACCGCGCTGTAACATTTATCCGCGCCCAGTTCCAGCACCCGCTCGCGCAGCACCGACAGTGTGTGCCCCTCATCCAGGATATCATCCAGCAGCAACACCACCCTCCCCCGCACATTCTCGCGCGGCTCTACCTTCCAGTGCATCGTGCCGCCTTGCCTTGCATCGCCATAGCGCGACACATGCACGTAATCGAAATCCAGCGGGAAATCGAGCAGCGGCAACAACTGCCCGGTGAACACCACCGCCCCGCCCATCACCGACAACACCAGCGGATGACTATCCGCAAGCCTGGCATTGATTTGCTGTGCGACTTTTTGCAGGGCCGCCTGCACCTGCTCGGCGGAATATAACAATTCAGCCTGTTGCAAAATCGCACGCGCGTGCTGGATGGATGCGTTCATGGGTTATTTCCCTAAGCCGGACGAGCCGGAACCAATGTAGGTCGGGCTATGCTCGACATGGTGGGCATAGCCCACCCTACTGTTTTTTGGTTTATTTCAAACTATTCAAATACGCCGCAAACTCATCGCTCACCTCGGGATGCTTGAGTCCCAGCGCCACTGTCGCCTTGAGATAACCCAGCTTCGACCCGCAGTCGTAGCGCGTCCCGTTGAAGCGATAGGCGAGCATTTTTTCCTCCCGCATCAAAGCGGCGATGCCATCGGTCAACTGAATTTCACCGCCCGCACCAGCCTGCACTTTTTCCAGGTGATGGAATATGCGCGATGTCAGAATGTAGCGCCCAACCACCGCAAGCGTTGTAGGGGCGTCGTCGGGCTTGGGCTTTTCGACGATACCATTCACCTGTTCAAGATTGTCTGCCAGCGGCACACTGCTGACGATGCCGTATTGACCGGTCTGTTCGCGCGGCACATTCTGCACGCCGAGGATCGAACACTGATACCGCTGAAATACCTCCGCCATCTGCTTCATGATAGGCGGTTCGCCATCGATCAGATCGTCCGCCAACAGCACCGCGAACGGCTCATTCTGTACCACAGGTTTTGCGCATAGCACCGCATGCCCCAGACCCAGCGGTTCGGCCTGGCGGATAAAGATACAGTTGATGTTTGCGGGAGTCACTTCGCGAACGATGCGAAGCAACTCTTTCTTGCCACGCAATGCCAGCTCTGCTTCCAACTCGTAAGCCTTGTCGAAATGATCCTCGATCGCGCGCTTGTTGCGTCCAGTGATGAATACCATGTCGGTGATACCCGCCGCGACCGCCTCTTCCACCGCATACTGGATCAGCGGCTTGTCCACGATGGGCATCATTTCTTTCGGGCTGACTTTGGTGGCCGGCAAAAAACGGCTGCCCATGCCGGCTACCGGAAAAACTGCTTTGGTGATTTTTTTCATTTCGATTCCAATAATGTCAAAAATGCCAATAATTCTTGTTCATTCCAAACTGTTATGCCCAGCTCTTTGGCCTTGTCCAGCTTGCTGCCCGCTTCGACACCAGCCACCACACAAAATGTTTTCTTCGATACACTATTGCTGACCTTTGCGCCGAGAGCTTCAAGTCTTGCTTTCGCCGCTTCGCGGGGCATGCCGAGTGTACCAGTAAGGACAAAAGTATTGCCAGCCAAAGGCAATTCTTCTGTCGGCTCACCTTCACTTTCCTTTGGGCTTACGCCACCCCGATTTTCATCAAGCATAGCTTCTATCACATCGACGTTATGTTTTTCCGCGAAGAAAGCAACTATGCTTTGCGCCACAACCGGTCCTACATCAGGTACGCGTTGCAGCTGCGCTTCATCCGCGCCCATCAGATTTTTCAGCTTGCCAAAATGTCGCGCCAAATCTTTAGCAGTTGCCTCTCCCACATTGCGGATACCTAGTGCGTAGATAAAACGAGCCAGCGTGGTCCTCCTACTATGCTCGATGGCTTCGAGCAGATTTTTCGCCGACTTCTCGCCCATGCGCTCCAATTCAGCTAGTGTCTGCAAGTTCAATCTGCGCTTGTCATACAGATCGGCCGGTGTGCTCACGATGCCTTCGTCAACCAGTTGCTCCACCAGCTTGTCGCCCAACCCCTCGATATCCAACGCGCGGCGGCTGGCGAAATGCAGCAATGCCTGCTTGCGCTGCGCCGGGCAGAACAGGCCACCGGTGCAGCGCCAGTCCGCCTCGCCCTCCTCACGCACGATGGTGCTGCCGCACACCGGGCAGTGCCCATGCAGAAGCTTGAAAAGATCGAACGATTCGCCCACTTGTGCGGGGCGCCTGTCCAGCACAACTCCCACCACCTCGGGAATCACGTCCCCCGCACGGCGCACGATCACCGTGTCGCCGATGCGCACATCCTTGCGCCGCGTCTCGTCCTCGTTATGCAGCGTGGCATTGGACACCGTGGTACCACCGACGAACACCGGCTCCAGCTTGGCCACCGGCGTGAGCTTGCCGGTGCGACCGACCTGGATATCTATGTCGCGCACCACGGTCATCTGTTCTTCCGCAGGAAACTTGTGCGCCACTGCCCAGCGCGGTTCACGCGTCACAAAGCCGAGTTGATTTTGCAGGGCGAGGCTGTTGACCTTGTACACCACACCGTCGATATCGAACGGCAAGCTGTCCCGCTTCGCTGCAATACTGCGGTGGTATTCCACCAGCCCTTGCGCACCACGTACTACCCTGCGCTCACGATTAACAGGGAATCCCCATGCATCCAATTGGTCCAGCAATTCCTTGTGGGTCTCAGGCTGCCAGTCCCGCACCTCGCCGAGGCCGTAAGCAAAGAACTTAAGCGGACGCCTCGCGGCTAAAGCCGGATCGAGCTGGCGTATGCTGCCCGCCGCGCCGTTGCGCGGATTCACCAGCGTGGGCAATCCTTGTGCGCGCTGCTGCTCGTTGTATCGTTCGAAGTCCGGGCGAGCCATGTAGACCTCGCCGCGCACTTCCACAACACTTGGGGACATTCCTTCCAATGACAAGGGAATCTGGTGGATGGCGTGCTTGACGTTCTGCGTCACGTCCTCGCCAGTCTCGCCGTCGCCGCGCGTGGCAGCCTGTACCATTACGCCCTGCTCGTAGCGCAGGTTGATCGCGAGACCGTCGAATTTCAGTTCGCAAGCATACTCAACAGGCGAATCAGTTTCTCTCAGTCCCAATTCGCGCCGCACCCTAGCATCAAAAGCGATGGCGCCTTCATCGCTGATGTCGGTCTCGGTGCGAATTGAAAGCATGGGCACGGCATGGCGCACCGGCTGGAACATATCCAACGGTCTGCCGCCGATGCGCTGCGTCGGTGAATCGGGCGCAACGAGTTCGGGATGCTGAGTCTCGAGTGCCTGCAGCTCGCGGAACAGCTTGTCATATTCCGCATCTGGAATGGCCGGTAAATCCAGCACGTAATAGCGATAGTCGTGGAACCTGATCTCCTCGCGCAACTTATCAACGCGGCGGACTACCTCTTGATTCGCCATCAGGCAAACAGCCTGCGTGCCTGCGCGCTGCCCGGTGCAATACCGTGATCGCGCATCTTCGCCTCGACCCCGGCGATTCTTGCGCGGATGAGTGCAAGACCTTTGTCGCTGAGAATCACGCGGTGATCATCCACTACATTGACCTGCAACTCTCTGGCCACATCGCGCGCAACCAGCATCATCTGGTCGAACTGGTTGCCGGGATTTTCGACGCGCGGCACATCCAGCAACAACGTGATGCCCGCCGTGCTGAAAGTTTCCAGCGTGTGGTGCTGGAACGGCTTGTTGTCCTGGTTGATCAAACTGAACAGGCTATGCCCCTGCGTATTCAGCAAATGAAAAGCACCGTCCGACTCCAGGGTCATGCCTTGCAACGCCGCGGCTTGGGAGATCTTGCTGCCCAACAATGAACGTTCGCCGTGCGGCACCAGATTGACCCCGGCCATCTGATCCACCTCGGCACAGAATGCATCCAGCTCAACCGCGTGACGGTGCGTTTCGTCAAGGTCGGGAACGGTGGTGTCCGCCTTGATTTGCTTCGCGACGCCCAGCACCAGATCGCGGAAATCAGCCAGTTTTGCCGCGCTGACCATGCCTCCCCTGTCCACCAGTTGCAGCGCAATGCGAAAGCGCGAATACAGGGTCGTGCCCTCGGCGATGGCGCGCTCCCAATTTTTTGTTCCCAGCGTCAAGCCGCACACCTGCACGGGCTTGCCAAAATCGAACTTGCGCTGCCACAAACCGTCCAGCACGGCGGGTGGGCCAGGTTCATCCAGATGCAGCTCGATGATAAAATCGCTGCGCCCGTCCAGCAAAGCACAGGATTCGTTCAACAAAACCACAGAAGTGCCGACGGCATCATCGGCTGCGGAGATCGCGTCGACCATCGCTCCTTCAACCATTGATTCGAATGCCGGTTGTTGCGCCGGCAATGTCTGGCCTGCACCGCTATCCTGATAAAGCGCATCTGTATGGCTGGACTTGAATGCCGTGCCGAACTTGCGCCGATAGCGCCTTTGCTGCCACCAGCCAAAGGCATACACCGCGACGATCACGCCAAAGCCGATCGCCAGTAAAGCTGCTTGTAATTCACTCATAGGAGAACCATAACAAATTTCCGGATGACGGCGCAAATTATCTCATGCCGCGGAGGGCCGACATAATTTTCACTGCCCCCTGCCCGATCAGGCCAGCGGCAATTCCGCGTTGCTCATGCCGATAGCGGCAACCTCGTCCAGTGCCTTGAGGAAAAGGTGTTGCTCATGCAGCCGGGTTAGCGACTCCGGGTGAGGCTTGCCGCGCATCTGGGCGAGACGTGCACGGCTGGCGGCAGGCATTTCCCAGCTCAATCCCTGCAACAATTCATCCGCCGATTCAGGCTTGTTGCACACCAGCACCATATCGCAGCCCGCGTTCAGCGCAGCCTCGGCGCGCTGCACGATGCCGCCCGCGACAGTGGCTCCTTCCATGCTCAAGTCGTCACTGAAGATGCAGCCCTCGAAGCCCAGTTGCCCGCGCAGGACTTTCTTTAGCCAGACCGGCGAAAATCCTGCCGGACGGCTATCCACTTTCGGATAGATGACATGGGCGGGCATCACGGCGGTCAGCCCGTAATTCACCATCTGCCGGAAAGGGATCAGGTCGCACATTTCGATATCGACGAACTCGCGCTCGTCCACCGGGATATCTAGGTGTGAATCGGCCTGCACGTAACCGTGGCCGGGGAAATGTTTGCCCACTGTATGCATCCCGCCCTGCTTCAATCCCAGCAATAAACTGTGCGCGAGTTCGGCGATCGCCTGGGGCTCGCTGTGGAACGCGCGGTCGCCGATCACGCCGCTTTGCCCGTAATCGACATCCAGCACCGGGGTGAAGCTGAAGTCAACACCACAGGCGCGCAATTCCGCAGCAAGCACATAGCCTGCCTGCTGCGCCAGATGGCGGGCACGCTGCGGATGCGCATCCCAAATCTTGCCGAGTTCACGCATCGCGGGAATCTTCGTAAAGCCTTCGCGGAAGCGTTGCACCCTGCCGCCTTCGTGATCCACCGCGATCAGCAACGGCGGGCTCCTCAGCGCATGGATCGCGGCGGTCAGTTCAAACAGCTGGCCGGGCGATTGATAGTTTCGCGCGAACAGGATGACCCCGCCGGCCAGCGGATGACGCAAGCGCGCCTCATCTTCGGCGGTCAGTTGCGTACCGAGCACATCCAGCATCACGGGACCCAGGCTCATGTCTTCTCCTAAAGTTTGCTGATTGGAGGATTAATCAATAGACGGTTGGTCAATTTGTCTCCAGCACCACAAACGCGACGATCATGTTGCGTTCGTCACTGATGGAAAGGTGATGCCCGCTGATACCCAATTGCGCCAGATGGGTGCGCA
>Ga0315272_10001901_pt1 | contig 10298 bp, 7 predicted proteins | sample C3_middle_MG_FD_203918 | JGI IMG/M metagenome (GOLD analysis project Ga0315272, IMG submission 203918) | Sediment microbial communities from Yellowstone Lake, YNP, Wyoming, USA - C3_middle | ecosystem: Environmental > Aquatic > Freshwater > Lake > Sediment | place: USA: Wyoming | collected...
TGATCGCACAGTCGAACATCTCGTTCTGGCGCGCGAATTCGGCAGCCGCCAGAAGTTGCTTGTCGTCCATGCCGCGTATCGACCAGATCCATTCACGCGCCGATTCGAAACGCTGGCCCAGCTGATACAGCGCGAGCGCGCGCGCGAAGCCGGGCTCGCGCGCAATCGCGGCCACATCTTCCGCCGTAGGCGTATAGCCCTTGCTGGGAACGGCAAAGGCGCGACCCAGCTCCTCGGCGGCGAGCTGGGCGTAGAAATGGTGTTCGCCGGCGATGCGCTCAAACAGCGTCCGCGCCTCGGCCGGATTTCCCAGCGCCTGCACCGCGCGCCCCTGCCAGTAGATCCAGGCCGGTTCGTTCCTTTGCAGCGGCGACATCATGCGCGCCGAGACCAGCACTTCGGCCCAATCGCCTTGGCGCAGTGCCGCGCGCAGGCGCCACGCCAGCTGTTCTTCCGACAACTGCGTTCCCGCCGCATGCGCCGCGCGGTACCACTTGAGCGCTTCGAGCAGGTTGCGCCGCGCCGCCTGCAGCGCCAGCTGTCCCCAGACATAACCCTGCTCCTCGGTGGAAAACCGCGCGCGCAGCTTCGGCTCCCAGATAGCGGCGGCGGCGGCAGGATCGCTGCGCGCCAGGCGATACAAGGCGAACATGGTGAGTTCGCGCACCGCGCGCTGCGACAGATTTTTCTTCTTGTCGTCGAGATAGCGTTGCGGTCCAGCGGCAGCCGCAAAAAGATGGCCGCGATCCAGCGCTTCGCGCGGCGGCAGATACTCGGCGGTGCGCCACGCGGCGCTGACTGCTCCGGCTTCGAGCAGCAGGCGTATGCGTTCCCACACCTGGCGGCTGGTGAATTCGCCTTTGGCGATGAGCGCTTCGGCCAGCGGCACGCAGCCTTCGGGCAGTTCGCGCGGCGCATACCACTGCGCACCGACCTCGGTCAGCGCGGATGCGTCCTGCTGCTGCCAGCGCGCCTGCAGCGCGTAGCAGCTGATCTCAGGATCATCGCTGACCAGCAAAGGATGCTCGGCACGGAACAGCTCCCATCGCTGTTTCTTGCCCAGCACCTTCAGCCAGTCCTTGCGCACCTGCTCCGCGAGCAGGCTACCCTGCTGGCTCGAGAGGAAGGCGCGCACGTCCTCGGCGCGTGCGTCCTCCAGACGCGGACGCAGCATCCAGGATTCGACGTAGGGCTCGAGCAGATATCCCTGCAGTTGTGCATCGTAGCGCGCGAGCTGGTTGTAGTCGCCGGCGCGTACGGCGGCGCGCGCCGCGAGGAACATCTCCTCCTGCGTCTGCGGCCCGGACGGGCTGGCCTGCGGCGCAAGCGGCGCCAGGGCGAGCGCCAGCGTCAGCGCGCGCAGCATCGGTGTTATAGTGATTTTGGTGGCTAAGCCCATGATGAAGTTAGTATAAACGCTCCACGACCCGGATGGATGACGAACGTCAAATATATGCAGCACGCTGAATTGATGGCCTGGCGCAAGGAACTGCGGCGCGAACTGCTGGCGCGCAGACAGGCGGTGCCCGCAGATCGGCTGCAGGCCTGGCGCTTGGCCATGGACCGGCATTTGCAGTACGGGTTCCCGGGCCTCGCGCGGGGTGTGGTGGCGTTCTGCTGGCCGATCCGCAACGAGTACGACGCGCGGCACCTGCTGCGCCGCCTGCGCCGGCAGGGCGCGATCACGGCACTGCCGGTGGTGGTCGCGCCCAAAGCGCCGCTCGCTTTCCGCGAATGGCATCCAGGCGTCGAACTGGCCCTGGGCAAGCTCGACATCCCCTACCCCAAGGCGGGCGCCGGACTGGTGCCGGATACGGTGTTGCTGCCGATGAACGGTTTCGACGCGCAGGGCTACCGCCTAGGCTACGGCGGCGGATTTTTCGACCGTACGCTGGAGAGCCTGGGGGCGAAAAAACCGCTGGTGATAGGCGTGAGCTTCGAGCTCGCCGCGATAGCTACCATCCACCCCCAGCCTTGGGACATCCCCGTCGATTACGTGGTCACCGAGCGCGGCGTCTACCGCCGCGACGAGGACAAGCTGGAGTTCCTCGGCGTGCCGAGCAACGCGAAGGGATCCAGCCTCAGTTCGCCGGTGTGCTACGCGGACGAACTTGCGCCGGGATATTTCGGGGACGATCCGGCTGGCGGCTAGGGTTTGCTGCGGCGCTTGACCCTCTGCGGCGGCAAGGCTAGCATCGCTAGTATCTCATTTGTGATACAAGGTGCGCTCATGGCCGTTTCCCTGCGGGTTCCCGATGATGTGAAAAAGCGCGTTGACCGTCTAGCCGGCGCGCAGGACACCACGGCGCACGCCTTCATGCTAGAAGCCATCCGCGACAGGGTCGATGCCGAGGAGGCGCGCGCGGCGTTTCTAGCGGAAGCGCAGCGCCGGCTCGCGCGCATGAAGAAATCGGGCAAGAGCATTCCCGCCACGGAGGTGTTTGCTTATCTGGATGCCCGCGGTAAGGGCGGAAAGCCGGCGCGACCGAAGGCGCGCAGAACGCCATGATCGTTTTCGCCGAAGAAGCCTTCGACGACCTGGAGCAGATTTTCGAATTCAATTACGCGCGCGACCCGGCCACCGCCTTGGCGCACATCGAGGCGGTACGCAGCGCCGTACTCATCCTGGAAGCGCATCCCAAGATCGGCCGACCGACCGGCGCCGGCTCCGCATTAAGGGAACTAGTCATCTCGCATGGGGAGGCGGGCCACATCGCGCTCTACGAACATGCGCCGACGGAAGACCTCGTCCGGGTCGTCGCCATCTGCCACCAGCGCGAAGCCGGCTATCGCGGTAGATAATTGACTTGACCGCGCGCGCGGTGGCGCTTGCATGCAGGAGCGTGGTGCGGGTCGGCGTCCTGCCATCGCCCGCAAAGCCAGGATTGACGCGGCTCTTCTATGTATAGCGCGATAAAGCGACCCTGACCCGATGTTTCGAGTGGCAGCTATCTGGAAATTCGGCCAAGCGTCACTTTCGGCCACCAGCAGACTGCCACACTGGTCCCCAAGCCAGTTTGTGGCCGACCGGTCTTGTTAAGGCTTGTAGGACGCCTGCCCACTGCGCAGCGCCACCTCCACGTCAGGGCAGGCGTCCTACAACCCTTAACAACATGAGACGCTGGCGCTGTCAAATCATGGCTCCTTTGAATGACAGGTTCTGTCCGTAGAGTAGTCACCCGACATCTTACGGATCCAGCGCAGTACCGAATCCTGGCCCGTCATCGTCGCATTTTGCGGGCTTCCGGCGCGCCCGGCGACTGGACCGGCGTTTGTAACGTAAAGCTTGAAATGGCGTAGATATGTATGTCTTTCCCCGAATTCGAAACTCTAGGTTTGGGGACGATAATGGTCTGTGCGAGTCTGGCCGCACCGCTTCTATAGGGAATGACCTTATCCGGTATCGATATCAACGGAACGCATCCATTGGAAACAATTTTCACTGTCGATAGGCGGTGGAGAGGTTGTTGACCTTGGCCAATGATCGATGAATGGCGGTCTGTAGCCTGGAGTATTTGGCGCTAGTTATCCCCGTAAGCAGAATATCTGCCAATGACACGGTTAGATAGGTGCGAGCACTGCATTGCTCGAGGGGAACTGGCCGTGGTGACAAAATGGATAACCGGGACATCGCGAGAATAGGGCATGCCGTCATCGAAACACAACAATGAGAACACCGAATCGGCGGACGGCGCAACTCTACCGCGCGCTGGCCAGCGTCAAACTCCGATAGCCAGCAGCCTGTATTCAAAGCTCTTCCCCGGTATCCGCGCCAAGTTGATCGCCATCTTCGTGCTGATCAAGGTGGTTCCGTTGCTGCTTCTTGCCCTACTGGCGTGGCATGCGGCGAAACTGCTGGGCGAGAACGTTACCGAGCGTTCCACCGGCATGGCAGACCAAATGGTCGGCACCATCAAGACAGTAGGCGATACGGTGACCCAAGACGCAGTGCGGGCGCTCGACGAGCGATCGAGCGAAGCCATCGAACGGCTTACTACCGACACTGCACGCGCCGTCGCCAACTTTCTGTACGCCAGGGACGCAGATATCTTGCGGGCCGCGCAGGTGGCGCCGACAGAAGCCAGCTACCGTGCTTTCCTGGCTGCCCGCAAGCGCGCGCTGTTCGCGCACGGACCCTGGAAGCTCGCAGAAGACGGCAAGCATTGGACGCCGGAAGAAGCGGAGGGTGTCCTGCCGGCGCTTGCCGCCGACGCAAAACGGGCATTGCCCGACAACAGTAAGGATTTTCGCTCCCGGCCGCCGGAAAATCTGGGCCGCAGAGAAATGCGGCTGCTCTACGCCGAGATCGCTTTCGTCGGCCTCGACGGCAAGGAGCGGGTGAAAGCGACCAGTAGTGCGCTCGCTTCAGCCAGACTCGCCGACGTACGTGACCGCATGCAAACGTTCGCGAAGGCGGAAACCTACTGGGCAGAACTGCGCAAACTCAAACCGGGCGAAATTTTCGTCTCCGATGTCGTCGGCAGCTACGTCGGCAGCCGTGTCGTCGGAACCTATACGCCGGAGGCGGCGAAGAAAGCCGGCATCCCCTACTCGCCGGAACAATCCGCTTACGCCGGCACCGAGAATCCCGTCGGAAAGCGCTTTCGCGGAATCGTGCGTTGGGCCACCCCGGTCGAAAAAGACGGCAAGGTGGTGGGCTACGTCACCCTCGCGCTCGATCATGATCACATTCGCCAATTCACCGACCGTATCGTGCCGACGAATGCGCGCTACACGCCCATCAGCGACGCCATCGCCGGCAACTACGCGTTCATGTGGGATTACAAGGGGCGCGCCATCTCCCATCCGCGCGACTATTTCATCCCGGGTTTTAACGCGCAAACGGGCCTGCCCGAAACGCCGTGGATGGACCAGTCGCTCTATGAGGCCTGGCAGGCTTCCGGCAAACCGTCCTATGAATTCCTCGTACATACGCCGGTGTACCTCGAACAATCGCTGAAAAAGAAGCCCGCAACGGCGCTGGTCAAGGCCGGCACCATTGCGCTCGACTGCCGCTACCTCAATTTTTCGCCGCAGTGCGAAGGCTGGAGGCAACTTACCGAAGCCGGAGGTTCTGGATCTTTTGTGATCTTCTTCAGCGGCCTGTGGAAACTCACCACGGCCGCGGCCATTCCCTACTATACCGGGCAGTATGGTCGGCATCTGCGCGGATTTGGCATCGTCACCATCGGTGCCAATGTTGAAGATTTCCACAAGGCGGCCACTGAATCAGCGGCGCGCATAGGCGATGTCATTGACCAGAAGAACGGCGCGTTCAGACAGGCGCGCGCCGCACTGATCGAGAATATTAGGGGTAATCTGTCGCGCACAGCGTGGGGTCTGACGCTCTCAACCGGCATTATGGCGGCACTCGTCATCCTCATCGCAATCTGGATGGCAAACGTGCTGACTCGACGCATCACCGCCATGACCGATGGAATCCATCGCTTCCAGAGCGGCGAGCACGGGCATCGCTTGGAGGTGAAGTCGAATGACGAGATGGGCGAGCTCGCCGCATCTTACAACCGCATGGCCGACACCCTGCAGCAATCCTTCGCCGACATGCAAGGCGAATTGCGCACCCGGCGGCAGACCGAGGAGCAGCTTCGCGTTGCGGCCACCGCCTTCGAATCCCGGGAGGGCATGGTCGTCACCGACGCCCGGAGCGTGATCCTGCGCGTCAATCGCGCCTTCACCAATATCACCGGCTACACCACCGAGGAAGCGGTGGGCCAGACACCTAAAATGCTCAGATCGGATCGCCATGACGCGGCTTTCTATAGCACGATGTGGCAAAGCATCCAGCGTGCCGGCGCCTGGCAGGGCGAAATCTGGAACCGGCGCAAGAACGGCGATGTATATCCGGAATGGCTGACGATCACGGCGGTAAAGGACGCCAATGGAATAGTGACGCACTACGTCGGAACGCTAAACGACATCAGCGAACGCAAACAGGCCGAGGAGAAATTGCAGCGCTTCCGCGCGGCGATGGACGCCACCGAAGACGCGATATTCCTGATCGACCGCAAGAGCATGCACTTCATCGACGTCAACAGCGCCGCCTGCAATATGCTGCGGGTAACGCGCGACGAATTATTCGCGATGGGTCCAGAAGGCGTTCTGTCGAACTCGCGCAGCGAAATGGAGAAGACCTACGACGCCGTCATTGACGGCGGCGCCAGCACTGAACCGGTCGAGTTGCTCTGGACCGCAACAGACGGCTCGAAGACTTGGATCGAACTTCGACGCCGCGCCCAGCCGTCGACCGAAGGTTGGACCATTGTCAGCGTGGGGCGCGACATTACCGCGCACAAACAGGCGGAGGTGGCGCGCGCGCGCCTTGAGGGGCAGTTGCGCGAGTCGCAGAAAATGGAGGCGCTGGGAACGCTCGCCGGAGGCGTGGCGCACGATTTCAACAACATCATTGCGTCGATCATGGGCAACGTGGAACTCGCGCGCCAGGACACGGAACCCGGGCACGCCGCGTCCGAAAGCCTGGAGGAAATCCGCAAGGCGAGCCACCGCGCGAAAAATTTGGTGCAGCAGATTCTTGCTTTCGGGCGGCGCCAGCTGTCGGAGCGCAACGTGATATCACTGACGTCTATAGTCGGCGAAGCGGTTAAGTTGCTGCGCGCGACCCTGCCCGCAGGAATCGGTCTGAACGTTGAATGCTCGGCCGATGCGCCGACAGTGCTCGCCGACGCGACGCAGGTCGAACAAGTGCTACTTAATCTTTGCAACAATGCCTGGCATGCGATTCGCGGACAGGCGGGTCCCGGCATGATCGATATCAAGCTGGCTGCGCATATCGTCGATGGGGAACCTTACTGCGGGCCGGAGCGGCGCGTCAAGGGCGAGCGCATCGCCTTGCGACCAGGCCGCTACGCATGTCTGACGGTGCAAGACAACGGGCCGGGCATGGATCGGGTAACGAGATCGCGCATCTTCGAGCCATTCTTCACCACGAAGCCGGTGGGCGAAGGCACTGGGCTCGGGCTGGCGGTTGTGCATGGCATTGTGCATAGCCACGAGGCGAGCATCGTGGTGCAAAGCGCTCCCGGCGAAGGCGCGACCTTCCGCATATATTTCCCCGCGGCGCAGGCGGCCATTGCACTCGAGTCGAGCCGGGACGACGTCGATACAGGCAAAGACCTCGATCGCACGCCTGCGTTGCAGGCGGAAGGCAAGCATATTCTCTACGTGGATGACGACGAAGCGATTGTGTTTCTGATGACGCGATTGCTTCAACGCCAAGGTTACCGCGTAAGCGGCTTCATTGACCCTGGCGAAGCGGTTGCAGCAGTGCGCGCGGCTCCCGGCGAGTTCGATCTGGTGGTGACCGACTTCAACATGCCGGGGATGTCCGGGCTGGAGCTGGCGCGCGCGCTGAAGGGCATTCGCGCCGATCTGCCCGTGGCGCTCGCTTCAGGCTACATCACGGAGGAATTACGGCTAGAGGCACCTGCCGCCGGCATAAGTGAACTGATCTACAAGCCCAACACTACGACTGATTTGTGCGAGGCGGTGTCAAGGCTGGCACAAACAGCAGGGAAGACATCGACATCTTCCTGACCCGCTACGTTTTGGGTAGCGGACCTCGGTGAACGTCTGCTGCTGATGTAAGCGGACGTTCAATCGAAGGACGGTTGTAAGACCGGTTTGGGTCGAAAGTGTGATTCCGCGTATTCGAGAGGCAGACGCTCGCAGCGGTTTCGGTCGAAGAAGCACAGCCGCGATCAACCGAGAAACAGCGTGTACGCCGGGTTCTCGCTTTCGTCCCAGAACGGATAGCCCAGTTCGCGCAGGAAGCGGCGGAACTGCGGCATTTCCTTCGGCGGCACCTGCATGCCGACCAGCACGCGACCGTAGTCGGCGCCGTGATTGCGGTAGTGGAACAGGCTGATGTTCCAGTCCGGTCGCATGCTGTTGAGGAACTTCATCAGCGCACCCGGCCGTTCGGGAAACTCGAAGCGGTACAGCAGCTCGTGTTTCGCCAGCGCCGCGTGCCCGCCGACCAGGTGGCGCACGTGCAGCTTGGCCATTTCGTTGTCCGACAGGTCGATGGTCTTCAGGCCGTGGCGTTGCAGCTTGCGGATCAGGCGCGCGGTTTCGTCGCGGTCGTGCACCTCGACACCGACGAACACGTGCGCCTCTTTCGAACCGGCCATGCGGTAGTTGAACTCGGTGACGTTGCGCGCGCCCAGCGTTGCGCAGAATCTCTTGTAGCTGCCGGGGCGCTCGGGGATGGTCACGGCGAGTATCGCCTCGCGGTGCTCGCCCACCTCGGCGCGCTCGGCGACGAAGCGCAGGCGGTCGAAATTGGTGTTGGCGCCGCAGGCCACCGCCACCAGGGTCTGACCGCGCACGCCTTCGCGCTCCACGTAGGCCTTGGCCCCGGCGATCGCCAGCGCGCCGGCCGGTTCGAGTATGGAGCGGGTCTCCTCGAATACGTCCTTGATCGCGGCGCAGGTCTCGTCGGTATCGACCAGGATGATCTCGTCGACCAGTTCCTTGCACAGGCGGAAGGTTTCCTTGCCGACCTGCTTCACCGCCACGCCGTCGGCGAACAGGCCCACCTGGGCCAGGCGCACGCGCCGGCCGGCCTTGAGCGAGCGCGCCATGGCGTCCGAATCCACCGGCTGCACGCCGATGATTTTGATCTCCGGACGCAGGCGCTTGACGTAAGCGGCGATGCCCGAGATCAGGCCGCCGCCGCCGATGGCGACGAAAATCGCGTCTATCGGCGCCGCCGCCTGGCGCAGGATTTCCATGCCTATGGTGCCCTGGCCCGCGATCACGTCCGGATCGTCGTAGGGATGCACGAACGTCAGCTTGCGCGTTTTCTCGATTTTAAGCGCCTGCCGGTAAGCCTCGTCGTAGGAATCGCCGTAGAGCAGCACCTCGGCGCCGCGCGCCAGCACCGCGTCCACCTTGATGCGCGGCGTGGTCACCGGCATCACGATCACCGCCTTGCAGTGCAGGCGCTGCGCCGCGAGCGCCACGCCCTGCGCATGGTTGCCGGCCGAGGCGGCGATGACCCCGCGCTTGAGCTTCGCGGCAGGCAACTGCACCATTTTGTTGTACGCGCCGCGCAGCTTGAACGAGAATACGGGCTGCACGTCCTCGCGCTTGAGCAGCAAAGTATTGTGCAGGCGCGCGGACAAAATGGGCGCCGCCTCGAGCGGCGTTTCGATCGCCACGTCGTAGACGCGTGCCTTGAGGATTTTTTCGAGATAATCGGGATGCATGGCTGTTCGTTTCAAATTGAGCGTGCAAGGGTAGCAGGATGTGCTTTGCCGGGGCAAGGTTCATGCCTCAGGCCTGCAGTCGGAGATGCGGCTTGATCGGCGCCGAAGCGAGCCTCGTCACCCTGCTGGGCTGGAGCTTTCTCGCCTCGACCCTGGTTCCGATCAGCTCGGAAGCGGCGCTGTTTGCCGTACTCAAGCTGCACCCGGATCTCGCCTGGCCCGCGATCGCCGTGGCCACGCTGGGCAACACTCTGGGCGGCCTCACCACCTACCTGATCGGGCGCTATTTCGGCTCGAAAAAGCCGCTGACCCAGCTCGAGCGCGTCACCCGCTACGGCAGCCCGCTGCTGGCGCTGGCCTGGCTGCCTTTCGTCGGCGACGCCCTGTGCCTGGCCGCGGGCTGGGCCAAGCTCAACTGGGTGGCGGTGGCGCTATGGTCGGCCGCCGGGCGTTTCGCGCGCTACTGGGTGGTCGCGCAGGGTGCACTTTGGTAAGCTAGCAGCATAATGGCTGTTTCAGAACGCCTGAAACAGCCGCTGACTTAGGGGAGCATGCGGGGAACTTTCCCCTCATCGTAACGAAACTTATGGCGAAGAAAAGCACAAGAAAAGGGAAGCCGTTCTGGGAGCGCGGCTACCAGTCGCACGGCTACTGGCAGGGCAAGGAGCGCCTGGGCACGGTGCAATTGGGCGAACGCAGCCAGTGGGACGGCATCTACCGCTGGCAGGCGGGCACCCGCGCGGGCGAAGCGAAAACCCTGGCCGAGGCCAAACGCGCCGTGGAGGAACAGGTGCTGTCGCTGGCGAGCCAGTTGTCGCTGTTCGGGGAACCTGAAGACAACTGAATTCTTATGCGGCGCTGAGCTTCGCGTATTCCAGCGCCAGCCATTTCATGCCCTGGCGGCCGAAATTGATCTGCAGGCGCGCATCCGGCCCCTGGCCTTCGGCATCGACGATCACCCCCTGGCCGAATTTGGCGTGGACCACGTTCTGGCCGATGCGCCAGCCCATCTGGGTCGCACGCGGCAAGGGCTTCGGAATCGCCGCGTCG
>Ga0315272_10001902_pt1 | contig 10289 bp, 10 predicted proteins | sample C3_middle_MG_FD_203918 | JGI IMG/M metagenome (GOLD analysis project Ga0315272, IMG submission 203918) | Sediment microbial communities from Yellowstone Lake, YNP, Wyoming, USA - C3_middle | ecosystem: Environmental > Aquatic > Freshwater > Lake > Sediment | place: USA: Wyoming | collected...
GGCTGATCTTTCCGAGTTTCATCATGGGGTTTCTCGTGGTTGCGTGCGCGGTTGCATGGCTTTAAGGAACGTTCATCCTTCGACGGGCTCCTTCGACAAGCTCAGGGCGAACGGCTTTCTTTAGGACAGGCACATCGCGCATTGGCGTTTTCCGGATTCGGTATTTATACTGTATGCATATACAACTGTACATGCATACATCATTTGGAGGAAGCCCCATGCGAGACCTGACCCGCCGCCAGGAAGAAATCCTGAACCTCATCCGGGAGTGGATCGAAACCACCGGCCTGCCGCCGACGCGCGTGGAGATTGCGCAGCACTTCGGCTTCAGTTCGCCGAACGCGGCCGAGCAGCATCTCAAGGTGCTGGCGAAGAAGGGCGCGCTGGATCTGGTGCCGGGGACGTCGCGCGGCATCCGGCTCAAGGGCGGCGGCGGGGTGCCGCTGGTGGGCCAGGTGGCTGCCGGCAGCCCGATCCTGGCGCAGGAAAACATCGAGCGGCACTACCAGTTCGATGCCGCGATGTTTTCGCCGCGCGCGGACTACCTGCTCAAGGTGCGCGGCATGAGCATGAAGGACGCCGGCATTCTGGACGGCGACCTGCTCGCGGTGCACCGCAGCGCCGAAGCGAAGGCCGGGCAGGTGGTGGTGGCGCGCATCGGCGACGAGGTCACAGTGAAGCGCTTCCAGAAGCGCGGCCACACGGTGCAGCTCATGCCGGAAAACCCCGATTTCGAGCCCATCGTCGTCGACCTCAAGCGCCAGGAACTGGTCATCGAAGGCATCGCCGTCGGCGTGATCCGCAACGGCAGGGACTTATGAGCGCGGCCTGCGGCAGAAACTTACGTGAAATTTAAAGATGCTGACCCATAAATAATGCCCAACGCGAAGCGTGAATGTGGACTCGCAAACCTTGGCCAATGCTGTTCCATTCTCTCGGTACTTGTTAACAATTACCGAAACTATGGAACAATCCCGGTATGACTTCGACTGAACGCCACATCCAGACTCTTCTGCGCCGGGCCGGTACAGCACGGTCGCGGGATTTGGTTGCGGCCGGCATTACCCGCAGCGAGCTTTCGCGCATGGTGGCGGCGGGGCAACTGGTGCGGGTGGCGCGCGGCCTGTACGCCATGCCGGGCTACCAGGGCGGCGAACACAGCGCGCTGGTAGCGGTGGCAAAGCGTGCGCCCAGCGTGGTGTTCTGCCTGCTGACGGCGCTGCGCATTCACGATCTGACGACGCAGGCGCCGTTTGAGGTGTGGATTGCAATTGGCAATAAGGATCATCCACCCCGGCTGGATTACCCGCCGCTGCGCACGGTGCGCTTCTCTGAGGCCGCGCTGGCGGCCGGCGTGGAGACGCACCGGGTCGATGGCGCAGAGGTGCGCGTGACCAGTGCGGCCAAGACGGTGGCGGACTGCTTCAAGTTTCGCAACAAGATCGGGCTGGACGTGGCGCTGGAGGCGCTGCGCGAGGCGCGCCGTGCCAAGAAAGCGAGCGCAGATGAGCTGTGGTGTTATGCCCGGATTAACCGCGTGACGAATGTGATGCGCCCCTATCTGGAGGCGGTGGCGTGACGGTGGGTCTGGCTGCGTCGATTCATGCCCGCTTGTTGAACCGGGCCAAGGCGCGCGGCGAGGACTTCAACCTGATTCTGACGCGCTATGCGCTCGAACGCTTTCTCTATCGCCTGTCCCTTGTCCCGGCGCGCGAGGCCTACTGGCTGAAAGGGGCCATTCTGTTCGACCTGTGGTTCGACGTGCCACATCGGCCCACGCGCGACGCGGACTTTCTCGGCTTGGGGCCGATGGACACCGAGGCGCTGGCGGGCACGATCCGTGAAATCTGCGGCGTCGCCGTGGACGATGGCATGGAGTACGACCCCGCCTCAATCACCATCGAAGAAATCCGCGAAGACGCCCGCTATGGCGGCCTGCGCGTGCGGCTGCTGGGCAGGCTGGGCAATGCGCGCTGCACGGTGCAGCTCGATGTGGGCTATGGCGATGCGGTCACGCCAGGGCCGGAGGAGGCGGTTTACCCGACCCTGCTGGACGATCAGCCGCCGCCGCGCTTGCGCGTCTATCCGCGTGCGGCGGTGGTGGCCGAGAAGATGGAGGCGATTGTGAGCCTGGGCATGGCAAACAGCCGGATGAAGGATTACTTCGATCTGCGTGCCCTTGCACGGGAAGGTGCACTGGACGCCCGGCTATTGGGCGATGCGATCGCGGCAACGTTTCAGCGCCGTGGAACAGACGTGCCGGTGGAGGTGCCGCTCGGACTGAGCGACGAGTTTGCGCGCGACGCTGCGAAGCGCGCCCAGTGGAAGGCCTTTCTCGGCAAGAACCGGCTAGATGCGCCGACGCTGGAGGAAGTCATTGAGGAGGTTCGCCGTTTTGTCGCAGAGCCTTTGGAGTTGGCACGGCAGAGGAAGGGAATTTAAGGGGTCAGCCTCAAATTACTCTCGGGCAATTCCTCAACATAACGCCGCATGACTCTGCACAGTGCCAAGAAACCCACTGCCAAACCGGCCGAAGTTTCGCCGCTATCGCTTGAGGCGATGGCGCCCTCACTGCCCCGCGTCAGGCACGAACTTCAGCACGTTGCCGTTGATGCAATAGCGCTTGCCCGGGAAACCCCACCCCCTTAAAGCGCTTACTCCCGGCGAACTGCGCGGCGATAAATGGGGAGGGGGACGTCGACCGGGCGGATGTGGGTTATGCACCGGTTGCTCCAGCCGGTTCAGCCGGCCGCGTCGGGCTCTTCCAGCCGCGCCAGGATTTGGCGGCGCGCGCGATCACGCAATTGCAAAGCGGCTTGCCATTCCTCGCCTTCCGGCGGCAGCGGTGCGCCGAGGTGCACCTGGAGGGCGCTGTAATGCGGTCGCAACTCATCACCGCGCAAGACTGTGCGCGTGCCTGAAAGCGTGACCGGCAGCACGGGCCTGCCTGTCCGTGCGGCGAGCATGAATGCCCCCATCCGGAACGCCAGCAGCCCGGGCTGGCTGCGAAAGGTTCCCTCAGGGAAGAAAACAACGGATTCGCCTGCGCGAACCCGTTCCTCAAGCGCTTGCGTGTCCTCGACGCCGCGCGCGCTATCGAAGCGTTCGACAAACGCGCAGCCGAGCCGCCGCAATGGAATGCCCGCGAGCGGTTTCTTCAGCAGTTCCTGTTTGGCCACGTAGGTGAAGCGGGGGGGCAACACGGCGGTGAGGATCAGCGCATCCAGGTAGCTGGCATGGTTGGCCGCCACGATCAGTGGGCCCACATGACGGGCAAGCTGCTGCAGGTTCGCTACACGCGGAGTCAGTCCGGTCAAGGCCAGGGCGATGCGCGCGCACGCCCGGGCAATGCGCCGACGCAGCGTGAGGGCGGGCGCCGCCACGATCAGCAGCCAGGCAAGCGGCACGATGGTCAGATAAACCGTCCACGCCCAGGCTGACCACGCCGCATCGGCCCCGCGCCGGAGCCGATGCCCGGCCTGGGCGATCGTGCCAGTGCCGGCCAGGCGCAGCCACTGCTGCCAGGGGGGACGCGGCGCGCCGAGTAATTCGCCGCGCTCGTAGCGCTCGCGGCAGGCGGCGCGGCGGACTTTGCCGCTGGAGGTTTTCAGGACCGTGCGCGGCGGCGCCAGCACGATGTCGTCTGCCGGCAGGCCGATCAGGTCGACGGTGAGACGGTTGATCTCCGTCAGGATCCGCTCGCGGCTCCTGGCAGCGTCGTCGCGGATTTCCGCCAGTACCACCAGCCGCTCGGTGCCGGTTTGCGGATCGGCGGCGGGGAATACCGCCACGCCGCCGCGGCGCACGCCGGGCAACCGGCTTACCGCCTCCTCCAGTTCCTGTGGGTAAAGGTTGCGGCCACCGCGGATGATGATGTCCTTCTCGCGCCCGGTGAGATAGAGCTCCCCTGCCGCGAGATAGCCGAGGTCACCGGTATTGAGCCAGGCGCCGTCGAACAGGCGCTGGCTCGCTTCGGGGTTATGGAAATAGCCAGAGGTCGCCGACGGGCCCTGGAACTGCACGCGGCCCTGAGTGCGTTCGGGCAGTTCGCGCCCGTCGGTATCGACAATGCGGATCGCGTGATCGGGCAAGGGCAGACCGCACGACACGATGCGTTGGACATGGGGATCGTCGGCCGCGGCGGAACGGGCAATGCCGGTGCGCGACAACGCGGCGCGATCGATGTAGTCGATCAGCGGTCCGCGCCCGAGCGGGGGAAACGCCAGGCCGACCGAGGACTCCGCCAGGCCGTAGACTGGGGTCATGGCGCTGGCACGAAAACCGCAGCGAGCGAAGCGCGTGGTGAAACGCTCCATCGTGTCGGGGCTGACCGGTTCGGCACCGTTGTAAGCCAGCCGCCAGCGGCTCAGGTCCAGGCCCTCGAGCTCGCGATCGTCGAGTTTGTTGACGCACAGTTCATAGGCGAAATTCGGCGCTGCCGAGACGGTGGCGCGATGGCGGTGGATGGTCCACAGCCAGCGCCCGGGTCGCGCAAGAAAGGCCAGCGGCGACAGAAGCACCAGACGGAATCCGACATACAGGCTGCCCATGCAGGCGCCGATGAGCCCCATGTCGTGATAAAGCGGCAGCCAGGACACGAAGACGTCTTCGGCGGTGACGCCCGAGGCACGCGCCATCGAACTCAGATTGGCGAGGAGGTTGGCGTGGGTCAGCGCCACGCCCTTGGGGTTGCCGGTGCTGCCCGAGGTGTACTGCAGGAAGGCGATGTCGTCTGCGCGCGGCGGGGGCGGAAGCGGTGCCGTGGCGGGGCGCGACAGATCCGTGACGGTCGCCACCTGGCGCAGCGAAGGACACTGTGCACGCAGCAGATAACCGAGCGGTTTGGCCCGCGAGTCGGTAACCAGCAGCACGGCCTCGGCATTGGCGACGATGCCGGCGATGCGGCGCATGTGGTCCTCGATTTGCGAAGGTCGCGCGGGCGGATACAAAGGCACCGGCACGCATCCGGCGTAGAGCGCGCCATAGAACGCGGCGAAGAATGCGCGTCCGGTGGGCAGCATGATGGCGATTTTGTCACCCGCATTTACGTCGTGGGCGAGCAGACCGGCTGCCAGCGCCTGCGCCTCGGCCTGCAATTGGCGATAGCTGATGTCTTCGCTGTGCTCCGTTTCGTCATACAGCGTGATGTGCACCCGCTCGCCGTGCTGTGCCACATGCCAGTCGAGCAGTTCGATCAGGGTGGCCAGCGTTTCCGGCGGTCGTTCCGGCGCGGCCTCCGCCATCGTCACAACGGGTTCCGGTGAGGGGGTCGCTGCCGGGCTGGGCGCCCCCATCTGTTGCAGCAGATCGCCTGGCGTTTCAGCCTCGATGATGGCCGCGTCGGCCAGCCTGACCCCGAGTTCGCGCTCGATGCGAGCAAGCAGTTCCACCCGCGCCAGGCTGTCCAGTCCGAAGTCGCGCTCCAGATTGTGATTGAGCCCCAGGCGATCAATGCCGTTCGCGCCTGGCCGCAGTTCATGCGAAAGGGCGCGCACGAGGTCGAGCAGCTGCTTCGCCCTGGCGTTGGCGGAATGCGTCCTGCCTGGTTGATCGGGCCTGTTCATGGCGCCTGGCGTCGTCGCAAGTGCAGGGCCACTACAACCACTTCCAGGGCGCCTGTCAGCAGCCACAGATCGAGTGCCTTGGCGCGAGGGGTAGGGGTCGGAATCACCTGCCCGCCTCGCGTTCGGCTGGCATCAAGTCGACCACGCGCCACCGCCGCCACAGGCAGGCCAGTGCGCTGCGGCCGCGGCAAATCAGGTTCTTTTCCGTCATCATGTCCCGGTCACTCGGCTCTAGCGCCCGTTGCGGGAACGTCGGATGTGCCCTTGAGTTCCCGCCGCAAGATCTTGCCGATGGGCGATTTGGGCAGCGTGTCGCGAAACTCCACCTGCTTCGGCACCTTGTACGGGGCCAGACTCACCCTGCAGTGGGCAATCAGCGCTGCGGCCGTCAGCGCCGGTTCCTTCTTCACTACAAAGGCCTTGGCCGCTTCGCCGCTTTTCTCGTCCGGCACGCCCACCACCCCCACTTCCTTGACGCCGGGATGCATCATCAACACCTCCTCGACCTCGTTGGGGTAAACCTTGAAGCCCGACACTACGATCACATCCTTGCATCGTTCGATAAAGCGAATCATGCCGCGCGGGTCCATCCGGCAGATATCCCCGGTACGCAGCCAGCCGTCGGCGCTGAGAACGCGGGCGGTTTCCTCCGGCATGTTCCAGTAGCCACGCATCACCTGCGGCCCCTGCACGCACAGTTCGCCCGCCTCGCCCACCGGTAACGGCTGCCCGGCTTCGTCGCGTATCTCCACCCGGGTGGAGGGAAGCGGCATGCCAATCGCACCGCTGAAATGGGTGGCATCGAGCGGATTGGCACAGACAATGGGGGATGCCTCGGTCAGCCCGTAGCCTTCGATCAGCGGCACCCCCAGCAGCTGCTGCCAGCGCTCTGCCACCGCACGCTGCACCGACATGCCGCCGGCAACCGAAAGCTTGAGCGCACCAGCGTTGGCCCGTATTACCTGGTCGAAACCGGGGTCGTTGAGCAGCTTGTTGAACAAGGTATTGACGCCAGTCATGACGCTGAAGCGAGTCTTGCGCAGTTCCCTGATGAAGCCGGGAATATCGCGCGGGTTGGTGATCAGCACATCATTCGCGCCCCACTTCACAAACATCAGCAGGTTGGCCGTGAGGGCGAAGACATGGTAGAGCGGCAGCGGCGCAATGACGACTTCTTCACCTTCCTTGAGCGTGCTGCCGATCCAGGCAGAGGTCTGTTCGACGTTGGCTACCAGGTTGCCGTGGGTCAGGATGGCGCCCTTGGCCACACCGGTCGTCCCGCCGGTGTATTGCAGGAAGGCGATGTCATCCGGTGCCACCGCCACATCCTGCAAGGCATGGCGCGCGCCACGCCTGAGCGCGGCATTGAAGGCCACCGCGCCCGGCAACTGCCAGCGCGGCACCATGCGCTTGATCCATTTGATCGCGAAATTGACCAGGCATCGCCTCATCGGCGGAAACAGATCGCCCACCTGGGTGACGATCACATGGCGCACTGCTGTCGTTGCGATCCCTTGCTGCAGCGTATGGGCAAAATTCTCCAGTACCACGACGGTGGTGGCACCTGAGTCGGCCAGCTGGTGTTGCAGTTCGCGCGCGGTGTAGAGCGGATTGACATTCACCACCACCATGCCGGCGCGCAAGGCACCAAACAATGCCACCGGATATTGCAGCAGGTTGGGCAGCATGATGGCCACGCGATCGCCACGTCTCAGGCCGATCTCTTGCTGTAAATAGGTGCCAAATGCCTGCGAGAGGGTCGAGGTCGCCGAAGCTCAAGGTCACGCCCATGTTGGTGAAAGCGGGCCGTTCGCGGAACCGTTCGCAACTCTGTTCGAGCATGTCCTTGAGCGAAGCAAAGCGGAGAATGTCGGCTTCTACCGGAACACCGGATGGATAGTGCCTGAGCCAGATGGGTTCCATCGCACGCCTCCTGATTGTTGGGCAAGGTCGAGCCAGAAACCGTCACTTGCGCAATCGCTGCTCGACTTTGCTACCCAGCGCATGCAACAGATGCAGTTCGGCATCGTGTTGCCGGGGAATATGCGCAGCGCCCTGCACGGCACGCTCGGAGAAGGGGGAAAAATCGGTGGCGGCAACAATACAGCGGGTGCTGGACATGATGAGTTCCCGAGAAATCAACGCGTAATACTATTCATCATAGTCATCCTGCTGAAATCACAGCTCAGATCGCACCTTGCATTATTCCTGTGTGTTCTCACTCGCCTGATATTGCTGGGCTGGGTACCCGCCGGGCTGCATTCGAGGGTGACATCAGCAGGCCATCACCTTGCCTTCGTCTGCTTGGGAAATCCATGATCACAATTGAAGGGGTCAGCCTCGAGTTGAATCAAGGCCTTACTGGGTTCCGGCTTTCGCCGGAATGACTTGTTCAGATCGTGGAAGCCGTCAATACAATTTGAAATCTTGGGGGCGGCAGGGCTACAAGGCCCAGGGATTGAGCACTTGGGGAAACAGGCCGAAATCCTGCACGTTGCGCGTGACGACGGTGAGGCCGTGGCATTGGGCGGTTGCCATGACAAGGCCGTCCATGACCGGCATGGGCTTGCCGGCCAGCTCTGCCTGGGCAGCGAGCTGCGCCCAGGCGTGGAGGGCGGCGGCGTCGAGTGGCAGGATGCGATCAGCGAAGCGTTGTTCCACCTTGCCCAGCCATGCGGTGAGTTTCTGGCTACGACGGGGATCGACGGTGCGGAGCTTGAGGATGCCTTTCTCGATTTCGCCCAGGGTGATGACGCTGATGAACAGGCTGGTTTCGTCCTGCTCGTCCAGCCAGGCGATCACGCCCGGCGCGGGGGTCTTTTTGACATATTCGGAGAGAACGCAGGTGTCCAGCAGCCAGCTCATAATTCGACGTCCCGGCCGCTGTCGCGGCTGCGGGTGATGTCGAGGTCATCGCCTGCGATGTCGGGGCGCAGCAGCGCGGAGGAGAGCTTGCCGCGGCGCGGGCGCATCAGCCGTGCGTATTCATCCGCCGAGACCACCACTGCCGTCGGCTTGCCGTGCACGGTGACGACCTGGGGATCGCCGGTTGTGGCCTGTTTGATCAGCTGGCTGAGATTGTTCTTTGCTTCCTGCAATTGCCATTCGCTGTGCATGATGCCCTCCGTGTATTCTGTCTAGTCTGGCTAGAATATAGCATGAGCCCGGGGAAGGGGTCATGCCCAATGTTTCGCCGGTTTCGCTTGAAAGCATCGAAACCATTTCTGACCATAATTGTTAAAAGACTGTACAACCCCATCCATGACCCGCTTCGCCGCCATCGATTTCGAGACTGCCAACAACGCCCGCGACAGCGCGTGCGCGGTGGGGGTGGTGATTGTCGAGCACGGTCGCATTGTCGATCGTTTGTATGCGCTGATACGCCCGCCGTCGCGCGAGTTTCTGTTTACCCACATTCACGGCTTGTCGTGGAATGACGTGCGGGACGCGCAGACCTTCGATGCGGTGTGGGCGGGGTGGGCGCGCGAGCTGGCGGGAGTGGCGTTTCTTGCGGCGCATAACGCGCCTTTCGACAAGGGCGTGCTGGGTGCCTGCTGCGAGACCTATGGGCTGGCGGCGCCGACGCAGCCTTTTGTGTGCACGGTGCGGCTGGCGCGGGCGCAGTGGGATATTCGCCCGACCAAACTGCCGGATGTGTGCAAGCATCTGGGCATCGATTTGCGGCACCACCAGGCGGATTCGGATGCCGAGGCGTGCGCGCGGATTGTGATGGCGGCGCAGGCGGGCGGGTGGCGCCATGGGGCCTAGTGAGACGCCGAACAAGTTGCCGTTCATGGTTCGACAGGCCTGTCCTGAGCGAAGCCGAAGTACTCACCACGAACGGAATCAACCGCTTGCCGTTCGTCCTGAGCCTGTCGAAGGACTTGTTCAGCGCTTCCCTGACTTTGTCGTATCCATCCTGTCAACCTGACCCTGTGTGAGACTCCCATGTTCCAGCCCCTGACCGGCCTGTATGAGCCATCCTCGATTCAGCAGCTCGCCGACGGGCGTTTTCTGGTGGTGGAAGATGAAAAGAGCCATCCCTTCAGCCTGGTGACGATCAGCGCTGCTGGAGATGTGAGCAGCACGCCGCTGTTGCCGCCGGCGGGCGACGACGCGGCCTGGAAGCTGGATGATCTTGAAGCGCTGGCGCTCGATCGGGCGGGCTACGTCTACGCGCTCACCTCGCATTCGCGCGATGCGGAAGGCGACGAGAAAAAGGCCCGCGACAAGCTGGTTCGTTTTCGCGTCGAGGGCGGGCGCATGGTCGAGCCGATGCTGGTGCGCGGCCTGAAGCCCGCTTTGGTGCGGGCGAACCCGGTGCTGGCCGCTGCCGCCGGGATAGCTGACGTGAAAAGCAGGGGTGGCTTCAATATCGAGGCAATGGAAATCAGCGCCGACGGGCAGCAATTGCTGGTGGGCTTTCGCAGCCCCTTGCTCGGGCAGCGGGCGATCATCGCCTGCGTCGAGAACCCCGTGGCCATCTTCGAGCGATGCGAGCCACCCCGCATCGCGCGCGACCTGGTTACGCTGGATTTGGGCGGCGACGGGATTCGCGGCTTGGCTTATCTGCCCGCCCTCGACGGCTACCTCGTGATCAGCGGTCCCGTCTCCAGTCAGCAGATTCACTTCCAGCTCTGGTTCTGGAGCGGTCATCCGGGCGCGCAAGCACGCCGTGTCAGCGTGGCCGGCCTGTCAGGCTTCGAGCACGCCGAAGGGGTGAGC